>FTFU01002530.1_pt1 | contig 21671 bp, 15 predicted proteins | sample 1640511 | NCBI WGS metagenome assembly FTFU01 (sample SAMEA3914789, study PRJEB12502) | metagenome | biome: forest; material: soil | place: Canada | collected 2011-07-03 | depth 0.3 m | reverse complement strand
GATCGAGCTCTGGCCATAGAGGGCGCCCTGCGGCCCGCGCAGCACTTCGATGTCCTGGATGTCGAACAGGGTCTGGTCCAGGGAGATGGTGTTGGCGATGTAGACGCCGTCGATGAACTCCGAGACGCCGGGCACAGTGGTCAGGCCGTTTTCCGGGGTTTCCGAGCCGACGCCGCGGATAGTGACCAGATTTTCGAAGCCTGAGGTCTTGGTCACTTCCAAGCTAGGCACCATGGCGTTGAGCCCGGCGATGTTGGTGGTGAAGCTCTTGTCCAGGGTGGCTCCCGCAACCGCTGTAACCGCCACCGGGGTCCGCTGAACGTCGGTGGATCGCCGTTGCGCCGTGACTACGACGGTTTCGAGCGTGTCCTTGCCGGCCGCGGTCGCGACCGGAGCAGCTTCTGCGAAGGCCACAGAAGAGATGCAAGCGCCGATTGCAAAGGCGCAGGTGGAAAGCATGAGATTGCGCTTCAAGCGCCGTGATTGGATTATCATAACCCCCTCTTGGTCTGGAGTTGCTCTCCGTATGTCGGCGATTATTTTGACCGAGGTCTTGGGCGTCAATATTTTCCCTTGTCCTTGTCAGAATTCCCCGTCTTTTTTCAGCTTGGCCTATTCTTTGGGCGTTCAAGCTGGCCTTATGAGCAAATAAAGGCGCAAATGTGAATTGACGTCAAGCATCAATTACGCATCTTGGAGATGCCAATTCATTTAATGTTGCGTGACGGTCATGCGCCGCTTCCGATTTATCTGAAGCGGGTCGGGCAGGTTTTGATTATGAATAAATCTATGTGCGAATCTGAAGTAGAAATACTTGGAACAATGGAGGCGGCGTCCGCATCAGGTGGTCGCGGCCTTGCCGCCCCACACCTCACGCGCCTTTTCGTAAACGCCCTGGTCGAAGGAATATTCAATGGTGTTTCCGTCAGGATCCTTGATGAAGCAGACATAGCCGATCTGCTTCGGCATCTGGACCGGGCCGAAAGCCAGGCAGTCGGCCGCCTTGGCCTTGGCCGCGATAGCGTCAACCGCCTCCTTGGTCGCCACCTCTATGCCGATATGGGCGAATGGACCCAGCGGGGTATGTTGCTTGGGGGCGAACGGATCGTGGCCTTCGTAGAACTGGCCGATCACCAGGATGAAGGGATTTTCGGCGTTCGATGAGTCGCCCAGCCAAGCGTTCCGGCCGTCGGCGTCTTCGCCGCGCGCCAGCAGGGACAGGTGGGTGAACTCTTCGTACCAGGCGATGGTGGCGTCCACGTCCTTCACGGCGAGGGCGATGTGAGTCCAGGTGGAGCGGACGGGGCCGACGGAGTGGCTGGTCTGGGTCGTCATGCTGTCGGCGCTCATGGGAACCTGCTGTTCTTGAAAGGTTATCACTCAAATCGCGCCGCCCGCTTGCCCGTAGGCGCACGATAAGTTTTCGTCTCGGTCAGGACATCATGCTGTTTCCGGCATCTTGGAGTAGGCGCCCCTGTGGTAGAGGAGGGGCGGGGCGTTGGAGGCGATATCGGTCCGCACGCCGCGCGCCACCAGGATGATGTGGTCGCCCGCCTCGTGGACGCACTCCACGACGCAGTCGATGAACACTGGCGCGGCGTCCAATTGCGGCGCACCCCCACTGACGGTGCGAAAGCCAAGGGTTTTGAAGCGTTCGTTCTCCGGCGCCTTGGCGAAATGCCGGGCCAGGCTCTGGTCCTCCTCGCCGAGAATGTTGATCCCGAAGACCCCGCACCGGCGCACCGGCCCGCTCAACGGGTTGGAATGATTGAGGCAGATCAGCAACATCGGCGGATCGAGCGAGACCGAGCACATGGCGTTTATGGTCGAACCCACGGGTTCGCGGTCACGCCAGCTGGTCACCACGGTCACCCCGGTCGGGAAATAGCCCATGGCGGCGCGCCATTCGGTAGGCGTCGGGGTGTTGGAGGTCATCGGGTTCAACTGACGGGCCATGGCGTGCGGTTGGGCAATTGGGTTCGGGCGATCAGGGCTCGCCCCGCCTGGCGGGCGTCGGCCAGGAGCTTGGCCTCGTCGATCCGGGTCGCGCGGCCGGCGTCGAGCACGCGCACTCCGTCGATCCAGACGCTGTGGACCCCGTGCGGCGGCGCGCTCATGGCCAGTTGGCCGACGCAGTCGAACACCGGGCCCCACTCGGGAAGGTCGGTGTCGTGCAGGACGAAGTCCGCCTTCTTGCCGACCTCCAGCGAACCGATCAGGTGCGACAGGCCCATGCCCCGGGCGCCGTGGAGAGTGGTGAGTTCGAGGATGGTCTGGGCGGGAAGCAGGTCCTGGTCGGCGCGCGCATCGCGGAACAGGCTCGCCATCAGCCGTCCTGAAGACAGGATGTCGGCGGCGATGCCGTCGGTGCCCAAGAGGACGTCGACCCCGCGCTCTAGCATCTCGGGAAACAGGCCGATATGCGAAAGCCCGAACCCGCCCTGGAGCGCCGCGTGCGGGCAATGGATGGCGGCGGCGCCTGATTGGACGAGCAGATCCAGCTCGCCGCGGTCGATCGCGGCCAGATGGGTCAGCATCACCGTCTCGCCCAGCGCCCCGATGTCGGACAGGTGCTCGAGCGGGCGGCGGCCATAGCGGGCCAGGAACCATTCGGGGTCGGAGGCGCGGGGGCTCATGTGGGCCGAGACGCGCAGGCCATGCTCGTCAGCCAGGGCCTTGGCGGCGCGCCAGACGTCGTCGGAGTTGGTCGAATGGCCCACCAGCACCGGCCAGGCCGCAAGCTGCGCTTCCCCGCTGCGATCCGGATAGCGCTCGATCTCGGATTCCAGGACGGCGATCGCGGCGGCCGAGAGCTTGGCCTGGTCCTGGGCGGGATCGTAAGCCCGGCCCTCCACCCACTCGCCGACCCGGCCGCGGATGCCCGTCTCGGCAAGGCCCTCCATCACGGCGTCGAGTTGCAGGACGGTGCCGGCCTCGACGAAGCTGGTCGTGCCGTAGCGGATCATGGCCAGGGCCGCGCACTGGGCCGCGATGCGCTCGTCCTCGGCCGTCTGGGCGCGGAAGATCGGGATCACCCAGCGCTGCAGCTTCTCCGACCAGGTCTCATCCGGCGCGCCGCGGGCGAAGCCCCGTGTGAGGGGATCGCCGGTGATGTGGATGTGGCCGTCGATGAAGCCCGGCGTGATGACGAACCGGCGTCCATCCAGGGTTTCCTTGGCCTGGACCCTCGGCGCCAGGGCCGCGCGCTTGCCCACGGCGACGATGCGGTCTGCGGCGATCGCGAGCGCCGCATCCTCGATCACCTGCCGCTCGGCGTTCATGGTGATCAGGGTGGCGCCGGAAATCAGGAGGTCGGCTGCAATGGGGTTCGCGCTCATTCCGCCAGGCCTTCGACAACGCCCACCGCCGCGGCGTCCGGTTTCAGGACCGGCGGACGAAGCAGCAAGGCGGCGAAAAACATGACCACGGTGATGCCAGTGCAAAGCAGGAACATGCCCTCGAAGCTGCCCAGCGTATCGCGGGCCCAGCCACCAAAGGCCGGCCCGGCCGCCGCCACCGTCGACAGCAGGCACATGATCGAGAACAGCTCCAGATTGGCCCGCTTTCCGAAATAGTTGAGCAGTTGCATGGTGGGCGCGGTGAACGACAGGCCAAAACCGACCCCGACTCCGGCGGCGTAGAGCAGCATCAACCCCCAGCCCCTGGCTTCGGCCAGCGCCGCCATGCCGATCGCGACCGCGGCCATGCAGATGATCATCAGCGTCTTGGCCGGGACCTTCTCGCCGATCATTCCGCCGAGCACGGCGATCGCCACGCCGATCAGTTCTTCGAGGCTGAGCATGAACGCGCCCGACCTGGCGTCGACACCCCGCTCGATGAGATGTTCGACGGCGAAGCCGTGGGCGGTGGTGTTGATCAGCAGGTAGGTCGTGTAGACGCCGAAAATGATGTAGAATTGCGGCGTGGCGAGTGCGCGGCGCACCGTCCAGTCCTTGAGCCCCTCGATCATCTCTGCGGGACCGACCTGCTCGGGCGCCGTCGTCTTGTGCTTGCTCTCATCGTGGCGAGGCGGTGTGGCGAATACCGCGAACAGTCCCGAGGCCAGCGAAAGGGCCACGAAGCCCCACCAATAGGGCCGCCATCCACCGGTCGCGCCTTGGATCGCCACATAGAACAGCGGGCCGGCTCCCCCGCCCAGGCCGCCGATGGCGAAATAGGCGCCGAGCGCCGTGGAGCGGTTGGTGAAGACCTCTGTGAGGACATGGGCGGCCGGCACGGTGCTGACCAGCGCGAAGGCCACGCCGATCAGGGTCGCGCCGGCGAGATACATCCAGACCGAATGGGTCACCGCCATGGCGGCGAAGCCGGCCGCCATGGTCAGCATGCCGATGATCATGTTCCCGCGCACGCCGATCCGCCGGATCAGCATGGCGGGCGCAAGGCTCGCCAGACCGCAGGCCACGCCCAGGAGGGTGTAGCCCCAACCGGCCTGCTGCCAGTTCCAGTGCAGCTCCCTCACCATGGCCGGCAGGACGACGCCCATCGACGAGAAGGCCCCCGCCGAAACCACGAAGTAGATCAGGCTCAGAGCCGTGAAGGTGACCCAGGGATGAGGGACCAGATCGCGCAAGAGCGGCTACTCGCGGGTGTAGTTGTCGGGGATGGCGGGTTCGGAGCCGCCTTTCACCCAGAGGATGATCTCGTTGCCCCAGGGATCGCGGAAGGCATGGTTGAAGCCATTGAATTCCTTCCAGTAGTGATTGCGCCAGAGCTCAGTGGCGCCGCGCTCCAGGGCCTTGGCCATGATGTCCTCGTGCGACTGCCCGTCGCCCACCAGGATCCAGATCCGCGCCTTGCGGCCGTCGCTGGACAGGGTGCGGGGCTCCACGCCGACCGGATTGGGGTGCGGGCGGGCGTTGGCGGCGTTGAAGATGCCGAGATGCAGATTGCCGATCTCGCTCTCCGAGCCGTCCGGGTTCTGGTAGTTGCCGCCGGGCACCATGCGGTGGAAGACGCCGTACGGCCGGTCGTCGTCACGCCAGCCGAACACTTCGTTGTAGAACTTGCCCGCCGCGGCGGCGTCATCCGAGGCCAGGTCGACGAAGATCAGGGTGTTTGGAGTGCTCATCGCGTTTCCTTCTGTTTTCAGGCTGCGTATTCGGCGCGCTTGGGCGTGAAGACGTCGAGGTTCAGGACCGGCTCGTCGCCGACCACCACCCCCCAGTGGCGGGCGCCCGGCGGCACGACCAGGAGGCCGCCCGGCCCCAGCCGGGTCACCGTTTCGCCGATGTGGAAATCGATCTCGCCGGCCAGGATGTAGACGATCTGCTCGTGCGGATGATCGTGCGGCCGTGGCTCGTGGCCCGGCTGAAGGCGGTTGAGCGAAACGGTCGCGCCTTCGCCTGAGAAGGCCTTGCGCTCAACGCCCTCGCGCACCCGCTCCCAGGGCGTCGCGTTCCAGTCGATCGAATGGATGTCCATGACCGCGCTCCTCATCTCGGCGAGGCCGGCCCGTAGCCGCCGCCGCCGGGGGTCTCCAGCACCACCATGTCGCCGGGCTGCATCATCATCTTCTTGCCCTCCGAAACCGGCTTTCCATTGACCAGGAACCGGCCCGCGGCCCCATCGTCGCCACCCGCGAGGCCTTCAGGTCCGCGGTCGAGGCGGCTAGGCACCGCGTTCAGCAGCCACGGCTCGCCCGTGCGCATGTGGAAGGCGATCACTTGGCCGTCACCGCCCGGCGAGCGGCCCTTGCCGCCGGAGCCCAGGCGAAGCTCGCGGCGGTCGAATACGATCGGCATGGCGGCTTCCAGGATCTCCACCGGCACCGCGGCGACCCCGGTGGGATAGCAGGTGGCGCTGGGGCCCGGCTTGTTCAGCCGCGCGCCCATGCCGCCGGAATAGTTGAACATGGAGGAGGTGAAGGCTTGGCCCGTCGCCGACTTGCCTTGGATCTGCACGGTCCAGACGGCGCCCGCGCCCTCCGCCAGCACCCGGTCCGGCATCACTTGGTGCAGGGCCTTGAGGATCGGCATGGGCACGAACATGCCGACCACGTGCCGCGCGTTGAGCGGCGAGGGATAGTCCGCATTGACGATGGAGCCCTTGGGCGCGGTGACCTTGATCGGCGCCAGCGAGCCGTAATTGTTCGGTTGATCGGGATTGAGGCAGCTACGCACGGCGAAGGTCGAATAGGCGTGGGTGTAGTTCATCACCACATTGATGCCCATCGGGCTGGGCCCCGAGCTGCCGGTGAAGTCGATGGTCACCTCGCCGGCGACGTTGTCGATGGTCACCGCAGCCTTCAGGGTGATGACGTCGCCGCCGGGAACGTCGAACTGGCTCTCGCCGTGCCACGTGCCGGCCGGCAGGGCGCGGATCGCATCGCGCGTGGCCTTTTCGGAGCGAGCGATGATCTCGTCGGACAGGGCCTCGATGTCGTCCAGGCCGTGGCGCGCGCACAGGGCGTTGAGCCGCTCGCCGCCGGCGCGCCCCCCGGACACCTGGGCGGAAAGATCGCCGAACACATGGTCCGGCGTGCGAACGTTGCGCCGGATCATGGCGTGCAGTGTTTCGTTCGGCTGGCCCGCCTCGTAGAGCTTCAGCGGCGGCAGCCACAGGCCTTCCTCGTGCACGTCGCGGGCGCCGGCGCCGATGCCATAGCCGCTGATGTCGGTGTGGTGGATGGTCGAGCCGATGAAGCCGATCAGCCGCTCGGCCCTGAAGATCGGGCAGAGCACGGTGATGTCGAAGAAGTGCCCCGCAGACATCCAGGGGTCGTTGGTGATAACGACGTCGCCGGGGACCAGCTTGCCTTCGAACAGCTTGGCCAGGGTTTCCCCGGCGGCGGCCAGCGAGTTGATGTGCCCGGGCGTTCCGGTATTGGCCTGGGCCACCATGCGCCCGCGGGCGTCGAACAGGCCGCTGGCCAGGTCGCCGGCCTCCCGCACGACCGGGCTGAAGGCGATGCGCTGCAGCGCCTTGGCCTGCTCGCTGACGATGCTGATCAGGTTGGACCAGAGGATTTCGAGCTCGATGCCGTCCATGATCAGGCGCTCCGGGTGGCTGTGATGCAGCCGAACTGATCCACCGTCCCGGTCCAGCCGGGCGGGATGGCGATGGTGGTCTCCCGCTCTTCGACCAGGGCCGGGCCGAGGATGACCTGACCCTCGGCGAGGCTTGCGCGGTCATAGACGGCGGCGGCTCTGGCGTTCGGCCAGAGGGCGATGAAGCGCTCGGTCTTGGGGAGCGCGGCCGGGCCGCTCCTCACCTTCGCCCCCTCGACGACGGTCTCCGGACCGCGGGCGGTCATACGCCAGCTGACCACTTCGACCTGAACGTGGGAGGGGTTGACGCCGTACTGGGCGAAATAGGCTGCGGCGAAGGCGTCGCCGATCGTGTTGACGTCGTGATCCTGACGCGGGTCGCGATCGAAGACGATGCCGACCTCGTTTTGCTGGCCGGCGTATCTGAGGTCGGCGCCCACGCTCCAGCGGATCTGGTCGCGGGCGGCGCCGGCCTCGACCAGGGCCTCAAGGGCCTCCTCGGTCATTTCGCCGAGCAGCCGGTCGACCTCGCTCCAGTCGAGGCTCTGCAACGGGCTGAGGGCGCTGCGCACCAGGTCCAGGCGAACCGGCGTGACCAGCGAGCCGAAAGCCGAGAGCACGCTGGCCTGGGGCGGGAAGATGACCGCCGTGCTCTGCAGCAGCTCGCCGACGGCGCAGGCATGCACGGGCCCCGCCCCGCCGAAGGCCAGCAGCGGAAGCCCGCGGTGGTCGACGCCGCGGTCGGTGGCGTGGGCCCTGGCCGCCCCGGCCATGGCTTCGGCGACGATGCGGAAGACGCCGCTGGCCGTCTGGGCGCGCGTGGCGCCGAGCTTGTCGGCCAGGCGGTCGATCGCCGCTTCCGCGGCCGGCCGGTCGAGCGGCATGTCGCCGCCCAGGAAATTGTCGGCGTCCAGCAGGCCCAGCACTAGGTCGGCGTCGGTGACGGTGGCGTCCTTGCCGCCCCGGCCATAGCAGGCGGGCCCCGGTTCTGAGCCGGCGCTGCGCGGCCCGACTTTCAACAGGCCCAGGCTGTCCACCGAGGCGATGCTGCCGCCGCCGGCGCCGATCTCGATCATGTCGATCGAGGGAATAGTCAGGGGCATGCCGCTGCCCTCGCAGAAGCGGTACATGCGGTCGACTTCGAAACTGCCGGCGACCAGGGGCTTGCGGTCCTCGATCAGGCAGGCCTTGGCGGTGGTGCCGCCCATGTCGAAGGACAGCAGCCGATCGAGGCCGAGCCGCTCGGCGTAGAAGGCCGCGGCCAGGGCGCCGGCGGCCGGCCCGCTCTCGATCATGCGTACGGGATGGCGGCCGGCGACCTCGGCGCCGATGACGCCGCCGCTGCTGAGCATGATCAGCGGCCGGTTCGGGACTCCCGCCTGTTCCAGGCCAGTGGCCAGGCCGCGCAGATAAGGCTCGGTGATCGGGGCGGTATAGGCGTTGATCGCGGTCGTGGAGGCCCGCGGATACTCGCGGATCTGCGGCGCGACACTGGACGACAGTGACAGATAAAGGTCCGGCGCCGCCTCCCGCAGCACCCGGGCGATCGCCTGCTCGTTGGCGCCGTTGCGAAAGCCGTTGATCAGGCAGATGGCCACCGACACCACGCCCTTGGCCTTCAGCGCGGCCGCCAAGGCGCGGACCTCTTCGGGATCCACCGCGCGCAGTACGGTCCCGTCGGCCAACATGCGCTCGTCGACCTCGAAGGTCAGTTCGCGCGGGATCAGCGGCTCGGCGAACTCGATCTGCGGGTCGTACATGTCATAGCGATGCTCGTTGCGGATCGGCAGGAGGTCGCGAAAGCCCTTGGTGGTGATCAGGGCGGTGGGCCGACCCTTGCGCTCGATCAGGGCGTTGGTCACCACGGTGGTGGCGTGCACGACCACGCCGTCGACGGCCTCAGGGCCTATGCCGGCCTTGCCCAGCACCAGGTCCACGCCACGGAAAAAGCCTTCGAGCAAATTTTCGTGGGTCGTCAGGGTCTTGTCGACCACCAGGGTTCCGTTGGAGCCGCGCAGCACCGCGTCGGTGAAGGTGCCGCCGATGTCGATGGCCAGCGAATAGGACATGGTCAGGGCGTCTCCCAGCCCAGGCTGTGCGAGGCCTGCGCCGCCGCATCGGTCACCAGGGCGATCTGTTTTTCTGAGGGTTGGGCGGGGATGGCCTGGGTGGACCCCACCAGGGCGACCGCGCCGCGGCAGATGCCGCGGTGGTCGAAGACGGGCGCCGCCAAGGCGTTGACCCCGATCTGCACCGCGTCCACCGCCGTAGCCCAGCCTTGTCGGCGCACCCGGGCCACCTCGCGGCGGACCGCGGCCGCGTCCTTCAGGGTGTGCTCGGTCCAGGCCTGGAGGGGCTTGGCCAGCACGGCTTCGACCAGCTCCGTCGCCCCGAAGGCCAGGGCTACGAGGCCATGGGCGGAGGCGTGGAAATCAAGCCGGGAGCCGGGGCGGACGCCGAATTCGATCACGCTGCGGCCTTGCAGCATCTCCAGGACGACGACCTCGTCGCCGGCTACGGCCGAGGCCGTGACCGCGAGGGCTGTGGCTTCACGCAGCGGGGCCATCACCGGCCGGATGGCGCCGATGACGTCGAACCGCTCGCGCACCTGCTCGCCGAGCGCCAGCACCTTGACGCCGATCTCGTAGCCTTCGTTGCGCGGATCCTGACGGGCGTATCCTCGTTGCACCAGGGCGCGCAGGTGCCGATGGGCCCGCGGCTTGGAGATGTTCAGATCGCGGGCGACCTCGGTGACCCCTTTGGGGTGGCGCGCGGCGGCCAGCAGTTCGATCAGCCGCAGGACCAACTCGACGGACTCCAGTTCCGGCGTCGTTGGCCCAAGGGATTGGGGCCCAAGGGATTGGGGCCCAAGGGATTGGGGCGCTGGAGATCGGTCTAGCACGCCGTCCAAGTTCGCCTCCTGACGTTCCGGTGACCGGAACAATGGTTCGCTGAACGGAATTGGCGCACGCCCCTGGCCGGCTGTCAATAGGACCGCGAGGGGGCGACGGGGCGTTGACGCGGAGACGCGCAGGCTCTTACCGTCGCCGCGCATGGATCGGACGAAATCGATGGCGATGGGGTTGCGGCAGTCGGTCAGGGAAGGGCGCGCCGTCGTCGGCACGTTCATCAAGACCGCATCGCACCAGACGGTCGAGTTGGTCGCCCGCACCGGGGTCGATTTTGCGATCGTCGACGCCGAGCACGCCCCTTTCGACCTGCTGGCCTTGGACCGGATGGCGCTAGCCGGGCGAGGGGAGGGGCTGCCCCTGCTGGTGCGTCCGCCGAGCCTCGAGCCGGCCTTCATCGGCCAGGCTCTGGATCTGGGCCTGCAGGGAGTCGTCGCCCCGCATATCGACAGCCCGGAGGCCGCAGCCCGACTGCTGGAGGCGGGGCGCTACGACCGCGGCCGACGGGGCTTTTCCCCCTCGACGCGGGCTGCGGGCTACGGCGCACCCGATGCGGCGGCCTATCGCGCCCGGTCAGACAGGGACACGAGCTTCTGGTGCCAGATCGAGGACGCGGCGGCCTTGCCGCGCCTCGACGCCATCGCCGCCGTCGCCGATATCGACTGCCTGTTCCTGGGCCCGGCGGATCTGGCCCTGTCGCTGGGGGCGGACAGCCGGGCCGATCCCAAGGTGGTCGAAGCGGTGCGGGCCACCGCCGAAGCCGGCCGGCGCCACAGCCGGGCCGTCGGCATCCATGTGGCCTCGCCGGCCGAGATCCCGGACCTGATGGCCCTGGGGATCACGGTGTTCGTCTGCGGCTCGGACCAGAGCTGGCTGATCGCCGAGGGGCGCCGGGCGCGGGCGGGCTTCGACGCCGCGGTCGCCGGAGCCGCTTAGTCCGCCATCAGCGGCGGGACCGGGGGCAGGGCGCCGCCGCTGGCGCTCGCCCGGCGGTATTCCCGCGGCGAGACGCCGTAGCGCTCCTTGAAGGCGCGGCTGAAATGGGCCGAGCCGTTGAAGCCCCAGCGGAAGCAGATGTCCGATATCGACAGGCTGGCGCAGATGGGGCTGGTCAGGTCCAGGCGGCAGCGCTCCAGCCGCCGCGTCCGCAGATAGTTGGAAAAGCTGTAGCCCGCCGATTCGAACAGTTTCTGCAACGTCCTGGGCGAAACGCCGTCGGCGGCGGCGACCTGGCCCAGGGTCAGGTCCGGCTCCGCCAGCAGGGTCTCGATGGTCTGGCAGACCCGGTGCAGGTGGGCCGCACGGGCCGCATCGGCGCCGCCCAGGGCGGCTGGAGAATCCTCCGCCGCCAGGTTGGCGACCAGGAATTCGGTCAGGGCCAGTTCAACGGGGCGCAGTTGCTCCGAGGTCAGTTCGCCCAGAGCGTCGGCGGTCGCCCGAAGCAGGCCGGAAAACACGTGGCCCAGTCCGGTATCACCGCTGAACCGGCCGACCTTCAGCGAGAGCGGCGCCACCAGTCGATGATCCAGCGCCACCCTGGGGGCGTTGATGAACAAAAGGCGGAAGCGGGTGGTCAGCTTCAGGGCCGCATTGATCCCGGTAGGGCCATAGACGATGTCGCCGGTGCTGAGCGTCGTAGTGGTCTCGCCGTCCCAGAACGTCGCCTCGCCCTCCAGCAACACCACCAGCCAGACCGCGGCGGGCTGGTTGGGATTGCGGCCTGAAATCTCCTGCGGCGTGGCTGACACCAGGGCGAAGTCCATGCCCAGAGGCGAGGTCAGGCACGAAACGCTGGCCTGGAACGGCTCCTGGTCGGGCGTTGCGCCGGTGGGCAGGCGAAGGCGGCTCATGGCCTCTACCCAAGCCTTGCGGCGCTCGCCGCGGGCCAGGCTGTCGGTGGCGAAGCGCCAAGCCTTCACCGCGTCCGGTGGTGCGGCCTTTGCGAAGAAACGATGAGAGGTCAGGCTGTCCAGGTGAAAGCTTCCGTTGACGAAAACCGACGCTCGCCGGCCGAGGATGAACGGCTATCTTGCGTCTGCGACACGTTCGCGCCAAGCGGAACCTGAAATCGGCGGGGCCAGCGGGTCGGTCCGCCATTCAGGTTTGCCGGATTCGAATGAGGGGGAGGGGCGCGAGGCCTTGTGCGAGAAAGCCGGCGTCCCCGCCTTTCGAGGGTTGGATATGCCTGACCGCGAAGGCTCCCCGGCTGGATCTGTGCAGTTTGTGATCATCCGGAGGTGCGAAAACAGCGTTCTGCAACCAGCTGGGCCGAAATTTCGGAAAATGCGGCCGATAGCCGGCGATCATAAAGTTAAAGATTGCTATGGAGTAGATCCCCTTCGGGGGCGAATTTGCGATTGATGATCTGTATTCTGCGCGCGGTCGCTGTGTTTGCGTCAGCGCCTTCCTGAAACCAAGCGTCTACATATTCCGGCTTGTATTGTTCATCAAAGGCTTGCCGTGAAAACCGCCCTTGTCCACTATTGGCTCGTCAATCAACGCGGCGGCGAGGCCGTTCTTGAAGCGATCGGGGAACTGTTACCCCAGGCCGATCTCTATGCTCACGTCATCAACCCGGCGACGCTCTATGGCAGTCTGGTCGGCCGCCGAAGCCATGAGACCTTTATTGGCAGCCTGCCGTTTTCGAGGCGGAAACATCAACTCTATCTGCTGCTTATGCAGATGGCCCTCGAGAACCTGGCATTGGACGAATATGATCTGATCGTCTCGAGCGAGGCGGGACCGGCCAAATATGTCATACCCAAGCCGGAAGCCTATCATATCTGCTACTGCCACTCTCCGATGCGCTACCTCTGGGACCAGCGCGAGCAGTATCTGGGCAAGATTCCGCAACCCTTTCGAATTGTCGCTCAGATCCTCGCTGGCCGTTTACGCCGATCCGACGTCATGTCCGCGACGAGGGTCGACCAGTTCGTGGCGAATTCGGAATTCGTGAAAAAACGTATCTGGAGATATTACAGGCGGGAGGCGGAGGTCATCTACCCACCGGTCAATCTAGGCAGCTTCGCGCCGGTGGACAGCCCTGACGATTACTACCTGGTCGCCGGCGAACTGAGGTCGTACAAGCGGGTCGATCTGGCGATCCAGGCCTGCAACAAGCTCGGCCGTCGCCTCGTGGTCATCGGCAGCGGGCCGGACGCCGCGTTGAAGAAAATGGCGGGACCTACCGTGGAATTCCTGGGTCGCGTGAGCGACAGCGTGTTCCGCGAAAAGCTGGCCAACTGCAGGGCCCTTCTGTTTCCGGGCGTGGAGGACTTCGGCATCGTTCCCGTCGAGGCGATGGCCTCGGGACGACCGGTGATCGCGTTCGCGCGTGGCGGCGCCTTGGAGAGCGTCGAGGACGGGGTTTCGGGCTTGTTCTTTGACGAACCGACTGTCGAGAGCTTGGTCCGGTCCATGGAAATCTTCGAAAGCGAAGAAGCGAGTTTCAAATCCTCGAACTGCGTCGCGAGGGCCCAGCGCTTTTCCCGTCAGCGCTTTCTCGATCGGTTCGATGCGTTGCTCGCTTCCAGCGTGGCTGGATATGCCAGCCGCACGATGAAAAACCCCTTCATGGTGCGTTCCGTTTTGCAGTACGACGGCGCCAGATCCCTTGTTTCGCCCGCAGTCCTCGATGGGCCTCCACTGGGCGCTCCTGCACCATTGTTCGGGAGCGCCGTTCCGGGCGCAGAATAAGCTACAAGCTTTGCAGTAGGTATGGGCCGGTGCGTCAATCTGTGGCGGCATATTCCCGTTTGCTAAATGCGCATTCATCCAGCAGTTTAAGGGGCTTTTCACCAAGGCGACCTAATGTTTCCGCATGTCAAATGCATCCGCAATCCGTTCCCAGTCGTTTCTGAACTCAATTGGGATTGAGGCTCACGTCAATTTCACGGACAGCAAGTATGTCGACGTGAACAAAATTCTCAGCGATCTCAAATATGTCGGGATCAACCTGATCAGGACGGCGAGCATTACCTCGTCGATGAGCCTGCAAGGTCAGCTTCACTACGGAACCCTCGCGGCCGCAGGTATCAAGTTCGACCTGGTCGTGGACGGCAACAAGGCGATCGCCACGACGATGGCGGGCTTGGACGCGTTCGCCGCGAAATATCCGGGTGCGGTCGCCGCGATCGAGGGGCCCAACGAAGTCGACCATACGCCGATCACGTATAACGGCCTCACAGGTGCAGCGGCGGTGGTGGCGTACCAGAACGCGCTCTATAGCGCCGAGCGCGCGGATCCCGTTTCGAAGGGGATCGAAGTCTACAGCTTCAGCCTTGGGTCCGGCGCGACGCCGACCGGCGGATACGACGCCGGCGCTCTGCACGTCTATCCGAGGAGCGGCCTGCAGCCGCTGAACTATATCAACGGCGCAATGACGCTGGTCCCCGCCGGCAGCGCCTCGGTGATCACCGAATTTGGCTACTCATCACTTCCGTCATGGTCGATGGGCGTCGACACCGCCACCCAGGCCAAACAGACGCTGAACGGCATATTCGACGCCATAAAGCAGGGTAACCAGTCGATCTATCTCTACGAACTGCTCGACGCCTATGCAGACCCGAATTCAAACCTGGGCCTCACTCACTACGGGCTGTTCGACTTCAACGGCAATGCGAAACCGGTTGCGGTCGCTCTGCACAACATGAGCGCCATCCTAGCCGATAGCGGCGCAACCGCGACGACTTTCACGACACAGTCGCTTGATTTTTCGGTCAATGGGCTACCCTCGACCGGCTCATCCTTGCTCCTCGAAAAGTCATCCGGCGCCTTTGACATCGTCGTGTGGAACGAACCGACCATCTGGAATGTGACGACGCACAGCACAGTTGCGGCGGCGGCCACCAAGGCTGCTGTCGATCTAGGCGGGGTCTATGCCCAGGTGCAGGTGTTCGATCCGTTGAAGAGTTCGGGCGCCGTGCAAACCCTGCACAATGTATCGCAGGTGACCTTGAGCCTGACAGATCATCCCCTGATCATCCAGGTGACGCCCAACGCTCCGTCCGCGAATATCGTCAACGGGACCGGCGGCGCCGACAATCTGGTTGGTGGTTCCAACCCGGACATCCTCTACGGCGGAGCCGGAAACGACATCCTGACCGGCGGCGCGGGCGCCGACAGCTTTGTCTTCAAGCCGGGCAGCGGCGCCGACGTGGTCAAGGATTTCGGCCAGGGCGGCGTCCAGGACAAGATCGACATATCCGGCTATCTGACCACCCACCTGACGCCCCATCTCTCGGACGTGAATGGCGCCGCCGTCATCAGCTTTTCGACCGGTGACACCGTTTCTCTTTTGGGCGTGCATGCGGCGGATCTTGTCGCGACGTCCACGGGCTTCCAGATCCACTAGCACGGCCCTGCGGGAGGACGGGGCGGAGTCTGACCTCGGCGCCGAACATTTCATCGGTTGCGGCGGGAATTTGTGCACCGGAGGTCCGCCGCGCGCAATCCCTCGTAGGGTGCCGGGCCGGCGGTTCCATCCGGAATAGGATTGTGCCGCTATAAATCAACCGAGAGTGTGGCTGGCGTCCCGTGCCGTGATCGCACGGATGGAGGCGGCGCATCTTTTCGTCGATTTGGTGATCGGATGTGGGCCTCGCAGGATCGGATCGCGCCGTGCCAGGCTGAGTCGCACATAGAGCACGCCGTACCGAACCGGACTTCCATTTCGCGAGAGACGTGGGGCGAGAGGCTTGGACGGGTCCTGACGCCTCTGGGAAACCTGTCGATGCGCGGCGTCTCTCTCGTGATGCGCTTCGCTCTCATGTTCTATCTGGCGCGCTATCTCAACCTGTCGGCTGTCGGGATGTTCGGCCTCGCCACTGGGCTCGCCGGTATGGCCCCGGCGGCCATCGGCTGCGGCGTGAACTATTTCATGAACCGGGAGATCGTAGGCGTTCCGCTGGAGGAGGCGGGCCGCAAGGTTCGAGATCGCCTCGTGCTGACGGCGATCTGCGTCGCGACCGGCGTCGCCCTTCTGGGCGCCGGTGTTGAGACAGGTCTGGTCGGGGCCTGGCCCTATATGGGTCTGGTGACCGCAATCGTTGCCTTGGAGTGTTTCGCGTTCGATATCCACTTCAGCCTCATCAGCCTGAAAAGGCCGCTGGCGGCCAACTTCCTTCTCTTTGTCCGATCGACGAGTTGGATTTTTCCGGCCATTGCCTTCGGCGTCATGAGCAAACCCCTGAGAAATCTTGAATTCCTTCTGTATATGTGGCTTTCTGGCCTATTATTAAGCTATATAATTCTACCGTTTATGGTAAAGGATCTTCCTTTGCGAAGTTCTTTTCAAGCAAAGACTAATTTTCGTTGGATTTTGTGCCAGGTCCGCGGCGGATGGCTCATATATATAAATGATATAAGTCTATATAGCCAGGTTTTTCTGGGCCGATTTATCGTAAATCATTATTTGGGGCTGAGCTCCACTGGGCAATATACACTATATTGGTCCGTTGCAAACAGCATCCACGTACTCGTGACTAGCGCCGTTATCCAGATTTCCATGCCCATCCTGGTCGCCAGCTATCGAGACGAGGGCGGCGCAGGTTGGGCGCAAATTCTGAGGGGGGAGGTGGCGAAGGTCATCGTGCTGGGTGCGCCCCTGTGCCTGCTCGCGACGGCGGTCATGGTGTTACTTCCGCCGATTCTGGGTCTGACCCACTTACCCGCCGGCCTGATGCTATTCATTCTGATGTGTATCGGAACCCTTTTGCGGCTGGTTTCTGATACCTTGAACTACGGTCTCTACAGCCGCGGTCAGGACAACGCCTTCGCCCTGGTGAACCTGTTCGGTTGCATGGTTTCGGCGATCTTCAGCATCGTCGGGATTCGACTGTGGGGATTGACCGGCGTGGGCGCGAGCATGATCGTAACGCCCGCGTTGTTATTGAGCATCAGGCTCTGGCTTCTCCGCGGCGGGTTGGGGAGCGGGCCTCCGCTGCGGCGACTTCTGTTGGGGCGCCATGACGATGAGCCAGGAATCGCAGGAGACCTTCCGGCGCAAGTCCCATGCAGACATGCAGGTGTGGGCCAACCAGTGGAGTAAACGCGTTACGCCGTTGTTGTTGGTAAGGCTGTTGCTGCTTCAACCGGGGTTTCAGCTTGCCTTTCCGGTGCGCGTTCAGGCGCTGCTGGCGAACATTCCTCTGATCGGGATCGCGCTGAGGCGGATCATCTGGTACTTGACCACCATCTGGACCGGCGCGGACATTGATCCAAACGCCGCCGCACAGATCGGAGCGGGCGTTCATTTCCCCACCCGGTCGGCGTCGTCATCGGCGGACAGTGTCGTATAGGCCAAAACGTCCAGATTCTTCGGGGGGGCGCCTTGGGACGCTCAGAATCGGCCGTGCCGAATGGCTTTTCGGTGGCTGTGCTGGATGAGGTCCATAAGCGCAGCATCCCGCTCGTGCAGACCATCCAAGACTATTCGATGCTCTGCGCACGATCGACCTTGTTCAAGGCGGGAAAGGGTTGCGCGCAAAGGTGCCTGAGTTGCCGATTGCTGACCTGGCCCAATAGGCGGGCGCTGTCGAAAGTTGACGCCGTAACCTATGTCAGTGAATACGTCAGGCAGGCCCATGAACGATTCGGATCTGGGCGGCTCATGATCGTGACGCTCATGGTTGCGGGGCTCGAGCAACCTAAGCATGACCGGCGTATCGAGGGCGGTCTGCGACGCCGGCGGTCACCGTCATGCGGGTCGGGCGTCTACTCAAATGTCTGCGCGGCGCCCGCACAGATCATCGATTGAGCATGATCAACCGGGGAGGGCGGAGGTGGAGCCCGCCAGAGGGCCCCTTCGAAGGGCCTCATCTGGCTGGCCTCCGGCCAAGATTGAATGACTATTAGGCTTCGCCTGCACAAATCGGCATGTCCTGGCCGCTGTCGCCGCAAATGCTCGCCAAACGCTAGCAAATGCGGACCAGCATATTTCTTTTGGTGCGGGCCTCGGCCACCATCGGCTTGCTGATCGCAGCCGCGACTATCAGGCAATCACTCCGGGGGGCTGATGGCATTGTACTTGAAGCCAGCAAATGACGCCGCCGGCGGGGACCCGCTGGCGCAAGCGATCTCGGTTGAAAATGCGCCGCGAGCGGGAACCTTCGACAAAATCCTATGCGAGGAGAAACTATACTCTGAGGGAATTCATAGTCTGGCGTACCGTTTCCGGAATGCGGAGCCTTTCCCTCATTTGGTCATTGATGGCCTCTTCGACAGCGTATTCTTGCAAGAAACGCTGGACGAATTCGACACGCTCTCTGACTACAAATGGATTTACTATGACAGGCCGCGTGAGCTGAAGCGCGGGTCGCGCCCGGATGTCCGGCTGCCGCCCCTCGCTCAGGCCTATTTTGACACCGTCTATTCCGGTGTGTTCGTGCGAGCGCTGTCGGCCATAACGGGGATAGAGAACCTGCTGACCGACCCGCTGCTCTACGGCGGCGGCCTGCACGACATTCCACCCGGAGGGCGGTTTGGGGTCCATGTCGATTTCCAAAAGCATCCGAAGAATGGTCTTTCTACGCGGCTCGTCGTCATCACCTATCTCAACCATGACTGGTGCGACGACTATGGCGGGCAGTTGGAGCTCTGGAAGCCGGATCAGTCCGGGTGCGAGGTCAGCATCTCGCCGGTGTTCGGCCGGACGGTGATATTCCTCAATTCCTCCGGGACGCCCCATGGGCATCCTCGCCCAGTGAATGCGCCGGATGGGCGCCGTCGCCGGTCGCTTGCGGTCTACTACTACACCAATGGCGTTGACGACGGGGACGCGCCCGAAAATCGGACCACGGTGTTCGCCGACAGAAGCAGTAGGGCGGAAGAGATCAAATGGTTTTTCAAGCGCCTCACACCGCCTGTGCTTCTCGACGCCTCCTGGTCAGCGGCCCAATATGCGCGCCGCATAATGCGTCGGCGATCGGCTGAGTAGATGCCCAGTGAATAATCAAAATATTATCAGATTGAATAGGTGGTATAAACGATGCAATCTGATGGAGAATTCTCAATATAGTTTCTAAGTTTTGCGTTTGTGAAGCAAATCGGCTTGGAGTGTCCGCCTTGATGCCTGTGGCGCCGCGGACTCGGAAAAGGACCGGTGTTCGCCATGCGTCCATTGTTTTTTCCGGTGATCATGTGTGGAGGGTCGGGAACTCGTCTTTGGCCCTTGTCTCGCCGCTCGCGGCCAAAGCAATTCATTCCTCTTGTGGACGGCCAGTCGACGTTCCGGCAGACCGTGCGGCGCTTGGCCAAGCTCGATGGCTGGCCGTCAATCCTGGTCGTCGCGGGTCTTGCCCATCTGGACTGGATCCTCAGCGACGCGGCTGAAGCCGGCGTGGCGGTTGAAGTCCTGCTGGAGCCTGAAGCGCGCGATTCAGCCGCGGCGATCGCCGCGGCTGCGGCCTGGATCGTGCGGCATGATCCAAACGGTGTCGCTGTCGTGGTCGCTTCGGATCACCACATTCCGGATGACGGCGCCTTTCTGGCGGCCGTGGAGGCTGCAGGCTCGGCCGCCGAGGCGGGCCGCATCGTCACACTCGGGGTTTCACCAAGCTACGCCTCAACCGCCTACGGCTATATCCGGGCTGGGAAGGCCCTGCCGGCGTATGGCCCGGCGCGCGAAGTCGCCGCCTTTGTGGAAAAGCCGGGCGCTGATCTCGCGGAAGACTATGTCAGCCAGGGTTATCTCTGGAACAGCGGCAACTTCATCGCGCGCGCAGAGGTGCTGCTGAGCGATCTGGATCGCTTCGCGCCGCTGGTGAGCGCCGCCGCCCGCCGGGCCGTCGACGACGCCGCGCCCCATCGGGGCGCGTTGCGCCTCGGCCCCCAGTTCGTCGAGGCGCCGAAGACGTCCCTGGACTATGCCGTGATGGAGCGGACCGAGCGCGCGGTGGTCATCCCGGTCTCGTTCGATTGGTCCGATCTGGGCGCTTGGGACGCGGTTTGGCGCGCCTCTCCGCGCGATGGCATGGACAATTCCAGCCATGGCCGCATCTGGGCCGACGAGGCCCGGAGCTGCCTCGTCCGTACGCCGCCGTCATTGCAGGTCGCGCTTATTGGCGTCAGCGATTTGGCGGTGGTCTGCGACGGCGCCTCGCTGCTGGTCTGCAATATGGCGGCGAGTCAGCGGGTCAAGCAGGCGGCGGATGCGCTGAATTCCGAGACTGCGCTCCACCACCCGGAAGAGCCGGTAAGCCTCGCGGATTGGTCGGCCCGGCTGCATCATTGGTTGAAGACGGCGGCCTTGCCCCTCTGGTGGGCGATCGGCGCAGACCACGCGCGCGGCGGCTATCATGAGCGCCTCACCCTTGACGGGGAGGCCTTGGCGGAGCCCAGAAGGGCCCGCGTACAAGCCCGGCAGGTCTTCACCTACGCGCTCGCCGCGCATCTGGGGTTCGCAGGCCCCTGGCTTTCGGCCGCGGACCATGGCTTCGCGTTCTTCGCGGACCGCTACCGGCGCGGCGACGGACTATTTCGCACGCTCGTTTCGCCTGCCGGCGAGAGCGTCGACGACACCGCTTTCCTCTATGATCAAGCCTTCGCCCTGATCGCCATGGCTGCGCTCTTCCAGGCCGAGCCAGGACGGAAGCACTTGCCGAGTGAGGCGAGGAGCCTGCTCCAGGCCGTGGATCGCGCCTTCGGCTTGGCGGGCGGCGCCTATAGGGAAAGCGGTCGCCACCCCTTTCAGGCCAACGCCCTGATGCACCTGTTCGAGGCGGCGCTGGCGTGGCGGGATCTGGACTGCGACCCGGTTTGGGCGCAACTCGCCAGCCGTCTGGCAAGCCACGCCACGGGCAAGCTCTATGACCCGCGAGCGCGCGTGATCGCGGAATTCTACGACGAGACTTGGCGACACGCCGACGGTGACGATGGCGATGTGGTGGAGCCTGGTCACCAATTCGAGTGGGCGTGGCTGTTGCACCGCTGGTCGTTGATCGACCGGTCGCCGTTGGCGGCTGACGTGGCGAAAGCGCTGTTCGCCTCGGGTCTGCGCGGCTACGACGCCCGGCGCAGCGTCGTCGTCGATGAACTGGACGCTCGGGGCAACGTGCGTCGCGCCAGCGCACGGCTCTGGCCCCAGACGGAATTTCTTAAAGCCGCACTTTGTCTGGCTGTCGCTGACGGTGAATCCGAGACTGCTTCGTTCAGATCGCACGCCACCAACGCCGCGCGGGGGCTTTGGCGCTATCTGGAGGCGCCGACCTTGGGGCTATGGCGCGACAAGCTGGGTTCCGATGATGTCTTCGAGCCTGAACCTGCGCCAGCGAGCTCCTTCTACCACATCATCGGGGCGATATCGGCCCTTCGAAACTGCAAAGAGGGGCGCCGAGACGGGTCACCGGAAGCGTAGTCGAGAAGAATGGGCGAAGAACGCACTGCGACAGGTGCTGTCTGCTATCCAGCTGTTTCCTCTTGGAGCCCCTCCACGTCGCCCCGCATCCCAAGTCGGTTGGGGCAGGCTCCGAGTCGGATCCGGGCCATAATACCCGAAATAAGCACCCTGGGCGCGACGTCAGCGCCAATTTTATTCGGGTTTCCGGCAACGCGATCGCATTGTAGCCACACGCGCCGACCTAGACTGAGCATATCGCGGCGCGACCGGCCAATTGATCCTCGTAGCCTGCTATCAAGGCGTTGACCCAAGTGTCGAAGGTGCAGCCAAGGTCCTGTGTGTCATTGAATGCGGCTAGGCTCATGCGGCGGGGCTCATCGTCGTCGTCGGCCAGGCGCCGAAGCAATCGTGCAAAAGCCG
>FTFU01001326.1_pt1 | contig 21901 bp, 13 predicted proteins | sample 1640511 | NCBI WGS metagenome assembly FTFU01 (sample SAMEA3914789, study PRJEB12502) | metagenome | biome: forest; material: soil | place: Canada | collected 2011-07-03 | depth 0.3 m | reverse complement strand
CCGGCGGCGGGCGGCCCGGCTTCAAGTCCTTCAAGTCGCGCGGGAAGCCTTCCACGCGCTGAACAGCACCGCCTGGTCCGGCAGGCCCGGATCGCTCAGGGCCAGCTCCACCATCAACGGACCGATCTCGGACGGATCGGGCAGGGTTTCCGGGTCTTCGCCCGGATAGGCCTCGGCCCGCATTCTCGTGCGCATGGCGCCCGGATCGACCAGGATGGCGCGGATCTGGGTATGTTCGATCTCGTCGGCCCAACAGCGCACCAGGCTCTCCATGCCGGCCTTGGTCGCGGCGTAGGCGCCCCAGAAGGCCCGGGGCCGCGGGACCGCCGCGGTGGTCAGGAATATCGCGCGCGCGGCTTCGGCCTGGCGCAGCAGGGGCTCCATCGAGCGGATCAGGCGGTAGGTCGAGGTCAGGTTGACCGCCACCACCCGCTCCCATTGCTGCGGATCAAGGTGCGAGACGGGCCAAAGGCCGCCCAGCATGGCGCCGGCGTGGACCAGGATGTCCAGCTTGGCGTGGCGCTGGTGGATGGCCAGGCCCAGTTGATCCAGGCCATCGCCGTCGATTAGGTCCAGCGGGACCAGGGTCGCGGGCTCGCCGGTTAGGGCGCGGATCTGGTCGTCCAGCTCCTCCAGGCCCCCTTGGGTGCGGGCGGTGGCGATGACGTGGGCCCCGGCGCCGGCCAGGGCGAGAGCGCTGGCCTTGCCGATGCCGCGGGTAGCCCCGGTGACGAGCGCGATGCGTCCGCCGAGCGGTCGTGGGTCCTGGTCGGTCACGGCTGTTTCCCTAGTTCACGGCCACGGCGGCGCGTTCCTCGATCTCCGAGGGGCGCGCCGCGTACTTTTGCGCCAGGAAGGCGCAGGCCATCAACTGGATCTGATGAAAGATCATCAGGGGCAGCACGATCAACCCCACCGTGGCGGCTGGAAACAGGATGCTGGCCATGGGTACGCCGCTGGCCAGGCTCTTCTTTGAGCCGCAGAAGACGATGGTGATCTGGTCCTCGCGGGAAAAGCCCATGGCCCGCGAGCCGAAGGCCGTGGCCGCCAGCACCGCGCCAAGCAGCGCCATGCAAATCACCAACAGGCGGATGATCTCCAATGCGGAGACCTGGCTCCAGATGCCGCGAACCACGGCCTCGCTGAAGGCGGTGTAGACGATCAGGATGATCGAGCTGCGGTCGAACAGGCCCAGCATGGCCTTGCGCTTGTCGACCCACTTTCCGATCCAGGGCCGCGCCAGCTGGCCCGCCAGGAACGGCGCTAGCAGCTGGGCGAGGATGGCCCACACCGCATCCAGCGAAAACCCGCCATGCGAGCGCAGCAGCAGGCTGGCCAGGAGCGGGCTCAGAACGATGCCGAACAGGTTCGAGGCCGAGGCGGCGCAGACCGCCGCCGCCACATTGCCCCGGGCGATGGAGGTGAAGGCGATCGAGGACTGGACGGTAGAGGGCAGGCAGCAGAGGAAAAGCACGCCGGCGGCGATCGGCGCGCTCATCACGCTCGCGGGGGCGAGGCTCGCCAGCACCCCGAGCAGGGGAAACAGGGCGAAGGTCGAGGCCAGCACGGTCAGATGCAGCCGCCAATGGGCCAGGCCCGCGATCACCGCTTCACGCGACAGGCGCGCGCCATGGAGGAAGAACAGGACGGCGATGACGACCTTGGTGATCCAGCCCAAGGACAGGGAGACTTGGCCGCGCGCGGGCAGGATGCTCGCCACGATCACGGCCGTCACAATCGCCAGGATGTAGACGTCGATCCGAAGCCGTTTCAGCAGGCCGTTGAACGCCGCGATCAAACCCTTCATGCGCCGGGATCAGGCGCTGACGAGGAAGGACAGTTGGCGCTCGACCAGGTCATTGCGGCCTTCGGCGATCTCGCGGTCCAACAGGCGGGTCGGATAGTCGCCGGTGAAATAGTGGTCGGTGAACTGCGGGCGATCGGGATCGCGGCAGCCGGCGTCCATCGCCCAGTAGAGGCCTTCGACCGACAGGAAGCCGAGGGAATCGACCTCGAGGAATTTCGCCATCTCCTCCAGGCTGTGGCGGGCGGCCAACAGCTTGTCGCGATCGGGCATGTCGATGCCGTAGAAGTCCGGCCACATGATCGGCGGCGAGGCCGAGCGCAGGTGCACCTCGCGCGCGCCCGCCTCGCGCACCATGCGCACGATCTTGAGCGAGGTGGTGCCGCGCACGATGGAATCGTCGATCAGCACCACGCGCTTGCCTTCCAGCACCGCCCGGTTGGGGCTGTGCTTCATGCGCACCCCCAGTTCGCGAACCCCCTGGGTCGGCTGGATGAAGGTGCGGCCCACATAGTGGTTGCGGATGATGCCCATCTCGAAGGCGACGCCGCTGGCCTGGGCGTAGCCGAGGGCGGCCGGGACGCCGGAATCGGGCACCGGCACCACCACGTCGGCCGGGGTCGGTTTTTCCTCGAACAGGCGCTGGCCCATGCGTTTGCGCACCTGGTAGACCGAGCGGCCGTTCACCACGCTGTCCGGGCGGGCGAAATAGACATATTCGAACACGCAGGGGCGGGCCTGGGCGGCGGGGAAGGGGCGCAGGCTCTGGATGCCCTTGTCGGAACAGACCACCATCTCGCCATGCTCGATGTCGCGCACGAAGCGGGCGCCGATCATATCGAGGGCGCAGGTCTCGGACGCCAGCACGGGCTTGCCGTCCAACTCGCCCAGCACCAGGGGGCGGATGCCCAAGGGGTCGCGCACGCCGATCAGCTTCTTGTTGGTCAGGGACACCAGGGCGTAGCCGCCTTCGATCTGCGACAGGGCGTCGATGAAGCGGTCGATCACGCGGGCTTTGCGAGAGCGGGCGATCAGGTGGAGGATCACCTCGGAGTCCGAGGTCGACTGGAAGATCGCCCCTTCCGACACCAGCCGCTCGCGCAGGGTCAGGAAGTTGGTCAGGTTGCCGTTATGGGCCAGGGCGATGCCCCCGGCCTCCAGGTCAGCGAACATCGGCTGGACGTTGCGCAGGAAGCTGCCGCCGGCGGTGGAGTAGCGCGTGTGGCCAATGGCGGCCGCCCCGGGCAGGCGATCGACCAGGTCGGCGCCGGCGAAGGCGTCGCCCACATGGCCCATATGCTTTTCGTAGTGGAACCTCTGCCCGTCGAACGAGGCGATGCCGCAGGCCTCCTGGCCGCGGTGCTGCAGGGCGTGCAGGCCGAGCGCGGTGACGGCGCTGGACTGATCCACCCCCCAGACGCCGAACACCCCGCATTCGAGGCGTGGGCGGTCGTCGTCAGGGTCGCGCCAGGGCTGGGGGGAGCGGGTCATGGAGGTAGATTCGGTCAACGGGATTTCTCCACCACGTCGTCGAGTCCCTTCTTGGCGGCCCTATGATAGCCGCTTTCGGGCGATTCTTCGCTGTCTGAGGTTTGCGACGCATCGCCGCCCTTGGCGGCGTTGGCCAGGGCCGGCGTCAGGCGGTGCGCCATGGACAGGCCCTTGGGCGCCAGGGTGCGAAGGGCGGTGGCTGATATCTCGGCCAGCGGATGCAGCTTGGCCTGGGAGATCCAGGCCGGCACCTGCTCCGGGGGCGTCGCAGCATGAAACAGCAGGGTCATCAGGCCCAGGGCCACCAGGCCGCGGACCAGGCCGAAGGCGCCGCCCACCAGCCGGTCCGCGGTTCCCAGGACCTGGGTCTCGTGAACGCTGCGGGTCACGGCGGCGGCGATGACGCGCAACAGCAGGTAGGTGGCCAGGAACACGACCACCACGGCGACGGCGTTGCCGGCCCAGGCGGGGTGCACCGCGGCCCTGGCCAAGGGGGCGGTGAAGCGCAGGCTGAACAGGGCGATGAACACGGCGCCGACAAAGGCGACGACGGTGGTCACCTCCCGCAAGGCGCCGCGGATCAGGCCGACCAGGGTCGAGACGCCCAGGATCACCAGGGCGATGAAGTCGAACAGGGTCACGGCCGCACCTCGCCCGGGGTCATCCCAGGGGTTGCCGCGGCGGCTCTATGGTTCAATCCCAGACATCCTCGCCGATGCGGCGCACCGCGTCGGCCAAACGGGCCACACTCGTCAGAGCGAAGGGCGAAGCCTCGGCCACGCCGGCGGGCGCCAAGGCCCGGCCGAAGCCCAGTTTCGCCGCCTCTTTCAGCCGCGATTCCATGCGGCTGACCGGGCGCACCTCGCCCGAAAGGCTCACCTCGCCGAACACCACGCAGTCCTGCGGCAGGGCCACGTCCAGCGCCGACGACGCCAGGGCGGCGGCGGCGGCGAGATCCGCGGCCGGTTCGCTGATCCTCAGGCCTCCGGCGACGTTCAAATAAACGTCACGTGCGCCGAATCCAAGTCCGCATCGGGACTCCAGGACAGCGAGCACCATGGCGAGGCGTCCGGAATCCCAGCCGACCACCGCCCGGCGGGGTGTGCCATACGCGCTGGGGGCGACCAGGGCCTGAAACTCGACCAGGACGGGCCGAGAGCCTTCGATCCCGGCGAATACGGCGGCGCCCGCGGCGCGTTCGCCGCCTTCGTTCAGGAACAGGGCGGAGGGATTCTTGACCTCGCGCAGGCCCGCATCGCCCATTTCGAACACCCCGATCTCGTCGGTGGCGCCGAAGCGGTTCTTCGCCGCACGCAGGATACGGAAGGGATAGCCGCGCTCGCCCTCGAACGAGAGCACGGCGTCGACCATGTGCTCGACCACCCGGGGGCCGGCGATCTGGCCGTCCTTGGTCACGTGGCCGACCATGACGATGGCGATCCCGCGCTTCTTGGCCAGGCGCACCAGCTCGCCCGCGGCGGCGCGCACCTGGGTCACCGAGCCGGGGCCGGCCTCGTGCGCGTCGCTCCACAGGGTCTGGATGGAGTCGATCACCACCAGGTCGAACGGCTCACGTTTGAGGCCGTCCAGGATGTCGCGCACCGCCGTCTCGGCCGCCAGCTTGACCGGCGCCTCGGCCAGGCCCATGCGCGCGGCGCGGCTGCGGATCTGCTCGATCGCCTCTTCGCCGGAGATATAGGCGCAGCGCGCGCCTCGGGTGGCGGCCGTGGCGCAGACCTGAAGCAAGAGCGTCGACTTGCCGACGCCGGGGTCGCCGCTGAGCAGGATGGCCGAGCCCGGCACCACGCCGCCGCCGCAGACGCGGTCGAACTCCTCGACCCCGGTGGCGATGCGGGGCGGGGCCGGGGTTTCGCTGAGCAGGGTTTCGAAGGTCAGGCCGCGCGCCTTGGCTCCCTTGGCCGGCGCCATCGCGCCCGGCGGCCGGCTCTGCAGTTCTTCAACCAGGCTGTTCCACGCGCCGCACGCCACGCACTGGCCGGCCCACTTGGCATGGACCGCGCCGCAGGATTGACAGACATAGGTTGCGCCGTCGCGGGCCATGGGGGCGATATCTGGGATTGGCGGACTGAAAGCGCAATCTGGCTTGAGTCGGGCCGACAGCCGCGCAGCAAAGGGGGTTGGAATAACGTGAATCTTTGTCGTGACGTCCAGCAGCAGTTGCCGCTATTTTCCCAAAGGGGAACTCTCCAGAGGGACAACCATGAGCCTCAGCCATCCTTCGTCGGTCGGGCCCTCTGACCTGGTCGCGCGCGTCAAGGGAATCCTGACGGACCCGAAGAACGAATGGAACAAGATCGACGCCGAGCAGGCGACGATCGGCGGCCTCTATTCCGGCTATGTCCTGATCCTTGCGGCGATCACGCCTGTGGCGAGATTCATTCGCGCCCTGTTGTTCGGCTATGGAGCTTTCGGTTTCTCGTTCCACCCTTCTCTGATCGGCTCCTTGATCCAGGCGGTGCTGGGATACGTCCTGAGCCTGGTGATGATCTACGTCATCGCCGTGATCATCGACGCGCTGGCCCCCAACTTCGGTGGCGAGAAGAACCGGATCCAGGCGTTCAAGGTCACCGTCTACAGCTATACGGCGGCATGGGTGAGCGGGGTGTTCCTGGCGCTGCCGTTCCTCGGGATTCTCGCTTTCCTCGGCGGCCTCTACAGCCTCTACCTGCTCTATCTGGGGCTGCCGCGACTGATGAAGGCGCCCCAGGAACAGGCCTTGGGCTACACCGCCGTCGCGGTGGTGGTCGCCTTGGTGCTGTTCGTCGTGGTCGGCGTGGTGCTGGGCGCCGTGGCGGCCCCCTTCGCCATGATGAACGGCGGAATGTACCGACCGGGCCACATGGCCGGGACCATGCACCTGCCCGGCGGCGGCTCAGTCAATCTGGAGCAGCTCAACGCCGCCTCGAAACAGGCCGAACTGGCCGCCGCCCAGATCAAGGCTGAGCAGGCTGGCCAGCCGGCCCCCGCAGGGGCGATCAAGGCGGTGGCGCCGGATGCTCTCAAGGCGCTGCTGCCTGACACTGTCGCCGGCTACGCGCGCACCGATGTCACCGCGGAGGGCGCGGCGGCCGGCGGCATGTCGTCCTCTCACGCCAACGCCACCTACGCCAAGGGCGACAGCCGTATCACGCTCGAAGTCAACGACCTGGCCGCGGCCGGCGCCCTGGCGGCCCTGGGCGGCGCTTTCAATGTCGAAAGCACCCACGATACGGCGACCGGCTACACCAAGGTCGGCAAGGTCGACGGGCGCATGACCAGCGAGGAGTTCGATCGGTCGAGCAGCCACGGGAAATATTCCGTGGTCGTGGCTGATCGCTTCGTGGTCCAGGCCGAGGGCGACCACGTCTCCATGGACGCGCTGAAAGGCGCTGTCTCCAGCATCGGTTTCGGGCGCCTGGAGGGCATGGCCCACAGTGGCTGAGGGTTTCGACGTCATCGGGTTCGACGGCGCCGGGCGCGGTCGCTATGGCTTGAGCCATGGGGGCCAGCGAGTCGCAGCACGAATCGAACCTGCCTGACGCGGCCGAGCCGGCGCAGGGGCGTCTGGCCGCGCTTTTGAAGCCGTTTCCGATCCTGCACGCCGGCAACGCCGGGGTGAACATGCTCTACACCCTGGGACAGACCCTGGTGTTCGCCCGGGCGCTGGATGCGCAGCAGTTCTCCCAGGCGGTGGCCGTGGTCACGATCAGCCTCTATCTGACGCCGGTGAACCAAGCCGTGGCGCGGGCCAATTTCGTGGTCGTGCGCAAGCGCGTGGTGGGCGGAGAGGGCGGTCATGGCCTGCCGCAGATCGGCCTCGCCTTCCACATCAGCCAGGCGCTGATGCTCCTGGCGGGGGTTGCGGGTCCTTTGATCGCGCGGCCAGGTGACGCCAGGACCTATCTGGTCCTCGCCGCCTTCACCCTGTTCAACACCCTCTCCAACCTCTGGTTCTTCGAGTTGCAGATGGCCATGCTGGCCGTCGAGCGCCCGATCGCCTTCGAGATCGCCAGTCTGGTGCGGCGCGTGGCCAACGCCGCCAGCCTGGCCTGGCTGTGGTTCAGCCACGATTTCGCGCTGTTCGCCGGACTGATGCTGGCCCAGGCGGTGGTGGCCCAGGCCTGGCTGATGCGGCAGGTGGGGCGTGACAGTGATCTTTTCGCCTGGCCGCGGGGCCTGACGCGGGCCGGCTTGGCCGAGCACCTGGGCCAGCTCTGGACCTCGATCCAGGCGACCTTCGCCGAGTGGCTGACCCTGAACGGTCCCTACGCCCTGTTCACCCTCCGCTTCGGCGTGGGCGCAGCCCTGATCGCGCTGGACACCGGCATGAAGCTCTTGCGGGTCGGGCTGACCGTGACCCGAAACTTCAGCGAGATCGCCTTGCCCAGCGTCTCGCGCGCCGTGCTGGAAAAGCGAGGCGCCGCGGCCAGCCGGGCCGTGGCGGCGGTGCTCGGGCTCAGCGCTGTGCCGGTCGCCGTCCTCGCCGGCGCGCTGGTCCTGCGTGAGCGCTGGCTGTTTTCGGCGCTGCTCGGCCACAACGACGTGATGCCGTCAGGGTCCGGCGCCGCCTTCGCCCTGGCCCTGCTGGCGGGCGTCGGCTTCCAGGCCGGATCACACCTGGTGGGCCATGTCGGCCGCGCCCGGGAAGTGCGGCTGTTCACCCTCTGCGCAGCGATCAGCTTCGCCGGCCTGTCGGCGTTCATATTCCTGGCCAAGCCTGGTCTGCTCGGCGCGCTGTGGGCCGTGGCCATCGGCGTTGCGGTCACCGCCATGGCCGGGCTCTGGGTGATCGTGCGGACGTTGCGGGCTGCGCGTTAAGAGCCCAGCCGGGCGGCCCCCTCGCGGACCGTGACCACCTCCAGGCCCATTCGCGCGACGAGGTCCACCACGGCCTGGAAAGCCGCCGGCGTGCAGCCGTAGGGCGACGGCGCCTCGGTCACATCGTGGGTGTAGAGGATCAGCCAGGCGTTCTGCGCCTTGGCCCGCTGCAGCCAATGTGTGGCGGTCTCCACGGCGTGGGGGCCTTCGACGGCCACGGCGGGGGCCTGGTTGAGGTCGCCGCCGCGAGCGATGAGGCCGGGGTGAGTCGCCCGCAGCAGCTTGAAGCGCGGGGCGAGCGCCGCCTTGGCCGCGGCTGAGACGTCGCCGAACGGATAGGCGAAGGTCGCGGGCGCGGCGAGGCCGTGCTGTTCCAGGGCGCGAGCGTTGCGCTCGGTCTCGGCTGCCGCCTCGCGCGGCCCGATGACGGCGCAGTTGCGGTGACCATGGGTATGGCAGGCGATCTCATGCCCCCGCGCCGCCAGGGCCTTGACCGCGCTCCAATCCGCATAGGGGGCGATCACGCCGTCGGCGCCGTCCATGTAGCTGGAGGCGACGAAATAGACGCCGCGATAGCCGGCGGCTTCGAGCATGGGCGCGGCCGTGGCCGCCGCCGAAGCGGGGGCGTCGTCGAAGGTGAACGAGACCATGGCCCTTGGCGGCGCCTTGGGCGCGGGGCGGCGGGAGAACAGGCGCGCGGCTTCCCGGCCCAGTTTTCCCTTGAGGCTTCGGTCGCGTTCGAATTCGGCGGAGGTGCGCGTCATGGGTTCAAGACATAGCGCGACTCGTGTTGCTCAGAACTTGATACCTGCTGGCTGACCGCGCGGCCAAGGTCGACTCGGATAATCTGAAATCACAGGATTTCGCCGGCCGGGTGGATTTTGAGTTCCGAAAGCCTCCGGGTTCTGCCTCTATGCGGCCCGCGTCGATCATCGAGCGCCGGAGTGACGGATGAGCCGCAAGCGGGACAAGGAACTGGGCCTGGGCCGGGCGATCGAGCGGCGCGATTTTCTGCAAGGCGCTCTGGTCGCTAGCGGCGCAGCCTTGAGCGGCTTGGCGCCGGCGCTGGCTCGCGCGGCGGAGGCCGAAGCGGCGGCCCAGGACCAGCCCGGCTACTATCCGCCCGAGCGCCTGGGCCTGCGCGGCAGCCATCCGGGCTCGTTCGAGGCGGCCCATGCGCTGCGTGACGGTGATTTCTGGGATCACAAACAAGCCATCATCGACAACAATGAAACCTACGACCTGGTCGTGGTCGGCGGCGGGATCAGCGGCCTTTCAGCAGCGCACTTCTTCCGGGACGCGGCGCCGAAGGGCGCCAAGATCCTGATCCTGGACAACCACGACGACTTCGGCGGCCACGCCAAGCGCAACGAGTTTCACCTCGGCGGCCGCATGCAGTTGCTGAACGGCGGGACCTGGGCGATCGAGAGCCCGACGCCCTATGCCGGGGCCGCCGCCGGCTTGATGAAGACCCTCGGCGTCGACGCCGAGGCCCTGGCCAAGGCCTGCGACGATCGCACCGTCTATGATGGGCTGGGCCTGAAGCCGGCGGTGTTCTTCGACCGCGAGACCTTCGGCGCCGACAAGCTGGTCGTGGGATTGGGCCACGGCGCGACGCCAGGCGCGTTGACAGACCTGCTGGCCCAGGCGCCGCTGTCCGACGCGGTCCGGCGCGACATCCTGCGCATCGAGACCGGGACCGACGATCCCATGCCCGGCCTGAGTTCGGACGAGAAGAAGGACCGGCTGTCGCGGATGTCCCACCAGGACTATCTGCTGAACCTGCTGAAGGCCGATCCGGGCGTGGTCGCCTACTATCGCCACCAGACCGACAGCTTGTGGGGCTGCGGTATAGACGCGGTCTCGGCCATCGACGGCTGGGGGTCGAACTTGGCCGGCTATCAGGGGCTGAAGCTCGGGCCGGGGGCCACCGCGCGCATGGGCTATACGCCGGCGGGGTACGTCGCCACCGGCGGGTCGGCGAGCTTCCACTATCCGGACGGCAACGCCTCCATCGCGCGCCTGCTGGTGCGCGACCTGATCCCCGCCGCCATGCCGGGCGCAGACGCCAGGGACATCGTCACCGCCCGCGCCGATTACAGCCAACTGGACCGGCCCGGCGCGCCGGTCCGCATCCGGCTGAGCAGCATCGTCGTACGCGCCCGCAATATCGGCGATCCGGCGGCCTCGCGCGGGGTCGAGTTGGCCTATGCCCGCGCCGGCAAGGTCTATCGCGTGCGCGCCAGGCACTGTGTGCTGGCCAGCTGGAACATGATGATCCCCTACCTGTGCCCGGAGATGCCCGAGACGCAGAAGGCGGCCCTGCACAAGCTGATCAAGACGCCGCTGGTCTATACCAACGTGGCCCTGCGCAACTGGACGGCGTTCAAGGCGCTGGGGATCCAGCGCGTCTATGCGCCGGGCTGTTACCACTCCTCATTCAGCCTCAACCCGACCGTCGACATTGGCGGCTATCGGAGCCCGAGATCGCCGGACGAGCCGATCCTGATGCGCATGGAGCGGACGCCGGCCATGCCCGGGTTGAGCGAGCGCGAACAGCATCGGGCGGGCAGGGCGGAACTTCTGGCCACGCCGTTCGAGACCTTCGAACGCAATATCCGCGAGCAACTGGCGCGGACCCTTGGCCCCGGCGGCTTCGATCCGGCGCGGGACATCGAGGCGATCATCGTCAACCGCTGGCCGCATGGCTATGCGCCGGAATATAACGCCCTGGTGGACGGCGACACGCCGCCGGACCAGATGCCGAACGTCATGGGCCGCGCCCGCTTCGGCCGCATCGCCATCGCCAACGCCGATTCCGGCATGGCCGCCTATACCGACATGGCCATGAACCAGGCCTATCGGGCGGTGCATGAGCTGCTGGGCGAGGGGTGAAACGCCGTAGCAATTTGCTGGGACGCCGTGGGTCGAGCTGCTGGCCTTACCGAGACTTGGGTGTCTCACCCCCCATCCGTCGGCTCCGCCGACACCTTCCCCCGCAAGGGGGGAAGGAAGATCGACGATCAAGAGGGAGCGAGCGCGCCGCGTTTCAGGTCAGTACTTGTAGGACGCCGCGACGCCGATCGTGCGGGGGCGGAAGGTGGTCGCTTCGAACAGGGCCGTGGTCCCGTCTTGGTGCTGCAGGTCAAGCTGGGGATGGCTGTTGAACAGATTCTCAGCGAACAGCGCCAGTTCCCACTTGTTGACCGTCAGGCCGGCCCGCGCCGAAACCTGGTTGGTGGCGGGGTTCGGAACCAGGCCGGAGTCGAAGAAGTCGACATTCGCCGGATCCTCAGTCGGGATCGGCTTGTTGCGGCGGCTATTATATTCGTAGTCGGCTCGCAGGAAGCCCTCATGATCGTAGATCGTGAAGTTGTACTGAGCGCCAACCGTGACCGTCCAAGGCACCACATCCAGAACGTCGCCCTTGGCCGCGAGTTGGGCGCCGGACACGTGCTCGATCGCGTTGCCGGTGAAGTGGGCGTCGGTATAGCCGACGCTCAGTTCGACATCGAAAGCCGGGGTCAGTTGCCATTGGCCCTGGAAGTCGAACCCTTGGCTGACCGCGCTGCCGGCATTGGCGGTGAACTGGATGCCGCAGGCGGGGACGTAGATCGCCTGCTGGATATTGTTCCACTCGATATAATAGACGCTGCCTGAAACTTGCAGCTTTCGGTCGAGGAAACGGTCCTTTGAGCCAATCTCGTAGTTGGTGACGGTGTCCGAGTTGTAGGAGGTGGGGAAGACTCCGCCGCAGGCGGCGGCTGGGAGCGGCGGCGTGGCCCCGCCGATCCGATAGCCCTTGGAAAAGGTCGCATAGACCATATCGTCGGGGGTGATCTGGTAGGACAGGCTGACCTTGGGCGTGAACGGGGTCTCGTCCTTGGAGCCTTTGACCGTCGCCGGCACGCCGCCGCTGTCGAGCAGGTCCTGCGAGCCGTTGTTCAGGTTGTGAAAATCGAAGTGGGTCCAGGCGTAGCGCAGGCCGAGGTTCAGCTTCAGATCATCGGTGATCTTGAACGTGCCGTCGGCGAACAAGGCGACCTGGCGGTCGTGGGCCTTGGTGTCGTTGATGTAGTCGTCGCCATTGGGCAGCAGGTCCATGCCCCAGGCGGTGACCATGTCCTCGCCCCACAGATACTGGGTCAGGTCCCGAAGTTGCGGGTCGCGGATCTCCTCGGTGCTGCGCTGGCTGTTGTGGGCGTAGAACACGCCCGCGGTCCAGGTCAAGCGGGCGCCGGGATCATTGGATTGCAGGCGGACTTCCTGAGTGAAGTTCTCCTGGGTGTTGGTGATCACGTTCGTCGACGAATAGGGGCCGAAGCCCGCCAGATTCAGGCCGTTGGCGTTCAGTAGATTGCCGATGATGCAGCCGCGCGTCCCTTGAGCGGCTGTAGCGCAGCCCACCGGGGTCGAAAGCTGGGGGTCGACCGGATTCGGTGGCAAGCCAGCGACTATGTTCGTGCCGTCGTTCACCGGGTCGGGATCGGTGTTCGTGGTGAAATGCTGGAAATACGAAAGGTTATACAGCGTGCCGCTGTAGCCGTTCACGAGTTCACGCCGATTGTAGTAGGAGGTGTTGGAGATCAGCTTCACCGGACCCAGGTCCCAGTCGATCTTGATCGACGGCAGGTAGAAACGGTCCTTGTCCGCCATCCGGTCGGGCGTTCCGCTGTTGTAGCTGCCGGAGCCGGGGTTCGAGGTCGCAACCCAGTATTCGTCGTGATTATGTTGGTCGCGCTTTTCATAGTTCAGCGCCGGGGTGATCGACAGGTTCGGCGTCACCGCCCAGGTGACGGCGCCCCGCAAAACATAGGTGTCGACGCGATTGGCGTTCTTATCTACGCCGCCCACGTTGTTGTTGTCGGTCCGCGTCACCCAGCCGCCGTCGTGACGGCCCCAGGCGCTGATGCGGAAGCCGAGCTTGTCCTGGATGATCGGGCCGCCGGTGGCGGCGCCGAACTCGTAGCTGGGCGAGCCGTTCTCGGTGGTGGCCGCCTCGGCATGCGCGTTGGCGCTGAACGCCGTGAGGCTGGGCTGGGTGGTGATGTAGCGCACCGTGCCGCCTTCCGAGCCGGCGCCGAACAGGGTGCCCTGGGGCCCGCGCAGCACTTCGACACGCTGCAGGTCGAAGACCACCGGCAAGGTGTTGTTGGCGTTCAGGCCCAGGGCGCGCATCTGGATCGGGGTGTCGTCGATATAGATGCCGGTAGTGCCCGAACCGGCCTTGGAATCGATGCCCCGGATGGAAACATCGTGGCGGTCTGCGTCGAAGGTGACGCCCGGCGTGAATTTGGCGAGGTCGGCGAAGGACTTGACGTTCAGGACGTCCATCTTGGCGGCGGTGAAGGCGCTGACGCTCAGCGGAACCTTGCTCAGGGCCTGGGATTGGCGGGTCGCCGTCACGATGATTTCGGTGGTGTCTTTGGCGGGGGGCGTCGGCGCTTCGGCGGCGTAGGCCGCGGCGGCGCAGACCATCGGCGCGGCCAGGGCGGTGGAGGCCAGCAGCAGATGACGAAGGACGAAATGAGGCATCGGTGGAGTTCCCCTCCTTATGGCGCTGGTGACGTTGGTATGGGTGCGGCGATCGGTCAAGCACTGTGATCACATAAATTCGAACTGTGATCTCTGCGCCAACTGGCGCCGGCCTGCCGTTCAGGTTATGATGGATTTCTCCGCAGGCTGATCAGGATCATTGGGGCAGGGCCTTGAGGCCGCCCCGCTTATGCGCATCGACGCACCAGACTTGCGCCTTCATCGCTCTTCACCCTTGGTGTGGAGCGTTCCGTCTATGGCCAGCCAGAGTTCGCAAACGCCGCGAAGTCGCCACCGGCGCCAGCATCGCTGCGCGCCCGATGATTAGGGCGCCGGTTCTCGCAACGCTGCTCGCCGCCCCCCGCAATCCAAACTATCGTGAATTCCAATGGCCAAGAAAAAGAACCGCGTCGCCGAACAGGCCGCGCCCATCACCAATGTCGCTGAAGCCAAGGCCTGGGCCTATGCCCGCGGCGTGACCGAGGTCGAATGCCTGGTGCCGGACCTGGCCGGCGTCGCCCGCGGCAAGATCATGCCGGCGTCGAAATTCTTCGTCGACACAGCCATGGCCCTGCCGTCCTCGATCTTCATGCAGACCATATCGGGCGAGTATCCCGAGGAGAACGGCGATTTCCGCTTCGATCCCTCCGACGGGGACCTGGAACTCAGGCCCGATTTTTCCAGCCTTTGCGAGGTCCCCTGGGCGCCGGAGCCCACCGCCCAGGTCATTCATGACGCCTACTACCGGGATGGCCGTCCGGTGGAGATCGCCCCGCGCCAGGTGCTGCGCCGCGTGATCGACCTCTATCGCAACAAGGGATGGGAGCCGGTGGTGGCGCCCGAACTGGAATTCTACCTGGTCAAGCGCAACACCGACCCGGACTATCCGCTCGAGCCGCCGATCGGCCGCTCGGGCCGGCCGGAGGCCGGGCGGCGGTCCTATTCGATTTCGGCGGTGAACGAGTTCGACGACATCTTCGAGGACATCTACGCCTTCGCCGAGGCCCAGGCGCTGGAGGTCGACACCTTGATCCACGAGGAGGGGGCCGCGCAGATGGAGATTAATCTGCGCCACGGCGACCCGCTGGTGCTGGCCGACCAGGTGTTCCTGCTCAAGCGGACCATCCGCGAGGCGGCCCTGGCCCACGACATCTACGCCACCTTCATGGCCAAGCCGATCGCGCACGAGCCGGGCTCGGCCATGCATGTGCACCAGTCGGTGCTGTCGAAAGAGACCGGCAAGAACATATTTTCGGACGAGGAGGGCCGGCCGACCCCGGCCTTCTTCCACTTCCTGGGCGGTCACCAGCGTTACGTGCCGGCGGTCACCTGCATTCTCGCCCCCTACGTGAACTCCTATCGCCGGCTGGTGAAGGGAGCCTCGGCGCCGGTGAATGTTCAGTGGGGCTACGACAACCGCACGACAGGCCTGCGCATTCCGCCGTCGTCGCCTGGCAATCGCCGCGTCGAGAATCGGGTCCCCTCATCAGACGCCAATCCCTATCTGGCCCTGGCGGCGTCTCTCGCCTGCGGTTATCTGGGCCTGATCGAAGCCCTGGCGCCCAGCGAGCCCGTCAATGGCATGGCGGAGACCGACGAATTCGACTTGCCCGCCGGCCTGCTGGAAGCCGTCGACCTGTTCGAAGACACCGAGGAACTGGGCGAGATATTTGGCCGCAACTTCGTCACCACCTATGCGGCGGTCAAGCGGGCGGAGTTCGCCACCTTCATGCGGGTGATCAGTCCGTGGGAGCGGGAGTTTCTGTTGCTGAACGTGTGACGCCCATCGGACGATCCGGGGATCGAGGCATTGCTGGATCGTCTTGTGATCACAGGTCGGTGCGGGCGGTGGCTTGATAATGGAGGCGGTCGAACGTCGCGCAGGATCGGCATGCCGGGCCCAATGGGGTTGGTTCGCAACCAGGCGTCCAGTGGGTCAACCCATTGTGGTAAATGGGGATTCAGGTTAATGCTCAGCTGGGCTCTGCAACATCTTGCCCCCGGCTGAATAAAATCATCATTTACTTGGTTAATCGAAGTAGCTTTGCCCTTGCCGCAAGGTTAATTTCAATTAAGTAAGTCGATACACCCCTATTTTAATGAATATTGCTTGGATTGGGCATCCTTCTGGAGGTCCGTATGTCCACTGCGTACTACAATTTCACCGGGCAACTGATGGCCACGAGCGCCGCCGCCAAGGCCTGGGTGAATACGACCGGCTCCGGACAGACCCTCACGGCCACCACCACGCCGACCCAGTTCGGCGACTCCTATGGCGGGGCCACGCTGGTCGGGGGGGGCGCCGACAGCACCTTCTACATATCGGACAGCTCCGACACGATCAGCGTTTCGGCCACCAACGTCGTCGACACGGTCTATTCCTGGTCCAGCTATACGCTGCCCACCAACGTCAACAACCTGACGCTGGAAGCGGCCCACATCACCGGCGTGGCAAACAGCGGCGCCGACCTTCTGATCGCGCTGGCTGCGAGCGACACTCTGGTCGCGGGATCCGGATCTGACGTGCTGGTCGACGCCGGCGCCGGCGGGGACTTCTTCCAGATCGGAGCCAACGCCACCACCGATGTCATCTACGGCTTCCAGACCAGCGGCAGCATGCATGACACGCTCCAGCTTACCGGGTCGACGATCACCAACTTCACCGACCTGCAATCTCACATGACCCAGGTCGGGTCCGATACGCTGCTGACCCTGTCCTCGACCCAGCAGGTGTTGATCCGAAATACCCAGGTCTCGGCGCTGACGGCGTCGGACTTCGCATTCAACGTCGATCTCAGCAAGGTCGCCACGACCTTCGACGACGAGTTCAACAGCATCAGCCTGTACAACTCGTCCACCGGGAACGGGACCTGGAAGACCAGCTTCATTTCCGGCAACCAGACCGGCTCCCAGTCGTGGATGAGCCGGACCCTGCAGCCGAACAGCGAGCAGGAGATCTATGTCGATCCCAGCTATGCCGGCAGCGGGACCACGGCGCTGGGCCTGAACCCGTTCTCGATCAACAACGGCGTTCTGACCATCACCGCCACCAATACGCCGACGGCGGACCTGGCCGTCCTCAACAACTACAAATACACGTCTGGTCTGTTGACGACTGAAAAGTCCTTCTCTCAGACCTACGGCTATTTCGAGATGAAGGCCGAACTGCCCTCCGGACAGGGCGTGTGGCCCGCTTTCTGGATGCTGCCGGCCGACGGGTCGTGGCCGCCGGAACTGGACGTGATGGAGCAGATCGGCGGCAAGAACGTCTATCAGACCTCGCACTATGTGGATTCCAGCGGCGCCGCCGTCGCCACCGGCTTTTCGTCCTATGTCCCGACCAACGCCACCGGCTTCCACACCTACGGTGTGCTTTGGACGCCCAAGACCCTGGCCTGGTATGTCGACGGCGTCGAGGTGGCCACCACGGCCACCCCGGCGGAAATGAACAAGCCGATGTATATGCTGGTGAACCTGGCCGTCGGCGGCAATTGGCCGGGCTCGGCGCCCAGCAACTTCACCTCCGCCCAGATGGAGGTCGACTATGTCCGCGCCTACAGCCTCTCCAGCCTGAACCTGAGCAGCGCCAGCACCACTGCGCCGGGCCAGATCCAGACCTCGTCCGGAGCGACGTCCCAGCCGGCGACGTCGGCGGCGACGACCACCACCGCGCCCACATCCGTCGCGGACAGCTACACCGCCAAGGCTGGAACGGCGCTTACGGTCAGCGCCGCCCAGGGGGTGCTGGCGAACGATACCGACCATAACGGCGTAGCGCTCAAGGCTACGCTGGCCACGGGCGGCGCTCCCTCGCACGGCACGCTGGCGCTGAACTCGGACGGCTCGTTCACCTACACGCCTAACGCCGGGTTCGCGGGGACGGACAGCTTCACCTACATCCCCAGCGACAGCTCCAGCACCGGGACGGCCACGACGGTCACACTGACCGTGGGCGCAACCGCGCCGATCTCCAAGGCGGAGGTCTATTCCGTCAAGGCCGGTTCGGCGACCACCGAGACCGCGGCCCTTGGCGTCCTGGCCAACGATGTCGACAACAACGGCCTGGCGCTCAAGGCCGCCCTGGCCACGGGCGGCGGGCCCTCGCACGGCACGCTGGTGCTGAACTCGGACGGTTCGTTCACCTACACCGCGACCGCCGGCTACGCCGGGACCGACAGCTTCACCTATATCGCCAGCGACACCCTGGGTTCGAGCACCGCCACCACGGTGACCCTGAATGTCGGGGCCACCGCACCGACCTCCAAGGCTGACGCCTATGGCGTCAAGGTCGGCGCGGCGATCACCGAGAGTGCGGCGCAGGGGGTCCTGGCTAACGACGTCGACACCAACGGCCTCAAGTTGACGGCGGCCCTCGCCAGCAACGGCGGCCCGTCTCACGGGAGCCTGACGCTGAACGCCGACGGCTCGTTCACCTACACGGCCAATGCGGGCTATGCGGGAACGGACAGCTTCACCTACATCGCCAGCGACAGCCTCTCTGCCGGCGCGGCGACCACCGTGACCTTGAACGTCAGCGCGGCCGCGATCGTCACTCACTCGGCCTCCTACTCGCTGCGTGAGAACAGCCCGCTGTCGATCGTGGCCTCGAGCGGCGTCCTGTCCTTCGACAGCGACAGCAACGGCCAGACGCTCACGGCCACGGTGTCGACCAAGCCGACCCACGGAACCCTGGCGTTGAACAGCGACGGTTCGTTCACCTACACGCCGAACAGCGGCTACTACGGGACGGACAGCTTCACCTATGTCGCAAGCGACGGCCTGACGACCTCATCGCCCGTCACGGTGGGGCTGAAGGTCGCTGCGCTGCTCCCCGTGACCCACACGGACTATTATACGACCGCGGCGGGCCACGCCCTGTCCGCCAACGCCGCGAGCGGCGTCCAGGCGAACGATAGCGACCCCAACGGCCTGGCGATGAAGACGACCCTGGTGTCAGGCGGGGGGCCGGCTCACGGGACCCTGACCCTGAACACCGACGGGTCGTTCGTCTATACGCCGACGTCGGGCTACGCCGGGACTGACAGCTTCAAATACATCGCTACTGACAGTGTGGGTTCAAGCTCGACGACCACGGTCAATCTGACAATGTCCGCTTCCGCGCCCACCGGCAATGCCGACACCTACTCGGCGACCGCAGGCAAGGCCCTGTCGATCAGTGCAGCCAGCGGCGTCCTCGCCAATGATGTCGACAACAATGGCCTGGCCCTGTCGGCGAAAGTGACGACAACGCCGACGCACGGTACGGTCACCTTGGATGCAAACGGTTCTTTCATCTACACCCCGAATGCCGGCTTCGTCGGAACTGACACTTTCAAATACACCCCCAGTGACACGCTCAACACTGGTTACGGCACCCTGGTGACCGTCAAGGTCGGGGCCGCGACCACCACCACGGCGACATCGACGAGTTCGACCCAGGTCACCACTTCGGGCGCCACCAGCAGCCCGACCTCGTCGAGCTCGGTCCATGTCGCCACCAGTTCGACCGACCACAACTACGGCTCTGCCACCACGATCGACTCGGCCTTCAGCTACTCGCTAGTGGGTACGACCGTCAAAAACCTGGTCCTGACCGGGACCGGCAATATCAACGGAACGGCCAACGACTACGGAGATCATCTGACCGGCAACGCCGGCAACAATATCCTCACCGCCGGAGCCGCCAATGACACGCTCACGGGGGGCGGCGGGACGGACACCTTCGTGTTCAAGCTTCACACCGGCCATGACATCGTCAGCGGCTTTACGGGCCACGACGTGATCGACATCTCGGCCTTCAAGTCCGCCGGCTACCACCCGACCCTGACCGACGTGGGCTACAATACGGTGATCGGCTTCTCCGATGGCGACCAGATCACCTTGCTGGGCGTCCACAAGTCGATGCTGATCGGCACGACGGCCGGCTTTACCCACTAAGCCTTGATCTTCGTCCCGATCGGCAGGTCCCGGATCCGCTTGCCGGTCGCGGCGAAGATGGCGTTGGCCAGGGCCGGGGCCACGGGAGGCAGGCAGGGCTCGCCGACGCCGCCCAGGGGCGCATCGAAATCGCCGCCGATCAGGTGGACGCGGATGTCCCTGGGTGCAGAGTCGATGCGCATCACCGGGAAGCTGTCGAAATTGCCCTGCTGGGCGCGGCCGTTCTTGAAGCTGACCTCGCCGCCCTGGGCCAGGCTCAGCCCCATGATCACCGAACCCTCCGCCTGGGCGCGGACCCGGTCCGGATTGACCACGGCGCCGCAATCGACGGCGACGTCGGCCCGCACGACCTGGATGGTCTCGTCGGCGGCGACCTCGACCTCCACGGCGCAGGCGGTATAGGTGACGAAGCTGTAGTGGCCGGCGACGCCCAGCCCGCGGCCCTTGGGGACCGCGCGGCCCCAGCCGATCTCGGTGGCCGCTCGCTGGATCACGTTGCTCAGGCGGCCCGTGTCGATCGGATAGAGGGCCGGGTCCTCGCCATAGTTGAAGCTGTCGTTGAGGCTCTTGGGGTCGATCTTGCGCGCCGGGCCGATCAGCTCCAGCAGATAGTCCTTGGGATCGCGTCCCGCCGCCTGGGCCAGCTCCGCCACGAAGCATTGGATGGCGTAGGCGTGGGGCACGTTGGAGACCGAGCGGAACCAGCCGATGCGGGTGTGCGACTCCGCCGACGGGTTCTCCAGCCGCACCACGGGAATGTCGAACGGCATGTTGACGGCGCCCATGCCGAGTTCGTCGTCCGCCTCCTGCTTGGGATCGGGGCCGAAGGTCGAGCCGATGGTCGGGGCGCAGGTGCGGTGGCGCCAGGCCACCACCTTGCCCTTGGCGTCCAGGCCCGCCTCCAGCCGCTCCAGCGAGACGGTGTGGTAATAGTCGTGCTGGATGTCGTCCTCGCGGGTCCAGGTCAGCTTGACGGGAACCCCGCCCATGGCCTGGGAGACCACCGCCGCCTCGACCACGAAGTCGGGCTTGGATTTGCGGCCGAACGCGCCGCCCAAAAGGGTGACGTGGACCGTGACCTCCTCGGCCTTGGTCCCCAGGGCGAAGGCGACCACTTCGCGGGTGACCTGAGGCGCCTGGACACAGGCCCAGGCTTCCCAGCCGCCGCCGGGCTTGGCGCGAACGGTGGCTGTAGGCGTCTCCATCGCGGCGTGGGACAGGTGGGGCAGGTAGTATTCGGCCTCGACGCGCCTGGCCGCGCCGGCCAGGGCCTTGTCGATGTCGCCGGTGTCGCGGACCACCTTGCCGGGCTGGCGCGCCGCCGTCTCCAGGGTCTTGCGGAAGGCCGTGCTGTCATAGGTCGCGTTGGCGCCGTCGTTCCAGGTGACCTTCAGCGCCTTGCGGCCCTTGATCGCCGCCCAGGTGTTCTTGGCCACCACCGCGACGCCGCCCAGGGGCTGGAACGCCGGCCCGTCCCGCGGCGGGGCGATGGGCACGACCTTGAGCACGCCGGGAACCTTGAGCGTTTCGCTGGCGTCGTAGGTGGCGACGACGCCGCCGACCACCGGCGGGCGGGCCACCACGGCATAGACCAGGCCCTCCGGCCGCACGTCGCCGCCATAGACCGCCTTGCCGGTGACGATTCCGGCGCGATCGACGCCGGTGATCACGTCCTTGCCGACATAGCGGAAGGCCCCGGCCGGCTTCAGCGCCAGTTTCTCGCGCGGCGGGACCGGATAGGCCGCCGCGGCCTTGGCCAGCTCGCCATAGCCCAGCTTGCGGCCGCTCGGGGTGTGGATGACGGCGTGGTTCTGCGCCTTGACCTCGATCGCCGGCACGCTCCAGCGCGCCGCCGCGGCCTGTTCCAGCATGGTCCTGGCCGCCGCGCCGGCCCTGCGCATGGGCAGGAACGAATGGCGCATGCTGCGCGAGCCGTCGGTGTCCTGGTTGCCGTACCTGGCTTCGTCCCCGTCGGCCTGCAGCACCCGCACCTGGGCGAAATCGGCTTCCAGCTCGTCGGCCAGGACCAAGGCCAGGCTGGTCTTGATCCCCTGACCCATTTCCTGGCGGTGGGTGGTCAGGGTGACGAGGCCGCTCTCGTCGATGGCGATGAACAGCCGCGGATCGTCGCGCCAGCCGTTGTCGTCGCCGTCGGCGCCGTATTTGGGTGGACCGTCATCGGCCAGGGCGCGGCCTTTCAGCCCGACCGCCAGCACAAGGCCGCCGCCCAGGCCCATCAGCAACCCGCGGCGGCTGAGGTTTTCGATCTCGGGAAGCGAGGAGGGAGCGAGGGGCTTGTTCATGCCTTGGCTCCTG
>FTFU01001284.1_pt1 | contig 22042 bp, 19 predicted proteins | sample 1640511 | NCBI WGS metagenome assembly FTFU01 (sample SAMEA3914789, study PRJEB12502) | metagenome | biome: forest; material: soil | place: Canada | collected 2011-07-03 | depth 0.3 m | reverse complement strand
GTAGGCGCGCCTTTGCGCATAGGCCTCGCTGATCGGCTTGCCGTCGCTGTCGTTCCAGTCGAACATCTGGCCGCCGCTGGCGTTGGCGTTGTGGGGGATGGCCAGGGCCTCGATCCCTCGCGCGCGCAGCTTCTCCAGGTAGTTCCAAAGGTCTTCCGGGCGCAGGGAGTCGTTGGAGGAGAACGGCGCCTCGGGCGGGGTGTCGCGGAAAATCACATTGCGGTGCAGATTGTTCTTCATCTGCGGCATCGAGGTCCATTCGTAGGCGACGAAGGTGGTGAATTCACCCGGCCGGTAGTTGGCGTTGGCCGCGTCGACCTCCTTCTTCCAGGCCGAAGCCTGGGCCGCCTCCGCGTTGACCCCCGGCAGCGCCTCGTGCGCCTGGCCGCCCAGGAAGATCTTCACGAAGCCCTGCCGCGGGTTCTCACGCAGGGTCTTGCCGATCTCGCTCTTCGACAGGGCGCTGTTGGGATCGTCCAGCTGGTTCAGCGTCCCCATGAACTCGGAATGGTCCGTGACGGCGGTGAAATCCAAGGGCCGCGGTCGCTGGACCGTCTGGCCGAGATAGGGGATCGGCTCGCCGCGGGCGAAACGATAGGCCTCGTCCGGCGTCGTGCGCGTGCCCATCAGGGAATAGGCGTCGAACGAATAGCCTGTGTGCAGGTGCAGCTCGCCGAAAAAGGCGCGGCGCTGGGCCGGGTCGGCCAGGGCGTCGGCCTGGGCGACGGAGGCGCGCGCCGAAGGGGCCTTGTGCATAGTATGCAGCGGCGCGGTGGCGAGGGCGTAGAGGCCATAGGCCCCCGCCGTCGCCGCGCCGGCGATCAGGATCGATTTCAATTTGCTCATGAAGGGCAGCTCCCCAGTCAGCGATGTGGAATTTCAGGAAAAAGCGAAGGCGGCCCGCTCGATGAACCAGAAGGCCGCGAACGAGCCGATGGCGTAGGGTGGGATGCGCGGGGCCAGCGCGGTCCAGGCGGCCGGCGCGCTGCGCGTGAGGCGGCGCAGGGCCAGCATCACCCCGACCGCCGCCGCGACGAAGATCAACTGGCCGATCTCGACGCCGAGATTGAACAGGAACAGCGACAGCGGGATCGCATCCTTGGGCAGGCCGACCTCGGCCAGGGCGCCGGCGAAGGCGAAGCCGTGCAGCAGGCCGAAGACGAAGGCGATCAGCCACGGCCAGCGGCGGGTAAGCCCTGGTTCTTCCTGCTCCGTCCGCGCCAACTCCGCCGCGACGAAGACGATGCTGAGGGCCACCAGGGCCTCGATCACCGCCGAGGGGACATGGACCAGCCCGACGGCGCTGGCGGCCAGGGTGATGGAATGGGCGGCGGTGAAGGCGGTGATCGCCTTGATCAGCCGCCAGCGCACCCCGACCAGCAGCAGGAGGCCGAGGACGAACATCAGATGGTCGATCCCTGTCAGGATGTGTTCGACGCCGAGCGCCAGATAGGCCGGGACCGGCAGGCCGCCGGTCGCCGCAAATGCCAGCCGCTGACTGGGGCGGTCCGGCTTCAGGATGGTCTCCAGGCTTCGACCGTCCGAGAGGCGCACCCGCACCAGGACGTCGGTGATCGATTTGTCCAGGCCCTCGACCGCCACGCTTTGGCCGGCGACGCCGCCGACGCTGCGGTCGGTGACGCGCCAGGTGCGGATCAGGAAGCTGGGCGTCGCGAACTGGTCGGCGGGCGTCGTCTCCAGCCAGCCGTTCGACAGGTGAGGCCGCAGGCGCAGTGCGACGTCACCGTAGGTCGGCTGCTTCCAGGTGATCTCGTAACGGCCCGGAGCAGCCTCGGTGATCTCCAGGAACGCCGGCCGCACCTCGTGTGCGTTCGCGGGAACGTGACGCGCCGCCGCCAGCGCCAGAGCCGCGAGCAGGACCAGCCATATTCGCTTCATGGGCGGCGCTCCTGGTCCTGGCGGACCACGGTGAAGCGGGCCTTCAGGGCGGCGAAGCTCTTGCGGTTGGCCTCGGCCTGAGCGTCGGCGATGACGTCGGCGCGGACCTGGTCGCGGACTTCGGACAGGGCGGGGACCTTCGCCGCTGCGGCCGACTGCACGCGCACCAGATGCCAGCCGTAGGCCGAGCGATAGGGTCCGGACCAGTGGCCGACCGGAGCCTGGAACAGGCGCATAGACAGTTCGCCGTCTCCGAACAGGCGGCGCGCCTGGGTGGGCCCGAACGCGGCGTAGTCGTAGAGGTCGGCGAAGGCGTCGCCACGGTCCGGCGCCCGGGAGACGGCGTCGCTCAGCGTTGTCAGCGTCGCCGCCGCCCGCCGTCGCGCCGCCTCGTCCCCGCCGCGTTCGGGTGAGAAGTAGATGTGGCTGAAAGCGATGCGGCCCGGCTGGGCGTAGTGGGCGAGATGGTCCCTGTAATAGGCTTCCAGGGACGCCTCGGAGGGCTCCTGCGGCGAGGCCAGGTCCTGCTGGAGGAACTGCATCTTCTGCACCACGCGGCGGCGGATGATCTCGTCGTCGCGGTCCAGCCGCATGGCCTGCCCCTGGCGGAACAGGATCTCCTCGTCGACATATCGGTCCACCAGGGCCTTCAGGCCCTGAGGCGTGGGCGGCGCGCCGAACTGCTGGCGATAGCCATCGGCCAGCTTGTTCACGCGCTCCGGCGTCACGACGATCCGGTAGACATCGGTCTGGTCGCGGTGGTGGACGGCCAGGCCATAGAGGGCCAGGCCGGCCAGAAAGAAATGCAACAGAGGCTCGCGGGCGGCCCGCACCCAAAACCGGCGTGCGCTGCCGCTCCGCGCACGCCAGGCCGGCGCCCCGCCAGCCGCCTCGATCCCTACAGCCGTCATCAGAGCCGCTCCTAATATTTGACCCGCAAGGTCGCTCCGAATGTACGCGGATCACCCAACTGGGCGAAGACCGCCCCGGTGTTGCCGACCCCGGCGCCGGTGAAGGTGAAGAAGTTGGCGTCGAACAGGTTTTTCGCCCAGACATAGGCGGCCCAGCGCCCGTCGGGATCGCGCACGCCCAGACGGGCGTTGACCAGGGTCAGTTGGGGCAGCTTGGAGTAGATGGAGTCCGTCGCCGCCGAATAGAGCGACGAGCGATAGCTGTAGTCCGCCCCGATATAGGCTTCGAGTTCGTGCGGCCCGGCGGTGAGAGGATGGCTATACTCGCCGCCGGCCGAGACCGTCCATCGCGGAACCCCGGCCAGGGGGCGGCCGCTCAGGTCGCATTTGACGCTGGTGGCGTTCTCCAGCCCGCAGACGCCGTTGGCGTAGGAGACGTAGATCGCATCGTCGAAGGTCCCCGAGGCGTAGATGCCGAGGTGCTCGGTCGGCTGGCCCTCGATGTCCAGTTCGACGCCTTGGGACTTCACCTCCGGCACATTGGACAGGTACTGTTTGGCCAGGGCCGAGGTGGTGATGTTGGCCTGGTAGCTGCGGTCGTCCTCCCAGAAGACATCCGCGTTCACCGTCAGGCGTCGGTCGAACAGCCGCGCCTTCACCCCGGCCTCGACACTGTCGATCGACTCCGGCGCCACGACGGCGCTGGCCCCGGCCGGCAACTGGGCCAGGTTGAGCGCGCCGGACTTGTAGCCGCGCGCATAGTTCACATAGGTCAGGACGCTGTCCGTGACCTGGTACGACAGGCCTGCCTGGCCTGCAAGGTCGCCCTTCCGGTCCCGCACCGTGAAGGCCAATGCCGTGCCCAGCTTGGCCCGGATGGCGGCCTGCGCGGCCGGAAGGGCCGCGCCGCCTGAGGCGACCTGGTTGAAACTGCCGTATTTGTCGTCGTAGCTGTAGCGCAGGCCGCCGGTCAGGCTGAGCCGTGAGGTCAGATGCCAGGTCGCCTGGCCGTAGGCGGCGTAGCTGGTGGTGTCGAACGTGCTGTTCCCATTCAGCGTATAGCCGTCGGCCACGGCCGCCGGCAGGGCTGGGCTCAGAAGGAAGTAGGTCGCGGCCGAACCATATTGCTGCTCGATGACCGCATTGATCTGCTCACGGAAGAAGTAGAGGCCCGCCACATAGTCGATCCGGTTCGAACCGGCCGAAGCGATGCGGAACTCCTGGCTGAACTGGTTCTGATAGTCGCCGTTCTGGGCGACGGTCAGGACCGATAGGGGGGTGTAGTCGGCGTCGTTCGCGGGCCACCAGTTCCAGAAGCGCCAGGCCGTGACCGAGGTGAAGACGACCTTCGGCAAGCTCCAGTCCGCTTCGGCCGAGACGCCGCCGGTCTCCTGCCGGGCGTGAATCTCGGAATTGGTGTCGGCCCGGCGAGCGAACGGATCCACGACCGGCGTGTAGCCGAACGCCTCGGCGTAATTGATGAAGTTCTTGCCGTTGGGCGGTGACACCACCTTCGCCAGCACCTGGTCGCAGCAGTTGGTGATCTGGCGGCTGTAGTCGGCGATCAGCCGCAGCTTGAGGTCGTCGGTCGGGGTGTAGAGTAGCTGGCCGCGGAAGCTCTCGTTGCGATAGGCGTTGACCTTGTCGCCATTGTTGGCGTTGGTCAGCAGGCCTTCGCGGCTGTCGATCACCGCCGAGAGGCGTCCGGCCAGCTTGCCGTCGATCAGCGGGCCCGACACCGAGCCCTTGGCCTGGGCGTAGCCGTAATTCCCCCCGGTCAGCTCGGCCAGGGCCTCGGGCTTGAAGCTGGGCGCAGCGGTCGAGATGCTGATCGCGCCAGCGGTGGTGTTCTTGCCGTAAAGGGTTCCCTGCGGTCCGCGCAGCACCTCGACGTGGTCGATGTCGATCAGGTCGAAGGTCGCGGTCGCCGGCCGGTCATAATAGACCTGATCGACATAGAAGCCGACGCCGGGGTCGAGGCCATCGCTGGCCAGGCCCACATTGTTGCCCAGGCCGCGAATGTTGATGTTCGCGTTGCGGGCGTTGAAGAAGGTGAACTGGACGCTGGGGACCAGCTGCGACAGCTGGGAGATGTTGTTCGTATTGGTGTCGGCGAGCAAGGCGCCGCCGATGGCCGTGAGCGCGGCCGGGACCTTCTCCGGGTCTTCCGAGCGATGCCGGCCGGTGACCACGATCTCGCTCGCCGCCGCGTCGGCGGCGACCGGCGAGGCGTCGGCCAGGACGGGGGCGGCGGAGCCTGCCGCGTCGCCGTTAGCGGCGAGCGCCGCGCCGCTGCAGGCGAGCGCCGCGAGGGCCGTGGCGCCGAACAGCCGGGCCGATCGGCGCCGGCGGTCGTCGGGCTGGCGCTGAATGCCGGCTACACGGGCGTCGGACGGGAGGTGCGCGCGGATCGGCGCCGGGGGAGTGGGCATGGGAAGCAGCTTTCCAGAGAGATAGATTATCTAAACCTTGTTCGAGCCCGGCCAGACTGGCGGACGCCCTTCGAACGGACGGTCGCACGGCCACGGCCAAGGCTCGGCGCTGGGCCAATAGCGGTCCTTGCTCAGAAACAGCCGAGAAATTTTCTAAAAGACCTATCAATTTAATAGGATTTTGGCTCCGCCAGAGAAAAATCCCCTGAAATCACGGGGATTCCGCCGCATATCAAATGTTCAAATAGGCCGCATGATGATTTCTCATGCTGCTGCATTCGCATCGTCTCGATAGGCTTTCTCACCATGAGGCGGCCGAAGGGGCCGTCGCCGAGCCTTTCAATCCTTTGTGTGCACCCTGCCGGCTGGCAGCGAACGCACGACGGAATGGGGCCGGATCTGGCCTGGCGCGATCGGTCATTCGTATGGAAAATCTAAAAAGCAGGGCGATGCAGGACGACGCGGGCCGCGGCCTGCCGAGCCGGCTGACCTTGACGGCCCTCGCGGCGCTCAGCGTCCCGCTGACCAGCGCAGCCCTCCCCGTGGCGGTCTATCTGCCGCCCTTTTACGCCGAGCGGGTGGGGTTGGGCTTGGTCGGGCTCGTGTTCATGCTGACCAGGGTCTGGGACGCGGTGAGCGACCCCCTGATCGGCCTCCTGTCGGATCGGACCGCTACCCGCTTCGGCCGCCGCAAACCCTGGATCGCCGCCGGCGCGCCGGTCTTTATCCTGGCTACGGCGGCGATTTTCGCGCCCGGCCTTTTCGGCGTGCGACCCAGTCTTGTCTGGCTCGCGGCCTGGCTCAGCATCTTCTATCTCGGCCTGACCATGGTCCAGATCCCGTACTGGGCGTGGGCGGGCGAACTCGCCGACCGATATCACCAGCGCAGCCGCGTGCAGAGCTTCCAGACCGTTGCGGGCGCCGCGGGCCTGCTGCTGGTCCTGGTGCTGCCGGCGCTGCTGGACCGGATCGGCGCGGCCACGGGCCATCCGCCGGCGGCCGCGGACAAGCTCGCCCTGATGGGGGGCTTTGTCATCCTGGCTTTCATCCCGTCCGTCGTCCTTGCGCTGGCCTGCGTGAAAGAGCCGGCCGCGACGGTACGGCCGCCAGTGCGCCCTTCGCTCGCCAAGGACCTGAAAGCCATGGCGCGCGACCATCTGCTTCTGCGCGTCCTGGCCTCCGACTTCGCCGTGACCCTGGGACAGCTGATCAGAAGCTCGCTGTTCGTCTTCTTCGTCTCGGCCTATGTCGGCCGGCCGGACCTGGCCGCGGGCCTTTTCCTGCTGCAGTTCGTATTTGGCCTGTTCGCCGCCCCGATCTGGCTCCGCGTCGGCTATCGCTTCGGCAAGCACCTAGCGGCGGTCGCCGGCGAGTTGACCCAGGCGGCGATCAATATCGGGCTGCTGGCGGTAGAGCCGAACGCCCTGCCTCTGCTCGCCGCCCTCTCCATCGCCCAGGGCCTGGCCCAGGGTTCCGGCAACCTGATGCTGCGGGCCATGGTCGCCGACCTGGCCGACCGCCAGCGGCTGGAGAGCGGACGCGAGCGCACCGGCCTGCTGTTTTCGGTCTTCAGCCTGACTGGCAAGGCGGCCACGGCCGTGGCGGTCGGACTCGCCCTGCCCATGGTCGGCCATCTCGGCTTCCACCCCGGCGCCGCCAATCCGCCGGCCGTGCTGGAGCGCCTGAAACTGATCTTCGCTCTGGGACCGGCCCTCGCCCATCTCGCTTCGGCCGCCCTGATCCACAACTTCCCCCTCGACGAGGCCCGGCACGCCGACATCCGCCGCCGGCTCGATCTGCGCGACCGCGCCGCCGCCGTCCCCGCCGAATAGTTTCCCGCTCAAGCAAAGGAGATCCCATGAGCGCCGATGGAGCCCTGAACACTGACCTTCGCCTGGACGTCCGCCCGATCGGCGGCCGTATCGGCGCCGAGATCGCCGGCGTACGGTTGTCGGCGGACCTGCCGGACGAAACCCTGCTGGCGCTCGACGCCGCCCTCCACCGCTACAAGGTGCTGTTCTTCCGCGACCAGGATCATCTGGACGACGCCGCCCAGGAAGCCTTCGCAGCACGCATCGGACGCCCCGTCCCCCATCCGACCGTGCCCGTGGCGGAGGGCAGCGCCTATCTGCTCGAGCTTGACTCTGAGCGCGGCGGCCGGGCCAGCTCATGGCACACGGACGTGACCTTCGCGCCGGACTATCCGAAGGCCTCGATCCTGCGGGCTGTCGTCTCGCCCGCCCACGGCGGCGATACGGTCTGGGCCAATACGGCGGCGGCCTATGAGCACCTGCCCGAGAGCCTGCGCAGCCTGGCCGACAACCTGTGGGCCGTCCATACCAACGCCTACGACTACGCAGCGGCCAAGCCCAAGGCGAACCCGGAGCAGGTCGAGCACTATCGGAAAGTGTTCACCTCGACCGTCTATGAATCCGAGCATCCGGTGGTGCGGGTCCATCCCGTCACCGGCGAGCGGACCCTGGTGCTCGGCCACTTCATCAAGGGCTTCCTTGGCTATTCCGGCGCCGACTTCCAGCGGTTGTTCAGCATCCTGCAGGACCATGTCACCCGGCTGGAAAACACCGTCCGCTGGCGCTGGCGGGCTGGCGACGTCGCCTGGTGGGACAATCGCGCGACCCAGCACTATGCGGTCGACGACTATGGCGATCAGCGGCGACTGATGCGCCGGGTCACCCTGGCGGGCGACACGCCCGTCTCGATCGACGGTCGCCGCAGCCGGGCGATCAAGCCGGAGCCGATCCCCCTTGCGGCGGAATGACAGAAGGCGATAGGCGAAAGCGGCGAGGCCTAGAGCATCGTGCGGAAAAGTGGATGCCGGTTTTCCGCAAAAACGACGTGAATCAAAAGACTAGAGCATCGTGCGCGATTCCCGAATCGCGCACGATGCTCCGCGTCTCCGCCGCTTGCCGTCGCCTGCATATCGCCTGCCCGACGGCGACGTCTGCGACATGGCGAAGTGAACCTACCTTCTACAGGAGGCCACAGAAGCGGAGCGTGAGGCCGCAAATCGGGGCGCGTCGGAATCTTGGCGCCGCCAGTCACTGCGCAAGTGATGAAGACCTTCTCGGTCACGCTGGCTCTTCCTTGGGACGTCCGTTGTGGTAGTGGCGTCGGGGAGCGACTGGCGCACGCCAAGACGGCCGGAGAGGCCGCTGCATCCGCCAGTATTGAAAGTTACTGGATACGCCATGGCGCCCCGCGAAGAACTGACCCGCTTTCTCAAGGCAGCGCGCGCCCGGCTGTCCCCGACGGACGTCGGTCTGCCCCCCGGCGAGCGCCGGCGCACCCGCGGGCTGCGGCGCGAGGAGGTGGCGACGCTCGCCGGGATGAGCGTCACCTGGTACACATGGTTCGAGCAGGGGCGCGACGTCCAGCTTTCGGTGCCTATGATCGAGCGGCTCGGCCGCACGTTGCGGCTCGACGGCAACGAGCGCGAGTTCCTGTTCGCCCTTGCGCAGCATCGGCCGCCCCCGCTTGAAACGCAGATCGACGAGGAGATCAGGCCGGCCACCCAGCACTTGATGGACAGCCTTTCGATCCCGGCGCTGGTCATCGTCGAGGACTGGACGGTGATCGGGTGGAACGCCCTCGTCGCGCGCGCCTTTCGCGACTATGCCACGCTGCCGCGCAACGAGCGCAATTTGTTCCGCATCCTGATGCTGAGCGATCGCTATCGCGAGGATCCTGATCATTATCGCGAGATGGCCCAGCGGCTGACCGCGCGATTCAAATGGGACTATAGCCGCACGTCGAAGCCTGAGGTGTTCGACGCGATCATCGCCGAAATGCTGGAGCTGTCGGAAGTCTTTGCCGAATGCTGGCGGGAATCGGAAATCCTGGCCCATTTCGAACATATCAATACCGCCAACATGCCGGGCGTCGGGAACATCACGTTCCGGCACACCTCCTATGCGGTCGAGGGCGCACCCGGCCAGCGCCTGATCCTTTTTGCGCCGATCGACGCCGTCAGCGCCGAAAGGTTGGCGCAGCTGGCCGCTCTCGACAAGGCCGGCTGAGGATGCGAGCGCGGAGGGCGAAGGCGCCGCGGGGGTCTATCGGCCCGCTACCCGTCATCCGGCGACAGCAGAAAGCCAGCGAACGAGCGAGGTCTGGGCGACGCTTGTCCGCGCCGTCTGCTACCGGGTGAAATAGGCCAGCGCGCGGAACTCGTAGCTTTCGCGCGTATGCGCATCCGGCCGGGTCGTGTCGTGGAACGCAGTATGCGGCGCGCGCCAGGCGCGGCTGTGGTCGCTGTCGTGGAACTTGATGAGGATCACCTCGTCGACGGTCATGTCCGGATAGTACCACCAGCGGTGCGCCGGGTTGTGGCGGAAGATGGTGGCGGCCATCATCGCGTCCTCGCCCTCGATCGGCGCGAACAGCGCATCGCCTTCGGGGATCTCGTCGACATCCACCTTGACGTTCGGCACGCCGTCATCGTCGCCGACGCTGGCGAACTCGCACAGCGCCAGCGGCCAATCCTGCGGCGGCTCGGAAAAGGTGCGCCACAGGCTGAACGCGATGAAGCGGCTATAGCCGGGGCCCTCCGGAGCGGTCCGTTCGTAGATCGCATTCGCGAGACGGTTCGCCGAGGGCGTGTTGAAATCGACATGCGCTTCGGCGGCAGGCGGCTGGATTCCCGCGCCCGAGATGACCGGCGAGCGCAATTGGCCGCTCATCGGGACGATCAGGTCGCAGCCGGTCAGCGCTTTGGCGATCGCCTCCACCTCGGCGGGATAGTCCCGCTTCAACTCTTCCTGGTTTCGGAAGTCCCGGATTCCGCTGGGCATGCGCGACAGGCAGAAGCCATGGGTGTCGAGCGTCATCGGCTGGGGCGCCAGCCGGGCGTTGCGGATGGTGATGGGATAGGGCTGGTAGACGCCGGTGTTGAACTCCTTGCCCGGCGCCCAGAAGCGGCGATTGATGCGCGAGGTCGGGATCAGATAATCGATCGTCGTCTCGATCGCTGCGGGAGCTTCGCTCCTCGCCAATGTCGTCGCCATATTCCCTCTCCTTCGTTCCTTATCGCTCGAACAATATCCGGATCGCATCCGGTACGCGCTCAGCCATCAGCCCGCCGGGCCGGTCCGCCGCGGGGACGGTCCAGACGCGCTTCTCGGTACATTCCACGCAGCTCGCCCCGTCGAGCAGCAGCCGATGCTGAACCGTGAAACTCGCATTGCCGAACGCCGGCGCCGCGCTCTCGATCGTGACGTTGTCGCCGTACGCCGTCGGGCGCAGGAAGCGCGCCGAGACTTCGACCATCGGGAAGCCGGCCACGCCCATCTCGCGCAGCATATCGCGCTTGCGCGGCAGGCCCGCCGCCTCGAACAGGAGGATCGTGCTCTCGCCGAACATGTCGAGATAGCGCGGCGCGTAGACGATTCCGGCCGGATCGCACTGGCCCCATTCGATGCGGACGCGGCGGGTTAGAAAGGGGGGCATCTGACCATGCTCAGGCGAGGATGTTCTTGCGTTGACGTGGGAGATTATGATCGCGCCAGATTTGAAGATCGCGAAGTCGTCGGCGTCTCGGACCTCAGCAAATCGAGCATGGGCGCCTCTCCGGTTCGGGCGGCCGATTCAGCCTCCCGGTGACCGCCCGATGAAACAAGCACCGCGCCCCGCGACAAGGCGATTGCTGGCGCTATCATCGCCAGTGACAGGTTGCGTGGGCGCCAGGGCAGTTAGTCCGGCTGATAGTATTGGGAGACAACTTGCGACGTTGGACCCGCGGCGCCATCACCCTCGGCAACGCGCAACGGCGCGACCGGAAGTATTTGGGAGCGTCCGCATGTTGACCCTGTACAGCTTCGGACCGGCGGCGAACTCGCTGAAGCCGCTGCTCGCGCTCTATGAAAAGGGGCTCGAATTCACCCCTCGCTTCGTCGATCCGACGCGGTTCGAGCATCACGAAGACTGGTTCAAGAAGATCAATCCGCGCGGCCAGGTCCCGGCGCTCGACCATGACGGACACATCATCACGGAATCGACCGTGATCTGCGAGTATCTCGAGGACGCCTTCCCCTATGCCCCGGCGCTGCGCCCGACCGATCCCGTCGCGATCGCGGAGATGCGGGTGTGGACCAAATGGGTCGACGAGTATTTCTGCTGGTGCGTCTCGACGATCGGTTGGGAGCGGATGATCGGGCCGATGGCGCGCAAACTCTCCGACGCGGAATTCGAGGACAAGATCGCGCGCATCCCCGTCGCCGAGCAGCGGGCCAAGTGGCGCAACGCCCGTGCCGGTTTCCCGAAAGAGACGCTCGACGAAGAGATGCGCAAGGTCCGCTTCTCGGTCGATCGACTCGAGGCCCGGCTGGCGGAGAGCCCCTGGCTCGTCGGCGACGACTACACGCTTGCCGACATCTGCAACTTCGCGATCGCCAACGGGATGCAGTTCGGCTTCGCCGAGGTCGTCAACACGCAGGCGACCCCCAATCTGGTCGCATGGATCGAGCGGATCAACGCGCGGCCCGCGGCCAAGGCGATGTTCGCCCAGTCGAAGAGCGAGATGGCGCCGCGTCAGCCGGCCGAGACCGCCTGAACCCGCGCATACGGAAAGCCGAAGCCCATGGCCCAAGACAATCGCATCACGCTCTACGATCTCCAGCTCGCCTCAGGCTGCACGATCAGCCCCTTCGTCTGGCGCACCAAATATGCGCTGGCGCACAAGGGCTTTGACATCGACATCGTCCCCGGGGGATTCACCGGCATCCTCGAACGCACCGGCGGACGCTCAGAGCGGCTCCCGGCGATCGTCGACGGCGACAAGTGGGTGCTAGACAGCTGGCTGATCGCCGAATATCTCGACGAGACATATCCCGACCGCCCGATGCTGTTCGAAGGCCCCAGCATGAAGGCGCTGACGAAGTTCATCGACGGGTGGCTATGGCGCACCGCGATAGGGCCTTGGTTCCGGTGCTACATCCTCGACTATCACAACCTCTCGCTGCCGCAGGACCACGAGTATGTCCGCACGACGCGCGAGACCATCTTCCTCGGCGGGCGCAAGCTGGAGGACGTGCAGGCGGGGCGCGAGGATCGGCTGCCGCTCGTGCCGCCGACGCTGGAGCCGCTTCGCCAGTTGCTGCGCGAAACCCGGTGGCTGGGCGGCGACACGCCCAATTTCGCGGACTATACCGCGCTCGCCGTGTTTCTCTGGACAGGATCGGTCGCGACCACGCCACCGCTTACCGAGGACGACCCGCTGCGCGACTGGCTCGACCGCGGGTTTGATCTCTATGGCGGCCTGGGGCGACACCCGGGCATGCACAGCCTGTTCGGACTCGAACTGCGCGAGGGGGATCCCGAGCCGTTCCTGAAGGACGGGACCGGCGCCGCGCCGGCGCCGGTCAATCGCGGCGCAGGCACGACACCGCTGCCCGAGCCGGTGAAGGCGGCACGACAAAACCGATGAGCATCGATCGATGAGCTGGAATGACGAACCGGCCAGCGGTCAGCTGAGGATGTATCACATTCCGGGCTGCCCCTTCTCCGAACGGGTCGAGCTGCTGCTCGACCTCAAGGGGCTGCACGACGTCATGGCCGATCATGAGATCGACATCTCCAAGCCGCGCCCCGACTGGCTGCTGCGCAAGACACGCGGCGCCACCGCGCTGCCAGCGCTCGAACTCGAGAACGGCGAGACGCTGAAGGAGAGCATGGTCATCATGCGCTATTTCGAGGATCGCTTTCCCGAGCGCCCGGTCGCGCGCCTCGACCCGTATGAGCACGCGGTCGAGGCGATGCTGTGCGCGACCGACGGCCAGTTCACCGGCGCGGGCTATCGCATGATCCTCAACCGCGATCCCGCGAAGCGCGACGAGCATGCCGCGGAGGTGGATGCACAATATGCCCGGCTCGACGATTTCCTGCGCTATTATGCGCCCGACAGCGACTTCCTGTTCGACGCATTCGGCTGGGCCGAGGTCGCGTTCGCGCCGATGTTCAAGCGGCTGTGGTTCCTGGAGTATTACGAAGCCTACGAGATCCCGCAGCAGCTGACCCGCGTGCTGCGCTGGCGCGAGGCGAGCCTGGCGCATCCCGTTGTGCAACGGCGTCACGGCCACCGCGAGCTGATGACGCTCTACTATGACTATGCGCAAGGCGGCGGAAACGGGCGCATCCCCGAGGGGCGCACCGTCTCCAGCTTCACGCTCGACCCGTCCTGGAGCGAGCGGCCGATGCCCCCGCGCAACAAATGGGGCGCCCCGGCCACCGACACGGCGCTGGGCCTGATCCACGCCTGATCTTCCTTCCCTATCGAGGACCACAGCATGAAGCACTATCCTCAGCATTATATCGACGGTCGCTGGGTCGACAGCCTTGGCGGCCGCAAGATCCAGGTGATCAACCCCGCGACCGAGCAGCCGGCATCGGAGATCGTGCTCGGCACCGTGGAGGATGTCGACGCGGCCGTGGTCGCTGCACGCCGCGCATTCGAGAGCTTCTCACAGATCTCCAAGGAGGGGCGGATCGCGCTGCTCGAGCGGGTGATGGCGGAATATCAGAAGCGCATACCCGACATCGCCGAGGCGATCGCGACCGAGATGGGCTGCCCGATCTCGATCGCGAAGACCGCGCAGGCGGGCTCCGGCATGGGTCACCTCGCCAATGCGCTCCAGGCGCTCAAGGATTACGAGTTCGCCGAGAAGATCGGCGCCAACACGGTGCTGCGCGAGCCGATCGGCGTCGTCGCGCTGATCACGCCGTGGAACTGGCCGATGAACCAGATCGTCGCCAAGGTCGGCCCCTGCCTCGCCGCGGGCTGCACGATGATCCTGAAGCCGTCGGAGGAAGCGCCGACCTCGGCGGCGATCTTCGCCGAGGTGATGGCGGCGGCCGGCGTGCCCGCCGGCGTCTTCAATCTGGTCCAGGGCGACGGCGCGGGCGTGGGTTCCGCGCTCGCCAGCCATCCCGATATCGACATGGTGAGCTTCACCGGCTCGACGCGGGCCGGCATCTTGGTCGCGAAGAACGCCGCCGACACGGTGAAGCGCGTCGCGCAGGAACTCGGCGGCAAATCCCCTAACATCATCCTCGAAGGTACGCCGCTCGACCAGGCTTTGCCTGGCGGCGTCGGCGGCGTGTTGCTCAATTCGGGCCAGAGCTGCGTGGCGCCGACCCGGATGCTCGTCCACCGCTCGCAGCATGACGAGGCGGCCGAGAAGGTTGGGCGGATGTTCTCCGCCAAGCAGGTCGGCGAGCCGCTGGCCGAGGGCGACCATATCGGCCCCGTCGTCAACGCCAGCCAGTGGCAACGCATCCAGGGCCTGATCCAGAAAGGCATCGATGAGGGCGCCACCCTGGTCGCCGGCGGCCCCGGGCGGCCCGAGGGCAGGGAAACCGGCTACTACGTAAAGCCCACCGTCTTTGCGAACGTGACCCCCGAGATGACGATCGCCAAAGAGGAGATCTTCGGTCCCGTCCTGGTGATCATGCCCTATGAGGACGATGCCGACGCGGTGCGGATCGCCAACGACACGCCCTACGGCCTCGGCGCCTATATCGCGGGCGACCCGGCCAGGGCGAAAGCGATGGTCGGGAAGCTCCGCGCGGGCGCGGTGTTCGTGAACGCGGGCGGGCTTGCCTTCGACATGCCGTTCGGCGGCTACAAGCAGTCAGGCAATGGCCGCGAATTCGGAAAGTTCGGCCTGGAGGAGTTCCTCGAGGTCAAGTCGGTGATCGGCCAGCTCCCCGAGGACGCGATTCCCGCCGAAGCCGCGGGCTGATCCGGAAAAAGCCGCGGGTGGACGGGTCCGCCCGCGGCGCTTCGTCCTTCCGCGCCAGCCGGCCTGGCGATGCCACCCTGCCTTTCGATTCGTATGCGGATGGCATGATCTGCGGCTCGACCAGCAGGGCCATTTGCCGGCTCATGGACGCGTTTCCCTTGTCGCGTCGGCGCTAGGCGCGTTCGTCGACGCGGCTCCGTGCTCGAGCGTCAGCGAACCGGTGCGCCGCGCGATGCGCCAGACGCCGCCTTCCCGGCGCAACAGATCGTCGAACGCGCCGATCAGGACGGGACCGACAGATCGAACGGGATCTGAACCGTCACGGGCAGGCCCCACGAAAAGGGCTACTGTGGTGCTCGCCTGCGCCTCGGTCTGGGAGATGACGTCGACAACGAGATTGCTGATCAGATGTCGAGCCGTGCGGTGTGGACGCCGCCGGAAGCCTTCCAGGATCGCGGCTCGGCCCGTGAACCATCGGCCCGGATCGCTGGGGCGGTTCATCATCGCGTCCTCGGCATAGAGGGCGGAGAGTTCCTCCCAGCGCTCGGCGTCGCTGAGCGCGATCGACCGGCGCACCAATTGGGCGCAGGCCCAGCTGATGCGCATCGTCTCCTCATCATCGATCATCGTTCGCCTGGATTGACAGTTGATGCTGGCGCGAGCGCCTTCATTCATATATACGATGTTTTCGTAGATATGAACTAAAAATGGATGGGCGGGGAATGATTGCGCCGTTGGTGCTGTTGCCGGGGCTGATGTGCGATTCCCGGATCTGGACCGCCCAGATCGGGGCGCTCGCCGAAGACGGCCCCTGGGCCCCGGACGGTTATGGCGAGGCGGCGACGATCACCGACATGGCGCGAAGGGTGCTGAAGGACGGCCCGGCGCAGATGTCTCTGGCGGGCCATTCCATGGGCGCGAGGGTCGCGCTGGAAGTGGTCCGGCTGGCTCCCGAACGGGTCGAGCGGCTGGCCCTGCTAGATACCGGCGTCCATCCGCGCAAGGAGGGGGAGCGCGAAAAGCGGCTTGCGCTGCTGCAGCTCGGGCGCGAGCAGGGCGCCCGGGCCCTGGTCGACCGGTGGCTGCCGCCGATGGTTCACCCCGACCGGCGCGCCGACGTCGAGTTCCTCAGGCCGATGCGGGACATGAGCATCGATGCGGGCATCGATACCTATGAAAGGCAGATCGGGGCCCTGCTTGACCGGCCGGACGCCGAGGCCGCCCTGGCGCTGGTCAAGGTCCCGACCTTGGTCGGGGTCGGGCGCCAGGACGAGTGGAGCCCGATCGCGCAGCACGAGGCGATCGTCGCGCAGGTGGCCACGGCATGGCTGACCATCTTCGAAGACAGCGGCCACATGTCGCCCGTCGAGGCGGCGGACCAGGTCAGCGACGCGCTGCGGCTTTGGCTGCGCGCCTGAACTTCAGCACAACGAAATTGCAGACGGAGAATTAGCGTATGAGTGCGGAAAATCTCGAACAGGTGTTGGCGTCATCGGGCGCTATAGTCGACTTGCTGCGCAACCAGCCGGCCGGACCAAACGTCTATCCCGGCGTGCCTGCGGAATTCACCAACTGGCGTGACGAGCAGCGGGCCTGGCAACAGACCTGCGTCCTGTTCAACCAGTCCTATCATATGGCCGACCTGCTGATCGAAGGGCCCGACGCCTTCAAGCTGCTCAACCACCTGGGCGTCAACAGCTTCAAGGGCTTCACGGTCGACAAGGCCAAGCAGTTCGTCCCGTGCAGCTACGACGGCCATGTGATCGGCGATGTCATCCTGTTCTATCTCGCCGAAAACCGCTTCAACCTGGTTGGCCGCGCCCCGGCGCTGAACTGGGTCCGCTTTCATGCCGAGACCGGCGGCTACGATGTGACCTGCGCCTATGACGAGCGATCGGCGGCCCGCCCGGATCCCTTCAACCGCAAGTCCTACCGCTTCCAGATCCAGGGGCCCAATGCGGCGAAGGTCGTCGAAAAGGCCACAGGCCAAGCCGCGCCGGACCTGAAGTTCTTCAACATGTGCCCCATGACCATCGCCGGAAAGCCGGTGCGGGCTCTGCGCCACGGCATGGCCGGACAGCCGGGCTACGAACTGTTCGGGCCTTGGGCCGACGGCGAGGCGGTGCGTGACGCCCTGGTCGCGGCTGGTCAAGAATTCGGTCTGCGCCTGGTCGGCGGGCGGGCCTATTCGTCCAATACCCTGGAATCCGGCTGGATCCCTTCCCCCCTGCCGGCCATCTACACCGGCGAGAAGATGAAGCCCTACCGCGAATGGCTGGGCTCGAACAGCTATGAGGCCAAGGCCTCGATCGGCGGCAGCTTCGTCTCCGACAATATCGAGGACTACTACCTGAGCCCCTGGGACCTGGGCTATGGCCCCTTCGTCAAGTTCGACCACGACTTCATCGGCCGTGAGGCTCTGGAGGCGATGGCGGAGCGGCCCAAGCGCCAGAAAGTCACCCTGGCCCTCGACAATGGCGACGTGATGGCGGCCATGGCGACCATGCTGCAGAAGGAAGGCCGCGCGAAATTCTTCGAGTTCCCGTCAGCGGTCTATGCCATGCACCCCTACGATCAGGTGATGGCGGATGGCCACAGCGCCGGGATCTCGACCTGGATCGGCTACAGCGCCAATGAGGGCAAGATGCTGACCTTGGCGATCCTGGACGCCGACTGCGCCCAACCCGGAACCGAGGTGACCCTGATCTGGGGCGAGCCCGGCGGCGGCACGCGCAAGCTCACGGTCGAGCCGCACGTGCAGGTCGAGATCCGCGCCACGGTCAGCCCGACGCCCTATTCGCAGGTGGCGCGCAAGTCCTATGCGGCGGGGTGGCGCACGCGCCAATCGGCCTGACGGGAAGGCGGCGCTCCCGCGGTCACGGGGCGCCGCCGCTCTCGGCGAGGATCTTCGACGAGCGGTTGAGCAGTTCGATGGCGCGCTGCTCGAACGGTTCGGAAAACCGGGTCGCCGGAACCGCTATGCTGAACGCCCCGAGCGCCCGGCCGTCGCGGATCACGGCCCTGGCCAGGCCGTAGAGGCCGGGCGTGTGTTCGTCGCGCGTGCGGGCGATCCCCGTGGCGCGCACATTGGCGATTTCCTGGAGCAGCGCATCGGGCTCGCAGATCGTGTTGGGGGTGAACCTCTGCCGGTCGGACGTGGCGAGATAGTCGTTCAGCTCCGGGTCGCTCATGGTGGCGAGCAGGGCCTTGCCGGCGGAAAAGGCGTGCATGGGCGCGCGCTGCCCGACATTGACGGTGTAGCGCAGGGCATGCAGCCCGATCTCAGTCGAGAGGGCTTCGATCACCTGCTCCTTGCGCACGAAAAAGGTGACGGTCTCGTTGAGTTGGTCCCGAATGGAGCGGACCGCCGGATCGACCAGATCCTTCAGGCCTGGTGCGGCTCGATCGGGCCTCAGCCGGTCCAGCGCCGGGCCGGGCGCATAGTGGCGGCCACTGCGGCTCAGATAGTCGCGCTGCTGCAACGTGGTGAGCAGGTAGGACAGGCTGCTGACCGGGATGGCCAGGGTGGTGGCGATCTCGTGCGCCGCCATGGGGCGGTTCTGGCGAACGACCGTCTCCAGGATGTCGAGCGCGCGAACCGCTGACTTGACGCTTTCGCCGCCGGCCGGTTTGGCCATCTATGTCCTCCAGGCCCGTTGGCGAGCGCCAGCGGAGGCGCGCTCCGCCACGGGCCTAGATTCACATACGCGATACCAAAATTCAAATCCCTGAAACGCCCCAATGAATCGGCTCAACGCGACCGCCCGGACCGGCAAGGCCCGGGCGGCGCCGGCGAGGCGCGTCAGGCGTCAGCGAGGGCGACGGCGTTGACGATATGCGGCTGGGTGTATTCGTGCAGCCCGGCCTGGCCGAGCTCGCCGCCGATCCCCGATTGCTTGGAGCCGCGGAAGGGGATGGATGGATCGATGGCGAGATGCTGGTTCACCCACACCGTGCCCGAATCGATGCGCATCGCCACATCGGTCGCCCGGGCGAGATCCTTGCCCCAGACCGTGCCGGCGAGGCCGAACTCGGAATCGTTGGCGCGGGCGATGACATCGTCGATGTCGGTGTATTTCAGCACGGGCAGGACGGGCCCGAACTGCTCCTCGCGCACCAGCTTGGCGTCTTCCGGCAGGTCGCGCACGATGGTCGGCGGAATGAAGTAGCCGGGCCGGTCCAAAGGTTCGCCGCCGGCCAGGATGGTTCCTTTTTCCCGGGCGTCGGCCAAGAATTCCTTGACCTTCTCGAACTGCATGCGGTTCTGCACCGGGCCGATCTGAGCCCCCTGCTTGGCGCCGTCGTCGACCACCGCCGCCTTGGCCAGCCGCGCCAGCTCATCGCAGAATGGGTCGTACATCGCCTCCGGCACGTAGGCGCGCTTGATCGCCACGCAGATCTGGCCGGCATTGGTCATGGCGCCCTGGAACACGCGGCCGGCGATCGCCACCGGATCGACATCGTCCAGCACGATGGCTGCATCATTGCCGCCAAGCTCCAGGGTCACGCGTTTGACCGTGTCGGCGGCCGACTGCATCACCTTGCGCCCGGTCGCGGTCGAGCCGGTGAAGGCCACCTTGGCCACGTCCGGATGGCTGGTCAGGGCCGCGCCCAGGTCGTTCTGGTCGCAGATGATGTTGACCACGCCGGCTGGCAGCAGCTCGCGGCAGATCTCGCCGAACAAGAGAGTGGTGAGCGGGGTGGTGGGCGCCGGCTTGGCGACCATGGTGTTGCCGGTCACCAGGGCCGGTCCCAGCTTGTTCATCAACAGGATGATGGGGAAGTTCCAGGGGGTGATGGCGGCGACCACGCCCAGCGGCGTGCGGTGTTCGATCACGGTGGCGTCGCCGTCCTGGCGCAGCACCCTGCGCTCCGGCCGCATGCCGGCGAAGGCGCGCAGGGTGAAGACCGATCCCATCACCTCATACATTGCCTGGTTGAGCGGCTTGCCCTGTTCCTCGGTCAGAAGGTGGGCGAATTCGTCGGCGCGCGCCTCGAGGGCGTCCGCCAGCTTGGAGACCGCAGCGGCGCGCTGGTCGATCGGCGTCGCCGCCCAACCGGGAAAGGCCGCCTTGGCCGCGGCCACCGCCGCATTGAGCAGGGCGAGGTCTGCTCGAGGGCATTGGGCGAAGGCTTCGCCGGTCGCCGGATTGATCACGTCGAAACTGGCCGAGCCGGACTCGGCGCGGCCGTCGATCAGCAGAGTGAAGCGTTGAGCCATAGGGTTTCCTCCTCGGTCCTAAACCATCGCCGGCGGACGGGGCGGCGCCCGGTCTCGCCAGTTTGAAAGTATCATTCGTTATGATCGGGCGAGCGTCGCCCGTTGACAACTGTTTGCCAAGCATACAGTGTCGAGCCTCGCAAAATCAACACCAATAGCTTGGGAGCGCCATCGCCATGTCGGAGCTTGCCGATCTTCTGGGCTACCAGCTGCATTTCACGAACCTGGTCGCATTGTGCGATGCGCGGGCGGCCTTGGCGATCCATGACGTGACGCCGGCCAAGGTGACGGCGATGCTGTTCGTCCGCGACAACCCCGGTTGCGATCAGTCGACCCTGGGGCGCCTGCTGTCGATCAACCGTTCCAGCGCGATGAAGCTGGTCAACACCCTGTGCGCCAGGGGCCTCGTTCGGCGGCTGCAAGGCCGCGACCTGCGTAGCAACGGGCTGCACCTCACCGAAGACGGCTCAGCGTTTCTGCGCCAGGTGATCGGCGTCCTGCGCGAGGCCGACATGGCGCTCAGCGCGGGCCTCAGCCCTGCAGAGCGCGCCGAGCTGTTGCGGCTGCTGGGCAAGGTGCGGGCGAGCGCCGGCCGAGAAGAACATCCGGCGGCGGGCCAGGACGGCTCGCCGACCGCCATTTGCGAACAAAGGAAAGCATCATGAGCGACCAACAGGACGTGGTCTCCTTCCATGTCGAAGACCGCATCGCCTGGGTGAAGTTCAATCGGCCCGAAAAACGCAACTGCATGTCGCCGACCCTCAATCGGCGGATGATGGAGGTGCTCGACGAGCTGGAATACCGCGAGGACGTCGGGTTGCTGGTCCTGGGCGGCGAGGGGACGGCCTGGTCGGCGGGCATGGATCTGAAGGAATATTTCCGCGAGACCGAGGCTCAGGGCCTGCGCGGCGTGCGCAAATCGCAGCGCGAAAGCTATGGCTGGTTCCGCCGCCTGCGCTGGTACGACAAGCCCACCATCGCCATGGTCAACGGCTGGTGCTTCGGCGGGGGCTACGGGCCGCTGTTCGCCTGCGACCTCGCCGTCTGCGCGGACGAGGCGCGCTTCGGCTTGTCCGAGATCAACTGGGGCATCCTGCCCGGCGGCGGCGTGACCAAGGTCGTGGTCGACCTCTTGTCCATGCGCGATGCGATGTATCACGCCCTGACCGGGGAATTGATCGACGGGCCGACGGCAGCGGCATGGAAGCTGGTCAACGAAAGCGTGCCGCTCGAGCGGCTCGAGACGCGTGTACGCGAGTTGGCGAATGTCCTGCTCAGCAAGAACCCCGTGGCGCTCAAGTTCGCCAAGGACGCGATCCGCCGGGTCTCCGAGATGACCTACGACAATGCCGAGGACTACCTCGTGCGCATGCAGGAGGCGGCGAATTTCCACGACAAGTCCGAGGGGCGCAAAGAGGGCATCCGTCAATTCATCGACGAGAAGAGCTATAAGCCGGGCCTTGGCGCCTATGACCTTTCGCGCGCTGGCTGAGCGGTCCGGCAGATGGCGTTGGCGGCCGATTCCATAGGCGTTCACGCGCGGCATCAGCCACAGCGGCTGGCGGCGCGCGACCTGACCCGCGGCGAACGGCTGACCTATGCCGAACTCGACGAGCGGGTGGGGCGGCTGGCGGCGCATCTCCTGGATCGTGGCTGCGTTCCCGGCGACCGGGTCGCGGCGCTGGCGCGTAACGACCTGTGGCTGGTGGCGCTGCACTTCGCTTGTGCGCGCGCGGGACTGATCTACGCCCCGCTCAACTGGCGGCTCGGCCCGGCCGAGCTGGCGCCGCTGATCGCCCTGGCGGAGCCGAGGCTGCTGCTGGT
>FTFU01001405.1_pt1 | contig 22417 bp, 18 predicted proteins | sample 1640511 | NCBI WGS metagenome assembly FTFU01 (sample SAMEA3914789, study PRJEB12502) | metagenome | biome: forest; material: soil | place: Canada | collected 2011-07-03 | depth 0.3 m | reverse complement strand
TCAGCAGCATGAAGACTGAGCCGGACTTGGGCCAGACCCCGCCGCCGGCGTCGCCGGAATAGTTGGCGAAGGTCCAGAGGCGCTCGACATGGTGGCTCGGCGCATAGGCCAAAAGCACGGTGGTCAACAGCACCGCGCCAGCCAGGATCAGGTAGCCGGACAGGTCCGTCAGCCGCGAGGTCAGCTTGATGCCCAGGTGGTTGATCAATCCGTGCAGGCCGGTGACCACGATCATGAAGATCAGCTGCGGCCAATAGCCGGCGGTGATCTTCAGCGCCGGCCCGAAGGCGCCGACGAAGAATCCGAAGGTCCCGACATTGATCGCCGCCAGCACGGTGATCAGGCCGATCAAGTTGAACCAAGCCGTCAGCCAGCCCCAGAAACGGCCGCCGAGGATCGAGCTCCAGTGATAGAGGCCGCCGGCCGTGGGATAGGCCGAGGCGATCTGGGCCATGCCGAGGGCGAACAGGGCTGCGCAGGCGCCGCCGATCGGCCAGCCCAGGCCCACAGCCGCCCCGCCCGCCCCGCTGGTCGCCTGGGCCAGGGAGTTCACCCCGCCCGACAGGATGCAGATGATCGAAAACGATATGGCGAAGTTGGAGAAGCGCCCCATGTTGCGCGCCAACTCCTGGGCGTAGCCCATGGCGTGCAGGGTCGCGACGTCGTCGGAGGCGTCATCGCTCTTCAACGGCAAGGCCTCCTGCAATCGCTTCATCGGCTCATCCCGCCATGGCCTCGTCGAAGATGCGGCGGGTGGCGGTCACATCCAGCTTGATCGGATTGCCCCCGGCCGAAGGGTCATCGACCGCCATGGCCGCGATCAGGTCCGCCTTGGCCGGATCGACGTTCAGCGCCGAAAGGGCGTGGGGAATGCCCAGTTCGGCGCGCAGGGCCAGCACCCAGGCCAGGAAGCCGTCGAACCCGTCCTCCAGCCCCAGATAAGAGGCGAGCCGCTCGATCCGCGACTCGATCGCCGATCGATTGAAGCGCAGCACATAGGGCATCAGCACCGCATTGGTCAGGCCGTGGTGCGTGTCGAACACCGCCCCGATCGGATGGGCCAGGGCGTGCATGCCGCCGAGCCCCTTCTGGAAGGCGGTGGCCCCCATGGCGGCGGCGGCCATCATCCGGGCCCGCGCCTCGATGTCGTCGCCCTGGTGCGTCGCAGTCGGCAGGGCCTCCTTGACCAGACGCATGCCTTCGACGGCGATGCCGTCCGCCATCGGATGGAAGCCCGGGGCGCAATAGGCCTCCAGGCAGTGGGACAGGGCGTCCATGCCGGTGGCCGCGGTCAGGTGGGGCGGCAGGCCCAGGGTCAGTTCGGGATCGCACAGGGTGACTGCCGGCATCATCTTCGGGTGGAAGATGATCTTCTTGGTGTGGCTGGCCTCGTCGGTGATCACACCTGCGCGGCCGACCTCCGAGCCCGTGCCCGAGGTGGTGGGCACAGCGATCACCGGGGCGATGCCGGCGGGATCGGCCCGGGTCCACCAGTCGCCGACATCCTCGAAATCCCACAACGGCCGGCTCTGGCCCGACATGAAGGCGATGACCTTGCCCACATCCAGGACCGAGCCGCCGCCGAAGGCGATGACCCCGTCATGGCCGCCGGCCCGGTAGGCGGCGACCCCGGCCCCGACATTGGCGCCGACCGGGTTGGACCTGATGTCGGAAAACAGCTCGGCCTTGAGCCCGCCGCCGCGCAGCAGGTCCAGGGTGCGGGCGATCATCGGGTTGCCGGCGAGGCCGCTGTCGGTGACGAGCAGCGGGCGCTGGATGCCGACGGCGCCGCACAGGGCGGCGATCTCGGCGATCCGTCCGGCGCCGAACTTGACGCTGGTAGGATAGTTCCAATTGCCGATCACGAAAGTCGCTCCCTAAGCCAGCGAACGCAGATGGAAGGACTTGGGCCGGGTCAGGGCGTCGTAGCCGAGCCTGGACAGGGTCGCGCCGCGTCCGGTGTCCTTGACCCCGGTCCAGGCCAGGCCCGGATCCAGGTAGTCGCAGCGGTTCATGAACACGGTGCCGGTCTCAAGCCGCTCGCCCAGCGCCTGGGCGGCGTCGACATCGCTGGTCCAGATCGCGGCGGTGAGGCCGTAGACGCTATCGTTCATCAACCGGACGGCTTCTTCATCGCCGCCGACCTTCATGATGCCCACCACCGGGCCGAAGGACTCCTCGGTCATCACCCGCATGCGGTGGTCGACGTCGACCAGCACCTGGGGCGCGAGATAGGGGCCCTTGCCCTTGTCCGCGGCGAAGGCGGTGGGGTCGATCAGGGCCTTGGCGCCCAGGCTCAGGGCTTCGGCGGTCTGATCGCGGACGATGTCGGCCAGGCGCCCTTGCGCCATAGGGCCGAGCGTGGTCGCCTCGTCGCGCGGGTCGCCCAGCACGTAGCGACTGGCCAGGGCCGCCACGCCTTCGACGAAGCGGCCGTAGAGGCTCTCGTGCACATAGATGCGCTCGATGCCGCAGCAGCACTGGCCGCTGTTGTAGAAGGCGCCGTCGACCAGGTTCTCGATGGCGTGTTCCAAATCCGCATCGGCCCGCACATAGGCCGGGTCCTTGCCGCCCAGCTCCAGCCCGACACTGGTGAAGGTCCCGGCCGCGGCGCGCTCGATCACCTGGCCAGCCGCGGTCGAGCCGGTGAAGCAGACGAGGTCGACCGAGCCCGAGCTGATGATCCGGGCGGTGTCCTCATGGCTGAGCGACAGGGTCTGGAACAGGCCAGCGGGGAAACCGGCCCTGTCCATGGCCGCCTGAAAGCGGTCGCCCACCAGGATGGTCTGGGCCGCGTGCTTCAAGATCACGGCGTTGCCGGCCACCAGGGCCGGGATGATCGAATTGACCGCCGTCAGATACGGGTAGTTCCAGGGCGCGACGGTGAAAACCAGCCCTAGCGGCGCGCGCTGGATGAAACGGCGGATCTTGCCGTCCGAGGGCCCGGCGGGGATCAGCGGGGCCAGGAATTCCTCGGCGTGGGCGACCATGTAGCGGATGCGATCGCCCATGGGACCGAACTCGCCGCCGAAGCGCACCGGCCGGCCCATCTGCCAGGCCAGTTCCGGCACCGCCTCGTCCTTCATGGCCAGCATGGCGTCGAGGAAAGCCAGGGCCTTCGCCCCGCGCTCGGCCAAGGGGACCCTCGCCCACTCGCGCTGGGCGGTGCGCGCCGCCGCCAAGGCGGCCTGGATGGCCTCACCGCTCAGGGTCGGGCGGCGGTCGACGACACTGCCGTCGATGGGGGAGATACAGACGATTTCGCTCATGAACGCTCTCAGATGATTTCGAAATAGCGGGCCAGCTGCCAGTCGGTGACCGCCCTACGGGCCTGGCGCTCCTCCCATTCGCGGGTGGCGGCGTAGTGCTCGACAAATTCGGCGCCGAACAGCGCCGTCGCGGCCTCGGAAGCGCGCAAGGCCTGTGATGCCTCCCAAAGCGTCGACGGCAGGGCCCGCGCCGCCGTCTGCTGCTCATAGGCGTTGCCGCTCAGGGCTTCGTCAGGCTCGATCCGGTGCTCGATCCCCCAGAGCCCCGAGCCGATGGCGGCGGCCAGGGCGATGTAGGGATTGATGTCGGCGGCGGCGATCCGGTACTCGACCCGCTGCGACTTCTCCGAGCCGCCAATGACGCGCAGGGCGCAGGTGCGGTTCTCATAGCCCCAGGTGGCCGAGGTCGGGGCCCAATAGCCCGGCACCAGTCGGGAGTAGCTGTTGACCGTGCAGGCGATCATCGACAGCAGCTCGGGCATCAGCGCCTGCTGACCGCCGACATACCAGCGCATCACGTCCGACATGCCCAGCGGCTGGCCGGCGTCGTAGAAGACGCCCTTGCCGCTGGTTTTGTCGCTCAGCGAGCTGTGCAAATGGCCGGAGGAACCCGGCAGGTCCGCGTTCCACTTGGCCATGAAGGTCGCCATCATGCCGCGGCGCTGGAAGAAGACCTTGGCCATGGTCTTGAACAGGGCCGCCGTGTCCGCCGCCGCCAGGGCCTCGTCGACGCCCAGCGCCGCTTCCAGCACGCCCGGGCCGGTTTCGGTGTGCAGGCCCTCGACCCCCAGGTCCATGCGCTCGCAGAACTCCAAAAGATCCCGGTAGAGCTCGGCGTGCACCCCGCTGCGCAGCATGGAATAGCCGAAATTGCCGGGGGTGATGGAATTCAGGCCCTGATAGTGCTTCGCCCGCACACTGTCCGGGGTCTCGTTGAAGACGAAGAACTCGAACTCGGCGGCGGCCTTGACCGCGTAGCCCAGGCCGTCGGCCCGCTGCAGCACGCGGCGCAACACGCCGCGCGGGCATATGGCCTCGGCCGGGCCGGCGAATTCGCTGAGCACCAGGGGGATGTCGCCCTCATGCGGCAGGTGGCGCACAGTGTGGGGCAGGAGCCTGACCGCCGCGTCCGGATAGGCGGTGTGCCAGCCGGTGAAGCTGGCGTTGTCATAGAGCTGGTCGTCGCTGTCCCAGCCCAGCACCACGTCGCAGAAGCCGTAGCCCTGATGCAGCGACGATAAGAACTTGTCGCGGCTCATATACTTGCCGCGCATCACCCCATCGACGTCGAACACCCCGACCTTGATGTGGCTGAAGCCCTTCTGGGTCACGTAGTCGGCGAGTTCCGCCGCGGTGGTGATGCTGCTGTTAGCGGGCAAAGGCGACCTCGTCCCTGGAAGGGGGAATCGAAAAACAATGGCACGACGCTGGGCTGTTTGGCGATCTTCTGCGATAGCAGACTCGCGTCAACGGTTGAAGTCCGCAACGGCCGAACTCGCCCAGGGCGCAGCGCCATAGCGGCGCGCCAGAAAGTCCAGCAATACCGACACCCGAACCGGCCGTAGCGCGCTCGGCGGTGTCACGAGGTTGACCGCGATGGGCGTGGCCAGCCATTCGGTCATGACCTCGACCAGCGCGCCCGAGGCCAGTTCGCGCCAGACCATGAACTCGGGCTGTTGCGCCACCCCCTGCCCGGCCAGCAAGGCGGGCAGCAGCACATCGGCGTTGTTGACGCGCAAGGGGCCGCTGACGCTCACCACATAGTCGCCTTCCTGATCGTGACGAAACCGCCAGACGCCGGGCGAGGCGGTGTTGGTGTAGATCAGGGCTGTATGGCCTTGCAGCTCCCGCGGATGGACGGGATGTCCGTGGCGCTCGAAATAGGCGGGGGAGCCCACCAGCGGCAGCCTGACCGCGCACAGGCGGCGGGCCCTGAGGCTGGAATCGGCCAGGGACGCGATCCGCAGGGCGAGATCGAAGCCGCCGCCCACCAGGTCCACCTGCTCGTCGCTGAGGTGCAGGTCGATCTCGACCTCAGGATAGAGGTCCAGGAACTCGGGCAGTAACGGCGCAAGGTGGGCCACGCCAAACGACATGGGCGCGGTCATGCGCACCCGGCCGCGTGGCGCCGCGGCCTGGGCGGAGGACTCCGCCTCCGCCGCCTCCCCTTCCGCAAGGATGCGCCTCGCGCGATCGAGAACCGCCGATCCCGTCTGGGTCAGGGACAATCGGCGCGAGGTGCGGTGCAGCAGCGGCGCGCCCAGCCGGTGTTCAAGCCGGGTCACCGCCTTGGATACGGTCGATTTCGACAGGCCCAACTGCTCGGCGGCGCGCGCGAAGGAGCCAGCTTCCGCGACCTTGGCGAAGACGGCCCAGGCTTCGAAGTCGGGCAAGGCGATCATGTCAATTCCGGCGCCAGTGAGTTTCCATCATTTCCATTTCTTTCCTATCGGCAAGCCCCCATCTTCGCCTTCGACAAGAGCGCTGATCCCCGGGCGCTCACCCTTTGGAGGTCGAACATGATTGAACGCAGGCCTTTCGAACGCCTTGGCGGCGCCGACCATGGCTGGCTAAACGCCAAGCACCACTTCTCCTTCTCCAGCTATTACGACCCGAGCCGCACGAACTGGGGTGCGCTCAGGGTCTGGAACGACGACACCATCGCTCCCGAAACCGGCTTTCCGCCCCATCCGCACGCCGACATGGAGATCATCACCTATGTCCGCGAAGGCGCCATCACCCACCAGGACAGCCTGGGCAACCGCGGCCGCACCGAAGCCGGTGACGTCCAGGTGATGAGCGCCGGCTCGGGCATCCGCCATGCGGAGTACAATCTGGAGCCCATCGCCACCCGACTGTTCCAGATCTGGATCGAGCCGACGCAGCGCGGCGGCCAGCCGAGCTGGGGCGCCAAGCCGTTCCCGAAGGGTGAACGGGCCGGCAAGTTCGTCGCCCTGGCCAGCGGCTTCGCCGAAGATACTGACGCCCTGCCGATCCGCACCGACGCTCGCGTTCTGGGGGCCACGCTAAAAGCCGGCGACCAGACTGAATACGAGCTCGGCGAACATCGCCGGGGTTACCTCGTTCCCGCCAAGGGCTCGGTCGAGGTCAATGGCGTCACACTCCAAACTCGCGATGGCGCGGCCATCGCCCAGGAGGCCGTGCTACGGATCAGGGCGCTGGAAGACGCCGAACTGGTGCTGGTGGACGCCGCCTGACGTCTGGTCGGCGCGATTTCAGGCTGAGGTCGATCCTGCCGGCTGGCGGCGGAGGGGATCGACCTCGCCATACGGCATATGCTGCGCAAGAACGAGGCACGCCGGCCGGGGACCTGCTTTCGTTGTGGCGTTCACCCATGAAAGTGCGCCCAACCTTGGAACCGGCGAACCCTCAGCACGTTCCCTCGCCCAGGCCTGTTTCAGGATAATGACCAAGGGCGGCTTCATGCAGCGAGACTCGCGAGTCTCCGGGTTGCCGGACGCCGAGCGGCGGCCGAACGTCGCGCGTACGCAGCGCAGCCGGTGAACGACTTGGCCCAATCGACGAGCCTTGGCGATGCCGGCTACATCCTGCTGGTGGGCGACCAGCCTTCCGAGTTGCACAGCTACGAGATCATGCTAGGCGACCTGGGCGAGCGGCTGATCAAGGCGGCCTCGGCCCGCGAGGCTTGGCTGCGCCTGCTCGACACCGAGATCGACGTCGTGCTGATCGGCGGGTGCACGCCGGAGGTGGGCGGGTTCGAGTTGGCCCGGATGATCCGCGCGCATCCGGGAGTGCGGCAGATCCCGATCATCTTCGTCTCGGCGATCCAGCTCCCGGAGCTGGCTTCCTTGCGCGGATATGACGCCGGCCCCCTCGACGGCGTGCCGGCGCCGGTGAGCCCGGACGTGCTCCGCGCCAAGGTCAAGCTGTTCGCCGAGCTGTTCCGCAAGACCCGCGCCCTGGAGCGGCTCAATACCGATCTGGCGGCGCAGGTGCGCGAGCGGACCGCCGAGCTCGAAGCCTCGGACAAGGCCTTGCAAAGCCTCGCCAGCGAACTCGAAGCCCGCATCGAGGAGCGCGAGCGCGCCCTGGTCCAATTGTTCGAGGCGCAGAAAACCGACACCATCGGCCAGCTCACCGGAGGGGTGGCGCACGATTTCAACAACCTGCTGATGGCCATTCTCAGCAGCCTGCGCCTTCTGAGGAAGCGCATGGCTTCGGACTCCCGCGCCCAGGGCCTGCTGGACAACGCCATACAGGGCGCCGAACGCGGCGCGGCCCTGACCCAGCGGCTCCTTTCGTTCGCCCGGCGCCAGGAACTGCGGCCGCAGGTAGTCGACCTGGGCCAGCTGATAGGGGGGATCGAGGATCTGCTTCGCCGGGCCCTGGGTCCTGGGATCACCATTCTCAATGAGATCCCCGATGGCCTGGCGCCGGTCAACGTCGACCCCGACCAGCTCGAACTGGCCCTGTTCAACCTGGCGGTCAACGCCCGCGACGCCATGCCCTCTGGCGGGACTTTGATCATATCCGGCGGGCGCCGCGGGCTGGCTACGGAGCATGGCGCCCCTCGCCTGGCGCCGGGCGCCTATGTGCTGATCAGCGTGACCGACACCGGCGCGGGCATGGACGAGGCGACCCTGAGGCGGGCGACGGAGCCTTTTTTCACCACTAAAGGTGTCGGCAAGGGCGCCGGCCTGGGCCTGTCGATGGTCGACGGCCTCGCCGCCCAGTCCGGCGGCGCTCTGCAGTTGAACAGCCGGGCCGGTCACGGCGCCACAGTGACGCTGTGGCTCCCCGAAGCGATCGCGACCGCCGCCGCCGCGCCCGAACATCCGGCCGCGGCGCAGCCCCCGATCGAAGCCCTCCCCGGCCGCACGATCCTGCTGGTCGACGACGACCCCCTGGTCTGCACCGGGACCGCCGCCATGCTCGAGGATCTGGGCCACGCCGTGGTCGAGGCCAGCTCCGCCGGCCAGGCCTTGGCGATCATGGACTCCGGGCGGCGGGTGGACGTGATCATCACCGACTACGCCATGCCGGGAATGAGTGGACTGGAGCTGGCGCGGCGGCTTATGCAGACCTTCCCGCACCTGCCGGTCATCCTGGCCTCGGGCTATGCCGACTTCGCCGACGGCGAGGCCCAGGCGGCGTTCTCCCGCCTGACCAAGCCATTCGCCCAGGAAGACCTGGAAGCCGCTCTGTTCGGCGCGCTGTCCGCACGCAGCCAACCCTCGACCATGGCGCTTCCGGGGCCGTGACGTCCCAGCGGCGGATCAGGCGTTGACGGTGGGCTGAGCCCCGACAGGATCTTCCAAAGGCGGTTCGTCACAATCGCGCCCGGCCCAAAAGGTCACTTTCGCCACCAGGTCGGCGACCTGCAGCGGCTTGGCCACGTGATCGTTCATGCCGGCGCAGAGACACTGGTCGACCTGATCGGCCATGACGTTGGCGCTGAGCGCCAGGATCGGCGTGGCGCTGTTCCTCCCCTGGCCGAGACGGATCAGACGCGCCGCGGTAAGCCCGTCCATGCCGGGCATCTGCACGTCCATCAGGATCAGGTCGAAGGCCCGGGCGGCGGCCGTGCTGACGGCTTCGCCCCCGCTGGCCGCTTCTTCCACGCGATGACCGAGCGCCTCGAGCATCAGGCGGACCAACTCGCGATTCTCGGCCAGATCGTCCACCACCAGAATATGAGCCGAGGCCAGCGCGTCGTCATCGGCGGTCAAGGGCGCCGCCAAGGCTGAAGGGAGCAGGGCTTCGGCGAGCGGCGCGCGGATGGTGAAGCTGAAGGTGGAGCCGGCGCCCACCTCGGAGGCGACCTCGATCTCGCCGCCCATCAACTCGACCAGATTCTTGCTGATGGCGAGGCCCAGCCCTGTGCCGCCATGGCGGCGATTGATGGAGCCGTCGACCTGCGAAAACCGCTCGAACAGCCGATCGCGCTTGTCGGCGGGGATGCCCTGGCCCGTGTCGCTGACCGAAACCCGCAGGCGCTGATCCTCCGGATCGTAGGCCGCGCTGAGGGTCACGCCGCCCTCGACGGTGAACTTGATGGCGTTGGACAGCAGGTTCAGCAGGACCTGCCGCAGGCGCGAGCTGTCGGCCTTCAGAAAGGCTGGCATGTCCGGGGCCAGCTGCACGGCGAGCCTCAGTCCCTTGGCCCCTGCCTGAGCGGCGACCAGATCGATCACGCCTTCGAACATTTCGGCGGCTTCGAAGGGCAATGGGTCGAGTTCGACCTGTCCGGCCTCCAGCTTGGAGAAATCCAGAATGTCGTTGACCACCGAGAGCAGGGTGCGGCCCCCTGTGGCGATCCGGTGAGCGTACAGCCGGGCTTCCTCGTCCAACGTGCCGACCTGTTCGAGCATGTCCGAAAAGCCGAGGATCGCCGTCAGCGGCGTGCGGATCTCGTGGCTCATATTGGCCAGGAAGTCCGACTTGGCGACCGCGGCCGCCTCCGCCGCCCTGTACGCCCGGGCCAGCTCCGCTTCGGCCGCCTTGCGCTCGGTGACGTCGCGGATGACGTCCTGCAGCGAGGTGTAGTCGCCCTTGGCGTCGAAATGGATCTTCGGACGGCCCTCGATCCAGATCCAATGGCCATCCTTGTGCCGGGCTCGGTACTGCACGACGATCGGCGGCGCTCCCGGCCCCGCGGCCACCAGGCGAACGATGTCGTCGATCAGGCTCGCCAGGTCATCGGGGTGGACATGAAGGGCCATTTCCGACCCGATCAGTTCGTCCTGGCCGTAGCCCAACAGCGCTTCGCAGGCCGGCGTGATGAAAGTAATGAAGCCTTTTTCGGATACCTGCACGATGACGTCGGTGGTGTTCTCGGCCAGCAGGCGATAACGCGCCTCGCTCCGCTCGATCGCCGCCGCCGCCTCCCTCTGCGCCGTGACGTCACGCATCACCGTGATCATGCCGCGGACGACGCCGGTGTCCGGATCGAAGGTGAAGGTCGGCTTGCCTTCCAGCCAGACCCAATGTCCGTCCTTGTGGCGCGCACGATAGGTGTTCACCTGGGGCGTCGCATCGGGCCCTTCGGCGATCTGGGCCAGGTTGGCCTTGAGCACATCAGGCGCATCGTCCGGGTGCACGTAGCTCAGGGTGCGGGCGTCCGGGTCTTCGTTCGGCGAATAGCCAAGCACGCGCTCGACCGCAGGGCTGATGTAGACCAGCTGGCGATCACCGTCTGGGGTGATGGTGGTCTGCATGATGATGTCGTTCGACTTGTCCGCCAGCAGGCGGAAGCGCTCTTCGCTCTTGCCCAGCGCCGCCTCCCGCTCGCGGGCCTCGGTCACATCCATGATGGCGCCGAACACCGTGACGATGGCGCCGGCCGTGTCGCGTTCGGCGGCGCCGTTGCTGACCACGCGCCGGACCTGACCGTCGGGGCGGAGGACGCTCGCCTCGACGGCGAACGGCGTTCCGTGCTTGACGGCCCGCGCCAGGAGGCCAGCGATGCGTTCGCGATCCTCTGGAACCCACAGGGCCGGCAAGCTCTCGGGATCCGGGACGTCGGCGCTCGGATCGAGCCCGACGATGCGGAAGACGCCGTCGGACCAGACGAACCGGCGGGTCTCCATGTCGAAGCGCCAATGGCCGATGCCGCTCAAGGCCTCCGCCATCATGGCGATGCGATGGGCCTCCTGAATACGGAGCGCGCCCGCTTCCGCCCTTACGGTCGCTTCGCCGAGGCGTCGCCGGCTCTCGGTCAAGCTGGTCTGTAGCGAGCGAAACACCCAGTACACCGCGACCGGCGACGCCAATAAGGTGACGATCTCCCAGGGCCTATGCTCGATAATGCGGATCATCGAGGCGGCCGCCTGGACGAAGGCGATCGACAGCACAGGCGGAATCAGATCGACAAAAAGCCGGCGCGGATGGGTGTATTCCCGCACCAGCACCTGGAAGATGATCACGCCATAGAGGGTAACGCCGAAGGTCTGAGCGGCTCCGGTGTGAAAGAGGACCAGGTAAAGCCCCGCGCAGGAATAGCCGACGCCGGCCAGCCAGGACATGAGCCTGGCGAAACCCAAGCGATCGACCCTCGCCCCTACCCCGCTACCGGCGATAACCCCGACCATCACGGCGAACCACGCGGTCGGCAGGACCCAGCCGGCCACCGGCAAGGTGGCCAGGTAGACGACCAAGGCCAGCACGAACCGAGGCGCGCTTCGACATCCATGGCGAAGCCAGCTTTTCGATGCCGCCGAACCTGCTTCGCCCGTGCCGGCGAGCGACGCATGCGCGGCTCCCACCGGGGGGAAATCAAGGTTCATGGTCATTGCGAGGGCCGGACTTCCTGGCGAACTGCGAAACACTGCGACCCTGGATGCCACAACCGGCTTTCCCTCCGATTAAATTCGGTCGCCGGGGAACTACGGAAACACACGTAACGGTGCAGCCGCGTAGTAAAAAGGCGAAGCCGGTCCCGGCGCTAGCAGGTCCTGGCGTTTGACCCCACCCACAATCGCGACAATAGGCTTCGGCGTGCACACACGGATGTGGCGTAGCCTCGCGGGCTTGAACGCGGCCGGGGGGACGGCCATTCTGCCCCCATGCAGCGCCAAGCCATCCGCCTCACCATTCGCGGCCGCGTCCAGGGCGTGGGCTATCGGGCCTGGGCCGCCGACCAGGCGCAACGATTGGGGCTGGACGGCTGGGTACGCAATCGGCGCGACGGCTCGGTGGAGTTGCTGGCGGTCGGCCCCGACACGAGAATCGAACAAATGATCGAGGCTTGCCGCCGCGGCCCCCCGGCGGCGAGGGTGACCGAGGTCGACCACCACGCCGATCATGACGACGGCGGCATCGGCTTTCGCCACTTACCGACCGCCTGAACCGGCCAGGCGGCGCAAGCTGGGCTGTGCGGAGCGGCGTCAGTCGCCTGTAGCGTTGGCGCGGTTTTGGGCGCTGGCGGACTGCAGGCCAAGCGGTCGACGGCGGCCCTTGCACCCGTGAAGTCGCCCCGTTTAGGTCGTCCTTGGCCGTACTCGACAGTGCGAGTCGGAATTTGATGACGACGGGGATTTCATGACGGCCAGCCTGGACCGCTACTTCCACCTGGCCGAGCGCGGCAGTTCGGTGCGCACCGAGATCACCGCCGGAGTCACCACCTTTCTGACCATGGCCTATATCGTGGCCGTCAACCCTTCGATCCTTGGCCTCGCGGGCGTGCCGATCGCCGGCGCAGCGGCGGCGACCTGCTTTTCGGCCGCGGTCGCCAGCATCCTGATGGGGCTGACCGCCAATGTGCCGCTGGCCCTGGCCCCCGGCATGGGGCTCAACGCCTATTTCACCTTCACCGTGGTGAAGCAGATGCATGTGCCCTGGCCGGTGGCCCTGGGCTGCGTGTTCCTGTCCGGCTGCGTCTTCATGTTCCTGACCCTGACCGGCATACGGCGCATGATCGTCGCGGCCATCCCGCCCAGCCTGTTCGCGGCCGTGGCGGGCGGCATCGGCCTGTTCATCGCCTTCATCGGCCTGCGCAACGCCGGCATCGTGGTGAGCAACAGCGCCACCATGGTCGCCCTGGGCGACCTCAGGGCCCCGTCCGCCGCCCTGGCGCTGTTCGGCCTGCTCCTGATCACCGCCCTGACCGCCTGGCGTGTCCGAGGAGCCATGCTGATCGGCATCCTGGGCACGACCGGGGTCGGCTGGCTGGTCGGCGTTGTTCATGTGGCGCCCCAGCCCTACAGCCTGGCGGCGCTCGGCCAAACCGCCTTCGCCCTCGACATCCCAGGCGCCTTGAAGCTCGGCGGCGGCGGCCTTCTGACCTTGGCCGAAATCGTCTTCGTGTTCGGTTTCGTCGACCTGTTCGACAATATCGGCACCCTGGTCGCCGTGACCAAGCGCGCGGGCCTGCAGACCCCGAAGGGCGAAATTCCGCAGCTGAACAGGATCCTGCTTGCCGACGCCGCCGGCAGCATGATCGGCGCCTTGGCCGGCACCAGCACGGTGACCAGCTATGTGGAGAGCGCCGCCGGCGTGCAGGTCGGGGGCCGCACCGGCCTCGCCTCCATCGTCACCGGCCTTCTGTTCCTGGTGACCATGTTCGCCGCCCCCTTCGCCCAGGCCATTCCCCTGGCGGCCACCGCGCCGGCCCTGATCCTGGTCGGAACCCTGATGATGGCGCCCTTGGTCGAGATCGCCTGGGACGATCCGGCCCAGGCCCTGCCCGGTTTTCTGACCCTGATCATGACCCCGCTGACCTTTTCGATCGCCAATGGGCTGGCTTTCGGCGTCACCAGCTATGCCGTGATCAAGATCATCCGCCGCCAGGCGGGCCTTCGCGACTGGCTTTTATTGCTGCTCGCGGCCCTGTTCGTGGTCCGCTTCGTCTATATGTCGGCGGCTTGATCGAAAGGAAGCCGCGGATGAGCGACCTGGACAGCTTCATCGCCGGCCTGCCCAAGGCCGAGTTGCACATGCACATCGAGGGCAGCCTCGAGCCCGAAATGATGTTCGCCCTGGCCCGCCGCAACCGGGTGTCGATCCCGTTCGCCAGCGTCGAGCAGGTCCGGGCGGCCTACAGCTTCAGCCGCTTGCAGGATTTCCTCGACATCTATTACCAGGGCGCTGACGTGCTGCGCACCGAGGAGGATTTCCGCGACCTCGCCCTGGCCTATTTCGACCGCGCCGCCGCCGACCGGGTGGTCCATGCCGAGATCTTCTTCGATCCCCAGACCCACACGGCCCGCGGGATCCCCTTCGCCGTCGCGGCCGAGGGTCTTCTGGCCGGCATGCGCGAGGCCGAGGCCAGGCACGGCCTGACTTCGAAACTGATCCTGTGCTTTCTGCGCCATCTGTCCGAAGAGGACGCCTTCGAGACCCTGAAGGCCGCCGAGCCCTGGCTGGACCGGATCGCGGCGGTGGGGCTGGATTCCTCCGAACTCGGCCACCCGCCGGAGAAGTTCGCGCGCGTCTTCGCCGCCGCCGGTGAGCGAGGCCTGAAGCGGGTCGCGCACGCGGGTGAGGAGGGTCCGCCGGACTATGTGACCCAGGCCCTCGATCTCCTGCACATCGACCGGCTTGACCATGGCAACCGGGCGCTGGAAGACGCCGGCCTGACGGAGCGGCTGGCCCGCGGGGCCATGACGCTGACGGTCTGCCCCCTATCCAACCTCAAGCTCTGCGTGGTCGGCGACATGTCCGAGCATCCCATCGCGCGCATGCTGCGCCTTGGGCTGCGGGCCACGGTCAATTCCGACGACCCCGCCTATTTCGGCGGCTATGTGAATGACAACTACCGCGCCATCGCAGGGCTGCTGACCCGGGACGAGATCGTCACCCTGGCGCGCAACAGCTTTCTGGGATCGTTCCTGGACGAGCCGGCCATCGCCCGTCACCTCGCCGCCGTCGAGGCCTATGCGGCGCGGGACGACAGTCAATCCTGAATGCCAAAATAGACGCCGCCCGCGGCGTCTCCAATGTTATTTCCCACAACCAAGGCGCTGCGGCGCCCCCTATCCGCGAGCCTGAAGTAATGCTCCGCTTGGAACAAGACGCTCTGAGACCACGTTGCTTGCGATGCCGGCGTTACACCGGGGCGACGATTCTGGAATTTTAGGCTCGTCCGTCAGTGCGGGGACGCTGGACCTCCAGGAGTGCGAACCATGACTGATAATTACAATACGAGAATCTCACCAAACCCACCAACGGTCGAGCGGCATCGCGACGGCCGCACGTCCATGGTCGTGATCGGCATCGTCGCCGTAGTGGCGATCATCGCAGCGGCGGTCTACTTCACCAACCGCGACCAGACGGCGTCCGATCAATACGCCGCGCAACAGCAAGTCGCCGCCGCGCAGCAGTCGCGGGACCAGGCTGCGGTGGCCAGCACCCAGGCGCAGATCGCGGGCGCCGCCGCAAACGCCAGCGCCGATCAGGCGCGCAACAATGCCGAGCAGGCCAAGAACAACGCCAGCACCGGCGCCACCAATCAGGCGGCTCCTCAAAGCCCTGGCGCGTCGTCGACTTCTTCGGCGCCGAACAGCGACCAGAACAAACCGCCACAATAAGGCCCGCCCGCGCCCTATGACGGCCCGGTCGCGGTCGGCGACACGCTTCCGGATTCAGTAACCATCTATGAAGTTCCGCGATACGAGCGTTACCGCTGGACCTACATCAATGGACAGAGAATCCCGATTGACGAGCATACGCACAAGATCGTTTCCGTGATCAACGACGGGTAGCCCGTCATCTTCTCCACAACTGGGCAAGGAAAAGTGAACCTTTCAAGGTAAGCTTGGTCGGAACGAAGTTTCTTCTGAGCGATTAGGTAAACATAGCAAAGACGCCGCCAGCAGCGGCGCCGTCAATGGGAGCCTGAGATGGGCATTCTTGCATGGCTGGTGGTCGGTCTCGTCGCCGGTTGGATTGGCAGCTTATTGGTCAACCGCCGCGGCGAGGGCCTCCTCCTCGACATCGTTCTAGGTATCGTCGGCGCCTTTGTCGGCGGCTTTCTGTTCAATCTGATCGGTCATGCCGGCGTGACCGGGATCAACCTCTACAGCATCCTGGTCGCTGTGATCGGCTCGGTCGTCGTGCTGGTGCTCTACCATGCCATCGCGGGCCGCAGAGCCCTGTAGGCGCCAAACCACGACCCGTGAATAGCAGAACCTTGAACCGGCCCCGCTCAGCGGGGCCGGTTTTTGCTTTGCCGGCGATACACGGCTTCCAGCAAGCGCACCGCGGGCTCGCGGCCGGCGAACATGAACACGCCCGATCCAATGATCGCGCCGACCAGGAAATAGATGTCCATCGCCGCCCTCTAAATTGCGCTATCCCTACCTTCGCGTGCGCGAGCGGCCCGCGCCATCGGACCACTCGACGCACCCACCCCGCTACCTTGGCCCGCCGGGCCGGCCGTCAAAGCTGCGCCGGACCGATTGGAGAAGGCGCGGGCCGTACGATGGGATTTCGAGCAGAAGGCCGGGATCAGGCCGAGTTTTTGATCACGCCACACTCGCCCGAGGTCAAGCCGCGTGGCTCTGGCGTTTGATGATTTCGTCCGCCAGCCGGCCGCCGAGCTCGGCCATGTGGTCGAACTCAGCCTCGAACAGGCCCAGGCCGTGGGTTATCCCGCGCAGTTCGGTGATGAAGTCGCGCGTGTGATACTCGGGCATATAGGCCTCGATCTCGTCCCAGCCCGGCCAGGCGTCCTTGGGCGCGAAGGCCAGGATCTGGCCCCGCAGGGACGAAACCGCCGCCGTGATCTTGGGCGTGCTGGCCATGGGCGCGGTGATGGTCAGCTTCTGGATCGGCTCGAGAAGATAGGGGTCGCAATTGCGCAGGCCCTCGCTCATGGCCAGGCGGCCCGCCGCGCGAAAGGCCATCTCGGATGAGTCGACGCTGTGGTAGGAGCCGTCGATCAGCACCGTCTCCAGGTCTGTCACCGGAAAGCCCAAGGGCCCCTTGGCGGCGCCGTCACGCAGCCCCTGCTCGACCGCCGGTATCCACTGTTTGGGCACCACCCCGCCGCTGATCTTCTGCGAGAAGGCGAAGCCGGAGCCGCGCGCGGCGGGTCGGATCTCGACCAGCACGTCGCCGAACTGACCGTGGCCGCCGGTCTGCTTCTTGTGCCGTCCGCGCTGGGTGACGCCCTTGCGGATCGACTCGCGATAGGCGGTGGCCGGACGGCTGGTGGAGACCTCCAGGCCGAAGCGCCGGCGCAGGCGGTCCAGAGCCAGTTGCAAATGCCCCTCGCCCTGGCCTTCGAGCAGGGTCTGCTGGGTGTCGGGGTCCCGTCGCACCGCCAGGGCCGTGTCTTCCTCCAAGAGCTTGGTCAGGGCGGCGGAGAGGCGCACGTCGTCCTTGCGGTCCTTGGCTTCGATGGCCAGGGCGAACTGCGGTGCGCGCCTGGGCTGGACCGGCGGCGTGCGCGCCACCCCATCGGTGGACAGGGCCTGGCCGGCCAGGGCGGATTCGATCTTGGCGATGGCGACGATGTCGCCGGCCTCGCAGGCGGAGACCTTCTTGGTCGCGCCGCCGCTGACGGTGAACAGGCCGCCGGCCCGGCTGTGCGTCCCGTTCGGCGAGGTGAAGTCGGCGCCGTCACCCAGCTCGCCGCCGAACATGCGGGCGAAGGCCAGCTTGCCCATCTGGCCAGCGTGCGAAACCTTGAACACGTAGGCGCCGGGCCCATCCAGGCCCAGGCGGGCGGCGGCTGCGTCTGGCCGCGGCGCCTCGTGGCGCAGGGCCTTGAGCAGGCGGCGGATGCCGAAGTCACCCTGGGCCGATCCGAAGAAGACCGGCGTGATCTTGCGCTCCTGCATCTCGGTGACCAGGTCGGCGAACACCGTGTCCTGGTCCGGCTGGATGTCGCTGACCAGCTGCTCCAGCAAGCTGTCGTCGTATTCGGCCAACTGCTCCAGCATATGGAAGCGCGCATCGGCCTCCGCCGCCCCGATCTCCTTGGGCATGTCGATGCGGGCAGAGGCCTGGCTAGGCCGGTAAACGAAGGCCCGCTCGAGCGCCAGGTCGACAAAGCCGGTGACCTTCTCGCTCTCGAACAGCGGCAGTTGGCGCACCACCAGGGGCAGGCTGGAGACTCCCTCCAGCGCCTGGATCAGTTCGTCCAGCGGGCCGCGCGCCTGATCGATCTTGTTCACGAACAGGGCGTGCGGCACCCCCTGGGCCTCGATCATCCGCAGCACCGGCTGGGCCAGCACGGCCTTGTCCGGCTGGGGGTCCACCACCACGATGGCGAGGTCGACCGCCGGCAGGACCAGATCCTCCGAGCCCATGAACTCGGTTGATCCAGGACAGTCGATCACGGCGAAGCGGTCGCCCAGATAGTCGAAGCTGGCCAGGTTGCATTCCACCGACTGGCCCCGCTGGCGGGCCTCGGGCGCGCTGTCGCCGATGCTGCTGCCGGCCGAAACGTCGCCCTGGCGCGGAATCGACCCACTGGAGAACAGCATCGCCTCCAGAAGGCTGGTCTTGCCCGATCCTGGCGGGCCGACCAGGGCGATGGCTCGGGTTGATCCAGAGGCGCCTGATTGACCCATGACCGTCTCCCGTATGGCCGGATACTTTGCTTTTTATCGTTGCGTACTGCCGATCATCGTCCGCTGTGCACGACGATGGCGCAAGCGTGTTCGTCGAAATGGCCTGTCAGCTTAACCGGATGGGGTCAGGAACTGGCGCAGCCGTAGCGAATTCTACGCCTGGCTGCGCCCAATCCAAGTCTTAATTGCGCCAGCGGGCGTCCATTTCTGACGTCAATTGCGCCCACGAGAGCGCGCTTCAGGCTCCGGAACGAAGCCGTCAGCCTCTAGCCGAACACCAGCCGACTGCCCACCAACACCAGGGCCGAGGCCAGCGCAGGGCGCAGGAAGCGCTCAGGCACGCGCGAGGAAATCAGGCTGCCGAGCACGATGCCCGGGATCGAACCCGTGAGCAGCGAGCCCAGCAGGTGAAAGTCGACCGAGCCCATCATCCAATGGCCGAAGCCGGCGATCAGGGTGAGGGGCACGGCGTGGGCGATATCAGCGCCCACCAGCTTGTTGATCGGAAGGGTGGGATAGAGAACCAGCAGCACCGTCATGCCGATAGCGCCGGCGCCGACGGACGAAAGGGAGACCAGCAGGCCAAGCAGTGCGCCGAGGGCGATGGTCAGGATGGTGGCGCGGCCGGGGTCGATCGGCCCGGCGCCATCGCGGAACCGCTTGATGATCCAGTTGCGGAACAGGATGGCGATGGCGGTGGCGATCATGGCCACGCCCAGCACCACGGTGATCACGTGGTTGGTTGCGGTCGACTGCTTTTCGGCATGGGCCAGGATCAACAGGGTGATCACGGTCGTCGGAGCGCTGCCGGCCGCCAACCGCGCCACAATTCCCCAATCGACCGTGCCGCTGACACCATGCACCGCCGTGCCGACAGTCTTGGTCGCGGCGGCGTAGAGCAGGTCGGTGCCGACCGCGGTGCTGGGATGGATTCCGAACAGCAGCACCAGCAGCGGGGTCATCAGCGAGCCGCCGCCCACGCCGGTCAGCCCCACCAGCATGCCGACGAAGAAGCCGGACAGCGAATAGAGCGGGTTGATCGAGGCCAGGAAATGCATGTCGGCGCGACACAGCTCGTCTTGACCCGTCCGGATCTGCGGCGCGCAGGACCCGACCCAGGTGGGTGAAACAATCCTACCTGGATTGCGGAGGCAAAGCTAAATCCTATCGCGGCGGTTCCAGCGAAGTCAGAAATAATCGGACGATCATTAGGTTTTCCACGCGACAGGCGACGGGTCCAAACCATCCTCTCTCGCAAATGATTTTTATGTGCGATTGCTTGAGGCGAGGGCCGGTTCGGCTCATTCTCCGCCCCAATTCGGACAAGCCTTCGCCCTAAATCCCTAGCGCCTGGACAACTTGGTTTCGCCTGGAGTGATCCATGCCCCTGTCCTTGTTCCGACTGTTGGTTCTCTTAGCCGCCTCACTCGTGAGCGCCCACGCCTCGCAGCCTTGCCCCTATGCGGCGCACATGGCGGCGCCGGGCGTGCATGCGGCGGCCGGCGTGCGCCAGGCGCTGAGTTTCGCGGCGCCGTCCGCGAGCGATCGTGAGGTCGGATCAGCCGGCGCCGGCAAGATCAGCCTCTCCACACCCCCCGGCCAGGGCCCCGCCGTGCTGGTCGGGGTCGTGACCCGCGGCAAGTTCCTCCTGAAGGCGGACGGCCAACCGCCGCGGGTGATCGGCGTCGGCGGCGCCTTCATCGAATCGGCTGGCGCGCCCGGCCTTCGGCTCGACAGCGCCACATCGAACGCCTCGGCGCGGATGATCGGGCTCTATCTGCCCAAGACCTTCCTGCACCGCCCGCGCCACATGCGCGGTTGAGGACAGCTCGCAGGCGACAGTCGGCCTCGCCGGCATGAATTCCGAGCCGCCGACCTCGACGGCCGCGCTTCACTTGTGAATGATCGCCGATCAGCCATCGCATCTTCGCGCCCAGGTTCGGGAGTTCCACGCCGCATGAAGACCGCCAGCATCGCCGCCATCGCCCTGTCCGGCTTTCTTGCCGCCGCGCCCGCGCCGGCCCAGCCCCCGTCTCCCGACCTCACCGGCTTCCGGGCCACCTATCAGGAACTGGTGGAGACCAACACCACCCTCTCGGCCGGCAGTTGCACCGAGGCGGCGGAGAAGATGGCGGCGCGGCTGAAGGCGGCGGGCTATCCGGACGCCGACCTGCACCTCTTCAGCGCGCCCGGCCATCCCAAGGAGGGGGGCCTGACCGCTGTGCTGCACGGCGCCGACCCCAGGGCCAAGGGGATTCTGCTCCTGGCCCACATCGATGTGGTGGAGGCCAGGCGCGAGGACTGGACGCGCGATCCGTTCAAACTCGTGGAGGAGAACGGCTATTTCTACGGCCGCGGCTCCAGTGACGACAAGGCCATGGCGGCGGTCTGGGTCGACACCATGATCCGCTATCGCAAGGAGGGCTTTCGCCCGCGCCGCGACATCAAGATGGCCCTGACCTGCGGCGAGGAGACCAGCGGCGCCTTCAACGGCGCCGACTACCTGGTCAAGAACCAGCGGCCGTGGGTCGATGCGGCCTTCGCCCTGAACGAGGGCGCCGGCGGCCGGCTCGACGAGAACGGAAACCGCATCAGCCTGGGGGTCCAGGCCGGCGAGAAGACCTATCAGGACTTCACCCTGGAGACGACCAATCCTGGCGGCCATTCCTCGCGTCCGGTCAAGGACAACGCCATCTATCACCTGGCGGACAGCTTGGCCCGCCTGCGCGACTATGACTTCCCGGTCCAGTTCAACGACGCCACCCGCCTCTATTGGGAGCGCATGTCCAAGATCGTCGGCGGCGAAAACGGCGCAGCCATGCAGGCGATCCTGAAGGATCCGACTGACGCCAAGGCCGACGCCGTCCTGTCCAGGGACCCCAGCTGGCACTCGATGCTGCGCACCACCTGCGTCGCCACGCGGCTCAGCGGCGGACACGCCAACAACGCCCTGCCCCAGCGGGCCACCGCCAACGTCAATTGCCGCATGTTCCCGGGCGTTCCCGTCGAGACCGTGCGCCAGACCCTGGTCCAGGTGATCAATGACCCTGCAGTTTCGGTGACGGTGCTCGAGCCGAGGTCTCCCGCCCCGCCTGCGCCGCCCCTGACACCGGCCCTGCTGGGACCAATCGAAAAGCTCTCGGCTGAGATGTGGCCGGGCGTGCCAGTCGTGCCGACCATGTCCACCGGGGCGACCGACGGGGTCTACACGAACGCCGGCGGCATCCCCACCTATGGTCTCTCCGGCATGTTCGGCGATCCGGACGGCGGCGGCGTTCACGGTTTGAACGAGCGTATTCGCGTGCGCTCGCTCTATGAAGGGCGCGATTTCCTCTACCGTGTGGTCAAACTCTACGCGGACCAGAAGGGCTAGTTTTCTCTGGTAGCTGGACACCTCAACTTGTTGCACCGGCGCAACACCTTAACTTCTTGAAAATTTGACTGGTGAAGTTGGGAACCTTGGCGCTTATCTGACGTCTCCACACTGGGGGGTAGGCCCGGATCATCCTGGCTGAGAGGCTCCCCCGTCGGAGCAAAAGCCATGGCTGCGTCTCATCTGACTGCGGTTCCCAGCCCTTCTGAACCCCTCCCCGGCGCCGGCGAGGTCTACGGCCTCAGCCGAGAGGTCGAGACCGGCGCCCAGCGCATCCGCCGTCTGCAGCTTGAGGCGCGGTTGCTGGCGCGCGAACAGGTCGACGCCTTCGAGCACGACCTGAACGCGCTGGCTCTGCGGGCGGCCGAAATCGCCCAGGGCGGCGAAGTCTATCCCGTCGGCGCGCGCGAGATGGCCGCCCGGCTGGCCGACGACCTGCCCAAGAAGGCGCAGCTCCTGGCCTCGATCATGAGCCGCAACGGCCTGGTCTGAAGCTGGAGGAGACTGACGTTCGGAGCCGAAGGCTCTAGATCACGATGATTTTGGATCGAATCGATCCAAAATCATGAAACGTGATCGATTCTAATAGTTTAGAGCGGGATGCGGGCGGAAAACCGCTTCGCACTTTTCCTCATCCCGATCTAAGGTCGCGCGATGACCGTCGGCCTCCTTTTGCTGACCAACGCCTCGGGCTCCATCGCCTGCTACCTGATCCTGTGGGTCATGGCGCTGAGGCTGAAGGACGTCACCTTCGTCGACGCCTATTGGCCCCTGGG
>FTFU01002329.1_pt1 | contig 23082 bp, 20 predicted proteins | sample 1640511 | NCBI WGS metagenome assembly FTFU01 (sample SAMEA3914789, study PRJEB12502) | metagenome | biome: forest; material: soil | place: Canada | collected 2011-07-03 | depth 0.3 m | reverse complement strand
GGGTGGTCCACATGCCCGCCGGCATAGCCGGCCTCGGTCCGCACCACGCCGGCGATCGGGGCCAGGTCATGCTGCATCGACCAGAAGCACCCGCCGGCGTGGTGCGGACCGAGGCCGGCTATGCCGGCGGGCATGTGGACCACCCGACCTACGAACAGGTCTCCGGCGAGACCACCGGCCATCTGGAGTCGGTCAAGGTCACCTATGATCCCGCCAAGCTGTCCTATGCGGCCCTGGTCGAGCACTATTGGCGCAGGATCGATCCCACCGACGCCGGCGGGGCCTTCTGCGACCGGGGCGCCTCCTATCACAGCGCCATCTTCGTGGGCTCGCCCGACCAGCGGCGCATCGCCGAGGCGTCGAAGGCGGCGCTGGACAAGGACGCCCGCTTCAAGGGCCGCATTGTGACCGAGGTCCGCCAGGCCGGCGCCTTCTGGCCGGCGGAGGACTACCACCAGCACTATGCGGACAAGAACCCGGTGAATTATTTTCGCTATCGGGTCGGCTGCGGAAAAGACGCCCGCATTCACCAGATCTGGGGGGCGGAAGCGTTCCGCTGACTGACGAGCGCCCCGCCCGGGAAAGAGGCTGGAGGGCGGTTATCCGCCAGGCCACCCTTTGTCCTTTCAAGGTCTGGCGGCCCTTGACGCCCGCCGGGGCCGGCCTTAGCTGCGCGAGTTTACTTTTCGAGCGTTCCTGAAAGACCGACATGTCTCTGACCGTGCCCGCCGAATGGTCGCCGCACCAGGCGATGTGGCTTGGGTTTCCAAGCCATGCGGAGCTGTGGGAGGACAATCTCGAGCCGGCCCAGGACGAGGTCGCCGCCGTGGCACGCGCGCTCGCGGGGCCGGGGGCCGAACGGGTGCGGCTCTTGGTATGCGGTGACGAGGCCGAGCAGGCGGCGCGCCGGCTTCTGGACGATGTCGCCGGCGTCGAGATCATCCGCGGCCAGTTCGGCGACGTGTGGCTGCGCGACACTGGCCCGATCTTCACCGCCGTCGAGCAGCGGGCGGGGGCCGCCGGCTTCCGCTTCAACGGCTGGGGCGGCAAATACATTCTGGACGGCGACGAGACGGTGGCCGACCAGATCGCCGCCGCCTCGGGCGTGCCCCTGACCGCGCACGACTTCGTGCTGGAAGGCGGCGCCCTGGACCATGACGGCTTCGGCGCCGTCCTGACCACCCGCCAGTGCCTGCTCAACCCCAACCGCAATCCCGGCTGGACCGAGAAGGAGGCCGAGGCGGCCCTGGCCCGCGCGCTGGGCGTGCGCAAGGTCCTGTGGCTGGGCGATGGCCTGGTGAACGACCACACGGACGGCCACGTCGACAACCTGGCGCGCTTCGTCGCCCCCGGCGTCGTCGCCTGTCCGGTCGCCTTCGGCCGGGACGATCCCAACGCCGAGATCTACGACGCCGCCGCCCGCCAGTTGTCCAGCATGACGGGCGGCCGCGGCGCTCCGCTGCAGGTCTCGCGCATCGCTTCGCCCGGCCGGGTCCTGAACGACGAGGGCGAGGTGGTCCCGGCCTCGCACATGAACTTCATCATCGCCAACGAGGCGGTGATCGCGCCGGTCTATGACGACGGCCCGACCGCCGGCTACGCCCTGGACGCCCTGCGCAGCCTGTTTCCCGAACGCACGGTGATCGGCCTGTCCTCGCGGGCGCTGCTCACCGGCGGCGGCTCGTTCCACTGCATCAGCCAGCAGGAGCCCGAATGGGCAAGATCCTGAACGTCGCCGCGCTGCAGACCCGTTACGGCGCGGACATCGAGGACAATATCGCCCGCACCATCGACATGGTGCGTCAGGCGGCGGCCGGCGGCGCCCAGGTGATCCTGCCCTCCGAGCTGTTCCAGGGCCCCTATTTCTGCGTGGCCCAGGAGGAGCGCTGGTTCGCCACAGCCTATCCCTGGCGCGAGCATCCGTGCGTTGTGGCCCTGGCCCCGGTGGCGGCCGAACTGGGCGTGGTGATCCCGGTCTCGATCTTTGAGCGCGAAGGGCCGCACTATTTCAACAGCCTGGTGATGCTGGACGCGGACGGCTCGCCCCTGGGCCTCTACCGCAAGAGCCATATTCCCGACGGCCCGGGCTATATGGAGAAATACTATTTCCGCCCCGGCGACACCGGCTTTCGCGTCTGGGACACCCGCTTCGGGCGCCTGGGCGTCGGTATCTGCTGGGACCAGTGGTATCCGGAATGCGCCCGGGCCATGGCGCTGATGGGGGCCGAGGTCCTGTTCTATCCCACCGCCATCGGCTCCGAGCCGCACGATCCCACGCTCGATACCGCCCTGCCGTGGCGGCGGGCCATGCAGGGCCATGCGGTCGCGAACGTGATCCCGGTGATCGGGGCCAACCGCACCGGCTTCGAGCCCTGGGACGGCTATCCGGGCGGCGGCCAGCGCTTCTATGGATCGAGCTTCATCGCCAACCACCGCGGCGACCTGGTCGCCGACCTGGGGCGCGACGAGGAGGGGATCGCGGCGGCGAGCTTCGATCTCGATTTCCTGCGCACCCACCGGGCCGCCTGGGGCTTCTTCCGCGATCGTCGGTCCGACCTCTACGGAGCCCTGGCCCAGCCGCGCCCGGCATGATCGAGACCGCCCGCCTGATCCTACGGGCGCCCACCGACGCCGACCGCGAGGCCATAGCCGCCATCAACGCCGATCCGCGTGTCGGCGAATGGCTGGGCGGGATGCTGACGCGCACGGCGAGCGACGTCCTGGTGGCCCGCATCCAGGCCGGCATCGTCGGGCATGGCTACGGCTTCTGGGCCGCCGAGCGGAAGGTGGACGGCGAACTGATCGGGCTGATCGGTCTGCTGCCGATCCTGGAAGACTCCGACCTGCCCCTGGCGCCCGGCGTCGAGATCGGCTGGCGACTTTCGCCGGCGGCCTGGGGCCAGGGCTATGCGGCGGAAGGGGCGGCGGCGGCCCTGGCCTGGGGGTTCGAGCACCTGCCCGTGGACGAGGTCGTCAGCTTCACCGCCCGCATTAATCTGAAGTCCCAGGCGGTGATGCGCCGCATCGGCCTGGAGCGCGACGAGACCCGCGACTTCGACCATCCCCGCCTGCCGCCGGGCAGCCCCTTGCGCCCGCATGTGGTGTTCTGCAAGCGGCGGTGAGCGGCCCCCTCAGCCCAGCACCGTCTTGCCGTTCTTGATCACCGTCACCCCGCGCGCCTTGACCCGCGCCTCGAACGAGACCGTCTCGCCGTCTCGCCACAGGTCCACCGTGATGGTCTCCCCCGGATAGACCGGGGCCGAGAACCGGGCCTGGTGGCTCTTGAACCGGCTGGGATCGAAGCCGGCATAGGTCTGCAGCACCGCGCGGCAGGTGACGCCGTAGCTGCACATGCCGTGCAGGATCGGCCGCTCGAAGCCGGCCATCCTGGACACCGCCGGATCGATGTGCAGGGGGTTGTAGTCGCCCGACAGCCGGTAGATCACCGCCTGGTCCGGCCGCGTGGGGATATCGACCGACGTGTCCGGCGCCCGCTCCGGAACCTTGTGCGGCTCGGGCTGGCCTTCGCTCGGGCCCCCAAAGCCGCCGTCGCCGCGGGCGAACACCGAACTGGTGAGGGTCAGCATCAGCTCGCCGCTCTCGGTATCGCGCAGCACGGTCTCGGTCATCACCACAGCGCCCTTGCTCGCGCCCTTGTCCCAGACGCCGGCGATGCGGCTCGTGGCGGTGACGTGGCCCGAAGTCGGCAAGGGCCTGTGGAACTCGATCCTGCGCTCGCCGTCCACCAGCATCAGGTAGTTGACGCCGGTCGCCCCCGCATAGGCGCCCCAGGCCACCACCCCCGCCTGGGTGGGCACGGCCTTCAGGTCCTTCTCATAGACGAAGTTGCGCTCGTCGTCGTTCAGCGGGTCCCAGCCCATGCCGACGCCCATGGCGTAGAGGATGGTGTCCTTGGCCGTCCACGAAAAGGTCTGACCTTCGTTCTTCAGGCTCAGGACCTCCGGATAGGCGATGGCCATGGCGCGTGTTCCTCGTCTGTTTTGTTTGACATTGAGGCGGGTGACGCGCGGTGACGCAAGTTGAAATCCCGCGCGCTCGCCTTGCAGGAGCGCCCGCATTGCCCCGGCGGGAGCGATCCGCTAGAAGCCGCCCAACTCCCCGCGCGGCCTCGCGCGGTCAACGCCCAGACAGGTCCATCCATGGCTGATCCGATCGAAACCCCCGTCAGCGGCGCCGTGCTGCTCTACAATCAGCCCGAGCCTCTCGACGCCGAGCGTCACGCCCGCCTGGGCATGAAGCGGTTGGCCGCCCCGTTCGGCTTCGCCGCCAAGCAACACTTCGTGCCCCTGCACGTGGGCGAGTTCGGCCCGGCCGGCGTCAGCTATCCGATCATCTTCGCCGGCGACGCCTATTCCCCCCTGGCCGTGATGGGCCTGCAGGAGGGCGAGAACCTCTATGTCGACGAGCGGGGCAATTTCCGCGCCGGCTGCTATGTCCCCGCCTTCATCCGCCGCTATCCCTTCGTGGGCGCCCGTGACGACCAGGCCCAGCGCACGGTGATCTGCATCGACCGCGGGGCCGAGCTGTGGACCGAAGACAATCCCGACGTGATGCTGTTCGAAAATGGCCAGCCCAGCGAGTTCACCAAGAGCTGCATCGAGTTCTGCGGCCAGTTCGACCAGGACCGCGCCCGCACCGATTCCTTCGTCGCCCTGCTGAGGGAGCTCGACCTGTTCGAGACCAAGCAGACCACCTTCACCCCGCGCGACCCCAACACCGGCGCGGCGGCCCAGCCGGTGCTGATCGCCGAATACTACGCGATCTCGGAAACCAAGCTGAACGCCCTGCCGCACGACAAGTTCGTCCAGCTGCGCGACAACGGCGCCCTGCACCAGATCTACGCCCACCTGACCTCGCTGTTCGGCTGGGACCGGATCATCGCCGAGTCCATGCTCCGCGGAAACGTGGCCCCGATCGCGCCGATGGGGAACGCGTAGGGGGCTTTCGGCTTGCCAACCTGAGCGAGCCGCACCATCCTCCCATAGGAGCACGAACGGGGAACACGCGCCGCCGGTGCTGGGGGACGCATGGCGAGTATTGCCACGAGAAAGACGGCCGAGCGGCGACCTGCGCAACAGCCTGCCGAAGGGCAGGAGCTGGAGCTTGTTCGAGCTGAGTTTTCCCGCGCTCGCCTGCTGGCTCGGGCATGGGCGGCTACGATACCCGAGACCCGTCGCCCCGAGCACGCCGGGGCGTTCGCCATGCGGGCTCTTCTTGGGTACGCAGCAGTATCGACGCCCGAAGGGGTGGTGGGTGTCGGATCGACTGGCTTTCAGGTGAAACTGGACGATGCCGCCAGCGAATTGGCGCGCAGTATCGGGCGGACTGCGGCTCAGTTGCCCCGCCTTGAAGCCCTCCACCATCTCACCAGCCTCTATGCGGTGCTCCTGCCGGGACACTATCGCGGTTCAGCAGGGGCCTTCTACACGCCGCCTTGTCTTGCGGCGCGACTGCTGGATCAGGCGCAAGAAGCAGGTTTGGACTGGGCCACGGCCAAGATCCTCGACCCGGCGGCCGGCGGCGGCGTTTTCCTCGTCCACGCCGCGACTCGGATGCTGGATGCGCTTGGCGAGTGCGAACCGAGGTTGGCGCTCCAGCAGATCAAGAACCGATTGCACGGCCTCGAACTCGACCCGTATGCGGCGGCCCTGGCCCAAGTTTCCCTGGAGGTGGTGCTTGCGGACACGGTGAAAGCCGCCGGCGGCAGCACGCCCTTGTTCGTTCGCGTGTGCGACACTCTGGAAGAACCGCCCAAAGCTATTTTTGACCTGGTGGTGGGCAATCCACCGTACGGGCGAGTGACGCTCACCGACGAAGCCCGCAAGCGTTATGGTCGCAGCCTGTACGGTCATGCGAATCTCTACGGGGTGTTCACCGATATCGCGCTCCGCTGGACAAAGCGGGGCGGGCTCATGGCCTACCTCACACCCACTAGCTTTCTTGCGGGGCACTATTACTCCGCGCTTCGGGGCCTTCTCGCAAAGGAGGCGCCGCCGCTGTCCATCGACTTTGTGCATGCGCGGAAGGGTGTGTTCGAGGACGTGCTGCAAGAGACCCTTTTGGCCGTCTACCGGAAGGGCGCGCGGCCAGCGCGTGCGCAAATACACTACCTGACGGTGACGAGCGAGCTGGTGGCCGATGTGGTGCGAAACGGCACGGTGGGACTGCCCCGTCCGGCTACGCGTCCGTGGCTCGCGCCCCGCACCCCCGAGCATAGCCGCCTTATCGCCGCGGTGGAGGCGATGCCTCACCGGCTCTCACATTGGGGTTACGCCGTTTCCACGGGGCCGTTGGTCTGGAACCGTCACAAGGACCAGATGCGACATCGTGCAGGCAAGGGGACGCTCCCCCTTATCTGGGCGGAAGCTGTCACGGCCGATGGGCGATTCATCTACCGGGCGGAGAAAAAAAATCACGCGCCCTACTTCAAGGTGGAGACCGGAGACGCATGGCTCGTGGTCCAAGATCCCTGCGTGCTCGTCCAGAGGACCACGGCTAAGGAACAGGCGCGGCGGCTCATCGCGGCCGAAATGCCGGCGGCGTTCATAGAACGGCACGGCGGGGTGGTGGTGGAGAACCATCTGAACATGGTGCGCGCGGTCGGTAGGTCGGCTGTGAGTCCCGGCGCCCTTTCGGCTTTGCTCAACAGCGACGTGGTTGATCAGGTGTTCCGATGCATGAGCGGGAGCGTGGCTGTGTCGGCTTTCGAGCTGGAGGCGATGCCGCTGCCCCCGCCGAGCGCGCTCGAAGCCCTTGCGCGGCTGGTCTCTGAGAAGGCCCATCGATCCAAGATCGAAGCCGAATGCCAGCGGCTCTATGGGGTGGGGGAGTGAGCGGAGTCCTCCCGCCCTACACCCCGCGCGAGACGATCCTTCAGCGGCTTCGGATCATATTCCCGGACGGAATCGAGAATCGCAACTATTGCACCCGCCCCCTTGCGGCGAGCACCGTGTTCACGGCCCTCTATATCGGCGCCGTGGAAGGCGAGGAACGAGATCTAGGGCCTGTGCACGTCTATCGCATGACCGGGGAACAGGCGGCTCAATCGTCCGACGCCGCGCGGCAGGCCTACTACGACGCCATGCGCAGCCGGAAGAAGCATGTTCCCGGCGAGCGCTGGTACGAGGACAACACCCGCGAACCGATCCGGGATGAGACGCTCAGGGACGGCCTCGTGGCGGTGGGCGCAGTGGTGAGACGCGGCGACCTTGCGACGACGTCGAGCAATCCCCGCTATGTCTTGAAGGCGGAGTTCGCCGCCCTGTTCAATCCGGCATTGGCTGGCGCCGATCTTGAGAAGGCCATCACGGACTTCCAGGCCAAACATCTGAGCAAGACGGCGCTCGCCCGAGTTTCCATCGTGCTCGCGGGCGCCGCCGCCAGCGCCACGGGCGTGCTGATCACGTGCCCTAACGGCGTGACCCGCAACCTGGCGCCAGGGCCAAGCTCCATCATTTCAAAGGCCGTCGTGGAGGTGTTCGCTGGGCGTTTCCTCGAGCACCCCGCTGTGCTGTGGCTGAGCGAGAGCGGAAACAAGGTCGTGGTGCAGGACGACAAGCTTGCGAGCAGCCTCGGGCTGAGGATTGAGCCCGATAAAAATCTGCCCGACCTCATCCTGGCCGATCTCGGCGGCAGCGACGCCTTGCTCGTGTTCGTGGAGGTGGTCGCAACGGATGGCGCGGTTCACCAGCGGCGTAAGGAGGCCATGCTCGCGCTCACCGACGCCGCCGGTTTTCCACGTGAGCACGTGACTTTCGTCACCGCCTACGATGATCGCGAGTCTGCAGGGTTCAGAAAGACCGTTTCACAGATCGCGTGGGATACTTTCGCTTGGTTTGCGTCAGAACCGGATCACTTGGTGGTGTTCCGGGATGGCGCGGAGAAGGCTACGACGTTGCGCATGTTGCTCCGAACTTAAGCCATCTAGCGGCTCGTCGCGCCTTCCGCCGCCCGCTACAACCGAATAAACGCCAGCAGGTCCGCGTTGATCACGTCCGCATGCACCGTGGCCATGCCGTGCGGGAAGCCCGGATAGACCTTCAGTGTTCCCTGCCTCAGGAGCTTGACCGACAGCAGGGCTGAGTCGGCGATGGGGACGATCTGGTCGTCGTCGCCGTGCATGACCAGGGTCGGGACCTCGATCGCCTTCAGGTCGGCGGTGAAGTCGGTCTCGGAGAAGGCCTTGATGCACTCGTAGTGGGCCAGGGCCGAGCCGATCATGCCCTGGCGCCACCAGTTGCCGACCACCCCCTCGGAGACCTGGGCGCCCGGCCGGTTGTAGCCGTAGAACGGGATCGGCACCTCGCGATAGAACTGCGCCCGGTTGGCGGCCAGGGCCGCGCGGAAGCCGTCGAACACCTCCATCGGCAGGCCGCCGGGATTGGCCTCGGTCTTCAGCATGATCGGCGGCACGGCCCCGATCAGCACCGCCTTGGAGACGCGCCCCGGATGGGCGCGGGCCACATAATGGGCCACCTCGCCGCCGCCGGTGGAGTGGCCGACGTGGACGGCGCCCTTCAGGTCCAGGGCGGCGGTCAGCTCGGCGACATCGGCGGCGTAGGTGTCCATCTCGTGCCCGGTGGCCGACGGGCTGGAGCGGCCGTGGCCGCGGCGATCATGGGCGATCACCCGAAAGCCATGCTGGACGAAGAACAGCATCTGGGCGTCCCAGTCGTCCGAGCTGAGCGGCCAGCCGTGGTGGAACACGATGGGCGGGCCGGAGCCCCAGTCCTTGTAGAAGATCTGGGAGCCGTCCTTGACCGTCACGAACGGCATCGGCTGTCTCCTTTGCGGATAGGCCACAGCTTACCCGCTGGGGTAGCGGCGTCGAGGCGTGCGGTTCGCCTTTCACGGCATGGTGTTCAGGGGCGCGTCACCCCCGGCAGACGAATACGCTCCGCGTCAGGCACGAGAACACCAGCCGGCCGGCTTCGTCCAACAGGTCGTGCTGGGCGATGACGATGCCCTTGGACTCGCCCACCTGGTCCTTGCCCATGATGGTCATGCGCCCGCGCAAGAGCTCGCCGGCCGGCGGGTTGCGCGCCCAGCGCAGGGCGTCGACGCCCAGGCGCTTGGTCTGCGGCCAGTCCGCCGCCGTCTGGCCGTCGAGGCGCGACCAGATCGCATAGACCAGGGCGTCCGGTGCGCCTTGGTCGGGGTCGCGGTCGGGGGCGAAGGCGGCGATGAAGTCGTTCAGCACGTCCTCGTCCAGCACCATGGTCCCGAGCGCCACCACCTGGCCGACCTTAATATCCTCGAAATAGCCGGGCATGCCTGATCCTCATCTGATCCGGCCGCAGGGGCCGATTCGTAACTCAATCACTTTGGGCCCTGAAGTCGAGAGCCCGCAGCCCCATATGGTTCCATGGCCGGGCTTATGCGATAGGAGCGCGATGACAGTCCGTACGAGTTTGATGCTGTTTGGGACCGCGCTGGCCGGTCTGATCCTCGCCTGGACCGGCGCTGCGTGCGCTGACGCGAACCCTGCGGCCGACCCGCTGGCCCGGCGCCACGTGGAGGCCTCGCTGGCGGCGGACGCCCAGGGCGTGCAGGCGGGCGGCGTCATCCATGTGGCCCTGCACCAGAAGATCCAGCCGGGCTGGCACACCTATTGGCGCAATCCCGGCGACTCCGGCCAGGCCACCACCGTGACCTGGACCCTGCCCGCGGGCTGGAAGATCGGGGACCTTGTCTGGCCCAAGCCGCGCCAGCTGCGCACGGGCCCCCTGATGGACTACGGCTACGAGGGCGAGGTGTTGCTGCCCCAGACCCTGACCGCGCCGGCGGACGCCAGGGTGGGGCAGAGCATCACGCTGAAGGCCGCCGCCAGCTACCTGGTCTGCAAGGACGTGTGCGTCCCCGAAGACGCGAGCCTGACCCTGACCCTGCCAGTGGTCGCCGCCGAGCCGTCCCCCGACCCGACCTGGGGCGCGCGCATCGGCGCCACCTTGGCCAAGGCCCCGAAACCCGGCCCGCTGAACGCGGTGATGACCGCCGACGCCAAGGCCATCAAGCTCAGCATCACCGGCCAGCCGGTGAAGGGCGGCGACTTTCCGGACGCCTATTTCTATCCCTACGACCCGGCCGCCATCGACCATCCCCAGCCCCAGGTGATCGAGCGCGGGCCGGAGGGCCTGACCCTGACCCTCGCGCCGGGGTCGGGCTTCAAGTCGGGCAGTCCGCCGAGCCGCCTCCAGGGCGTGATCGACCTGGGGGCCCGCGCCTATGAGATCGACGCCGGGCCGGGGCCGGTCCAGCCGGCCGCCATGGGCCTGGGTCCGCCGGCCGCGCCGCAGGCCACAGGCCAGGGCCTCAGCAAGCTGGGCGGCGCCTTCGCCTTCGCTTTTCTGGGTGGGCTGATCCTCAACCTGATGCCGTGCGTGTTTCCGGTGCTGTCGATGAAGGCGGTCTCTCTGGCCAGCCACGCCCACAGTCCGCGCGATGCTCAGCAGCAGGGCCTGGCCTTCCTGGCTGGGGTGGCGGCGACCTTCGTCGGCCTGGCCGCCCTGCTGATCGCCGCCAGGGCCGCCGGCCAGGCGGTGGGCTGGGGCTTTCAGCTGCAGTCGCCGGCGGTGATCGCCGGCCTGAGCTTGGTCATGCTGCTGGTGGCCCTGAACCTCGCCGGCCTGTTCGAGGTCGGCCAGTCGCTGCAGGCCGCGGCCGGAAGCGCCGAGGCGGTCGACCGGGGCGGGGCTGTCGGGGCCTTCTTCACCGGCGTCCTGGCCGTGGCGGTGGCCGCGCCCTGCACCGCGCCCTTCATGGCCCCGGCGATCGGCTACGCCCTGACCCAGCCACCGGCCCTGGCCTTGAGCGTCTTTTTCGCCCTGGCCCTCGGCATGGCCGCGCCCTTCACCCTGGTCGCCTTCGCCCCACGGCTCCTGGCCCTGATGCCCCGGCCCGGCGCCTGGATGGAGGTGTTCAAGAAGGCCATGGCCTTTCCCATGTTCGCCACCGCCGCCTGGCTGCTGTGGGTGTTCAGCCAGCAGGTGGGGCCGCTCAGCCTAGGGCGCCTGCTGGCCGCCGCCGTGCTGGTGGCCTTCGCCGCCTGGCTCTATGGCCGGGCCCAGAGCGCGCGCTTCGCCGGTCGCGGCGGCGGCCTGGGCTTCGTGGTCGGGCTGGCGCTGATGGCCCTGGCTGCGGCCACCGCCGCCTGGCCGCCCTTCGACGCCCCCGCCCGCGCTGCGGTCGGCGCTGCCGGCAAGACGGACGCCCTGGCCGCCCAGCCCTTCACGCCCGAACGCCTCGCCGACCTGCGCGCCGAGGGCCGGCCGGTGTTCGTCAACCTCACCGCCGCCTGGTGCGTCACCTGCCAGGTCAATGACAAGGTGGCCCTGTCCAGCCGCAAGGTCGCCGATGCCTTCGCCAAGGACGGGGTGGTCTATCTGAAGGGCGACTGGACCAATCGCGATGCTGCGATCACCCAGGTCCTGTCGGAGCACGGGCGGGCGGGGGTGCCGCTCTACCTGATGTACGGCGCCGGCGGCCGCGACGCCGAGGTCCTGCCGCAGCTCCTGACCGAGGGCGTGGTGCTGGCGGCGGCGGACAGGGCTGGACGGCCGTAACCTTGATCAGTGGAGTTCCACAAAACCTCGCCGAAGATCGCCGCCTTGAGCTACACATCCCCCTTGATGCCCGAAGGTGACCTCAACCCCGCCCGCGCCGCCGAAGCCACGCGTTTCGGCCGCGGCTTCCTGCGCGACATCTGGTATTTCGCCGCGCTCAGCGGCGACCTGCGCCCCGGCAAGCTGCAGCGCTACGAATTCCTAGGCGAGCCGATCCTCCTGGGCCGCAAGGGCGACGGCGAGGTCTACGCCCTGCGCGACATCTGCCCCCACCGGGCCGCGCCCCTGTCGGCCGGCCGGCTGGTGCGCGAGGGGGACGGCCGCGAGACGGTGGAATGCCCCTATCACGGCTGGCGTTTCAGCACGGACGGGGTTTGCGCGGCCATACCCTCCATGGTTGAGGGCCAGGCGGTGGATGTCAGCCGCATCCGCGTGCGCCGCTATTTCGTGGCCGAGAGCCAGGGCATGGTGTTCGTCTGGATGGGCTCGGACGGGCGCGGCGAGGCCGAGCCGGACCAGCCGCCGCCGACCTTTCCCGGCGTCGTCGGCGGCGCGCCCAAGCTCGTGGACCGCATGGTGTTCGACGCCCATATCGACCACGCGGTGATCGGGCTGATGGACCCGGCGCATGGCCCCTACGTGCACCAGAACTGGTGGTGGCGCTCGCCCGCTTCGCAGCACGACAAGGCCAAGGCGTTCGAGCCGCGCGAGATGGGTTTCGCCATGGCTCGCCATGCGCCCTCCAAGAACAGCTACGCTTACAAGATCCTGGGCGGCGCGCCCCGGACCGAGATCGTGTTTCGCCTGCCCGGCCTGCGCTGGGAGCATATCGAGGTGGGTGAGCGCCAGGTCCTGTCCCTGACCTGCCTGACGCCGGTCACCGACACCACGACACGCATCACCCAGATCATGTGGTCGGACCACTGGGCCTTCACCCTGCTCAAGCCCATCATCGCCTCGGGCGCGCGCAAGTTCCTGCGCCAGGACGCGGCCATGGTGAACCTGCAGAACGAGGGGTTGGTCTATGACCCCTCCCTGATCTGGATCGACGACGCCGACCGCCAGGCCAAGTGGTACCAGGCCCTCAAGCGCGAATGGGCCGCCAGCCGCCGGGACGCCCGCGCCTTCGTCAACCCGGTGGAGGGCGGGGTGCTGAGGTGGCGGAGCTGAGGGCCCGGCTCCGCACGAGCTTGCTCAGCGGGCGGCGGCCACGGTCGCTGGCGTCGGGTCGGGCGGATTGTGCTTCATGATGAAATCCACCGACGCCTTGACCATGGCGATGCGGGCGTCTTCCTCCAGCAGCCAATGGTCGGCGCCAGGCAGGGTGATGAACTCCACCGGCTTGCCGGCGCGCTTGAGAGCCCGCTCCATCGCCTGGCTCTGCTCGATCGACACGACCGTGTCGTCCTTGCCATGGATCAGCAGGATCGGGGCGTCGGCGCGTTCTGCGATGCGGGCGGGAGAAATGTCCTTCAGTTCGCCGGCGAACGCCGTCTTGACCCCCATGAACTCCCTCCAATAACGGGTCGTCGAACTGATCCCGCCAGTGGCTTGCCCTTCATAAGCGAGCATCCTTGGGAGGTCGGCCACTCCCGCCATCGACACGGCGCAGCGATAGAGCCCCTGCTGCACCGTAACACCCGCCAAGGCCGCGTAGCCGCCATAGCTCCATCCTGCGATGCAGGTGCGTTTCGGGTCCGCCAGGCCGCGTCGCACCAGTTCGGCGACGCCATCTGAAATGTCGGTCTGCATCTTCCGCCCCCATTGCCCCAGTCCAGCATCGCGGAAGCTTTTGCCGAACCCGTCCGAGCCGCGGAAATTCGGTTGAAATACGGCGTAGCCTCGGCTGGCGAACGCTTGCGCCCAATAGTCGAAGCCGATGCTGTCGTGTCCTTCCGGTCCGCCGTGCGGCATGACCACCAGGGGCAGGATCTTGGCCTCGCGGCCGGGCGGGAGCGTCAGAACGCCCTGCAAGGCCAGGCCGTCCGTCGCCTTGTACTCGACAGTGCTGGTCGGCCCCACATTGGCCCGCTGTACGGTGGGATACGGGCTGCCAAGCTCGTTGGCGGCGTGAGTGGCTATGTCCACGATCCAGTAGGTTCCCGAATCGTCGCCGCCGTCCGTGAACACGATCATCCTGTTGAAATCCGAACTGTAGTCGGTCAGCACGGCCGAGTAGCCGGGAAACGCCTTCAACGCCCCCTTCAGTTTGGCCTGGGCCGGCGGCGAAAACAGATTGGAGGTTTTCTGCTCCTGATCAGTGACGCCGATCCAGAGCCTGGTCGATGGATCGAACAGCCGCTCACCCAGTTCATCCTCGTTGAACGTCGCCGTCGGCGCGCCGCCGGCCAGCGGCAGTTCCTCGAGGACGTGGTGATCGCCTTCGCTGGTCTGCAGCAGGACAGTTCCGGGCGTGCGTCCAAAACCTTCCAAGTCTATGTCCCGCGTTAGCGAGCGTCCTGAGGCGATCGCCTTGCCACCCCATTTCGAGGGCATCAGCCGCCAGTCGCCGGACTTTTCGTTGTAGAGAAGGCGGGCGGCGACCTCGCCATTGGGTCCCACGAGCCAGCTATGGACCAGGTCGTCGCCGGTGGCGGCCAGGCTCATCTCGCCGGTGTCCAGGTCGACCTTGTAGAGGTCTGGATAGAGCTGATCGTCGCTCCCAAGCTTGAGACTGCGCGCGCCGTGATCGCCCTCGTAGCTGTAGGCGCCGAAATAGCCGTACCAGTGTCCGGCGATTTCCGCGGTCCCAAAGGAGCCGACCACGACATTGGCGACCCGCTCCTGACTATGATCTCCAAAGACCGGGAAGGACTTGTGATGCTTGAGGTCCAGCACGATCACCCCGCTGAGTTCGTCTTTCGCAAGGGTAAAGTCGACGCCGAGATTGACGGTCGCGCTGTAATGCAACAGCAGGTGGTCATCGCCCGCCCACTCCAGGCCGTGGGTTTTCAGTCCGGTGATATCGTTGACGCCGAGAACCTCATTCGAGGTCGTGGCCACCACCAGTCGCCGCTTCCCTTCGATCAGGGCGATGAAGGCGTAGCGTTGGCCCGATGGAGACAGTGAGACCGACCCGATCCCAGGCAGCTTGCCGTAGTCCTCGACGGGCGGGGGCGGCGGCGCTACAGACGCGGCCTGCGCCAGCGTCGCCGCGAACAGGGCGGCGAAGAACCCCACGATGTAACGAACCATGCGAACACTTCCCCCAGAGCGGGCGCATCTTGCCGCTGCAACGGCTACGGTCAAGGTGGCTCGCCCATGCGCATAGTCGCCGGCGCCTATCGCGGCCGGGCCCTCGTCACGCCGGAGGGGCAGGGGACGCGGCCGACTTCGGACCGCGCGCGCGAGGCCTTGTTCAACGTGCTGGAGCATGCGCCCTGGTCGTCCGGCGTCAGGGACCTGCGCGTGATGGACCTGTTCGCCGGGTCCGGCGCCCTGGGGCTGGAGGCCTTGTCGCGCGGGGCGGCCTTCTGCCTGTTCGTGGAGACGGACGCGGCGGCGCGGGGGGCGATCCGCGACAATATCGAGGCCCTGGGCGCCAAGGGGGAGCTGTTCGGGCGAACGCGGGTGCATCGCCGCGACGCCACCGATCTCGGCCAGCGGCCAGGCGCGGACGGCCCGGCCTTCGACCTGGCCTTTCTTGATCCGCCCTACGCCAAGGGCCTGGGGGAGAAGGCCCTGGCCCAACTGGTCGGCGGCGGCTGGCTCGCGGAAGGCGCGCTGGTGGTGTTCGAGCGCGGCGCGGACGAGGCCGAGCTGGATGCGCCGGGCTTCGAGCGCCAGGACGATCGCCGCTATGGCGCGGCGCGGGTGTTCTTCCTGCGAGTGCTTTAGCTGCCGGCTTCTTCCGAGGTCGCCGCCGGCGGGGTCGGGGGCTGGCGCACGCCGAAACGGTTCCAGACCTGGCGCAGGCCGTCGAGCACGCGCTCGCGGCCGGCCTTGTCGTCCTTGGGCATGGCGCGCAGCAACTGCACCGCGTCGATGTGGACGCGGATCGCCTTGTCGTTCCACTGGCTTTCGGCGAGGAAGGCGTCGATCAGTTCGCAGAGCCCGTGGGCGACCTCGTCGATGGACGCATAGCCCACCAACCCCGCCAGGGCGATGATTTCGTTCGAGCCCTGATAGATCTCGGCGAGCGCCTTCTCGTTCGGCGGATCACCCAGGCCCAGAGCGCCGGTTTCGAGCCGCGCGATCGCTGCATCCAGCCCCCTGAGGAGGTCGGGAGAGATCTTTTCCAGCCGCTTTTCCGCGCCCTTCAGGGCCTCGATCAGCGAGCGTCCGCCGGGCTGGCGCATCATCTCGCCAAGCCGGTTCTTCACCTTCGTGCTGCGGCCTTCGGTCAACGGAATTCTACTTTCGCTTCAGGAAACGGGGCCGCGCGGGTCAAAGATTGACTTTCGTCGGCTTGAACAGCTGGTTGATTTCGGTTTGCGACAGGTCTGGGCCGGTGGCGATGCCGATGGTCGCCGACAAGTCGGTCTTGCGGCGGCCGGCCATGCCAGGCGGCGGGCCCAGGCGCTGGAAGCGGCGGTCTGGGCCCACATAGTCGGGCGAGGTGATGAAGTCGCGCGTCTCGGTGGCCAGCCACATGATGCGCTTGAGCATGGTCAAGGCGTTGACCGGCTTGGCCATGACGAAATTGGCCCCGCAGTCGCGCCCCTCCAGCACCATCGAGCGTGGCGTATGCCCGGACATCAGGATCACCGGGGCGAAGCAGTTGGGCTTGATTTTGCTGCGCCGGAGCGCACGAACGAAGTCATAGCCGCTCATGTCCGGAAGCACGGTGTCGACGATGATGATCGTCATGTCCCGCTTCTTGATGATCTCCAATGCCTCACCTGCGGTTGAGCAGCAATGCGGCGTATGGACGCCAAAGCCGGCGAACATTTGGGTGAGGATGGCCATGCCCTCGCGGCTGCTGTCGACCAGCAGGATCTCCGCGCAACTGAGGTTGATGCGGTCCGTAGCGCGGTAAGGTAGTTCGACCAACCCGGCGTCTCCGAAACAGGGCAAGGACTCTAAGGCGGCGCCGGGCTGGTCGATAGAGCCTGGCGCCGTCCCGCGACCTATAGCCCCGCCAATCTCAACAATGCCTCAACGGCGATCGCCCCTGGCGGGGAAGCCGCCACGACCATCTTTGTCCGTGAGTCGGAAGACTAACACTACCCAAATTAAGGCGCTAATTGTCGCGCCGCCCGGCGGGGAGCCGCGCCTTGGATCAGCTGAAGTCGTCGCCGGAGCTGTCGTCGGACCAGCTTCCGCCGTCGTCGTCATATCCGCTGTCGTCGCCATAGTTGTTGACGGTGACGTTCTCCACCGGCTGGCCATAGCCGCCGCCGAAGAAGCCGCCCGAATGGCCGCCGCCGAACAGGTTGGACAGGCCCTCGAACAGGAAGGCGCCGCCGGCCACACCGGCCGCGGTGGTTCCGGCGTTGCGCAGGAATGAGCCGAAGCCGCCCGGCGCCGCCGGCGCTCCGCCGCCAAAGAAGCCGGACGGCTGGGTCGGCGGTACCGCGGTCTGGTAGGCCTGCTGCGGCTGGACCCAGGGGCCGGGGGCCGGCCGGGCGGCGCCGCCGAGGAAGCTGGTCTGGGCCTGAGGCGCACGCAGGCGCGCTTCCAGGTCGGCGATGCGGTCCTGGGCGGCGTGCAGCGCCTGATCGGCCAGCAGCGAATGCTGGACCAGCAGATAGGCCGCGTCCGGCTGCCGGGCGACCGCCTGCTCGATCAAGGCCGCCGCTTCCGGGTCCTTGGCCACGCCGCGCAGCTGGGTCAGATCGCTGAGAAACCGCGTCAGCAGATCGCGTTCGTCGGGGGTCATTCGAGTTCCAGGCTCCAAAGATGGCGGGCGCCGAACTGATGGCGCCGTTCGATGACCAAGATGTGGCGTCGAGGCTCGTTCGGCGCCAGAGCCTGATGGCTTCGTTCCGAAGCCTGAATCAGGCTCTACACTTTTGAATCTGAATCGTGCTACATGGGCTATCCTGGGTTGCAGCTAGTCTTCGAGCAGATCCGAAAACTCGTCCAGAACGCGGCCTAGCCCAGCCAGGCGTTCGACGCCTACCCGGCGCTCGAGCTCCTGATAGATCGGGATGAAATGCGGCTCGATCTCGGCGACCAGCTTGTGGCCGGCCTTGGTCAGGGCGTGCATCGAGCGCCGGGCGTCCGTTTCGGAAATGCGGCTGGAGATCAGCCCCCGCGCGCTGAAATCGCGCAGGATGCGCGACAGGCTGGACGGCAGCAGGAAGGCCCGCCGGGCGGTCTCGCCGGCGTCGAGTTCGTCCGACCGGCTCAGCACGCTGAGCACGCGCCACTGCGGATCAGTAACGCCATAGGCGTGCAGGATCGGGCGAAAATAACTGAGCAGGCCGTCGCGGCTTCGCGCCAGTTTCGAGCCAAGCCGCGCAACGTTGCTGGCGGATGAGGAGAGCCTTTCCGGTGCGATCACTTCCCTTGGCCGCCCCCCAGGCGCAGTGGTCTTGTCCATTAGACATAGGTTCCGCTCTGGCCACGTGACCTGAGCCTAGTCGTTTTCAGGTCGACGGCAAGTTCTTTGGCCCAGTTCGACACGAAAGTCTGAGATCTGCTCTGATCTCTAAGGTGGCGTCGCTGCTCACGCAAACATTGTGCGCGCCCGCAATTTCGCCTTTCAAATGCGATCGGCCATGGCATTTTGCGTCGCGTCCCGGGACCTTGGGGCAATACAATAGCCAACGCGAGGAGCAACCGCATGCCGAACGCCAACTGGAAGATCCTGTCCCCCGTCCTGGCCGCGATGGCCCTGGGTGGCGGCGCCCACGCCGCCGATATCCAACGGGTTTATCAGAGCCCGACCGCCCGCTTTCCTTCGTCGATCACCGTACCGGCCGGCTCGGACCTGGTGTTCCTGAGCGGCGCAGCGCTGCCGCCCGCCGCCGCCGGGGCGTCGAACGGCGCCACCGAGGCCCAGGCCGACGCGGTGCTGAAGATGATCGGCGACAACCTCAAGAGCCTGGGGCTGGGCTATGGCGACGTGGTCAGCATGCACGTCTACCTGGTGGGCGACCCGGCCAAGGGCGGAGCCATGGACTTCGCCGCCCTCAACGCCGCCTATGGCCGGGTGTTCGGCACGGCCGATCAGCCCAATCGTCCGACCCGCACCACGGTCCAGGTCTCGGCGCTGGCCGTGCCCGGCGACCTGGTCGAGATCGAGGTGGTGGCTGCGCGGGCTAAAGCTCACTAATTAGGATTGACTATCCAGACTCGCCCTAAGTTCCGTCATGGCCGTGCTTGTCACGGCCATCCATGCCGTGAACCCTTCAGTATCAAAAGCAGATGGTCCATCGAGCACGGCCCTTCGACGCCGCCTGCGGCGTCGCTCAGGACAAGCTGGATCGCCGGGACAAGCCCGGCGAAGACGCGGGAAGCGGTAGGTTCAATGATCTCCGGTATCGCCTTATTTCCTTCAACCTCAGGAGCGGTCAGACCATGAAGCTTGGTGTTTGCGCAGGACTAGCCCTCACAGCCAGCCTTTCGATCGCAGCGCCGAGCTTGGCCGACCCTGCTGGGGCGCAGGTCTTCTCCGACAGCTGCGCGGCGTGTCACCAGGCTGAGGGGCAAGGCGTTCCCGGCGCGTTTCCGGCCCTGGCCGGCGACACCTTCGTCCAGGGCGCGCCGGACCAGGCCGCGGGGGTGGTGCTGCATGGCCGCGGCGGCATGCCGAGCTTTGCGAACGACCTTTCGGACGACCAGATCGCCCAGGTCCTGACCTATGTTCGCTCGTCCTGGGGCAACAAGGCCGGGCCGATCCCGACCGCGGTCGTCACCGGCCAGCGCGCCAACGCCAAGTCCGACGCCGCCCAGCCCAGCCTGCAGGCGCACTGAAACGGCTTACGCCATCTCAGCCACGACCGCGTCTTCGGTCGTGGTCCGGGTCCAGAAATCCACCTTCGCGACCAGCTCCTCCAGCTTGATCGGCTTGGCGATGTGGTCGTTCATGCCAGCGGCGTGGCATTGGGCGACCTGTTCGGCCAGCACGTTGGCGCTGAGGGCCACGATCGGGGTGGCGCGGTTCAGTTCGGCGGTGTGGCGGATGGCGCGGGTGGCGGACAGGCCATCCATGCCCGGCATCTGCATATCCATCAGGATCAGGTCGAAGCGGGCGCGGGTCGCCGCCGCCACCGCCGCCGCGCCGCTGTCGGCTTCCGAGACCCTGTGGCCCAGGGCTCCCAGAAGCGTGCGCGCCAGCTCCCGGTTTTCCGTCAAGTCGTCGACCACCAGGATGTCCGCGCAACGCGCCGTCGCCGCCTCGTATTCGCGCCGCGGCGAAGATTGCGCCAGCGCCGGCGCGGCGGCCGTGGGCGCCGAAACGGTGAAGGTGAACACAGAGCCTTGGCCAGGAACGGATTGGACCTCGATCCCCCCGCCCATCAGCTCGACCAGGTTCTTGCAGATGGCCAGGCCCAGGCCGGTGCCGCCGTGCCGGCGGCTGACCGAGCTGTCCATCTGCGAGAAGCGCTCGAACAGGCGCTCGCGATTGTCCTCGGGAATGCCTGGCCCGGTGTCGGCGACCGACACCTCCATCCGCGCCTCGTCCGCCAGATAGCGGGCGCCGACATGGACCTCGCCCTGGTCCGTGAACTTGATGGCGTTGGTCAGAAGGTTGAGCAGCACCTGGCGCAGGCGCGAACTGTCGGCCAGCAAGGCGGGCGGCAGGTCCGGGTCGAGATCGACCTTCAAGTCCAGGCCCTTGCCCGCGGCCTGGGCGGCGACCAGGGCCATGGCGCCCTCGACGAAGCCTCGCGGATCGAAGGGCTGCGGATCCAGTTCGACCTGGCCGGCCTCCAGCTTGGAGAAGTCGAGGATGTCGTTCACGACCGTCAGCAGGGACTGACCGCCGGTGACGATGCGTCGGACGTAGAGCTGGGCCTCCGCCGGCAGGCCGTCGACGTCCTGCAACAACCCGGAAAAGCCGACGATGGCGGTCAGCGGCGTGCGGATCTCGTGGCTCATATTGGCCAGGAAGTCGGCCTTGGCCACGGCCGCCGCCTCGGCCGCCTCGCGCGCGCGGGCCAGCTCGAACTCGGCTTCCTTGCGCTCGCTGATGTCGCGGGACACGTCCTGGGTCATGACGGGAGCGCCGGCCTCGTCGAAGATCACCGTCGGCTGGCCCTCGATCCAGATCCAGGCGCCGTCCTTGCGCCGCGCCCTGTACTGGATCGTGATCGGCTCGGCTCCCGGTCCTGCGGCGACATAATCCTGCATCAGCGCCTTGATCCGCGGCCGGTCCTCCGGATGCATGAGGTGCAGCGTTTTCTGCCCCACCATCTCCTCGGGCGTATAGCCCATCACCGCCTCGCAGGCGGGCGTGATGAAGGTGATGCGGCTGGTCAGGTCGAGCTGGGCGATCATGTCGGTGGCGTTCTCGGCCAGGAGGCGATAGCGCGCCTCGCTGCGGTGGATGGCCTCGTCGGCCGCCTTCTGGGCGGTGACGTCGCGCATGATGGTGATCAGCCCGCGGAACGCGCCCGTCTGCGGGTCGAAGGTGGCGGTCGGCCTGCCCTCCAGCCAGACCCAATGGCCGTCCTTGTGGCGGGCGCGATGGGTGATGGTCCGCGGGGCGGCGTTCGGCCCCTCCTGGACCTGCTCGATATAGGACTGTCGGGCGGCGTCGACGTCGTCAGGGTGGGCGAAGCTGTCGGTCTCGACGGCGATGGCGCACTCCGCCTCCGTCAGGCCGAGCACGGTCGTCACCGCCGGGCTCACATAGGTCAGGCGGAAGGAATGGTTCGCGGCCATCTCGGCGTGCATGATGATGTCGCTGGCTTTTTCGGCCAGCAGCCGATAGCGCTCCTCGCTCTGGCGCAGCACGTCCTCGGCGCGCTTGGCTTCGGTCACATCCATGAAGGCGCCGAAGACCGCGCGGATCCGCTCGTCGGATCCTCGTTCGGCGGCGCCGTGGGCGATCACATAGCGGATCTCGCCGTTTGGTCGTCGGATGCGCCCTTCCGAGGCGAAGGGGCGGCCGTGAAGGCGCGCGGCCACCAGATTGTCGACGAACAGCTTGCGGTCGTCGGGATGGTAGAGCCCGATCATCTGCGCCGGCCCCGGAACGCCGCCGGCCGGGTCGAGGCCATAGATGCGGAAGATCTCGTCGGACCAGATCACCTCGCCGGTCTTCTCGTCCATTCGCCAATGGCCGACGCCGGCGATCTCCTCGGCCATCTGCGCCCATTTCCGGCCCTCGACCGCCCGCGCCCGCGCAGCTTCGGTCTCGGCCAGCGAGTCCCGCAGCGACTGGGTCAGGCGATGCTGGTGGGCCAGGACGGCGGCGGCCGCCAGCACGCTCAGGGTCTCCACCAGCAGGAAGATCTGCAGCACGACAAGACGATCGGCGAGGTCGCTGCGCACCAGGGCTGCCGGGCCCCGTCCAGCCACGGTCAGGCCGATCGCCGTCCCGGCGGTGAGCAGCAGGGCCAGGGCTCCGCCGGTCAGCTCGAGCTGGAAGGTGATCAGCATCAGGACCGGCATGACCAGGAACAGGAACGGGAACCGGGTCTGGACGAACACCCCGGCCAACACCGCCCCCAGCAAGCCGAACAGCGCCAGGCCTCGCCAAAGGCGGGCTGAGCGGGCCAGGCTGCGAAGCGAGCCCTCGCCGATCGCCAGCAGGGCCGGGGTCAGGACCAGCACGCCTAGGGCCTTGGCCGCATACCAGGCGGTGAAATCAGCCAGATAGCGGCCTTGGCCGGTCAGGCTCAGCGCCGCTGCGGCAAGGGCGGCCGAGACCATGGGGCCGATCACCCCGCCCAGGAGCGTGAACGCGATCAGGTGCCGTCCGCGGGTCAGGTCGATCGTGGCGCCCAGCATGACGCGCAGGCCGCCGGCGCACAGCAGGATGTCCACGACATTGCAGAGCGGCAGCCGAACGGTCTCCCAGGCCGTCGACGACCATTGGGCCCGCGCCAGCGCCATTCCGACGAACCCGGCCAGCACGCGGGCGGGCCAACGCCGCCGCTCGCTCCGCAGCAGGGCGGCGACCACCACCGCATTGGCCGGCCAGACCGCCGCCACATAGTTGAGCCCGAGCGTGAACGTCAGGCTGGCCAAGGCCAGCAGGAAGGTCGAGCCGGCGATCGCAGCCAGGGCGAGCGCTTCCCGGCCCCGCGCGGGCGCTTCCTCCGATTTCATCATTCCGCCCAACAGGCTACGCCTTTCAGACTCCGTTCCGGCCACCATGTCGGTATGATCTATCGATAGCGTTACTGTGGCTGCAAAAGCACCGCGACCAATGGTCCTGCCGGGTGGGTCTGCCGGAGCGGTCTGCATTCAACAGCGAGCCGACGCGTGGTCTCGCTCATTTATGAGGGGTGTTGGAGCGGCCGGCGGGAATCGAACCCGCGACATTCAGCTTGGGAAGCTGACGTTCTACCTCTGAACTACGGCCGCATCGGTCCTCGCCCGTTATGCTTGGCGGACGAGGACGGCGATCCTTAGCGCGACTTGGGCGCGGGCTTCAAGC
>FTFU01002153.1_pt1 | contig 23330 bp, 21 predicted proteins | sample 1640511 | NCBI WGS metagenome assembly FTFU01 (sample SAMEA3914789, study PRJEB12502) | metagenome | biome: forest; material: soil | place: Canada | collected 2011-07-03 | depth 0.3 m | reverse complement strand
GGCGAAGCTCGGCGCCATTTGCAGCGTCGAGATCGGAGCTGCTGGGTCCCGGCTCTGCGGTCGCTTCGCTCCCTCCGGCCGGGATGACGAATGCTGGGGGATGGCGCAGAGTTAGAGGCGGCTGCTTGGGGTCGATTCGCCCCCTTGGGTCAGCGCCGACACCAATGGGCGCGCCAATCGTTCCCGTCATAATCAAACCGACGCCATGCCGGCAAAATGATCTCTCATCCTGATTCCGCCATGCTGGCGCCCATCGAACGCATCGCCGGTTTCATCGTGACGGGCGAGGAGGCCTGCCTCTCGGCGTTTGCGGACGAGGGCGTGACGATCCTGGAAAACTTCGCCCCGCACCTCTTCAGCGGCCCCGGCGCCGTCGGCCGGTGGGCGCAGGCGATGCGCGCCCACACCAGCAGCCTCAGCGACCTGGCGCACCGCTTCGGCCCGGCCTGCGATTTCCGCGTCGAGGAAGACCGCGCCTTCTTCACCCTGCCGACCCATTGGAGCGGAGCGGCGAACGGCCGCCGCTTCCAGGAGGACGGCGGCTGGGCTTTCCTGCTCGTCCGGCAGGGCGACAAATGGCGGGTGCTGAGCTATGGCTGGCCGGTGACCCGGTTCGCCTTCGAGTAGGAGGGGCATACTGCTCCCGACCCTTAGATCGCTCCAGGATCGGGAGCAGCGCCGGGCTGACCTAGCCCTTAGCCGACCACGTCAGTAACCAGGCCCGCGCCGACGGTCTTGCCACCCTCGCGGATGGCGAAGCGCACCCCGGTCTCGATACCGACAGGCTTGGTGAACTCGAAGCTGATCTCGGCCTGGTCGCCGGGATGGACACTGGCACAGCCGTCGACCTGGATGACCCCGATGACGTCGGTGACCCCGCCGCACCCCACCGAAGACCGCGTTGGGCCGTCACTTCTACTTCTACGGTCTACTTCTACGGGCCCAGGCCAATGGCTTGGTTGAGCTCGGCGTCACCCTTCGCCGCCGCCATGTCACGCGCACGCTCGCCGGCGTGGTTCCTGTGGTCCAAGCTGGCTCCGTAGCGGCGTAGGAGGGCGGCCGCAGCGGGTTGATCAGCCTGAATGCTTTTCATCAGGGCGGTATTCCCGTCGGCGTCGGGGGCGTCGACTGGGACGCCTTGGGCCAGCAAGGCATCCAGTTCGGCGGTATGGCCGGCGGCGGCGGCGGCGCGCAGCCTAGCGGCCTGGGCGGGCTGCAAGTCAGCGGACGGCTCAAACCCGGTCAGTGGGGCTGGGGCCGGGGGAGCCGCCAAGGCGGGAACCAACGCCTTCTGCCCGGCGCGGCTCGCCGAGTTTTGCGCATCGACAGCCTCGTCGCCCAAGTGGCCAGAAGGGAGCCCTGAGTCATCCGCCGCGGGGGCCGCCGCGCGCCGCTCACCCGTGACGACGACGTCTCTGGGCGGCGGCGGAGGAGGCGCCTTGGGCGCTGGCGGCAGCTCCAGGGGTGGCGGCGGAGGCAGCCCTTCGGCTGAATGGAGGTCCGGGGCCAAGGGCGTGGCCGCGGGCGGTGTGGCAGACAGCGTAGCGGGTGGCGCAGCGGCCAAAGTCCGGGGCGCCGGCTCCGGTGTCCGTGTCGGGACCCTGGCGGGCGCCGTCGGCGCGGCTGTGACCTTCCGAGCCCCAGGGGGTGGGACCGCAGGCGTCGTCGGCGCAGTCTGCACGGGGTGCGGAGCCTGCTGGTAAATATGGGTGGCGACGAAAACGCCCAGTCCGGCGACGCTGGCCGCCACCAGCCAGCCGCCTCGACGCCAAGCCGGCCGCCTTTTGGCGGGGAACGTCGCCGCGGGCGATGTTGCCGGCTCTCGCGCAATGGCGGCCAACACCCGCGCGCGCCGCGCCGTGCGTGCATCGTCGTCATTCAGTACCGCCTCGGCCTGAACATAGGCCGTGTCGATCGGATCGGGCGCGGCGTCGTGATCAGACATGAGTCGACCTCTCAGCAGCGAGCGCCAGTCTCAGCCTGGCGCGGGCGTAGCGCAGCCGGCTCTTGGTCGTCTCCACAGCGACGCCCATGGCGATGGAGATTTCGTCCAAGGACAGACCGGCATGGGCGAACATGACGAAGACGCCGCGTTGGGCGAGCGGCAGGGCCTCGACCGCGGCGACGAGCTTTTGCGCCAACTCGCGCGATTCCACCTGCTCCTGAGGTGTCGGACCCGGGTCGGGGACCATCATCGCCGCATCGTCCTGAGCCGACGCCAATACGGCCACCTTTTGCCGGCGAAAGTGGTCCCAGACCTTGTGGCGCGCGATGGTGAACAGCCAGGCGCGGAAGCTCGCCTTGCGCGGATCGAAGGCGGCCGCGTTTTTCGAGATCGATATCCAGGTTTCCTGGTGCAGATCCTCGGCGGCGTCGCCATGCGCGGCGCCCAACATTCTGCGGATGAACTGAAAGCATGGGCGGTCATAGCGGTCATAGAGCCGTGCGAACGCCTGCGGGTCGCCAGCGCCGTGGGCGCGCAGCAGTTCAGCGTCGTCCGCGAGCTCCGGCCCCATCGATGGCCAGTCTAGCCGCTGCATGGTCGAGCGCGCAAAGGCTTAGGGCTCGTTCGGCGGGTCGGGGACATATCCCGCCCCGTCGGGCTTCGAGGGAAAGGGCTGGGGCCGGTATTCCGCATAGGGGCGGATCACGCCGCCGGCGACCAAGTTGTCATAGGTGTCGTATTCGATCTGCCGAATGCTTTGCGGATAGGATGTCGCCCGCGCGAACGCCACAACGTTCACCACCGACCATTCTCGCGCGCCGTGCGCCGTGCCCAGTTTCTCATCCCGCCGCTCCGCCACCACGCCGCCGACAATAGGCCGCGGGATCGCGGCGGCGGGCGGCGCGGGCGCTGCCGACCGGGCCGCCGTTACAACGGTCGGAGGCGGCGGCGCCTTTGGCGCTGGTGGCGACTCCAGTGGCGGCGGAGGCGGCAGCCCCGCTGGCGCCGCAAGACGCTGCGGCGCCGGTAGGGCGGCTCGCGGGGGCATGGCGCGCCGCAAGGCGGACGCATCTGCGCCGCCGGAAGGGCTACGGCTCGATTCAGCCCGCCAGTCCGGTCTGATCTCGGGCGTCACGAGCGCGGGGGCCGGAACGTCGACCCGTTCCTTGAAAATGGCCATGCCGATAACGCCGACGTCGTTGGGCCGACCGGTGCGGGCGGCATAGGATTGCGGGAGGGGGGCGAAGGTGAAAGCGGCGACCTCGGTGTTGGACTTGCGCCACCCTGTCACCTCGTAAGACTCGTAGGGGCTGAACACATAGCCTCTCTGGTCATAACCGGCCGTTTCGCCCGTGAGAATGTTGACGCCGTCGACCGACATAACCACCAGCACGCGACCATCAGTGTGATTGGTCACGCGCAGGCTATAGCGCGCGCCCGGCTGGCCGGCGACGAACAGTCGCCCGTGATGGCGCCAGATCTGCAGCGGCTGGCCCGTTTCGCGATCCACCACGTTGAGGTCCACGGGATCGGTATCCGCAAAGGCGTTCGCCGCGCCAGCAAACCCGATCACCGCGATCGCCGTCACCAGAGCCGTCCGCTGCCGCAGGGACGTTTTCGTTTTTTCCGATGCCGTCATGTGCGCCTCCCTGAGCCCTTGCATGACGGACTACGCACCGGGCTGGCGAACGGGGTTAGTGGCGGGCGATTTTTCTGATGCGCCGATTTGACAATTCGGTCGACGCCTTGGAGCCAGAGGACTCGGCTGACAACCTTTCGGCGACTTAGGATGAGTTAGCAGGGAACGGACCTTCCCAACGGCAGCACTCGACGACGACTAAACGGCGTCGATCCCTCTGATTCCGAGGCCGACAAGCAATCCAACGATCATGCAGGTCCCCCTGGCTTCGTCATCCAGCGAGCCGGATCTTCCAAAACCTGAGAATTGTAAATAGTCGCGGTCGCGTTTAGGTGGCTCTGTTCCGTTACGGCAGCAATAGTTGCAGGGCGCGGTCCCATTCGGCGAGCAGGTCGAAGGCGCCGCCCACCCGCAGCCACTGCTCTTCCAGCCCCGAGATCGTCGCCAGGATCAGCCGAGCCGTCGAGTGCGGAGTCGCCGAGAAGGTCGCCGCGCCGTGCGCCAGCCTCGCCAAGGTCGCCTCGCCGCGGGCGAGAAAATAGCGATGCGCCGGGTGCTCCGGATTCATCGCCTCAACCCGCAGCACGACCCGCAGCCGGACGAGTTCGGGTCGGTCCACGCTGCGCGCCACGATCGCCCGGACGGACTGGCGAAACACCTCCCGATGAGCCTCCGGCGTGGCGGCTCGATCGAAGACTTCCCGGAAGCTCTCCGCGATTTCCGCCTCCTGTTCGGCGTCGACCTCGTTCAGCAGCGTGATCAGCAGCTGATCCTTGGAGCCGAAGTGGTGGAGCAGCCCCGGCTTGGTCAGGCCGCAGCGCTCCGCGAGTTCCTGGATGCCGAAGCCATGATAGCCGCGCTCGCTGACGATCCGCAGGGTCTCGTCGAGGATGCGGGCGCGTCGCGGCGTCGTCTCTGCGCGAACCTGGCTGTGCGTGGCGGTCATGGCGAACCGTTTCAACGAAATACTTGCCGACCGATCGGTAGGTCGCTAAGAGGAGACTGTCAACGGAAATCGCGGCCGCTGCGGCGAGGATTGACCAGGAGGTTCGCTTGGCCGTGTGGAACAGGGTTCAAGGCTTCGTCGCAGGCGTCGACCCACTGACCTTATGGCTGGTCGCATTCCTGGCGAGCGGTCTGGTCGCTGGTCTCGTTACCGGCTACTTCAAGACGCGCAAGATCCAGCCGAAAGGCTTCAAGTGGCGCATCTTCCGCCGCGAAATGCTCTGGGCGCTGGTCAACCTGACCTTCTCCGGCCTGGTGATCGGCGGCTCGACCAAGTGGCTGCAGCATGCGGGAATCATCAGATTTCACCACGAAACCGCCTCGCCCTGGATCGTGGCGGGCGAGTTCGCGATCTACTTCTTCAGCTTCGACACCTGGTTCTACTGGCTACACCGGCTGATGCACCAGGAGCCGGTCTACACCTGGATCCACAAGATCCATCACGGCTCGATCTCGCCCAACCCACTGACGACCTTCTCGGAAAGCCCGCTGGAGTCCTTCGTCAACGGCGGCTTCGTACCCCTCTTTACCGCGCTGTTCACCGTGCACGACCAGACCATGGCGCTGATCGCGCCCTTCAATGTGCTCATGGGTCTCTATGTGCACTCCGGGATCGAGTTCTTTCCGCGTTGGTGGAACAGGACTTGGCTCACCAAGTGGTTCATCACCGCGACTTTCCACGACCAGCATCATCGCTTCTTCAAGGGCAACTACGGCGGCTACACCACGATCTGGGATCGGATTTGCGGGACGGTGCGTCCGACCTTCGAGGCGGACTTCCATAAGGTGGCTACCCGGCCGATCACGCCCGGCAGACGCGCGCCGCAAACTGATCCCGCGAAAGCGGGCTGAGGCGGTCCTGCGAGCCGGCGAATGAGAACGAATCCGCCGAATTCGCGGCCGTGGCCGTCGGCCTGCTCATGCGCGGCGCCTCCGCATGGTGAGGCCAGCCTAGCGCCACAATAGTATTGAAAACCTGGGAGAACTCCATTGAAGACGTCGACCTGGCTGTGCCTTAGCCTCTCGACTCTCGCGCTTTCGTCGCAAGCCGCCGCGCTGAACGCCCAGCCCTTATACAAGCGCGCCGATGCGCCGATAACGGCACGCATCCAGGATCTGCTCGGCCGCATGACGCTGGAGGAGAAGGTCGCGCAGCTGCAGTCGAACAGCACCCTGCCGCCGGTCCCGGGTCTGGCGGTCGGTCCGACGCCGGCCTTCGGCATCCTCAAGAAAGGCCAAGTCGACGATGCGGTGGCCCGGCGCGCGCTCGGAAACGGGATCGGCGCCTTCAACAATGTGGCGTTCGGGCCGGGCGGTCTGACCGCGGACGAGCAGGCGGCGCAGGCTAATCTCATCCAGGCCTGGGTGGTCGCCAACACCCGCCTGGGCATCCCCGTCATCTTCCAGGGCGAGGCGCTGCACGGCGCCGTGGTCGGCGGCGCGACCTCGTTTCCCCAAGCCGTCGGCCTGGGCTCGACCTGGGACCGGCCGCTGATCCGGCAGATGTTTGGCGTCGTGGGCCAGGAGGCGCGCGCCGCCGGCGTCTCGATGGTGCTCGCGCCGGTGTTCGACCTTGCCCGCGACCCTCGCTTCGGCCGTGTCGAGGAAATGTATTCGGAGGACCCCTACCTGGTCGGCGAACTAGGCGTCGCCGCCGTCGAGGGCCTGCAGGGCGAGGGACCGGCGATCGATCAGGCGCACGTGATCGCCACCGCCAAACATTTCGTCCATGGCCAGCCGGAGAACGGCACGAACACCGCCCCGAACGACGTCTCCGAACGGACCATGCGCGAGACCTTCTTCCCGCCGTTCGAGAAGGCGGTGAAGGTCGCCCGGATCGGCGCGATCATGCCATCCTATAACGAGAACAACGGCGGCGTGCCGTCCCACGCCAACAGTTGGATGCTCAACGACATCCTTCGCAACGAGTGGGGCTTCACGGGCGTCACCAGTTCCGATTGGTTCGCCGTCTCCCAGCTCTATTCCAGCCACCACATCGCCTCAAGCGAAGGCGACGCCGGCGTCCAAGCGTTCAATGCGGGGCTCGATATCGAGACCCCGAACGCGCCCGGCTTTGCGGCGTTGGTCGACGCCGTCAAGGCCGGCAAGGTGAGCGAGCAGGCGGTGGACGCGGCGGTGGCCCGCGTGCTCGCTCTGAAGTTCCGGGCGGGGCTGTTCGAGCATCCCTTCGTGGACGAAAGCCAGACCGCCGCTGTCGTGGGCGCCAAGACCCACGCCGCGCTGGCGCGCAAGGTCGCGGACGAGGCGATGGTGCTGCTCAAGAATGAAAACAACCTGCTGCCGCTCGATGCGACCAGGATTAAGACGCTCGCCGTCATCGGCCCCAACGCCGACAAGGTCCGGCTTGGCGGATATTCGGGAACGCCCGCCTATTTCGTCACTGTACTCGACGGAATCCGCAAGCGGTTGGGCGGCAAAGTCGATGTCCGCTACGCCGAAGGCGTGCGGATCTCCGAACCGGACAAGGATCCCGCCTCTAACAAGATGGCGCCCTATGTGGCGCCGTCGGCGGACATGGACACGGCCCTAATCGCCAAGGCCGTGGAGACGGCGCGCCAGGCCGACGTCGTCGTCCTCGTGCTGGGCGGCAATGAGACGGTGACGCGCGAAGCGTTCGCGGGCTTCGCCGGCGGCAAGGCCGCGCTGGGCGACACCGACGACCTCGACCTTCCGGGACGGCAGAACGAACTGGTCGCCGAGGTGATGAAGCTCGGCAAACCCACTGTCGCCGTGCTGCTCAACGGCCGAGCCCAATCGACCGTGGCGCTGTCGAAGTCCGCGCCCGCCATTCTGGAGGGCTGGTATCTCGGCCAGGAGACCGGCAATGCGGTCGCAGGCGTTCTGTTCGGCGACGTCAACCCGTCGGGCAGGCTTCCGGTGACGATCCCTCGCAGCGCGGGCCAGTTGCCAGTCTTCTACTATCACACGCCGCAAGCGCGGCTGGGCTATGTCTTCAATGACAATTCGCCGCTTTATCCCTTCGGCTACGGTCTCAGCTACACCAGCTTCAGCTACGGCAAGCTCACGCTCGATCGGGCGCAGATCGGACGCGATGGTTCGGCGACGGTGTCTGTCCCAGTCACCAACATCGGTGCGCGCGCAGGCGACGAGGTGGTGCAAATGTATATCCATCCCAAGCTCAGCAGCGTCGTGCAGCCGATACTAAGGCTTGCAGACTTTGAGCGCGCTCACCTTGAGCCGGGCGAGACGAAGAGCGTCAGTTTCCACGTCGGCCCGGAGCAACTCGCCATTTGGGACCGGCAGATGAAGCGGGTCGTGGAACCGGGTGTTGTGGACGTCTTCGTTGGCGCCAATGTGCAACGGCTTGAGGGCGTCTCGATCGAGGTCAGACCCTCCAAATCGGCTGCGCCGAATCCGTAGGATTGCGCTTAGGTCTCACTGAGCGGGTTCGGCGCCGGATTCGAACCTTTCTAACTGCGGCAGTGAGTCAAATCTCCCTGCGCTGAATGTCAGCTATCCGGAAACGGGCGCTGCGCTAGGTCCATCCTGGCTATGTCAGCAACTGTTGAGGGCTTCGGATGCCGGCCCAAGCACAAGGGTTTGGGTCGGCTCGGGGCCGGCGTCCGAAGCCCTTAACAGGAGCGGAAATTGGAGTGGCGCCGGGAACTCGCGGTTAAGGCGTGCCGGCAGCGCCGCCGCGACTCACGCCTCAAGTCCTTCCCATTTGCACAGGGCTTTGCGCTCTTTTCTGCGACGCCGAGATCCGGCTGATGATGTATTCGCCGGCGAGGACCGGCGGGTAGAGAAGCGCGTCTTCGGCCGCAAGGCCCAACTCCAGGGCGGAAACCGGCGCGGTGTAATCGGGATCGTAGAAGGTCGCGATCGAAAGCCGTTCGCGGCCGGATCGGTTGGTCACACGGTGGAAGTTCGAGCGGTAGCGATCATTGGACCAACGGGCCAGAAGGTCGCCGATGTTCACCACCAGGGCGCCCGGAACCGGCGGCGCAGCGACCCATGATCCGTCGGGGCCCTGCACCTCCAGCCCGCCGACCCCGTCCTGCCAGAGGAGCGTGATGCACCCATAGTCCGTATGGGGCGCCACACCGAAGAGGTCGTCGGCCGCATCGGCCGGATGCGGCGGGTAATAGACGCACTGGGTGCGTTGCAAGGGCTTGTCGTATTTGTCGGCGAAGAAATCCGGCCTCGCGCCCAGCGATATGGCCGCCGCCCGCAGGAAGGTCTGACCACAGGCGCCGATGGCCTGATAATAGCGCGACAGGGCCCGGCGGAACTCGGGCTGATCCTCGGGCCACTGGTTCGGGCCGCGCAGAGGCTGACCCGCCATCACCGCCGGGTCGTCTCGGGGAAGTTCCAGGCCGATCTGGTAGTATTCCTTGTAGTCGGGATGCTTGGCCCCATACATGGTCGTGCGTCCAATGGCGTTGAACCCGCGCACGGAGTCCTTTGGCGCCGACCGAAGCTTTTCCTCCAGTGGACGATGAAAGAAGCGCCGGGCCTCGCGCTCAGCGTCGCTGATGACGTCTTCGGGCACGCCATGGCCGGTGATCATGCAAAATCCGGACGTGGTGAAGGCCTGGCCGACCTGGTTAGCGACCTGCTGGATCGGCACCGCGTCGGTCTCGAAAAGCGGCGCAATGTCGATCATCGGAATGAGGGGGGCGACGCGAATATTCATGCGGGGCGATGCCTTCGGGAATGGGTCATGCCGCTCAAAACCGAGCGCCCCGGGACAATGCCCTCATTTTCACTTGCGACAACCCGGAAAAAAGTTGCGAATTGGCAAGTTTCACTAGAGGTATCGCATGGATCCCCTGCCACCCTTGAACGCCCTGCGCACCTTCGAGGCCGCGGCCCGTCGCGGCGGATTTGCGCCCGCGGCGCGCGAGCTCGGCGTCACGCCGGCCGCCGTCAGTCTGCAGGTGCGCAAACTCGAAGGGTGGATCGGCAAGACCCTGTTTCTGCGGAAGGGCAAGGGACTGGACCTGACCGATGCGGGCCGAGCGCTATATACCGACACCGCGCGCGCCCTGGGCGACCTGCGGGGCGCCTGCGCCAGGCTGGTTGAGACTGCGCCCGCATCGCGTCTGCTGATCAGCGCCCAGCCTTCGCTGGCCGAAATGTGGCTGCCGGCCGTTCTGACCCAGTTTCGCGAAGGCTTTCCCAACACCGCCATCGACGTCCGGCTCGAGGACGACCCGATTTCGCCGGGCGCCGAAGCGGTCGATATCCGCCTGGCTTATGGCGACTACCACTATCCGGGCTGGCGAAGCTTCCTGCTGTTCAACGACAGCGTCACGCCCATGTGCTCGCCCGAGCTGCACCGCCGTCTCGGCGGCGAGGCCGACGCGCTGTCGAAGGCGGCGGCGCGCCAACTCATCCACACCCGTTGGGGCGAGGCCTATGGCTCCAATCCCGGCTGGAGCGACTGGCTGCAATCCGAACCCAGGGGCCTGGGAGCCGGCCTGTTGCAGGACGGCGCGGGCGGACTGCACGTTCCGACCTCGAGCCTGGCGCTCGGTCTGGCGCGTGAGAGCCTGGGCATAGCCCTCGGCCAGCTGAAACTGGCGGCGGAAGATCTTGAGTCCGGCCGCCTGGTGCGGCTGTCGGACCGCGCCCTGCCTCTGGGCCAAGGCTATTTCGCCTGCGCGCCGGACCAGAGACTGCGTCGCGAGGTGGTCCAGCATCTGCTGTCGCTGATGCGCCGCTCCTGAACGCTGGGGCCTGAGGCAGGGTCACGGATGTTGCGCCAGGATTCGAGCGCGGCGGTAATGGCTGCACCTCGCCTCCGGGGAGCGGAAGTCACCAAGGTCGGAGATGAGTCACGAATGGCCGCCGAGCCCGCGCCGCTACCCTTCTCCGGGGGAAGCGTTTCTGTCGGCTGCCCCGCGCCGCCGTTGGGACTGTCCGAATCCGGCGCCGAAGCCTCGAAGCTGGCCAACGGCGACTTGCCGGCGCTGACCCAATGGTGAAATCGGCGGTTAGTCGGCAGTGCAATGCGAAGCCAGCGCGCGCAGGGCAGGCGCTTCGTTCGTGTCCAGAGGCGCTGGCGCCATTCAGGGCGCGACTGCCGAAAAGCGTTGCGCATCGCTTTTCGCCGGAAAAGCCCTGCTTTGGGTGTTCCAATACAAGGCCACGTCTCGCGCGCTCGCCAATGTCGCCAGGCGCGGGTCGCTCGACAGGCTCGCCCCTACGCAAGGAGACGAACATGCTCTCAGCCCAAATCTGGACGGGTCAGGAGGTCGTCCATCTGGGTCGCTTTCTCGCCATACTGCGCTCCGCTCGCGGGCTGATCGGCCGTGACGATCACCTTGCCAACCTGCTGCTTGAGGACGCGATCGAGGAATTGCAGTGCGTGCTCGGCGAGCGGGCGATGCCGGCCACTAAGCTGCGCCAACGCACCGGATCGAGAACAGGGGCCTCTTCCAGGCGCCGCTGATAGTTTTTGCCTGGGCTGCGTTACCTGATGATCTGCCCCGCGGCGCTCAGGCGGCTTTGGGCAGGAAGCCTCGGCGGTCCGCGGTGGGCGAGTCGGACCGTGCGCCCCAGACTGCTTCGCCAACGGTCGTTCGGCTTGTGCAAACCCGTCGGAGTTAGCCCAAGGGCGCGCCTTCGGGGGCGACCCGTCCGCGCCTCAAAGCAGCCTCCCCTTCCTTAGATTGAAATTGTGCACCGCGCCCATCCTGGATTGGAGCTGGGCTTTCTCGCGCGTCGCCGGTTGCAGCTTTGCGCCGCGACTACCTCGACTGACCGCAAGGATCGCAGCCAATTGCTTGGACGCCACAAGATTTTATTCTAGCCTGCGACTTTGCCATTGCGAGGCCTCCTTTTCCGTTCCGACCCCGCATTTGTGATCAACCTGCGAGCGAGACTGAATGAAAGGGCCAGAACACCTCGACGACGGCGCGGCGTCCGGCTTCAGGCGCGGCCGCAAAGCATTGCGTCGGAAGCCGTTGAGGCGGTTTGCGCGCGGAGCGCCCGCAGCAAGACAATGATCGCCATCTTGGCCAGGAGAAGCGCGCCGGGCGCCTACGGTCGGGAGTTGGCCGCCAACTTCGGCGCCGACGACGCGCCGTTCATGGTCACGCGATCCTTACAGCGCGCGGAGATCGCCGTCACCGAAATCCGCGTGGACCGCCCCCTCGGCCGGCTGTGTGATCCCATGCCGCACGAAGACGCCTACATGATCTGTCTGATGCTCCGCGAGCTGCCCGAAAACGCTTACTGGGAAGGCGGCCGGCAGGTCTCTGAATTCTCCCTTCAGGCCGGCGAGACGACGATCCATGACCTGAAGCGCGAGCCGCTCGCACTGATGGACAAGCCGGTCCATTCCCTGCTGTGGTTCGTGCCGCGCGCGGCGCTCGACGCTTTGGCGGACCAGGCTAACGTCCCTTACATCGACGAACTTCATTACAAGCCTGGCGTCGGCGTCTTTGACGACACCATCCGGCGGATCAGCCTCTCGCTGCTGCCAGCGCTGCAGACGCCCGAACGCGTCAGCCGGCTGTTTGCAGACTACGTGACATTGGCGTTCGCGGCGCACGCCGCCCACACCTACGGTGGGATGCGATCAGTCCCCCGCCTGGTGAAGGGCGGGCTAGCGCAATGGCAGGAAAAGCGGTCGAAGGAGATGCTGGCCGCCGACCTGGCGGGCGCCACGCCGTTGGCGGTGATCGCCGAGGCGTGCGGTCTGTCAGTGGGTCATTTCTCCCGCGCCTTCCGCAAGTCCATGGGTCTCGCGCCCCACGCCTGGCTGCTCAAGGCGCGGGTCGAACACGCGATGACGATGCTTCGCCAGCGTGACGCCTCGCTGTCATCGATCGCGCTGGCCTGCGGCTTCTGCGACCAAAGCCACTTCACAAGGGTTTTCACGCGCCAAGTCGGGGTGAGCCCGGCCGCCTGGCGGAGGATCACCCTCTGTTAGGGCGGCGGGTCCGCGACCTGGCGAAGCGTTCGCCGCAGGCATAGGCCAGTCCGCGGGAACGGGCGGCCACGTCGGACGTGGCCTATCACAATCGATGCGCGGCTTGTTCGATCCTGCGCAATAACGCTTGATCGGCCGGCGCTCCTACTTTGCGTCTGGCCGCAAGCGCGCTTCTTTTCCCTGGAAGGCCGGCCGTCGAAGACGGCCGCCTGAGGACCGGCATGCAGAGAGATACGCAGACAAGCGCCCATCAGCCTATGCGAACCGCATCGGCCGGCTATGGTCGAAACCTGGGCGAGACGGTCGGCTCCGACGATGCGCCAACGATCGTCACACGATCCCTGCGAGGCGCAGAGATCGCTGTCACCGAGATTCGCGTTGACGAGCCCGAGGGGCGGATTTCCGATCCCCTGCCGCCGGAAGACGCCTACCTGGTGTGTTGGATGCTCCGGGACAATCCAACCAACACCTACTATGAGAACGGGCGCCGCGTGTCGGCCACCCCGCTGCGAGCGCGTGAGACCACGATCCACGACATCCGGCGCGGCCCGGGCTCGCGGCTCACAAGCTCGCTGCATACATTCGTCTGGTACCTGCCACGCACAACGATCAACGCCTTGGCCGACCACGCTAACGTACCCCGCATCGGCGACCTGCATTTCGAGCACGGCGCCGGTGTCTTCGACGAAACGATAGACCACCTCGGCGCTTCGCTCCTGCCGGCGCTGCGAGATCCCGAGCGCGTCAACCGCCTCTTTGCGGACTACGTGGCGCTGGCGCTCGCGACCCACACCGTCCATGCCTTCGGCGGTATGCAAATCGCGTCGCGACCGTCGCAGGGCGGGCTTGCCCCTTGGCAAGAACGGCGCTCGAAGGAGATGATCGCCGCCGACCTCACCGGCGCCACGCCGCTGGCGGTCATCGCCGAAGCTTGCGGACTGTCGGAGAGCTACTTCTCCCGGGCGTTCCGCAAATCCACCGGCCTCCCGCCTCATGCCTGGCTGCTGCAGGCCCGTGTCGACCGGGCGATGATCATGCTCAGGCGGCGGGAATGCACACTTTCTGAGATCGCCGAAGCCTGCGGGTTCGCGGATCAGAGCCACTTCACGCGCGTGTTCACGCGTCGGATCGGAATAAGCCCGGGCGCCTGGCGCAGGACATCCATCCGTTGAGGCGCCGCCGGCCGCTCGCCGTCGTCAGTCATTGACCTCCGCCCTGCCGGCGCCACGAGGTTCGGCGCCCCGGTTGCGCCGCCGCTGACGAAGCCCCGTCGGGCCCCCGGTTTCGGGCGGTAATCGACCACTGTCGTGGGTTTTGTCCAAGCGACGGGCGCGGGGACGGCAAATGATGGCGCTTGTTCTCGGCGAGCTAGCGCGGGCGTCCAGTTCGCTCACGCCCGTTTCGCCCGCAGGAAAGACGCAATGCGAACCCTGACGACCCATTACATCGGCGGCGGCTTTGTCGAATCCCATGGCCGCGAGGTCATGGACAGCATCAATCCGACAAATGGTCAGACCATCGCTCGCGTCACCCTGGGAGACGCGGAGGACGCGCGGCGGGCCATCGCCGCCGCCAAGCGTGCGTTCGCGGCGTTCAGTCAGACGACCAAGCCGGAGCGCATCGACCTCCTGCGCCGCCTCCACGGGGCCATCTCGGCCCGCATTGACGATCTGACGGCGGCGATGGTCGAGGAGTATGGCGGCGTCGTCCAGTTCGCCAGGCTCATCGTCGAGTCGGGCGTCACGGCGTTCCCGGCGGCGGAAACGGCGCTCCAGGAACTGCCGCTGACCAAGCGATGGGGTAAGACCACGGTCACCTGGGCGCCGGTCGGGGTGGCCGGCCTGATCACCGCCTGGAACGCGAACGCCCTCTTCATCTGCCTCAAGCTCGCCTCGGCGATCGCCGCCGGCTGCACGGTCGTGATCAAGCCCAGCGAGCTCAGCGCGCTGCAGACACAAGTGATGCTCGAGTGCCTCCACGCGGCCGACCTGCCGCCCGGGGTCTGCAACGTGGTGACCGGCCGCGGCGAGACGGTCGGGGCCGAGCTCGTCCGCAACCCGGACGTCGCCAAGATCTCGTTCACCGGCTCCGGGGCCGTCGGCGAAAGCATCCTCCGCGACGGCGCGGCGACGATGAAGCGCGTGACGCTCGAGCTCGGCGGCAAGTCAGCCAACATCCTGCTCGACGACGCCCCTCTCGAACGTGCGGTCCCGACGGCGATCGGCATCGCATTCCTCAACAGCGGCCAGGCCTGCGCGGCCGGAACGCGGTTGCTTGTCCCAAGGAGTCGCTTCGACGCCGTCAAGCAGGCGATCCTCGACGCCATGCCCGCCTTCCCCGTCGGCGACCCGGCCGATCCGAAGACCGCTGTGGGACCCATGGTGTCGCAGAAGCAATACGAGCGTATCCAAGCCTATATCCGCAACGGGATCGCCGAGGGCGCGGAGATCCTCGTCGGCGGCGCGGGCCGTCCGGCGGGGTTCGAGGCGGGCTACTTCGTCCGCCCGACGGTGTTCGTGAACGTGACGAACGACATGACGATTGCCCAGGAAGAGATTTTCGGTCCCGTCCTCTGCGTCATCGCCTACGACACGGATGAGGATGCGGTCAGAATCGCCAACGATTCGCGGTTCGGCCTGCACGGCTACGTGAGCGGGACCGACCTGGACCGGGCGCGCCGCGTCTCGTCACAGATCTTGGCCGGACGGGTCGTGATCAACGGCATGGCCGATGATCCCCAGGCGCCTTGGGGCGGCTTCAAGCACTCCGGCGTCGGCCGCGAATACGGCGCCTTCGGAATCGAGGCTTTCCTTGAACCGCGGGCCATCCTCGAGGTGGACGCATGACGACCGCCAACCGGAGACCAGCATGAGCGCACACGTCGCCATCTCCCCCACCGAGGCCGCCGATCGGCTGGCGATCCGTGAACTCATCGAGGCTTACGCCCACTGCGCGGATCGTCGCGACGCCAAGGGCCAGATGTCCCTCTTCACGCCGGACACCCACTTCGTCGTCTACATGGACGCCAAGGACCCGACCCCCTCCCAGGAGTTGCGCTCACGCGAGCGCCTCGCGCCGGTGTTCGCGGACCTCAACCAGTACGACGCCACCATGCATTTCCTCGGCCAGAGCACCATCACCGCCCTGAGCGCCGAGCGGGGCGCGGGAGAGACCTACTGCCTGGCGCATCATCTCACCGTGGCGGACGACCGCCGGCGTCTCATGATCGCGGCGCTCCGCTACGAGGACGCCTTCGTGAAGCAGGACGGCGCGTGGCTCTTCGGGGAGCGCCGGCTCTACGTCGATTGGATCGAGGAGCGGGCGCTGTGAGCGTTCGGCAAGCGCCATGAGTCACCGACCGATCGCGTCGATCTCGCTTGTTTCCGCCGCGGCTCGCGTCAACCGCCGGAGTACGGGGCCGGTCACCACCGGTGGAGCTGGCGGGCCAACGCCAAGGTCCAATGGGCGCGCGCGGCGCCTTGTCACTTATCCATAGGAACCGGGAAAGAAGCGGGGGGCCCATGCGCACGACCCATCATGCCCACCCAACGGTCCGGACGATCGTTGTGATGCTCGTCGCCCTGGTGGTTGGGGCCTGCGCCGCGCGCAAGCCCGATCCGCCGTCCGCGCCGCTGGTCGCAGCGTCCCGCCCGCTGCAGCGGGACGTCATCGACTGGGACGACTATGTCGGGCGCTTTGAGGCGATCCAGGACGTCCAGGTCAGACCCAGGGTGTCGGGCCAGATCACCCGTATCGACTTTCGCGAGGGCGTCGAAGTGAAGAAGGGTCAGTTCCTCTTCGAGATCGACCCCCGGCCGTTCCGGGCCGCGCTGGCGCAGGCGGAGGCGCAGGCGGCGCGCGCCACGGCCACTCTCGCCAACGCCCAGGCCGAACGCACTCGGGCGGCCAGCCTGCTTGAAACCCAAGCCGTCAGCCGCGAGGAGTTCGAGCAGAAGGTCGCCGCCGAGCGGACCGCTGACGCGGACCTGCGGGCCGCCGGGGCGGCCGTCCGCGTCCGCGCCCTCGACCTGGAGTTCACCTCGGTCCGCTCGCCCATCGACGGCCGTGTCTCCGACAAGCGCGTCTCGATCGGCGACTTCGTGACCAGCGGCCAGACCCTGCTCACGCGGGTGGTCACCGTCGACCCCATCTGGTTCAGCTTCGACGGGGCGGAGAGCTTCTACCTGAAGTACATCCGGCAGGCGCAGACCGGCGAGCGCCTGTCGTCGCGCTACGCAACCAATCCCGTCGACATCAAGCTGGCCGACGAGCCCGGCTACCGCTGGCATGGCCAGATGTCGTTCGTCGACAACGCCATCGACGAGACCTCCGGCACGATCCGGGCGCACGCGGTGCTGCGCAATCCGCAGGGCTTCCTGGCGCCGGGCATGTTCGGGCGCGCCCGCCTGCTCGGATCCGGCGCCTACCACGCGATGCTCGTCCCCGACGAGGCTATCGTCACCGACCAGACCCGCCGCACGGTCTTCGTCGTCGGACCGGATGGCAAGGTGGCGATCCGCAACGTGGAGACGGGACCGCTGGTCGAAGGCCTTCGTGTCATCAAGACGGGGCTCGGCCCAAATGACCTCGTGGTGCTCGACGGCCTCGCACGCCTGCAGCCGGGCGCGCCGGTGCAGACTCACCTGACGCCAATCCGGCCGCGCGCCGCCGACGACGCGCCAACCTCGGCGCCGATCGAGACCCCGCAATCGCTCGAAGCCACAGTGCGGTAAACGGCCATGCGCTTCCCACATTTTTTCATCGACCGTCCGATCTTCGCCGCAGTGCTGTCGGTGCTGATCGTGCTGGTCGGCGCGATCGCCCTGCCGGGCTTGCCGATCGCCGAGTATCCCGAGATCGCCCCGCCCACGGTGGTGGTCTCGGCCAGCTATCCCGGCGCCTCGGCCGAGACGTTGGCGGAGACTGTGGCGACGCCGCTCGAGGAGTCGATCAACGGCGTTGAGGGCATGATCTACATGTCCTCCTCCTCGACAGGTGACGGCAAGGTCGCCATCACGGTCACCTTCCGGCAAGGGACTAACATCGACCAGGCCCAGGTGCTGGTGCAGAACCGTGTGGCCACCGCCGAGCCGCGGTTGCCTGACGAGGTGCGCCAGGTCGGCGTCACCGTCCGCAAGAATTCCCCTGACCTGCTGCTGGTGGCGACCCTCACGTCCCCCGACGGATCGCTCTCGCAGCAGTACCTCTCCAACTTCGCCACCCTGCAGCTCCTCGATCGGATCAGCCGCGTGCCGGGCGTGGGCGACGCGCGCCTCTACGGCGGCCGTGACTACACGATGCGGATCTGGATCGACCCCGACCGGGCGACGGCGCTCAACCTCACGGTGGACGAGATCGTCGCAGCAGTGCGCGGGCAGAACGTCCAAGTAGCCGCCGGCGCCGTCGGGCAGCCCCCCTTCAACCACGGCGGCGTGGCGTTCGAGCTGGGCCTGCAGGCCAAGGGCCGGCTGACCACGCCGGACGAGTTCGGCGACATCGTCGTCAAGCGGTTCGACGCGGGTCGGGTGATCCGGCTGCGCGACGTCGCCCGGCTGGAGCTGGGGGCCGAGGATTACTCGATCAACGCCTTCTTGAGCGGCAAGCCCACCGTCGCCATCGCCGTCACCCAGCTGCCCGGCTCGAATGCGCTCAACACCGCCCGGGCGGTCCAGGCCGAGTTCAACGAGGCCGCGAAGAGCTTCCCACACGGCGTCGCCTACCGCGTGCCGTACAATCCCACCGAATACATCGCCGCCTCCATCGAGGCGGTGGAGCACACCCTGTTCGAGGCGGTGCTGCTCGTGGCGGTCGTGGTGCTCCTGTTCCTGCAGAGCTGGCGCGCCGCGCTTATCCCGATCATCGCCATACCGGTCTCGCTGATCGGTTCCTTCGCGACGCTCGCCGCCTTCGGCTTCAGCCTCAACAACCTGTCGCTGTTCGGCATGGTGCTCGCCATCGGCATCGTCGTGGATGACGCCATTGTGGTCATCGAGAACATTGAGCGGCTGATGGCGCAGGAGAGGGTGACGCCCCGCGAGGCCGCGCACCGCACGATGGACGAGGTCTCCGGCGCGCTGATCGCCATCGCGCTCGTTCTGATCGGCGTCTTCCTGCCCACGATCTTTATCCCGGGGATCTCCGGCCAGTTCTACAAGCAGTTTGCGCTGACGATCATGAGCGCGACGGCGATCTCCGCCTTCGTGTCGCTCACCCTATCGCCGGCGCTGGCGGCGCTGGTGCTGAAGCCGAAGGCCGCCGAGGCGGCGCGGCCCTCCGGCTGGCGCGGCGCGACGGCGCGCTTCGCGAACGCCTTCAACGGCGCCTTCGACCGCCTGTCCGAGCGCTACGGCCGCTATACAGCCCGGGCGGTCCGGGCGCTTGGCGTCGTGGCCGTGATCTACCTCTGCCTCATCGGCCTCACCGGCTGGCGGTTCGCCGCCACGCCGACCGGGTTCATCCCCGCCCAGGACCAGGGCTATCTGATCGGGGTGGTGCAACTGCCGCCCGGCGCTTCCCTGCAGCGCACCACCGAGGTGCTGAACCAGGTCGAGCAGGTGGCGAAGCACAATCCGGCCATCGCCGACACCGTGGCCTTCGCCGGCTTCGATGGCGCAACGTTCGCCGGCGCGCCGAACGCCGGAGCGGTGTTCATACCGCTGAAGCCCAAGGGACAGCGCGCTGACGCCGACAAGGTCGCCGACCAGCTTCGCACCGCGCTCGCAGGCGTCACCGTGGGCAACATCATCGTGGTCGCGCCGCCGCCGGTGCGCGGGATCGGGACCGGCGGCGGCTACAAGATGATAGTCGAGGACCGTTCGGGCGAGGGGCTGCGGGCGCTGGAGGCGGTGACCAACCGGATGGCGGCGACGGCCAACCAGACCCCCGGCCTGACGAGCGTCTTCACATCGTTCACCACCCGCACCCCGCGCCTCTACGTCGATATCGACCGGGAGCGCGCCGAGAAGTTGGGCGTCCCGGTCGAGGGCGTTTTCTCGACGCTGGGGACCTACCTGGGCTCGACCTACGTCAACGATTTCAACTTCCTCGGACGCACGTTCCGGGTCACGGCCCAGGCCGATGCGCCCTATCGGGACGCCGCCGCGGACGTCGGTCGGCTGCGGACGCGGTCCGACGCCGGCGCCATGGTTCCGCTGGCCTCGGTCATGACCCTGCGCAACGACGCCGGCCCCTATCGCGTCGTGCGCTACAACCTCTATCCGGCGGCCGAGCTGCAGGGCGACACGGCCCACGGCTACGCCAGCGGCCAGTCGCTGCAGACCATGGAGCGGCTGGCGTCGCGGGTTCTGCCGCAGGGCTTCGCCTACGACTGGACAGAGCTGGCCTTCCAGCAGAAGCAGGCGGGCGCCACCGGCGCCATCGCCTTCGTCCTGTCCGTGGTCTTCGTGTTTCTGCTGCTGTCGGCCCTCTACGAGAGCCTGGCGCTGCCGCTCGCGGTGATCCTGATCGTGCCGATGTGCCTCTTGGCGGCCATGTCGGGTGTCGACCTCATGCGGCTCGACAACAACGTCCTGACGCAGATCGGGCTCGTCGTGCTGATCGGCCTAGCGGCCAAGAACGCCATCCTGATCGTCGAGTTCGCCAAGCAGCATGAGGAGTCCGGGCAGCCCCGGCTGGAGGCGGCGCGCCATGCCGCGGCCACGCGCCTGCGTCCGATCCTGATGACTTCGATCGCCTTCATCCTGGGAACCCTGCCCCTGGTGATCACCAACAGCCCCGGCTCGGAGCTGCGCAAGGCGCTCGGCGTGGCGGTCTTCTTCGGCATGATCGGCGTGACGGTCTTCGGTTTGCTCTTCACCCCGGCGTTCTACGTGATCAGCCGCAACCTCGGTGACTGGGTGCGCACGCGCATGCAGCGGCGCGGACAGGCGCCTGCGGTGGAGCCCGCCGAATGACGCGCGCGGCCGGCCTCCTGAGCGCGACGCTCCTGCTCGCCGGCTGTGCCGTCGGCCCCGACTACCGCGCGCCCGCGCCGTTGGCGCCCCAGGCGCTCAAGCTGCACGAAACCGACGTCGCCAAGGTCTCGCCGTCGCCTCTGCCGCTGCGGTGGTGGCGGCTCTTCGACGATCCGGACCTCGACCGGCTGATCGAGACGGCGCTCAACCGCAACACCGACCTGCGTCAGGCCGCGGCCAACCTGCAGCGCGCCCGCGCTGCACTGTCGGAGGCCCGCGCCGGCCGGCTCCCGACGAACGGAGCGCAGGCCGGATACAGCCGCGAACGCGTCGACCTCTCGCCGCCGGGCGGGGCGCCGATCACCACCGACTTCTACACCGTGGGCTTCGATGCGGCCTACGAGGTTGACCTGTTCGGCGGGGTCACGCGCTCGATCCAGGCCGCCCGCGCGGACTACCAGGCTGCCCAGGCGCAGGCCGACGCCGCCCGTGTGGCGGTCGCGGCGGAAACGGCCAGCGCGTACGTGCAGGCCTGCAGCTTCGCCCAGCAGGCGGCCGTGGCGCGCCAGACCGCCGAACTGCAGGCGAATACCCGCGGCCTGACCCAGCGGCTGTTCGATGCCGGCCGCGGCACGGAGCGCGACGTGCAGGAGGCCGAGGTCCTCTTCGAGCAGACCAACGCCCGGGTCCCGACTTTCGAGGCCGAACGCCAGGCGGCGCTCTACGCACTGGCAGTGCTGACCGGCGACCCGCCCGCCGTCGTGGACGCCGCCGCCGAGCGATGCGCCGCGGCGCCCTCCGTAAAACAGCCGATCCCGATCGGCGACGGGCAATCCCTGCTGGCGCGGCGCCCCGACGTTCATGCCGCCGAGCGGGTTCTGGCGCGTGATGTGGCGCGGATCGGGGTGACGACCGCAGAGCTCTATCCGAGCATCACGCTTGCCGGGGTCGCCACACTGGGCGCGACCAAGCCGGGCGACCTCGGGAAGAGCCGGTCCCTGACCTATTCGGCGGGGCCGCTGATCAGCTGGAACATCCCCCTGAACGGCGCTGCTCGCGCCCGCGTCCGCCAGAGCCAGGCGCAGGCGCAGTCGTCGCTTGCGGCCTTCGACGGGACGGTGCTCGCCGCCCTTCGCGAAACCGAGCAGGCGCTGGCCCGCCTGAACGGCGCGGTGGCGCGCGAGCAGGCGCTGACGCGGGCCGTGACTGCAAGCGAACGGGCGGCCCAACTCTCCGATACGCGTTTCCGGGCCGGCTCCGACAACTTCCTGCAGCTGCTGCAGTCCCAGCGCGACCGCGCCAACGCACGCGCCGACCTGGCGCAGGCGCAGGCCGATCGCGCCGCGGCTCAGATCAGCCTGTTCAAGGCGTTGGGCGGCGGTTGGGAAGACGCGCCGGCCGTCGCCAGCCTGCCGCTGCCGGCCCGGTGAGGACGCCGCGGGCCACGAGCCCGGCCCGCTGCCGTGCGATCTCCGCCTCGCCAGCCGCCAGCGCGCCCTCCGAGGTGCGCACCGCGTAACCGTTGCAAGCGAACAGTCAGGACCAACCGGTGGACATTCTCAGTGTCCGCCAGGAGTAACCGTCTCAAAGGGGGCTCCGTTATGTCCGCTTCGCTAAACAACCAATCAGTAGAGCTTGTTGTAGCTTATGACCGCAAATGGCGAGGCCCTGCCCCTCATTCCGAGGGGCGAGTATGCGCCGTAACCGAATCCTGGCTCACCTCCAGGAATCGGACCTTCGCGCCCTGGTCGCATTGGCGCATAATGAGCTTAACCAGAAGTTCGCCAACGGCGTAGCCTTACGGATCGGCCGGACTCGACGAGCGCTATCGCCGCGAGGCGCTGATGGTGAGGAAAACGTTCCGGCTGTAGGCCCTGCGATCGGTGATGGACGAGGCCATCAGAGATAGAAAACGGCCCGGCGCCTGACAGGATGTAACGTATCCTTCCGCCAGCCGTTATCTCCTAGCGCCAATGGCACGTCAGCCGCAATGGCGACAGCCTTTGCCATGGGCAGGAGAACACCATGTTTCGCAAAACTATCCTCGCTTCGCTTCTCGTCTCGAGCGCCATGATGCTCGCCATCGCGGCGCCCGCGGCCGCGGCAAGCAAGTCGGACCGCGCGCGCGAAGCCATCGCCGCCGCCGAGGCCAAGCTGCAGACCGCCGAATCCCTGGGCGCCGCCACCGATGCGCCGCGCGACACGGCGGATGCGCGCGCGGCGCTCGCCACCGCCAAGGAAGATTTCAAGATCGGCGATCGGGAGCCGGCGATCCGTGAGGCGATCCGGGCTTCGGCGCTCGCTGACACCGCGATCGGCATAGCTCAGCGCCACAAGAACGACGCCGTCGCCTCGGCGCGTGACGCCCAGCAGGCGACGGTCGAAGCGGCCCGCAATCAGCTCGCCGCCGCGCACGATCAGGCCGCCGGCGCCCAGCAACAGGCCGCCACCGCCCAGCAGCAGGCGGCGGACGCCAACGCGCGCGCCGAATCTGCCCAGCAATCCGCAGCAGCTTCCGCGGCTGACGCGGCGGCCGCCCGTAGCGCCGCGACGCTGGCCGCCCAGACGCCGCCCCCCGCGCCTCAGGTCGAGACCACCGTCACGACCCAGCATCCGGCCAGCAGCCATCACACCAGGCGCGCCAAGATGACGCGTCGGACGACGACGACAACAACCGGTTCGGTGGCCACGCCCTCGGACCAGGTCACGACGACGACCAGGGTGACCCCGCAGTAGGTCGGCCTTCGACCGGTTGTGACGTTTCGCTCTACCTCCCCTGCGCAACGGTGGGAGGTAGGGTCCGAATTCCTTGAGGTTTCTTGGAGACCCGCCAGGCGCGACAAGATCGGCGGTCCCCGGAGGCGGGTGTCCGAGAAAGCTGGAAGGCTGAACCGCGGGGTAGCG
>FTFU01001337.1_pt1 | contig 23342 bp, 16 predicted proteins | sample 1640511 | NCBI WGS metagenome assembly FTFU01 (sample SAMEA3914789, study PRJEB12502) | metagenome | biome: forest; material: soil | place: Canada | collected 2011-07-03 | depth 0.3 m | reverse complement strand
CCGTGCTGGCGGGCGATCTCCGCTTCGAAGGTGGATTGGCGGCGGGCATCAGTATCGGCGCAGGGGACCGCGTCGAAATCCCTTGATACCCAGCGGCCGCAAGCGCCCTCCACCCTGCGTCGCAAGGTCCCCCTCCCCCGATGGGGCTATGCATTCACACATCTCGGCGACGAAGCTCCATAGCCGCACCAAAACCCATAAGAACCCTTCCCTCCGCAGGGGGAGAAGGGCTCAGAAGCCAACCCGCCGCCACCCCATTGAACCGAGATATTCGCTTGCCTTGATCCTGCCACAGGCGTATCGCGCCGCCGGATATGGCCCGGGGAATAGACCCGCGCGCTCGGAGTCACTTTCGAATGCCTGGCGAACTCCCCGTCGCCGCCCATCCCACCGAGTCCCCCGCCCCGTCCAAGACCCAAGCCGCCCACGCCGAGCATCACGCCGGCTTCTGGTCGCTGGCGCTGGGCGCGATCGGGGTGGTGTTCGGCGATATCGGCACCAGTCCCCTCTACGCTTTCCGCCAAGCCTTGCAGGAAGCCACGGGCGACGGTCACGTGCAGGCCGACGCCGTCTATGGCGTGGTCTCGCTGGCGTTGTGGGCGCTGATCCTGGTGGTGACGGTCAAGTACGTCCTGTTCCTGATGCGGGCCGACAACAAGGGCGAGGGCGGCGTGCTGTCGCTGATGGCCCTGGCGCAGCGGGCCAACGGCCGGCGCACCCTGTTCGTCTTCGCCCTCGGCGTCACCGGCGCGGCCCTGTTCTACGGCGACTCCATCATCACCCCGGCGATCTCGGTGCTGTCGGCGATCGAAGGGCTGAAGACGGTTCCGGCGCTGCAGCATTCGGTGACCACCTCGGTAGTGATCCTCACCAGCCTCGTCATCCTGAGCGGCCTCTTCGCCGTGCAGTTCCGCGGCACGGCCAAGGTGGCGATATTCTTCGGCCCCGTGCTGGTGGTCTGGTTCGCCCTGATCGCCGGCTTCGGCGTCATGCACATGCTGGCCCAGCCCGGCATCCTGCTGGCGATCAGCCCCAGCTATGCGGTGATGTTCCTGGCCCGCCACGGGGTGATCAGCCTGCTGGTGCTGGGCTCGGTGTTCCTGACCGTGACCGGGGCCGAGGCCCTCTATGCCGACATGGGCCATTTCGGCCGCTGGCCGATCCAGGCCGCCTGGCTGTTCCTGACCCTGCCCTGCCTGATGCTGAACTATCTGGGCCAGGGCGCCTTTGCACTGGAGACCATCAAGGCCACCCATGGGACGGTGCAGGACATGGACTGGTTCTTCCAGATGGTCCCGGTGATCCTGCGCGTGCCGATGGTGATGCTGGCCACGGCCGCCACGGTCATCGCCAGCCAGGCGGTGATCACGGGCGCCTTCTCGCTGACCAACCAGGCCATGCAGCTGGGCCTTTTGCCGCGGATGGTGGTCAAGCGCACCTCGGCCACCCAGGCCGGCCAGATCTACCTGCCCCAGATCAACGGCATGCTGGCGGTGGGCGTGGTGCTGTTGATCGCGGTGTTCAAGAGCTCGGACGCCCTGGGCCAGGCCTACGGCCTGGCGGTGACCGGGACCATGGCGGTGACCACCTCCCTGGCCTTCATCGTCGTGCGCAAGATGTGGAAGTGGCCGCTGGCCGGGGCCTTGGCCCTGATCGCGCCGCTCCTGACCATGGACCTGTTCTTCCTGGGCGCCAATTCGCTGAAGATCCTCTCCGGCGCGGCCCTGCCCCTGGTCATGGGCGCGGCGCTGTTCTTCGTCATGGCCACCTGGGTGCGCGGCAACGACATCCTGATCCGCAAGCTGCAGAAGGACACCCCGCCGCTGGACGAGTTCCTGGCCATTCTGCGCGCCCGCCCGCCGCACCGGGTTTCGGGCACGGCCGTCTACCTGACGGCGGACCCGGCCCACGCGCCGGGGGCGCTGCTGCACAACCTCAAGCACAACCGGGTCCTGCACCAACAGAACATCATCCTCTCGGTCGAGACCCTGGAGACCCCGCGGGCGCTCGAGGGCCACAGAACGCGCGTCGAGAAGATCGACGACGACTTCACCCGCGTCACCCTACGCTACGGCTTCATGGAGACGCCGAACATCCCCAAGGCCCTGGCCAAGTGCCGCGACCACGGCCTGCTGGTCGACATGATGTCGACCTCGTTCTTTCTCGGTCGCAAGACCGTGGTCGCGTCCAGCCGCAAGGGCTTCGGGCGGCTGCAGGACCTGCTCTACATCACCCTGGCCAAGAACGCGGCCAACCCAACGGACTTCTTCCAGATCCCGCCGGGCCGGGTGCTGGAGATGGGCGCACAGCTGAGTTTGTAGGGCTGAGAACACCTCTCCCAGAGGGACCACTGTAAAGAGGCCTGTGCGTCCTTCGAGACGGCCCCTTCGACGCCGCCTGCGGCGTCGCTCAGGACAAGCTGCTGCGCGGCCTCCTCAGGATGACTTAGTTTGTTGTAATTTCAAAATATTAGTCATGGTGAGGAGCGGCGCGCAGCACCGCGTCTCGAACCACGCACCAACAATGCAGCGATCCCCCCGAGAGCGAAGGGAATATCACCCCCCCTAATCGAACACCGCCGACAACTCCTCGTGGGTCCAGCCGTCGCTGATGCGGCGCAGTTCGCGGTAGACCACGGCTGTGACCGCCAGGCCCGGGATGTTGATCAGCGCCATCCAGGCGTAGTCCACATGGGCGGCCAGCACCGGCGTCACGTCCGCGGCCAGGCCGCCCAGCAGCGTGAACCCCGACCAGAACATCAGCTGATAGCCCAGGATGATCGGAACCAGCCTGAGCCGGTTGCCTCGGGACAGCCGTTCCGCCCTGAGGATGGCGCGCCACGGTCCCTTGCGCTCCTCCAGGGCCACCGGCGCCGCCGAGCCGATGAACAGGTTCAGGGCCACCACCACCACCGCGCTCGACAGGTAGATCATGACGTAGGCGCCCCAGGTCCGCGGCGCGCCGGTGTAAAAGGTGGCCAAGCTCGGCGCATTGCCCAGGAGCGTGACCAGGGCGGCGACGGGAAAGGCCCGGATGGCGGCGGCCAGGGATTGCCTGGCCGGGCGCGCGGTTCCATCCAGCCGGCTGAACATCAGGTCCAGGGACAGGACCCCACCGATCCCTGAAAGGACGATCACGACCGCATAGCCGATGGTCAGGACCAGCTTGATCGAGGGGTCGCCGGCCGGGTTGCTGGTCTTGAAGACCTGGTTATAGGCCCCATAGTAGATCTCCGCCGGCGCGAACAGGAACAGGGTGGCCAGCAGCGTCAGCTTCCACCACTCCATCTGGGCCAGGTGAAAGCTGCGGGGGACGACGAGGCCGAACGCGATCCGATGATCGTCGGGGCGATCGGTATCGGGAAGGTCAGGCGCCTCCATTCGGGCTCCCTACGCTACGCGCACAGCGGCATGTCCGGACTGCGATACGGGAGGCGTATCATGGCACGGGGAATTCTGTTTGGCTTGGCCCTCCCGAGTACGATCGCGCTGTCTGTATTCGCCGCCGTTTCCGCGCTTGACGCTCGATGCGGGGCGCGTAGTCTCCGCCACCACTCTCCGGGGTGTCCCGCCTAAGGGGCTGAGATATCGCTGGGCGCGCTCTTTGCGCCGGCGCGATGACCCGCCGAACCTGATCCGGATCATGCCGGCGAAGGGATGAGATCGGGCCTCGGGCCCATTTCAACCGACGTCTGCAGGTCTGGTCCCTAACGCGCCAGGAGCCCGCGGGCCATGAACATCCAGACCCCCATCGCCAACGCCATTCCCACGGGCGAACGGCCCGGCTCGCACAAGGTCTATCAGGCGGGGACCCTGTTCCCCGACCTGCGCGTGCCGTTCCGCGAGGTGGCGGTGCATCCGAGCGCCGGCGAGCCGCCGGTGACCATTTACGATCCCTCCGGCCCCTATACCGACCCGAACGCGTCCATCGACATCCACAAGGGCCTGGCCCGGCCGCGCGACGCCTGGGTCCTGGCCCGGGGCGACGTCGAACAGGTCGAACCGCGCATGGTGAAGCCCGAGGACAATGGCGGCGCCGCCGGCAAGCACCTCGCGCCCCACTTCCAGACCGACCGCAAGCCCTTCCGCGCCAAGGGCGGGGCGGCCGTGACCCAGCTGGAATACGCCCGCCGGGGGATCATCACCCCGGAGATGGAGTTCGTCGCCATCCGCGAGAACCTGCGCCGCGAGGCCGGCCCCATCGAGCGCGACGGCGAGGACTTCGGGGCCGAGATCCCCGACTTCATCACCCCCGAATTCGTCCGCGACGAGGTGGCGCGCGGGCGGGCGATCATCCCGGCCAACATCAACCACGGCGAGCTGGAGCCGATGGCGATCGGCCGCAACTTCCTGGTCAAGATCAACGCCAACATCGGCAATTCGGCGGTGCTGTCCTCGGTGGAGGACGAGGTCGACAAGATGGTCTGGGCGATCCGCTGGGGCGGCGACACCATCATGGACCTGTCCACGGGGCGCAACATCCACAACATCCGTGAATGGATCGTGCGCAATTGCCCCACGCCCGTGGGCACCGTGCCGATCTACCAGGCGCTGGAGAAGGTCGGCGGGATCGCCGAAGACCTCAATTGGGAGGTGTTCCGCGACACCCTGATCGAACAGGCCGAGCAGGGGGTGGACTATTTCACCATCCACGCCGGGGTGCGCCTGCCCTACATCCCGCTGACCGCCAAGCGCGTCACCGGCATCGTCTCCAGAGGCGGCTCGATCCTGGCCAAGTGGTGCCTGGCGCACCACAAGGAGAACTTCCTCTACGAGCACTTCGAAGACATCTGCGAGATCATGCGCGCCTATGATGTCAGCTTCAGCCTGGGCGACGGCCTGCGCCCCGGCTCCCTGGCCGACGCCAACGACGCGGCCCAGTTCGCCGAGCTGGAGACCCTGGGCGAACTGACCAAGGTCGCCTGGAAACACGGCGTGCAGGTGATGATCGAAGGCCCCGGCCACGTGCCGATGCACAAGATCAAGGCCAACATGGACAAGCAACTGAAGCTTTGCCACGAGGCGCCGTTCTATACGCTTGGCCCGCTGACCACCGACGTGGCGCCCGGCTACGACCACATCACCTCGGCCATCGGCGCGGCCATGATCGGCTGGTTCGGCACCGCCATGCTCTGCTACGTCACCCCCAAGGAGCACCTGGGCCTGCCTGACCGCGAGGACGTCAAGCAGGGGGTGATCGCCTACAAGATCGCCGCCCACGCCGCCGACATCGCCAAGGGCCATCCGGGCGCCCGGGCCTGGGACGACGCTTTGTCCCGCGCGAGGTTCGAGTTCCGCTGGGAGGACCAGTTCAACCTGGGCCTGGATCCCGAAACCGCCCGCGAATACCACGACGAGACCCTGCCCAAGGAGGCGCACAAGGTGGCGCACTTCTGCTCCATGTGCGGGCCCAAGTTCTGCTCGATGAAGATCAGCCACGAGATCCGCGACGCCGCCGCCGGCCAGAACGACGTCGAGACCGGCCTGGCCCAGATGGCCGAGAAGTTCCGCGAGGGCGGCGGCGAGATCTATGTCGAGGCGGGGACCAGCCAGTCCTGACCAGCACATGTCGACCGGCCGGCTCGGGGGAGGAGCCGGCCGGTCCTTGCGGCGCGGCGCGTTCTGACGCCGCTGCAGCTCGCTGACGCTAGGGCGACAGGCTTAAGGAGCCGTGCCGAGCTGTCGTTAAGACGCCCGAATTGGGTGGCGGACGCTGCACGGCGCGGCTGCAAAAACCGGGCGTTAACGGAGGCCGGCTAGGCTCCGCCTATTCAACAATTCGGAGCTTACCGGGAGTAGCCATGCTGTTCCTGCTCAACGACGTCGTCCTGACCATCGAACTGGAGCAACTGACGGCCCCGGCCATCGCCCAGGCCGTGGGGTCCATGACCCTGGCCCAGGTCACCGCCTTGGGCCAGGAGATGTTCGCCGAGGCGCCGCGCCTTCAGCATCATGCGCATGGCGCGGCGATGCGGCTTGCGACCCTGATCGCGGCCAAGAAGCCGGAGATCAATGCAGCCCTCTTTTCTGCGCCGAGCGTCGGCTGTCCGCCGCAGGCCGTGACCGTGAGGTTCGCCAGCCTCGGCCTGGAGACGATCCACGATTTCAAGGCCTACCAGGCCAAGGGACAGTTGAACAAGGTGCTGGTCGACTATCACGTCTGGGGCAAGCTGCGCGCCGCGGTGGCCTGACGTGCATCCTGATTAGCAACGAAATCGGCGCGCCCCGATTGTGCGATCGGGGCCGGCTCCCAATCTCTGTCGCTGATCCGTACAGGACAGCGCCCGAGGAGCCCGATGCGCGACACCGCCCCAGACGCCGCCGGCCCGGCCTTCTCCGTGCTGGACCTGTCACCGATCACGCTAGGCGCGGATGCGGCCCAGGCGTTCCAGAACAGCCGCGACCTGGCCCGGAACGCCGAGCGGCTGGGCTACAAGCGCTACTGGCTGGCCGAGCATCACAACATGCCGGGCATCGCCAGCGCCGCCACCTCGCTGGTGATCAGCCACGTCGCCGCCGGCACCAGGACCATTCGTGTCGGCGCCGGCGGGATCATGCTGCCCAACCATCCGCCCCTGGTCATCGCCGAGCAGTTCGGAACCCTGGCCTCGCTCTATCCGGGGCGCATCGACCTGGGCCTTGGCCGGGCGCCCGGGACCGACCACGCCACCATCCGCGCCCTGCGCCGCTATTTTGAAGGCGCCGACCGCTTCCCGCAGGACGTGGTCGAGCTGCAGTCCTATTTCCGCCCGGCCCAACCCGGCCAGGCTGTGCGCGCGGTGCCGGGCGCGGGCCTCGACGTGCCGATCTGGATCCTGGGCTCCAGCGTGTTCGGCGCTCAGCTGGCGGGCTTGTTGGGCCTGCCCTTCGCCTTCGCCGCCCATTTCGCGCCGGACCTTCTGATGGAGGCGCTGGGTGTCTATCGCAGCCATTTCAAGCCCTCCGAGGCGCTGCAGCAGCCCTACGCCCTGGTCTGCATCAGTGTCATCGCCGCCGACACCGACGCGGAGGCGAAGCGCCTGTTCACCTCGCAGCAGCAGCAGTTCCTGGCCCTGCGCCGCGGGACGCCCGGGCTGATGCCGCCGCCGGTGGACGACATCGCCGCCGTGGCCTCGGAGGCGGAGCTGGCCGGTCTGAGCCACACTTTCCAGTATGCCGCGGTCGGTGATCTGCCGGCCGTCCGTGCGAAGATCGAGACCCTGATCCGCCAGACCCAGGCCGACGAGATCATGGCCGCGGCCCAGATCTTCGACCACGCCGCCCGGGTGCGCTCCTACGAGATCCTGGCCGCTGCGCGCGAGGGCCTGGCGGCGCCGGCGGAGCGTCTCACAGGCTGAGCCGTCCCGTTCACGCCCCTGTGCGAAAAGGCCGCCCCTTAGGGGCCTGCCAGCGGCCTCAGAATACCTGTATGGAACCTTGTCGGGGTGGATCGGATTTGGAGGCCTACGGGGAACGGGGCTGAATGCTGATTACGATCGCTTCGCGCTGGAAGCTAAAGCCTGCAAGCGGCTGGCGCGGTTACGCCTTGGCGGTATTGCTGGTCGCCGTGGCCGCAGCCGTGCGCTGGGCGGCGGCGGTGTGGGTCGCCGCTTCGCCGAATTTCCCCGTCTTCTATCCGGCGGTGCTGATCGCAACCCTGGTCGGCGGCAAGCGCGCCGGCTGGCTGGCCCTGGGCCTCAGCACGGCGACGGTCTGGTGGTTCTGGCTGCCGCTGCTCCACAGCCTTCCCCTGGACCGGCCGCAGTTGATCACCGCCGTCATGTTCGGGGCGACGGCGGGCCTGATGATCGCGGTCAGCGAGACCGCCCGCCGCGCCTATTTCCGCGCCCTGGCGGCGGACGAGCGCTTCCGCCTGGCGCATGAGGCGTCGCTGGACGGCTTCATCATGCTGGAGCCGGTGCGGCGCGACGGCCGCATCGTCGATTTCCGCTGGGGCCACGCCAACGCCGCCGCCGAAGCCATGGCTCCCGCCAGCGCCAGGCCCCTGGTCGGCAGCCTGATGACGGACGTCTTTCCGGAGACGGGTGAGAACGACCTGCTCCAGCGCTATGTGGACATTCTGAAGTCCGGCAAGCCGGACAAGTTCGAATTCAAGCTGACGATCGACGGCGCCGAACACTGGATGTCCTCCAGCGGCGTGCGCATCGAAGACGCCGTCGCCCTGACCTTTCGCGACGTCACCGCCGCCATCGAGGCGCGCAAGTCGCTGGAGGCGCGGGTCGAAGAGCGCACCCGCGCCCTGGAGCAGACCCGCGAGGAGCGGGCCAAGGCCGAGGCCGCCCTGGCCCAGGCCCAAAGGGTCGAGACCCTGGGCCGCCTGACCGGCGGGGTGGCGCACGACTTCAACAACATCCTGACCGTGATCATCGGCGGCCTGGACATGATCCTGCGCGGGGTCGACAAGCCGGAGCGGGTCAAGCGCCTGGCCGAGACGGCCCTGGCCGCCGGCCGCCGCGGCGAGCGGCTGACCCGCCAGCTCCTGGCCTTCTCCCGCCACCGTGAGATCAAGCTCGAAGTGCACAAGGCGGCCGAGATCATGGGCCAGGTCGAGCCGATGATCCGCCGGGCGGCCGGCGAGATGATCAGCCTGACCATCGAGGTCGCGGCCAACGCCGGCTCGGCCCGTTTCGACGGCGCCCAGTTCGAGGCGGCCCTCCTGAACCTGATGGTCAACGCCGCCCACGCCACCCCGCCCGGCGGCTCGATCAAGGTCACGGCCTCCCGGGCCCGGGTCGCCGTGGGCGAGATCGAGGACCTGAAGGAGGGGCGCTATCTGAAGGTTTCGGTGGCCGACACCGGAACCGGCATCCCGCCCGAGGTGATGCAGCGCATCTTCGAGCCCTTCTTCACCACCAAGGAGATCGGCCAGGGCAGCGGCCTGGGCCTGGCCCAGGTGCAGGGCTTCGCCCGCCAGAGCGGCGGGGCGGTGACGGTGGAGAGCCAGCCCGGCCAGGGGGCGACCATCAACATCTATCTGCCGGCGGCGGACGGGCCGGCGCGCGAGCTGACCATTCCGCCCGTCTATGTCCCGACCCAGGCGCGGCGCGTCACCGGCGAGACCGTGCTGCTGGTCGAGGATGACGAGGGCGTGCGCACCCTGACCGAGAGCCTCCTCGAAGAGTGCGGCTTTCGCGTGCTGTCGACCGAGAATGGCCCCGAAGCCCTGGCCATCCTCAGGCGTGGCGATCCGATCGCCCTGATGTTGTCCGACGTGGTCATGCCCGGCGGCATGAGCGGGGTGGATCTGGCGATCCTGGCCTCGCGCCTGCGGCCCGAGCTGCCGATCCTCCTGGCCACCGGCTATGCGGCGGGGCGCCTCGCCGAGCTGACCCCGGCCAACGACTGGCCGGTGCTGCGCAAGCCCTTCCACCTGGAAGAACTGGCTGCTGCGATCCGCGACGCCCTGGCGGCCAAGGGCAAGGTCGTGGCTTGATCGCTCGAACCCGAAGAACCCTTCCCCCTCGATGGGGGAAGGGCTAGTTCGCAGTGATCGACCAAGGAGCCCGCATGCCGCGCGAAGCCCAGCCTGCCAACGACACCGTGCGCGTGGCCGTGGTGGTGATCGCGGTGGTGGTCGCGGGCGCAGCCTTCTACTGGCTGAACGGCATCCTCACCCCGCTCGCCCTGGCCCTGTTCCTGACGGTGATGATCGACGCCATGGCCCGGGCGATGAGCGAGCGCATCCCCCACTTCCCGCAGAAGGCCGCCCTGCCGGTGGCCGTGGTCATCTCCCTGGCCGCGGTGGCCGTGACCGTGTTCGTGGTGATCAACAACGCCGGCATGTTCGCCGGACAGATCGCGCTCTACGGCCCCAAGCTCAATGCGGTGATCAACGGCATCGCTTCGGCCATGGGGGTCAAGGCGCCGCCGACCCTCAACGAGCTGATCAACCGGCTCAATCCGGACGCCTATCTGGGCAAGATCGCCGACACCCTTCAGGGCTTCGCCAAGAACGCGCTGGGCGTCGTCATCTATCTGGGCTTCGTGCTGGCCTCGCGCCACGGCTTCCAGCGCAAGACCCGGGGCCTGTTCCCCACCGAGGCCAGCCGCGCCCATGCGGCCGAGGTGTTCCAGCGCATCCGGGGCAGCGTCGAAAGCTATCTCTGGATCCAGACCGTCACCGGCGGTCTGATCGCCCTGGCCTCCTGGGGCGTGATGGCGGCCCTGGGCCTGGACAATGCGGTGTTCTGGACCTTCGTCATCTTCGTCGTCAGCTTCATCCCGATCATCGGCGGGGCGATCGGCATCCTGGCCCCGCCCCTGTTCGCCCTGGTCCAGTTCGACCACTGGTGGCGCGCCCTGGCCATGCTGGCCGGCCTGCAGGTGATCAATTTCATCGTCGGCAACATCATCTATCCGCGCATGCAGGGGCGCAGCCTGAACATCGATCCGGTGGTGATCCTGTTGTCCCTGGCCTTCTGGGGCGCGATCTGGGGCGTGGCCGGCATGTTCCTGTCGACGCCGCTGACGGTCATGGCCATGGTCATCCTGGCCCAGTTCCCCGGCACGCGGTGGATCGCCGTGTTGCTCTCGAGCGACGGGGACCCTCTGGGCGAGGAAAAGTCGCGAGCTCCGCAGCAGATTACACAAGCTTCATGATGGCGAGGCCTGGAACTTTGAATGGCCCTTCCTATCTAATTCGTCGGACGGGCGAGTTCCCCCCTCCCACCCGTCCTGGGCGCCAACTGAACCCCCAAGAGTTGCGCCCCGAGTGAAGTGATCTCGCTGTCCCCCCCAGCGAGACCCGCGCCGTCGGATGGACTCCATCCGGCGGCGTTTCACGTTTTTGGGCGGATTTTTCGACTTGGACGGACGAATTTCGGCCGGAAACCTCAGCTTCAGGGCAAATTTCTCACCGAAATCGCGCAAATTAGCGCCGCGGCTCGATTTCCGAACGGCTCGAACCGCACTAGGTTCGCGGCTTCGCATCAGAGGCCAGCGCGATGACCCTCACCTTGACCCCCACCGCTCCGAGCGCCGAAAACGAGCCGTTGGAGGCCGCGTTCCGGCGGGCGGTAGGCTCAGGCGGCCTCAGCGGCGCCCAGGCGGCCTTCCTGGACCAGGTCGAGGACGACTACGACCCGAGCGAGCTGCCGAGCCTCAGCCTGGCCGACCTTGCCGCGGGCTTCGCCGATTTCTGGGCCTTCGCCGAAAAGCGCGACAGCATCGACCCGGCGGTGCGCCTCGTCCCGGCCAGGGGCGCCGATGGCCGCGGCCTGGCGCTCGAACGGCTGGAGATCCTGCAGGACGACCGCCCCTTCCTGGTCGACAGCGTGATGGGCGAGATCGCCGAGAACGGGCTGCTGGTCAAAGCCATGTTCCATGCCGTGGTCGAGGTGGCGCGTGACGCCGAGGGCCGCCGTGTCGAAGATGGCCCGACCCACTCGGAATCCATGATCCAGGTGATCTTCGAGCCCCTGGCGCCGGACGCGGCGACGCGGCTCCTGGCCGGGCTCGACGTCACCCTGCTGGACGTGCGCCGGGCGGTGAGCGACCACGCCGCCATGCGCGCGCGCATGGACGGCGCCATAGCCGAGCTCGACGCCCAGGCCGCCCATTTCGATCCGGCGGCCCTGCAGGAATACGAGGCCTTCCTGGAGTGGCTGAAGGCCGACCACTTCATCTTCCTGGGCGCGCGGACCTACGACTATCCGCGCACGGCGGACGGCGACTACGCCGCCGAGGAGCCGCTGGACCAGCCGGAGGACAGTCTTGGCGTGCTGCGCGACCTGCGCCGGGGCGTGCTGCGCCGGGACAACGAGCCGGCGGTGCTGAGCCCGCAGCTGCGCGAGCATCTGCGCCACGACGCCCCGGTCACCGTGGCGCGATCGAACCTGTATTCGCGTGTCCACCGCCGCACGACCATGGACTATATCGGCGTGCGCCGGTACGACGCCGATGGCCTGGCCATCGGCGAGATCCGCTTCGTCGGCCTGTTCACCTCCGAAGCCTACGACGCCCCCGCGTTCGAGACGCCGCTGATCCGTCGCAAGCTCGCCTATGTGCTGAAGCGGGCGGGCGCGGCGCCGAAGAGCCACAGTGACCGACGCCTGCGCAACGTCCTGGAGAACTATCCCCGCGACGAGCTGTTGCAGGCCAGCGAGGAAGATCTGCTGCAGACGGCGCTGAAGATCGTCCACCTGAACGACCGCCCGCGCGTGCGCCTGTTCGTGCGCCACGACCCGTTCGACCGCTATGTCTCGATCCTCCTGTTCCTGCCGCGCGACAGTTACCGCGCCGAGCTGGCGGATCGGGCTGGGCGCATGCTGACCGAGGCCTTCAAAGGCGAGCTGCGGGCCACCTATCCGAGCTTCTCCGACGCCCCCCTGGCCCGGGTGCAGTTCATCATCGGCTTCGAGCCCGGGCACCACGCCAAGCCGGACTTCGAGGCGCTCGAAACGGCCATAGCCGAGGCCTCCCGCTCCTGGCCCAGCCGCCTGGCCGCCGCGCTGCGCGATGATCCGCGCACGCACGAGCGGGCCGCGGCGCTCGAGCACACCTACTTCGATGGCTTTCCCGCCGGCTATCGCGACCTCTATCCGCCCCAGGAGGCGATCAACGACATCGAGGTCATCGAAAGCCTGGCGCCGGACGAGGCGGTGCGGGTGCGGGCCTATCGCCGCTCGACCGATTCCGTGCTCAGCTTCCGCTTCAAGCTCTATCGCCCGGGCGGCGCAGCGCCCCTGGCCGACGTGCTGCCGATCTTGGAGCGCATGGGCCTGAAGGCCATGGTCGAGGAGGGCTTCCCCATCCGCCGGACGGAGGCGGACGGCGGTATCCGCGTGATCTGGGCGCACGAGTTCCTGATGGAGGACGAACGCGGCGAGAACTTGGTGATCGCCGACATCGGCGCCGCCTTCGAGGCCGCCTTCGTCGCCGTCTGGATCGGCCGCACCGAGAACGACGCCTTCAACCGCCTGGTGCTGGAGCTGGGCGTCTCCTGGCGCGAGGCGGCCCTGGTCCGGGCCCTGGCCCGCTATCGCCAGCAGTCGGGCCTGGATCCGTCCGAGGCGGTGCAGGCCGCCGCCCTGGCCGACAATCCCAATGTCACCCGCCTGATCCTGGACCTGTTCCGCACCCAGTTCGATCCGGCCATCCAGGCCAGCGCCGAGGCCCGCGCCGTCATGGCGGCGGAGGTCATGGCGGAGATCCACGAAGCGCTGCAGGCCGTCGCGAGCCTGGACGCCGACCGGGTGCTGCGGCGCCTGGCGGCCCTGACCCGGGCCCTGACCCGCACCAACTATTACCAGACCGGCCCGGACGGCGCGCCCAAGCCCTATATCAGCTTCAAGATCGCCTCGCGCTCGCTGGACGACCTGCCGGCGCCCAAGCCCTATCGCGAGATCTTCGTCTGGGCGCCGCATGTCGAGGGCGTGCATCTGCGCTTCGGCCCGGTGGCCCGCGGCGGCCTCAGGTGGTCCGACCGGCGCGACGATTTCCGCACCGAGGTCCTGGGCCTGGTCAAGGCGCAGCAGGTCAAGAACGCGGTGATCTTGCCGGTGGGCTCCAAGGGCGGCTTCTATCCCAAGCAGTCCCCGCGCGGCGGAACCGCCGAGCAGGTCGGGGCCGAGGCGATCCGCGCCTACAAGACCTTCCTCTCCGGCATGCTGGACGTGACCGACAATCTGGCGGCGGACGGATCGGTGATCCGCCCTGAGGCCGTGATCGCGCTCGACGGGGACGATCCCTATCTGGTGGTGGCCGCCGACAAGGGGACGGCCACCTTCTCCGACATCGCCAACGGCGTGGCCGAGGACTACGGCTTCTGGCTCGGCGACGCTTTCGCCTCGGGGGGATCGGTCGGCTACGACCACAAGGCCATGGGCATCACCGCCCGCGGGGTCTGGGAGGCGGTCAAGCGCCACTTCCGCGAGATGGGCAAGGACATCCAGAAGGAGCCCTTCACCGTGGTCGGGGTCGGCGACATGTCCGGCGACGTATTCGGCAACGGCATGCTGCTGTCGGAAAAGACCCGCCTGGTGGCCGTCTTCGACCACCGCGACATCTTCATCGACCCCAATCCGGATCCGGCGATCTCGTTCGCCGAGCGCCAGCGCCTGTTCGCCCTGCCGCGCTCGTCCTGGAAGGACTATGACGCCAAGCTGATTTCGGCCGGCGGCGGGGTCTTCTCGCGCAGCCTGAAGTCGATCGAGCTGACCGACGAGATCCGCGCCCTGCTCGACCTCAAGGCCGAGGCGCTGACCCCCGCCGAGCTGATGAACGCCATCCTCAAGGCGCGGGCCGAGCTGCTCTACCTGGGCGGGGTCGGCACCTATGTGAAGGCGCCGCTCGAGACCCACCTCGACGTGGGCGACAAGGCCAATGACGCCATCCGGGTCGACGCCAGCCAGCTGCGCTGCAAGGTGGTGGGCGAGGGGGCCAATCTGGGCGTGACCCAATCGGGCCGCATCGTCTTCGCCCGCGCGGGCGGGCGCATCGACACCGACGCCATCGACAATTCCGCGGGCGTCGACACCTCGGACCATGAGGTCAATATCAAGATCCTCACGGGCCTGGCCGAAGGCGCCGGCCGGCTGGACCGGCCGAGCCGCAACGCGCTCTTGCAGTCCATGACCGACGAGGTCGCGGCCAAGGTGCTGAGGCACAACTACGACCAGACCCTGGCGCTGAGCCTGCTGCAGGTCACGGCCGCCGCGGACCTCGAGTCCCACGCCCAGTATATGAGGGCGCTGGAGGCCAAGGGCGCATTGGATCGGCCGCTGGAGCGTCTGCCGGACGACCATGCCATCGCCGACCTGGCCCATGCCGGCCAGGGCCTGACGCGGCCTGAGCTGTCGGTGCTTTTGGCCTACGCCAAGATCGACCTGGTGCACCAGATCATCGCCAGCCAGGGGCCGGACGATCCCTATTTCGTCGCCACCCTGTCCGACTATTTCCCCAAGGCCCTGGCGCCCTTCTCCGACGAGATGAAGCGGCACCGCCTGCGGCGCGAGATCATCTCGACCGTGGTCGGCAACGACATGATCAATGTCTGCGGCCCGACCTTCCCTTCGCGCCTGCGCGACGCGGTCAAGGGCGACGCCCGCACCCTGGTGGTGGGCTATGCGGCGGCCAAGCAGATCCTGCGCTTCGACGAGGCCTGGTCGGCCGTGGCGGCGCTGGACGGCGCGGCGCCGGCGGACGTCCAGCACCTGATGTTCAAGGCGCTGGCCTCGGCGCTGCGCTCCCAGACCTTCAGCCTGGCCCAGCGGGCCGGCGGCCGCGGCCTGGTCGGCCAGCCGCCCGCGATCAAGGCCAGCAACGTCACCGTCAAGCGCCTGGTGGACTTCTATCGCCCGCGGGCCGACGAACTGCGCCGCGACCTGGTCAATGTGCTGTCCTCCTTCGAACAGCGCACCCTGGCCAAGCGCGTGCGCGCCCTGGTCAAGGACGGCGCGCCGGAAGAGGTCGCGCGCCAGGTGGCCATGCTGCGGCCGGTGACTATCATCGCCGACCTGGCCGACCTCGCCCGCGCCGCCGACTGGCCGGTGATCGCCGTGGCCCGCATCTACCACCAGACCGGCGCGGCGTTCGGCTTCGAGCGCGTGCGCCTGGCGGCCAGCTCCCTGGCCGGCGGCGACAGCTTCGAGCGACGGGCCGTGCGGCGGCTGGTCGACGACCTGATGGCCGAACAGGCGGCCCTGACCCGGGTGATCATGACCTTCGCCGCCGGGTCCCAGGCCGGCGAGGACCCCGCCCGCGCCCGCGCCGCCGTGGCCTCCTGGGCCTCATTGAACGCCCTGGCCGCCCTGGCTGCGCGCGAGACGCTGAAGGACGTCGAGGAGGCGGGCGGCGGCTGGAGCTTCGCCAAGCTGACCATCGCCAACTCGGCGCTGAGGGAGCTGACGGCGGGGGTGAAGTAAGGGACTTGGGGTGGGGGGCTCCAATTCACCGCTCATCCCCGCGAAGGCGGGGATCCAGATACATCCACCGAAGTTCGTGGGTTTCACCTGGATCCCCGCCTTCGCGGGGATGAGCGGCGCTAAAAGCAGGTTTGGCCCCTGAAGCCCCCCAAAAAAATTCCGCTTCGCTTTACAGCCTTGACCGTGCAGGTTGCCGCCGCGGCGGCTCGAGATCGCCGGTATCGGGAGACGATCCGACATGCACAGTCTTCTCGCCCTGGTCACCCTGGGCGCGCTGCTGCTGTTCTTCTGGATGGCGCTCCGCGTCGGCCAGGCGCGCGGCAAGTTCAACGTCACCGCGCCCGCGACCACCGGCCATCCCGAATTCGAGCGCCATTTCCGCGTCCAGGCCAACACCCAGGAGGGCCTGGTGGTGTTCCTGCCCGCGGTCTGGCTGCTTGCCCTGACCCTCGACAGCCTCACCGCCAGCAAGCTCGGCGACATCATCGGCGCCGGGCTGGGCGCAGTGTGGATCGCCGGCCGGACGCTCTACATGATCAGCTATGTCAAGGATCCCGCCAGCCGCGGCCCGGGCTTCGGCATCCAGGCGCTGGCCATGATGATCGCCCTCTTGGGGGCGACCGGCGTGGTGGTCTGGAGCCTGGCCAAATCCGGTTTGTAGCCGCTTTGTTGCGAAGCGGGGCCACATTAAGGCCCCGCTGCTTTGCGATACTTCACGCGTTAATTCGGTCGGGCGACGAGGGTGACCTCAGAACCGGACTTGGCGCTACGGGAATAGATGCGACAGGACAAGGACGCACGCCCATGAATAAGCGTTTGATCACCCTGGCGGCGGTGGCCTGCCTCGGCGCCGCCGTGGCCGCCTGCGAAACGGCGACGCCTTACCAGCCGATGAAGCCGGGCGCCGGACAGTCCGGCGGCTATTCGGAGTATCGCATCGAGCCCGACCGCTGGAAGGTCACCTTCCACGGCAACAGCATGACCTCGCGCGAGACGGTGGAGACCTATCTGCTCTACCGCGCGGCCGAGCTGACGGTGAACCAGGGCTATGACTGGTTCCAGACCGTCCAGCGCGCCACCGACAAGCATAGCGAGACCTATGCCGAACCCTACGGCCCGATGGGCCCCTACGGCTACGGCTGGCGGCCCTATTGGCGCTATTACGGCGGCCATTTCGGCTGGCGCTCCTGGGACCCCTTCTGGGGCGATCCCTTCTGGGCCGACCAGGTCGATATCCGCACGATCGAGAAGTACGAGGCCTCGGCCGAGATCGTGATGGGGCGCGGCCCCAAGCCCCAAGACGAAAAGCACGCCTTCGACGCGCGGTCGGTGCTGTCCAACCTCGCGCCGAAGATCGTGCGGCCGGCGCCTTGATTAACCGCGGCAACCCGCGTCGATGACGTCTAAGGACCCTTCCCCCTCGATGGGGGAAGGGCAGGGTTGGGGGTGTTCGCGCAGGTGTTGGGGCGAAGAGTGCGGTTGGGCGCAAAGCCCATCTTCGCCATCCTATCAAGGACGGGGACACACCCCCATCCCAACCCTTCCCCCATTGAGGGGGAAGGGCTTTCGTAGCTACCGCGGCGCCATGCGGATCGCGCCGTCGAGGCGGACGTCCTCGCCGTTGAAATAGCCGTTGGTGATCATGGTCAGGGCCAGCTGGGCGTATTCCGGCGGGGCGCCCAGGCGCTTGGGGAAGGGGACGCTGGCGGCCAGGCCCGCCTTCACCGCTTCCGATGCGCTCTGCATCAGCGGGGTGTTGAAGATCCCCGGCAGGATGGTGTTGACGCGGATGCCTTCGTTCATCAGGTCGCGGGCGATGGGCAGGGTCATGCCGACCACGCCGCCCTTGGACGCCGAATAGGCCGCCTGGCCCATCTGGCCGTCCTCGGCGGCCACCGAGGCGGTGTTGATGATCACGCCGCGCTCGCCGTCTTCCTGCGGCTCCAGGCTCAGCATGCCGGCCGCCGACTTGGCGAGGCAGCGGAAGGTGCCCACCAGGTTGATCTGGATGACCATGTTGAAGGCGTCGAGCGGGAAGTGCTTGATGGCGCCGGTCTGCTTGTCGCGGCTGGCGGTCTTGATGGCGTTGCCGGTGCCGGCGCAGTTGACCAGGATGCGCTCCTGGCCGTGGGCCGCGCGGGCCTTGGCGAAACCGGCGTCGACGTCCTCTTCGGAGGTGACGTTGACCTTGCAGAAGACGCCGCCGATCTCTGCGGCCACCGCTTCGCCCCGGGCTTCGTTCATGTCGAAGATGGCGACCTTGACGCCCTGGGCGGCCAGGGCGCGAACCGTGGCTTCACCCAGGCCCGAGGCGCCGCCGGTGACGACGGCGGAGACGGATGAGTCGAGTTTCATGGACTTTGCTTCCTTCAGAGGCGTTAATTGCGACGTTCAAACGAAGCGGATCTGAGGGGTTTATCGAGGATGGCGGCCCAGGCCAACGCTGACCCAAGGGCGCCTTTGGCACTATTCTTCGCCGTCCGCCTTCCCCGGTCCGACCAGATCCGTTCATGAGTTTCGACACCCTCTTTATCGCCGCGTCGGTCGCCGCGTGCATCGCCTATGCGTTCATTGCCGGGCGCCCCGTCTCGCCGGCGCGCACCCTGGTCAAGGCCGCGGCCGTGGGGACGCTGGCGGTGCTGGCCTATGTCCGCGGCGCGCCAACGGCCCTGGTGGTGGCCCTGGGCCTCAGCGCCCTGGGCGACGCCTTCCTGGCCGGCGATCCCGCGACATGGCTGCCGGCTGGGCTGACGTCGTTCCTGCTCGCGCATGGGAGCTACATCTGGCTGTTCCTGCAGGACGGCGGCGGCCGCGCGGCCCTGGCCGCCGAGCCTGTGCGAGCCGTGGGCGTGATCGCGGCCTTCGCCGCGGGCCTGATGATGCTGGCCTGGCTGTGGCGCTCACTGGAAGCCCTCAGGCCGGCCGTGACGCTCTACGCCCTGGCGCTGGCGGCCATGGTCGCGGCGGCCTTCACCCTGCCCAAGATCCTGTGGCCGGCCATGGCGGGCGCGGTCTGGTTCATGGCCTCGGACGCCATCCTGTCAGCCGAGCTGTTCAAGGGCCTGCGTACGAGGCTTTCCACGCAGGCGGTCTGGTGGCTCTACTACGCCGCCCAGGGCGCCATCACCTATGCCTACTTGCGATAAGGGGCGGCGGCATGGGCGGGGCCTTGCGTATCGAGAACCTGCACAGCCGCCTCGCCGGTCCATTCGACGTGACGGTGGCGCCGGGCGAGGCCCTGGCCGTCACCGGGGCGTCCGGCGCGGGCAAGAGCCTGTTCCTGCGCATGGTGGCGGATCTCGACTCCCACCAGGGCGAGGTATGGCTGGGGGACGTCGCCCGCTCCGGCCTGCACGCCCGCGACTGGCGGCGAAAGGTGGTCTATGTCGGCGCCGAGACCGGCTGGTGGTCGGACGAGGTCGCCGCCCATTTCGAACCCGCCCACAAGGCGCCGGCGGCGGCGCTCGCGGACCGGCTCAGCCTCGATCCAGCGCTGCTGGCCGCCAAGGTCGCGCGCCTTTCGACCGGCGAGCGCCAGCGCCTGGCCCTGATCCGCGCCCTGGTCCGCCAGCCCGCCGCCCTGTTGCTGGACGAGCCCACCGCCGCCCTCGACCGCGACAGCGTCGGGCGGGTCGAGGCCCTGCTAGCCGAGCGCATCGCCGCGGGGATCATCCTGGTCATGGTCACGCACGATCCGGGCCAGGCCCAAAGGCTCGGCAGCCGCCACCTGGTCATGCAGGCGGGCAAGCTGGTGGAGCCGGCATGAACCCGATCCTCCTGACCCCGCTGGACCTGACCATCGCCGCCAGCCTGCTGGCGATCGACTCGGCCGTGTCCCTGGCGCTGCGCCTGAACCTGCATGGCAAGATCGTGGTCGCCGCGGGGCGCATGGTGCTGCAGTTGGTGGCGATCGGCTTCATCCTGCGCAAGGTGTTCCAGCTGGCCAACCCGGCGGTGACCGGCATGATCGTGCTGATCATGGTGCTGATCGCCGCCCGCGAGGCCGCCGCCCGCCCGGAGAGGCGCCTGAAGCACGCCGCCGGCTTCTGGATCGGCCTGGGCTCGATCAGCAGCGCCACCCTGCTGACCGCCCTTTTCGCCCTGACCACGGCGCTGCGGCCCCATCCCTGGTACGACGCCCGCTACGCCGTGCCGCTGGCGGGCATCCTGCTCGGCAATATCCTCAACGCCACCAGCCTGGCCCTGGACAGCTTCCTAGGCTCCATCAGCCGCGAGAAGGCCGGTATCGAGGCGCGGCTATGCCTGGGGGCGGGCTTCTGGGAGGCGATCACGCCCCATGTGCGCGACGCCATCCGCCGCGGTCTGGTGCCGATCGTCAACCAGATGTCGGCCGCCGGCGTGGTCACCCTGCCCGGCATCATGACCGGCCAGATCCTGGCCGGGCTCGATCCGGTGGAGGCGGTGAAATACCAGATCCTCCTGATGTTCCTGCTCTCGGGCGGCAGCGCGCTCGCCGCCACCGCCGCCGCCTACCTCGCCGCCTGGCGCCTGACCGACCCGCGCGAGCGGCTCAGGCTGGACCGGCTGAAATAGGGCGAGGCGCGCTTGGCCCGCAGGATCAGCCAGGCCGCCACCGCCAAGGGAACACACCAGATCACCCGCGCCTCGTAGCGGCCATTGACGGACGAGAGCGCGCCGCAGATCGCGCCATTGGCCAGAACGCCCACCACGACGAGAGCCAGGAGCTGGCTCGCCGGCGTGACGGCCGCGTCTGCGGGCGCCGCCCTCAGCGCCGCAAAGCCCATGGCGATGACCAGCAAGGCCATGATCGCGCTCTGCCAGGCCCAGAGCCGGCCGATCGGCCAGGCCTGCGCCGTGGCCAGGGTCCGCCGCATCGCCGCCTGGGTGTCCGCCGGCAGGGTGAGGGCGAAGGTGCGCTGAAGACTGGGCTTGTAGTCGAAGTCCGAGAGGTCGGTATCGCTGATCTGGCGGATGGCGTTCCCGAGGGACGCGCGCGCCTGCTCCAGCGGATAGGCGCGGACCACGGCCAGGGCGAAGCGGGTCTGCTCATCGCCCAGGGCGCGGCGCACAGGCGGGGCCACGGTCTGGAACACCCCGTCCCGCTCCGTCTCGCCCCACAGGAAATGGTCCGCGTCCATCGGCAGGCGATCCGCATAGCGGCAGACGATGAAGGCCTGGCCGCCGCAGCCCGACTTGGCGAGGCGCGCGCCGGTCCCGTCGTCCACCAGGCGCGCGGTCAGGAACGGCGGGGTCACCGGCGGCGCGCCCACCGTGTGGCGCACAGCGGCGCTGAAGGCGAAACTCCCGGCCAGGGCGGCGAGGATCGCCGCTGCCCCGACCGCCAGGCCGAGCGCCGGCTTCAGGCGGCCCGTCAGGCCGAGGCTAATCCCCGCAGCCATCATCACCCCGATCACCGGGGCGACGGAGGTGTGGGCCAGGGCGGCGAAGACCGTCATGGCGCCGAGCACCGCGACGTCCAGGCGTCCCAGCCGGCTCCGAAGGGCGAACAGCGCCGCCAGAGCCCCTATGCTGACCCCGGCCCAGATGTCGGGCATCAGGAAGCAGACGAAGAAGGCCGCCGGGCTGGCCAGGGCCAGCAGCGCCATGACCGCAGCGTAGGCGCGAAGGCTTGCGATCCCGAGGCCCCGCAGCACGATTTCGACCAGCCAGGCCAAGGCCAGGGCCTGGACCAGCACGGTCAGCCAGAAACCGCCGGTGCGCGCGCCGAGGTCGGCCAGCACGCCGTAGTAGATCGAGCGGCCGCCCAGCACCTCCTTGTCGTCATAGCCATGGCCGCTCACTGGCGCGGCCCCCGCCTCATGCGCGACGACGCCGGCGCCGGGGTCGAGCCGGGCCCAGGAGGAGGCGAAGCGCGGTCCCAGAAGCTTCATCACCGCCACGTCCGGCCCGCGGACATAGCCCAGGGTGTCGGGGTGGAAGAACGGCTGTCGGTTGACCGCCGCCGGCCAGCACAAAGCCAACGCCGCCAGCAGCACCGCGCCGGCGCGCAGCAGGGATTGCAGTTTGACCGGCATGATCAGCAGGCGTCTCCAAGTGACGACACCGACTCATGCCCTCTCACTTGTGATTTTCCGGTTATCGCCATCCAGGGTTAAGCTGATCCGCAAATGGGGGGAGCCCGGATGGACGCGCGCGTCTCATCCCGTAAGGCCTACCCGACGTCGGGACCATCCATCCTGAGGGGCCTGGCGGCGTTCCTCTGTGACGATCAACCGACCAGAATCGAGGAGCGAGGCGGCGTCCCCTTCTTTTTCAACGCTTTCTGGGCCGCGCGGCAAAGGCAGACCCATCCCTTGCACGAGGTCAGCTACAGGGCCTGTTTCAAGCCGCAGCTGCCGGCCTTCTTCATCGAGCGGCTGACGGCGCCCGGCGATCTGGTCCACGACCCCTTCATGGGCCGGGGCACCGCCCCGCTCCAGGCGGCGCTGATGGGGCGGCGCGCGGTCGGCTCGGACATCAACCCGCTCAGCCTCATGCTGGCCCGGCCGCGCCTCACGCCGCCCGGGCTCGGCGAGATCCAGGCGCGCCTGTCCTCGATCGATCTGCAAGGGCCGCCGCCTGCGGCCGACGATGACCTGCTGGTCTTTTTCCACCCGCAGACCCTGGCCGAGATCAGCGCCCTGCGCGCCTATCTGCTGCGGCGCGACGCCGGCGGGAGGCTCGATCCGGTCGACGACTGGATCCGGATGGTGGCCATGGGACGGCTGACCGGCCATTCGCCCGGGTTCTTTTCCGTCTACACCCTGCCGCCCAACCAGGCCGCCTCGGTCACGGCCCAGAGGCGGATCAACCAAAGGCTGGGCCAGGTTCCGCCCCTGCGTTCGGCGCCGGAACTGATCATGCGAAAATCCGAGGCCCTGCTGCGCCGGGGCGCGCCACGGCGAGGCCGGGCCCGCCTCTACACCGCCGCCGCCGAATGCACGCCGGGCGTCGCGACCGCGAGCGTCGACCTGGTCGTCACCTCGCCGCCCTTTCTGGACGTGGTCAACTATGAGGCCGACAACTGGATGCGCGCCTGGTTCGCCGGATTGGACGACTCGGCCTCACAGGTCGCCCGCCACCACAGCCTGACGGACTGGTCCGCCTTCGTGCGCCGCGTCTTCGTTGAACTGGCGCGGGTGGTGCGCCCGGGCGGCCACGTCGCCTTCGAGGTGGGCGAGGTCCGCGGCGGCAGCCTCGCCCTGGAAACCCTGGTGCTGGCGGCGATCCAGGGCCTGCCGTTCCAGGCCCTGTGCGTGGTGGTCAACACCCAGGCCTTCACCAAGACCGCAAACTGCTGGGGCGTCGGCAACAACGCCAAGGGCACCAACAGCAACCGCATCGTGCTGGCGCAGCGGGTCTGAAAAGCCTCTCCCCATCGAGGGGGAAGGGCTTTTTTCCTAGAACACCACCACGCTGCGGATGCTTGTCCCCGCATGCATCAGGTCGAACGCCTCGTTGATGCGCTCAAGCGGCAGGGTGTGGGTGATCATCGGGT
>FTFU01002382.1_pt1 | contig 23395 bp, 24 predicted proteins | sample 1640511 | NCBI WGS metagenome assembly FTFU01 (sample SAMEA3914789, study PRJEB12502) | metagenome | biome: forest; material: soil | place: Canada | collected 2011-07-03 | depth 0.3 m | reverse complement strand
GACGCTTCCGGAGAGGTGGCTGAGCGGTTGAAAGCACCGCACTCGAAATGCGGCATACTCGCAAGGGTATCGAGGGTTCGAATCCCTCCCTCTCCGCCACCGTTTTCTGAACCCCAGTCCCCGTAAGGACTTCTTGCACAGCAAGGGGTTGCGGCGCTAAGCGTGCTACAGAGGGCGCTACAAATCACCCTCGACCTAGCGGCGCGAGGGGCACTTTGAAACGGGTTGCAAGCCAGCAGTTCCTTTACGAGCGGGGCGGGGTCTATTGGTTTCGACGAGCCGTCCCGGAGGCTGCACGGGGCGCATTTGGCGGGCGGCTGGAGGTTCAGATTTCCCTCCGCACCAGGACCCTGTCCGAAGCGCGGCACCGATTGAACGCCCACCTGAAGGATTTCGATCAGCGTCTGGCTCAGTCAACAGGACGCCCTGACCCGACGCTGTCTCCCGCGTCGCTAAGCACTCACCTGGAGCCGGTCGAGATCGACGCTGCGGTCCGACTGTGGCTTCGAGATCGGCTGCATCGGGAGGCAATCACCGGGGTCACCACCGGCGGCTCCCTATCTGTCAGCCCTGAAGAGGTAGGCGCAACGTCACGGCGGCAGGACCTCGCCTTGAGCTCCGACATCATCAAGCTTGTGCATCTTCAGGGTGGTGATGCGCAGTTGAACACCCGATGGATCGCGCAAGCTATCTGCGAGGCCAACGGTTGGTTCATCGGTAAAGGGTCCCCCACCGAAACCTACCTGCTACGCATGGTGGGGCGCGCCCAGCGCGAGTTCTCTCAACAGGCGATCTCCGAGATGAACGGTGATCCGGTCCAGGTCGGAGAGGCGGTTTTCGCTGGTGACCAATACCTGCTTGACCAAAAGCGGGAGGCCAAGCGCCCGAGCGGGCCGCCTGTTCGGATCACTGCTTTGTTCACTGGTTACGCCGCTGAACGAAAGCCAAAACCGGCGACCGTGAAGGCATGGAAGCGGCTCATTGGGGAGTTGGTCGCCCATCTCGGCCACGACGACGCCAGGAAGGTCACGCCGCACGACATCGTTGATTGGAAGGACAAGCTACTGGCCGGGACCACCCGCAGTGGGACGCCCCGAAGCGCCCGCACGGTGCGCGAGACCTATCTGGCGTCCGCCAGGGCGGTATTCCGGTGGGCCGTTGAGAACCGCAAGCTGGATCGGGACCCCACCGCCGGGATCAAAGTGCGAGGGGCGGAGAAACCACGCTTGCGCACCGAAAAGGGCCTGACCAACGCTGAAGCGACGACAATCCTGGCGGCGGCGCAGAACGTCTCCTCGTCGCGGCGGAGCGCCGAGCACGCCCTGGCGCGACGCTGGGTGCCATGGTTATGCGCCTACACCGGCGCTCGCGTGAACGAGATCACCCAGCTCCGGGCTGAAGACGTGGCCAAGGTCGATGAGGTTTGGACGATCCGTATCACGCCAGAGGCGGGCGCGGTGAAGAACAACAGGGCTCGTGTGGTGCCCCTTCATGCCCACCTGATCGAGCAGGGCTTCATCAAGCTGGTCGAAAAGAAGCAGGGGCCGCTGTTCTACGATCCCGTTCGCCATCGCGGCGGCTCGGAGGGGAACCCCCAGTTCAAGAAGGTCGGCGAGCGACTTGCGGCCTGGGTCCGCGAGTTGGGAGTGGACGACCCCGAGGTCGCCCCAAATCACGGGTGGCGGCATCGCTTCAAGACCGTCGCCAGATCGGTTGGAATGGACCCGGAAACACGGGACGCGATCCAAGGGCACCGCCCCCGCACTGAGGGCGAGGAGTATGGCGAAATCCCAGTCGCTGTGCTCGCACGGGCAATCGAGATGTTGCCGCGCTACGACACGTCGCCGCCGAAGGCGTAGTCTGATGTGACGATGAGCGGCTCGCTCAAGGAGCGGCGACTGGTGAAAACGCGGTTTTCGGCCTGTTTTCCGGTTTTTTGCAACCCGTTGCAATGACGCTTGACGATGAAAGTGTTCGATTTTTTGGTGCCGACACCTGTGCGGCGGCCCCCTTGCGGATCAGGGGCCGGCTTTATCCCTAGCCGCGCCGCGCCCGGAGCAATCGTGCTCCTTTGATCAGCCACTCCAACTCGTCATCGTTTAGGTCGGACACCGCGTCGGCGAACCGATCCGTCGCTGTCGTCGGCATCGCCGAGGTGAACAGGTTTGCGGGCGTCGTCTGAAGGGCGGTCGCCAGGGCTTCAATTGTGTCGAAGGAGGGGGAGGTCTCACCCGCCTCGATGCGCCTTACCCACTGCTCTGAAACGTCTGCGAGGTCGGCCAGTTGGGGCTGCGTCAGGCCACGGTCAGCCCTGAGCGCACGCGCCTTCCCACCGAACACCTTCGCCAGATCGCCCATCGACACCTCCAGGGCGTTTGTCGCCCGGTGTGCGGCTGGCTCCCAGACACGGAGAGTGGCGCTTTTATCGTCACTTATGGTTGCGGCAAACGACCGTGGCTGTAGTTTGTGGCCATGTTCTGGGGGGCGTTATGGTCGAGACGATTTTAGGCGTTGCTGCGTTGGTCGCCGTTCTGGTGTTGCTCTATGGGCTCGTTTGCCTTGTCCGGCCTCTCTGGCTGGTTCATTCGCGAAAGCAAGCAGGTGGCGTCGTCATCGCCGCCCTCGTCGTCTGCGGCGTCCTCGGGAGCGTCCCACCATCAAGGCCGTCGAACATCCCGCCGCCCGCCTGGGCTGAGCGGGTGGAGGTGTGCCGGCGCGCCATGGCGGTCAGGGACTGCCCGAAGTCGGACGCCGATGTTGCGGCTGCGCGCGCGGCGGTCGCCAAGGCGGCGCATGACGCCGAGCAAGGACAGGTGCAATCGGCCACGGCGGCGGCGACGACGGCGTCTGCTGCTGCGGGCGACGGGGCGGGGCTCAAGTATGAAGACCGTGACGGTGTGGCCCGGCCGGTCATGGATAGCGCCCTAAACCCCTACGACCCTAAGGACGACGCCGACATTTACCGCGCCTGGGGAACGGCCGGGGTCAGGCGGATCGAGCGGTTACGTCATGCGGCGGCGGATGCGGTCGCCAAGAGCGGCAAGTGCGATCAGGTCAATCTCACCGAACTGGCGGACCAGCGCTCGAAGCCGCCCAAGCATCCCGTCGTCATGGTGGCCTGCGTGAACCAAGCCCAGTTCTTCGTGTCGGAGGAGGACGTTGAGCGCGGCATACAGAGCGAGGACGACAGGGCGGCGGCGGTGAGATCGGTGACCTTCACCACCGCCTGCGACGAGCAGGTGCAGGCCATGCTGACCTACCCCTCGTCGTTCAACTTGCACTGGGGGCAGGAGACCACCAAAGACGACGCCGGCAACTACGGCCTCGTTATCCACTTCGATGCGCTCAACGGCTTCGGCAACAAGGTGCCCAAGTCGGCAGTGTGCATGTCCACGCCGACCGGCGGGATGAAAGTGCGCATCGTCAATCGCTAGGATGGTCACCCCGTCTGCACCTCGCCGCTACGGCTACCGCGCCGACTACAGGCACTCCGTGGGGCCGCTGTGCATCGGCGACCCGGCAGCGACTACAATGGCTTCACATGGGCCGAACGGTCGGCGGCGACGCCGGCCCAGAAGCAGGCGGTGGCGGAGGGGCGCATCCAGAAGCCCTTCGACCTGCGGGATCGTCGGCTATTGGGCGGGGGACGATCCTGAGGGGCGGGGATACGTCTTCATGCACAACGAGGACTACGCCCTCCACTCTAGGTTCACCGATCCGCTCAGGTGGTTCAGGCTGGTCCGAAAGCATTTCGTGCATGGAGCATGGTTCACGCTGCTGACCATGGCCCGGCGGACATGAAGCGCCCGTTCGACGAGGTCTACCCGATAGGATTGCCAGAGGAGGGAGCGCTATGGCCTGACGTCGCTGATGCCCTCGGGGTTACTCCAGCTAAGTTTGTTACCAGCGCGGCCGACGCGGACCTCAGGGGGCTTCACAGGGGCAATCCGTTCCGGCCCCGGCTACTGCCCTAGCTCAGGCCGACCTTGGCCTACTACGGGGCGGCCGGGCGTGGATGCTCGGCCAGAGGTCTGTGGCGCAGAAAGCCTCACCGACCTTTGAAGCTGCAAAAGGAGTTTCGCAATTTTGCAACCGGTTGCAAATCTGCTTGACGAAGAAGCGGTAGGGCTGCGCCAGCGGGAAGCGATCCGCCGATGCCGCTTGGATTGCCCCCTGCGCGCGCGGCATCTGCAATCGTCCGAGGCCATATAGTGCACGACCGCCTTTGACGGACCGGTAAGGTTTAGACACATTCATTCGTATCGCGGCCCGCATGCGCGGCCGGAGGGAGTTGTATGGCGGCGACAGTCAAAGCTGCGGTTGCCCCAGCAGTGATGCGCTGGGCACGGGAAAGCCACGGCCTTTCGTTGGAGGAAGCGGCCGAGCGTCTGCACGTGCACGCGGAACGCATCACGGCCTGGGAAGCGGGCGAAGACCGCCCGACCATCGGGCAACTGAGGCGCGCGGCAGAAGTCTATCGGCGACCGTTTGGTGTGTTCTTGCTGTCAGAGCCTCCCACCGACGCCTTTCGACTGCCGCATGACTTCCGACGCCTGCCTGGTGACGTGCCCCAGCCCAAAAGCGAACGTCTGACCTATCAGCTCCGGTTGACTGCCGAACGCCGTCTCCAGGCATTGGAGCTTTACGAGGACCTCGGAGAACGGCCGGAGGCTTTCCCCGTGCGCACCCAATTGGGTGAGGACGTAGATCGGATAGCTGATGCTCTGCGGAACGCCCTCAAGGTGACGGCCGAGGAACAGGCGACGTGGCGCACTCCGGAAGCTGCACTCCCAGCTTGGAAGGCGAAGTTGGAAGGGGCTGGCGTCCTTGTCGTTCAATTCTCCCGCGTTGCCGTCAGCGAGATGCGTGGAGCCTCGGTGGTGGAGTTCCCATTGCCCGTTATCGCGCTGAACGCGAAGGACAGCGCGGCGGGGCGGGTTTTCACACTGTTCCATGAGTTGGCCCACATCAGCCTCGGGGAAGCCAGCCTGTGCGACATTGACGATGATCACGTGCGCCCGCCGCAGGAACAGGCGGTCGAGGTATTCTGCAACTCCGTCGCCGGCGCGGCCCTGATCCCGCGTGATGCGATCCTAGGGCATCGATTGGTGCAAGCGCGCCGGGAGCGGCTTGTCGAGTGGTCAGACGAGGAAATCGACGTCTTGCGCCGTGATTTCGCTGTCTCTCGCTTTGTAGTCCTTAGGCGACTGGTGGCGCTGGGGCGAGCATCCGATGCCTTCTACGGACGCCGCCACCACGTGTGGGCGCAAGAGTTGGCGCGGCGTGAGGCGGCTCAGCTTGACCGTGACGTGTATGTGCCGCCCCCGCGCAAGGCCCTATCGGCGGCCGGAAAGGAGTTCGCCCGGCTGGTGCTCCGCGCCTATCACGAAGACCACATCACGTTGAGCGACGTCTCTGAATACCTACGCCTGAAAGTGAAGCACCTTCCCGAGCTTGAGCGCGAGGCATTCGGGTGAACTATTGCCTCGACACTAGTGCTCTCCTGGATGGTTGGGTGCGATACTATCCACCGGACAACTTCCCCTCGTTTTGGGCGAAGATGGACGAACTGGTGGAGAGCGGGAAAGTCTGTGCTTGTCGCCAAGTTCTGGAGGAGCTCAAGGCGCGAGACGATGATGTCTACGACTGGCTGAAGAAGCGGTTCAACATCGTGGTCGAGATCGACGAGGCGCGCTTCGCTCTGGCCCAGACTATCAGCGGCGAGTTCCCCGGTTGGGCAGACCGAAAGCGCAGTGGTGCCGACCCGTTCATTGTGGCTTTGGCCGAGCAGCGCGGTCTCCAAGTAATCACGGGAGAGCGCATGGCGAACAGTCTGAAGGGCAGCAAGACGAAGATACCCGATGTGTGCCGCCATCGGCGCGTGGCCTGGGGCGCGATGGTCGATCTGATCCGGGCAGAAGGTTGGAAGTTCTGAGACCGACGCCAGTGCGCGTTTCTGCGCCCTTTCGCTTGGCATGGCCAGCGACCAAGCCGCCATGGCCCGCGCCTTAGGTCTGCCCAGGCGATGGGGTCTGGCTGATGAGAACCGCCCCGGTTTCCGGGTCCAGCAACGCCTCGACCTCCGACATGTAGAAGAAGTGGTGGTCGTAATCTCGCGGAGCAGCGTCTGGCGGCGTGATCCTCGCTGTGACGTGCTCCCACATGTCGCCGTAGTCTCGGCCCCAGCCTGAGCCGTCGTAGACGAATAGTTCCTCGCCGCTGGCCATCCGAATGATGGTGGGTTGGCCGCGCCGCGCCACCAACACCTTGATTAGGGGAGCGCCCAGCCCCTCCGTAAGGTCGCCCCAGCCCTGGCGCTCCACCATGATGCCTGTGATCCTCCCTCAAGGTTCCAGTCCCGCCGGGGGGAGATTGATCGGATGTCGCCATTCCCCCAAGATGCCTCTATGCGGGGAGGCCGGCGCGACTTCAACCTTGGACTTGGGGCATTTATCGCGGCCCCAAGCGGAGCTTTTGCCATGGGGCAGCGAGGCAAGGACGATAAAGGCGGCGTCGCCTCGACGATCACGTTTGGCGAACCGATCATCAGCGAGTTCGAGCGCCAGCGGCGGGCCGAGGGGCGTCTCTGGGCCGAGGGCTACACCCAGGCCGAACTCGACATAGCGCAGGAGAAATACGGCCTGAGCTTTCCACCCGACCTTGTGGCCCTCCTACGGGATCGGCGGCCCGTCCTTGGCTACGATTGGCGCTTCGACGACATTGAAATCCGCACCATGCTGAAATGGCCCCTGGAGGGGCTACTATTCGATGTCGAGCATGGCGGCCTTTGGTGGCCGGAATGGGGGGAGAGGCCGGCAACCGAAGATGCGCGCGCCGAAGTGGTCGGCAAGGTCGTAAGCGAGGCCCCGAAGCTGATCCCGCTGGTGTCGCACCGATACCTACCAGCGGAGCCGCACGAGGCGGGGAACCCTGTGTTGTCGGTCTACCAATCCGACGTCATCTACTATGGCGTCAACCTCACGGACTATTTCGAGCGCGAGTTTGGCGATCCGGGCCGCGCGCTGCCACAAGGCGTGAAGCACATCAGGTTCTGGTCCGATCTGGTCGAGCGAAACGGATGAGGTTGCGCCGAGGCGGGGCGAGGGAAGCAGAGCATGACTGTCTCCCGCATTGCTGATCTGCCCTTTCCCGTGACGGCTGCAAAAGCCGATTGGCTGGTAGCCTCCCACTGGGTCGGCTTTACGCCGGCATCGGATGCCGCCGCCGCCTCATCTCGTTGTCAGGCCACGGTGGCCCGACAGTTCGGGATTGGTTACGTGCTCGAATATGCCACCTTGACCTACGGGACGCCGAATGCCGGCTTCGAGGCGCATCCAGACTACCTTGCCGAGCGAGCAGCACATCAGCAAGTCGCAGGCAAGTTGGTCGCGGTCCATCGGCTCCGGCCGACTGCGCGGTCACTGCAAAGCATTCTGGGCGAAGCAGACTTCCGGCGCATGCAGGATATGTGGGCTGAGCCGGGCAAACGGCGTCGATGGTCAGTCGCGTTCCCAATCGTCGAAAGTTACGAGATACCCACAAGGCCTTACGCGAACGAGGTATTCTCTTCCGAGGCGATGCGGCGACTTTTCGCGCACCCTTCCGCGACTTTGCGTCCGCTCAACGACGAGGAGCGCTCCAGCATAGCTGACCTCCCGCTGGTTCCTCGGCCGACGATGAATGCGTGGATCGGAATTGAAGACGAATGTGCAGCGGCAGCGGCCAGCCAGATCAGCCCCAAGATTGAACATGACATCGGCACCGATCTTGGATCAGTGGCGATGGAAGGCATGACCGAGGAGCAGCGCGCCATGGTCCGGCGACGCGCTGCTTGGCTCGCCCAGAGATTTGTGCTGCTGAGACAACGGGCGGGCAAGCTTTACTGTGACAACTGCGCGTTCGATCCTGTCTCGCTGATCAACGGCGCGCCGGTCCGCCCTCGTTCATTGCTGGATGTCCACCATCGTCACCCCTTGGAGGAAGGAAAGCGAGTGACCACACTGGGCGATTTCAGCCTGCTGTGCCCTACTTGCCATCGGTTCGAGCACGCATTGCTGCGAGCCGCCAAAGCATAATAGTGGCAGATGCCCAGGTTGCCTGCACCCGGACGGCGACAATGACCAACGCTTCTGATCTTGGCAGGTGGGCTCGGAACCATGATGCCTGCCGCAACTGTGGCACGACCGGTCGGGACCACGCCGGTCGCGGTTGCTGCGCCCTATGCCTGCCGGCGTGGCGAGAAAAGATACATGCGGAAAATTGGGACCCAAATGCGCCGGGGCCTATATCGCGCTGGCCCTTAGGCTGGCTACTTAGCAGCTATCCTGACACGCCCACTCCGATACTCGCGTTGCATAGGGCTGAGGTCCTCCGGCAACTCGAACGGCGGCTCGACCGACTACGCCATGAAGAATGGTTGCGCACCGGAGACGTCACCGCGCTGGACGTGGAGGAGCAGCTCAATCGCGTGTGGAGGTCAATCAGGCCTCGCCCAAGTCACCGGGGGCCGTCCCCCTTTGCGGGCGGGGCGACCTGGATCACTGCGCCATTCAATCAGCGGCAACTCACGGCGTTGTCGGCACTTCTGATCGACCTGACGCGGCACATGCCTTGGCGCATCAACTTCGGCGAATGGTGGGAGGCGGTAGCAAAACCGGCTCAGGAGGAACGGTTGAACAGAAGTTTAGGCTGAGCGGCGCGGAGGGTGTTAGCGGGAGAGCCCCCTACCGCTCTCACAAAGGTTCGTTTTTAGGAGCCGGGCGGCGACGGCCCAAACCGGCTCCACAAGCCCGAGTTTGTTTCTCAAAACAGTTTCTTGAAACATACCTTCTCATTTGGTAGGCTCCGGACGTTAGTGAGAAGGTCGCTGTCATGCTTGTCGGTTACGCGCGGGTCTCCACGGTCGATCAGGAGACCGAGTTGCAACGGGTTGCACTTACCGGCGCGGGGTGCGGGCGGATATTCGAGGAGAAGGCGTCAGGCGCGCAGCGCGACCGACCCGAGCTCGTGGCGGCGCTGGACTTCATGCGCGAGGGCGACACGCTCGTGGTCTGGAAACTCGACCGCCTTGCACGTTCGCTCAAGCAGCTTATTGAGACCGTCGAGGGGCTGGAGGCGCGCGGCGTCGGTTTCCGCAGCCTGACAGAGAATATCGACACGACTACGAACAGCGGGAAGCTCATCTTCCATATCTTCGCGGCCCTGGCAGAGTTCGAGCGCGGACTGATCCGGGAGCGGACTGTCGCCGGTCTGGCGTCGGCGCGTGCACGTGGCCGCGTCGGCGGGAGGCCGCGCGGGATGGACGACGCCGCCGTCACGATGGCTAAGGCGCTTCTAGCGAACAGAGACTTCACTGTCGCAGAGGTCGCAAAGCGTTTGGGGACATCCGTCGCCACCCTCTATCGCTATGTCCCGAACGCGCGCTCCGCCTCGGTCGCCGAATGACCACCTATTTTGTGGCCGATCTCCATTTCGGTGACGACGCTTACACGATGAAAGGCGCGCGCCCAGGCGGTAGCCCGTCACGTCCGTTCGCCGACGCCGCCGCCATGGACGCCGCCCTCATCGCCCGCTGGAACGAGGTGGTTTCGGATGGTGACGTGGTCTGGGTCCTCGGCGACGTCGCCAAGCGCGGCCATCTGAAGAAGGTGGGCCTGCTGAAGGGCGAGAAGCGTCTGGTCGCTGGAAACCGCGACCCGATTGGGGAGATCGTGGCGTCGGGGTTGTTCGCCGAGGTGCACGCCGTCAAATACCTACCCGGCATGCTGCTGACCCATGTGCCCGTGCATCCCAGCCAGCTCGGCCGGGCGGTGGTGAACGTCCATGGTCACCTGCATGGGCGCGCGGTGGGGGACGACAGGTTCATCTGCGTCTCTGTCGATCAGACGGCATTCCGACCCATCTGCCATCCCTGCGGGTGAGGGAGCGCGTCAATCAGGCCCAAAATCTGTCAGCCAATGCGGCAACGTCGCGAGCTGATCATCCTCCGCCCCGCCCAAGGTGATCCTTGCTGTTTGGACCTGATGGAGAAGGTCGGAGCAGAGGAGGGCCGCTCCGGTCCACAAACGCCACGCAGACGCCTTCCCCTTGATGACGTTTTCGAGGTGCGGCAACTCCTCCAGTGACGCGTGGGCGATCCGGCTCCCGATCTCGATGGCCCAGTTCTGGGCGATGATTTCCGGCACGAACACCTGGGGTGTGCCGTCAGAGACGCGCCACCAGTAGCCAAGGAACTTGAATTCCGAGGTGACGCGGGTGACGGAAGATGTGGTCTCGAATGGGCCGGCCCCGTGCAGCCGAAAGGCTTCGCGGATCAGCTCCTCAACGGCAGCCCCCTCGCTTCGGGGCACGGCGGCCCCGATGTTGTCGGAATAGACAATGAGCCGATCCTGGAGGTGGGCAGGTAGCCCCCGAAGGATGTCCGCCATCGCCATCTCGGCAACCAGCGAGGAGAGCGCCGAGCCTTGGGGCAAGCCCCGCCGGCCCAATTCGATCAATTCCCCGTCCAAAGGGCGGGCCGTGGCGATGTCCCTCATAGTGAACGTCATCGCACCCGTATGGATATGATGACGTGTGACCGTAAGGTCCATGCCTAAGTTCCTCTCCAGCCAGTCGTGGCTGATCGTCCCGAAGTAGTTTCGGACATCGACCTGGAGGAAGACGAGGTCGTCTTCTCCATCTTCCAACCGCTGTAGGAGGGCATTGCAAGCCGCTGCCCTTCCACGGCCCCCAGCTCGCGGTGTGAGCATGAACTGGGAGTGGTGCAGGCTTGCAAATGGGAACATCGACTGGGACAGGAGGCGTTGGCGCGCCTTGTCGGCCCAATCGAATGAACAGATGAGCCGGTGCCCGCCGGCCCGCTTGGGCATAAGGCGAACGCTGGCACGGGCCGGCCGGGCGAAGGACGCGATGGCCGGGAGCAGGCGGAGCGCCTCAGTCAGCTTGGCGCGGCGGAGGAGTTCCTGTTCGGCCCACTCCAACGACGGCTGGCTCTTGTAACAATCCGGGGCCGTGCGCCACAGCGCCATCAGCCGTCCCGCCAGCGTGCCCCTGAATTTGCGGGCCGCCTTTCGGGCATTGCGTATTGCGCCGCGCTCCACCAGCCCTTGTATGCGGCGAAGATGGGCCGCTTCCCTCGTTCGGCACCAACGCCTCAGCTCGCGCTCTTCATGCGGGCTAATGGAACTCGCCCTAAGGTTTCGCGAGCGCAGGGCGTCCACGAGCTCCTCGGTGGTGCGCCACCTCCCGGCATGGCCGAACGCCTGAGCGGACACGATGACGCCGTTTGGGAGGCGAGCACGGCGGCGAGATGGGGGATAGTGTCTTGTGGGCGCGCAAATGAGGGCCTGCGGCTCTGGTGCCACTGGTGATGCCGGAGTTGACGCCGTCGCGCCGCCAGGTAGGCGAACTCGTCGCCGCACGGGTGGCTCGCGTCTAGGAGCGGCATCGTCGGCCGCCTGTGGCTCCGTTGGCGTTTTTGACGCCGCGTTGGCCGCCAGCGTGCTGCCGGAGATGCGAACGCGTTGGCGCACAGGAGGTTCGCGTCTGGAACCGGCATCATCGGCCACCTGTGGCTCCATTGCCGTTGGCGACGCCGCAGTGTCCGGTGATGTGGCACCTGGGGGGCGAATGCGCTGGCGTGCCGGCGGCTCGCGTCTGGAGGCAGCGTCGTCAACCGCCTGCGGCTCCGTTGGCGCTCGTGACGACACCGGGGCCGCTGGCGCGCCGCTCCGGTAGCGAACGCGTTGTCGCACGGGCGGAAGTGCGGTCTGTTTGAAAGCCACGGTGCGCGCCTAGAGCGTCTGCTTGGTTGTGCAAGTTGACGCGCGCAAGTCCAAGATCACACCCTTGATGTTTGGCGCATAGAATAAGCTTATGACTTCGTGATCAAATACAGTGTCACCCTGAAAACTGAGCAGATCGCCGTGTTCGCTAACCGGAAAGCACGCCAGGCCACCGTCCGGTCTCCTCGAATGGACGACGAGAATTGTTCCCGGTTGGAAAATCTCATCCCGAGGCCCCAGAGGGGGGTAATAGTCAAAGAAGATGACCTGGTCGCCCGCTGCGATGGTCGAATTTGGTTCGTCGGCCGGGTTATCGAGCATTGAGCTTCCCCACCTTGGTGAGTGCTGCCCCGCGCTTTGTGAGCGCGCTGGCGAACCATGTCATCGCCCGCGAATAGGGAAGCCTGAACTGATGGCTGTCGCCCGATTGAACGGTGACCGATACGAACAGCTCGAACTCGGCAATCGGTTCGGGGTCTTTCTCGTTGTCCACTCTGAGATGCTGCCGACACGGCGCGGCCTGTGGGCTCCTGATGTCAGAGTTTCCAATTTTGACTGAGGTCTTGTTCGCGCCCATGTCTCAGCCCTCCGATGAATGCTGACGCTTGGCGGCGTTGAGCCACAGACGCAGGTCCGCCAAGGCATAGAGGACTTTGCGGCCCCGCTTGATGTAGGCTGGCCCTCCGCCGCGCGCTCTTAGCGTCGCCAGGGTGGCCTTTGGCGTCGATGTCAGCCTCTCTGCGCCCTCCGTATCTACATATTCCGTCTCGATGTGCTCCATCGTGCCGCCCTTCGTGTCCAGCAACCGCCATCATTGGCGATCAATGCCGGGCACACTGGAGGCGGCGGCTGATCGTTTGGCCCCTACCTGTTCAACTCTTTTCGCATCCGCGCGATGATCGCTCGCAGGCGGCCTTCCGACAGGCCAAATCCCTGGGTTGGCTTCGTGAGAAGCCTGGCCAATTCCGAGGTGCTGACCTGATTACCTTTCTCGACGATGATGCGTTTCGCCGCCTTTTCGATCCGGCGGTCGCGCTCGTCCACCATGAGCCGATCGGGATCGTCGGGGCTGGAGCCGCGCACTGCTCGCCTTCGCAATCCGCCTTCCCGACCGCTCCTTTGGTCCTTAACGCCTGCTGCAAGCGCCCGTCGCTCGCGCCACATGAGTTGCCTTGCAAATGCCTGGGCGATCCTCAGCCCTTCCCAGTAGGCGTCCAGCCGATCCTCGCTGCCAGCTTCGCGACCAGCGACCTCGATGCTCCAAACCAGTCGGGAAATGGCCGTCATGATCAACTCGGCGTCGCCCCCCTCATGGGTCGAAAGGTGGGCGGCCACGTCGCTGGTCGTTTGGCCGCTGGCTATCAGAGCCCTTCCGGTGCCGTTGAGTTCAATGGAGGGGAGGGCTGCCTCGATCAAGGCGTCGAGTTCATCGATGAGCCCCTGGCGTAGTCCGGCTGGGGTGTAGCTGTCGTCAACCTCGTCCGTGCCGATGGTCAACTTGCGCAGTAATTGCTTCCGCGCTGGCCTAAGCCACTTGACGTGCCGACCGTTGCGGCGGTCCTCGGGGTCAAGCTGGACTGGCTTCCAATTCGCGGGTGCGTTGTCGGGCCGGCAGTCCGGGTTCGGTTCCGGCGTGGGCTGAAAGCCCATTTCCGCCAACAGCTCGGCCTCTTCAATAGCCAACGGCCTCTTGGGCATCTCTGTCGCGTCCTCCTTCGACCGGCGCGGTTGCAGCCGCCAATAGCCCGTCGGGCCACCGGCGCAAGGTCGATATCTTGTCGGGCAGCGGCGGCGCTCTGCAACGGGTTGCAACCAACCCCTGCTGGTGCGCTAGAAAAACCACGAGCCGCGACGTTGAGCGCCCAAAATGCAGTCTAGAGCTGGGGTTGCATCCGGCACGTCGCCCCAGGGCTGACGTTTTCATGGAAGTGTGAAACGGTCCGGGGCATGCCGCAGTCAGAGATTAGTGCTACAGAGCGCGCTACAGGTAGAATGTCGATGCTGCCTCAAGTCGTTGATTTTTAAAGCATGATTGGAGCTGGCGCTTTGTCCCTCCCTCTCCGCCAACCACCCCTATCACTCGTCTCCGCTTGCAGGGCCGCCCTGTAAGCGGCCGATTTGTCGCCGGTTTCGGCGCTCAATCCGTAACAGGGTCACGTTTTCGCGCCCGTCTCCTGGGCTTTACGGGCCCGCGTGAGGCGCGCGTCTCCGCGCGGAACGCCATCAGTCCGGTTTGCCTGTTCTCTTGCAAGAACAGGGAATTTCGTGGATTTGGGGGTCGAAAACAGGGCCTGGAGGCCCGGTGCGCCTGGGCGAGAACTAGGAGTTTCCTCGCCAAAACAGTCGGTTATGCATGGCGTGCAACCGTCCCCTGTTCTTCGCAAAACAGGCCCTGTTATTCGCCGGAACAGGCCTGTTCTTCGGCCATAACAGGGTGTTTTCCCGCCATAACAGGGTCGCGGCCGATCAGCGGCTCCAGCCCAGGGCCTGGCGCTGCCGGTCCCAGGCTAGCGGGATCTCCCGCTTCATCAGGTGCTCGAGATTGAGGTGGGCCGGCTGACGGCCGGCGAGGATGTCGCGCTGGATGTCGGGGGCCAGGAAGGCCAGGCGAAGGATCCGCCGCTCGTAGGGCGAGTCCGGCGCCGCTGCGATGGAGCGGTGACCGTCTTGGTCTCGTCCCAGCATGGCGTGGGCCTTTCGAAGGGCGCCGATCAAGGTCTCGTCCGGATCAGAGTCGGCTCGTCCCGCAGCAATGCTGCGCAGGCCGCCGCGCAAGGGAAAGCGCACCGGCGCGGTCAGGGTAAGGGCGTCTTCGACCACGTTGGCCCACATGCCTTCTACAAGCTGGGCCTGAAGGTGCGATCGAAGGCTCAGGGGCAGGACCAGCTCGATTCGGTCAGGCAGGATCCGCAGCTGCCGAAGCTGGGCGACCGGCTCGGCCAGGCCGGGCAGCGCTGCGGCGAGGCGGGCCTCGACCAGCGCCTCGATAGCGGCCGCCGGGACCCGGCGAACGCCGTCGTTCACCTTGCGCCTGATCCCCTGCTGCAGCGCTGCGGCGACATAGTAGCGATAGACCCGGCCGCCCCGGCCATAGGAGAAGGTCGGCGTCATCGGCTCGCCTGCGGCGTCCACCATCCTCCCGGAGAAAAGGGCGCCGGCGACCTTGCCGCCGGTGGTCTCCTGGTGACGACGGCGGTTGGACGCCATCAGCGCCTGCGCCGCCTCGAAGGCGGCTTCATCGATGATGGCCGCGTGGGTCCCGGGATGGGCGACGCCCTTGTGCATGATCAGGCCACGATAGAGCCGGTTGCTGAGCAGATGGAACAAGGCGCCGCGGCTGAAGGCAAGGCCGCCCATGCAGCGGCCGGAGGTGGTGAGGTGCCGCTTGGAGACGATGCTGTCCTTTTCGAGTTCGAGCTGAAGCTTGTGCACGGACCCTAAGGCCAGGTAGCGCTCGAAGATTAGCCGCACCTTGGCGGCCTCTTCGGCGTTGACCCGCAGGGTCCGGCTGCCAAGCTCGGGCGGGTCATAGCCCAGCGGCGGATAGCCGCCCATCCACAGGCCCTTGGCCTTGGAGGCAGCGATCTTGTCGCGGATCCGCTCGCCGGTGACCTCCCGCTCGAACTGAGCGAAGGAGAGCAGGACGTTCAATGTCAGCCGGCCCATGGACGTCGTTGTGTTGAAGGCCTGGGTGACCGAGACAAAGCTGATCCCCTTGGCGTCGAACCGCTCCACGATGCGGACGAAGTCGGCGAGGCTGCGCGTCAGCCGGTCGATCTTGTAGACCACCACCACATCGACCCTGCCGGCCTCGACGTCGGCCATGAGCCGCTGCAGCGCCGGTCGCTCCATGGTTCCGCCGGAGTAGCCGCCATCATCGTAGCGCGTCGGCACGAGCTTCCAGCCTTCGCTGGCCTGGCTCTTGACGTAGGCCTCCCCGGCTTCGCGCTGGGCGTCGAGGCTATTGAAGCCCTGCTCCAGCCCTTCCTCGGAGCTTTTGCGGGTATAGATGGCGCAGGCGAGCTTCCTCATTGGGCGTCCCTCAGGCCGAAGAAGCGCGGGCCGTTCCAGCGCGAGCCGGCGATGGCGGTCGCCGCCGCCGAGAGGCTGGGATAGGTCCGCTCCTCCCAGCGGAAGCCATCGGCGGCCACGATCACCTCGACCTCCCGACCCTGCCAGGTGCGGGTAAGGCGCGCGCCGATGCCAAGCTGCAGCCCCTCGGGCCTCTGCCGCCCCTTGCGGCGGACCGCCTTGCGGATCTCGGCTTCCAGGCCACCGAGGGCGTCGGCCTGCAACCGCCAGGCCAGGAGCTGGCGCAGGATCGGAACCGAGCGAAGGGCGGGGGGCGCGCCATAGCGGCGCGCCCAGAGGGTTCGAAGACCCTCGAGATCGAGGGTTTCGATCCGCTCGACCTCGGCCAGGAGGTCCCCCTCCATCACGCGGCCGCCACGCGGTAGCGGCGCACGCCCTCCAGCTTTTCCGAGGTGATGGTATGGCCGCGCTTCTTCAGCGCGCCGGCTAGGGCGCCGCGCACGCTATGCCGTTGCCAGCCCGTGCCGGCGACCAACTCATCGAGGCTAGCGCCGCGCTCTCGGCGGAGCAGGGTCTCGATGGTTTCAAGCTTGGTCACCCGCGGGGTGGGGCTCGCAGATTCGACTGCCGCGTTGGTGCTTTTGGGCATGGTGGTTCTCCGGTGTGCGTGCGGGGAAAGTCCCCGCCGCTACCGGCACGAGCCCGGCTCGCCGGGCTGGACACACCAATGCTCGGTTCCCGGGCCCAGTCCAGTCCAACAGCGATATCCCCAAAAAATTGCTGAGCGGCTTTTATCTGGCTTTGCAGTTCTGGTATTGTTCTCGCCATGAACAGCATCACTCCACCCCTGAACGACCTCTCTTCCCGCCAGCTCACTGTCGTCTATCGGCCCATCGCGAGCCTGAAGCCGGATCCCCGCAACGCCCGCACCCACCCCAAGCGGCAGATCGAGCAGATCAAGGCCTCGATCGACGCCTTCGGCTTCACCAACCCGGTCCTGGCCGACCAGGATGGTTGCCTGATCGCCGGCCACGGCCGCCTGATCGCCGCCAAGGCGCTGGGCCTGGCCGAAGTCCCGGTGATCGAGCTTGCCGATCTCAGTGAGGCGCAGAAGCGCGCCCTGCGGCTCGCCGACAACAAGATCGCCCTGAACGCCGGCTGGGACGTCGAGATCCTCAAACTGGAGCTTTCCGAACTCTCCATGCCTGAGCTCGATATCGACCTCTCCCTGACCGGCTTCGCCAGCGGGGAGATCGACGTGATCCTGAAGGAGTGCGCCGATCCCGAGGACGATGTCGTCCCTGAGGCGCGTGAAGCGCCGAGAACCCGGCCGGGTGACATCTGGCGGCTTGGGGAACATCGCATCGGTTGCGGCGATGGCCGCGACCCGGCCTTCGTCCGCGCCGTGATCGGCGACGGCGAGGCCATCGCGGCGGCGTTCCTGGATCCGCCCTACAACGTCAAGATCAACGGCCACGCCAACGCCAAGGGCCGTCACCCCGAGTTCGCCATGGCCTCGGGCGAGATGACCACGGAAGCGTTCCGGACTTTCCTGGCCGAGGTGCTGGGCGCCTGCGCCGCGGTCTCAAAGCCGGGGGCGGTGCATTTCGTCTGCATGGACTGGCGGCACATGGACGATGTCAGCACCGCCAGCCAGGGGGTCTATGACGAGCTGCTCAACATCTGCGTTTGGAACAAGTCCAACGCCGGCATGGGCTCGCTCTACCGCTCCAAGCACGAGATGGTGTTCGTCTATCGGGTGCCGGGCGCGCTGCACACCAATGCGGTCGAACTGGGCAAGCACGGGCGCAATCGCACCAATGTGTGGGACTACGCCTCGGTCAATTCCATGCAGGGCTCCCGCCGCGAGGACCTGGCCCTGCACCCGACGGTCAAGCCGGTGGCCATGGTCGCCGACGCCTTCTGCGACGTCACCCGTCAGGGCGAGCTGGTGCTCGACATCTTCCTCGGCTCGGGCTCCAGCCTGATCGCCGCCGAGCGCGTCGGGCGCCGCTTCCGCGGTCTCGACATCGATCCCCGCTATGTCGATGTGGCCATCGAGCGCTGGCGAAACCTCACCGGCCAGGAGCCTGAACTCGTGCATCGGGTCGCCGACGGTGAGGTGGCGGCATGAGCCAGGGCGGCGATACACGGTTCGTCAGTGGCCAGTCGGGCAACCCGAAGGGGCGGCCGAAGAAGCGGCGCGACGAGGTCGCGCCGTCAGCCTTCGAAATCGTGTTCGATAAGACCCTGACCGTGACCCAGAACGGCGAGGAGCGTGAGCTGTCGGTCGACGAGGCGCTGCAGCTGAAGACCTACGAGGCTGCGCTCAAGGGCAGCCGGCTGGCGGTCCGCGAGGTGCTCAAGATGATCCACAAGCGCGAACTGGCGCTGGCCAAGGATCGTCCTCGGCCGTCCCAGCCGCTAACCATGGAATTCGACTGCACGCCGGAGAATGCGAACGACGCCCTGCGGATCCTCGGCGTGATCCCGGAGCCGCCGCGCGAAGGGCCCCACGGGAGCGGGCGCCAGAAGATCGCGACCTGGGCTGCGCAGGCGGCGCTCAGCCGGCCCGGGCGGGCGGCGTTCAGCGACAAGGACATTGCGAACATCAGGCTGATGACGATCGAGCCTGATCGTCTGAAGTGGCCGCGGGCGCGCTCATGATCTGGCTGGACTCCGATCAGGACGAGGCTGAGGTCGGCTACAAGCAGCCGCCTGCTGCGACCCGCTTCAAGAAGGGCCGCAGCGGCAATCCCAGGGGGCGTCCGCCTGGGCGGCGGGGCGCGATCCCCTACGAGAACACCCTTGGGCAGATGGTGACCATCCGCGAGGATGGTCGCGAGCGGCGCGTCACTGCGGCAGAGGCGTTCCTGCTGCAGCTGACCCGCAAGGGTTTGCAGGCCTATAGCCCAGCGACCCGTGCGGTGCTGGTGGCGATCGAAGAGGCGCGAGGCCGGCGGCCGGCCCAAGAGGCGGTGGTGCCGACGATCGTCATAACCGGCTTCAGCGTTCTCACTGTGCTGGAGACGCTGGGCGCCGCAATGAAGACTCACCCCTACGATCAGCAGCGGGTCCGCCTCTGGCTGAAGCCCTGGATCGTCGAGGCGGCGTTGGCGCGGCTGGGGTCTCGCCAGCTCACCGCTCATGAGCAGCGCGAGGTGTGGGGCGCCACGCGCTCGCCGGAGAAGGTGCGCTGGCCGGCGTGGTGGACGGAGCGGGAAGGGAACGAGTCCATCAATGGGTCGGCGACGGGGGAGCCGGAATTCTAGGTTCGTGGTAGCGCTTGAAGCGCCACCCCCATTTCCGGTCTCGCCCCGGTTGATAGTTGGCCGCCCAGTGATGCAGCCGCCCCGGGGGGCTGCCTATCGCCATTTCCGGTCATAGCGATGGGACGACGAAGCCGTCTCCATTTGTGGAAACCGGTCATTCATGGGTGATGCCTAGAGGGCGTGGTCGAGGACCAGATTCGCCGCGGCTGGCGTCTCACTTTTCTTTCACCGCCAAGGTGACCAGCGCAAACGCACAACCGCCGGCGACCACGCAGGCGAGGGCGCATAGGATCGCCGCGATATGAAAGCTGGCGATGAGCGCCGAGCCGGACGCAGCGAGGACGCCACCCAGCAGAGCGGTGGCGACCATGCCGCCGGTGCGTGCGACCGCGCTGTTCAAGCCCGAAGCCGAGCCGGTGTGTTGGCTGTCTACCGAGCCCAGCACCGCCGTCGTCAGCGGTGCGACAGCGCCGGCCATGCCAATGGAAATCACCAGGATCGCTGGCAGGACTGTCGTCCAGTAGGCGGCATGCGATCCGATCCGAAGCGCGAGCAGAAACCCGATCGCGACCACCAGCGGCCCGATCGACAACGGCAGGCGCGGCCCGACCCGGCCGGCTAGGCTGCCCATAATCGGCGAGGTCACGGCCAAAAACGAGGGCGAAGGGTAAAAGCGCGGCCCCTGCCGCCGCCCCTGAATAGCCGGCGGCCTGTATCAAGACGTATGGGATCAGAACCAGAAGGGCGCCAAGCGCGCCATAAAGCAGAAAAGTCAGCACGGTCAGACCGATGAAGCTGGACGAGCCGAACAGGGCCAGCGGCATCATCGCCGCATCGCCCCTAGTCTTCTCGACCAGAAGGAAGGCCAGTATCAGCGCGATCCCGGCGACCAGGGTCGTAATGGCGATCGGTGACCAACCGACCGCGCCCGATCCGACCGTCAGAGCCCAGGTCATGGCGCCGAGACTGGCTGTCGCCATCAGGCCGCCCGCCAAATCGAGCGCGCCGGCCGCCTTGTCGCGATCGACCTCCTTGACGAACAGGAGAGCCAAGAGAACCGCACCAATCGCGAGCGGCAAGTTGATCAGGAAAATCGCACGCCAGCCGACGGTGTCGATCAGCCACCCGCCTAGAACAGGGCCGCCGGCCCCCATCACCGCGCCCATTGAGGCCCAGATCCCGATGGCTCGGCCTCGCGCTTCGCCGGAAAAGGATGCGCCCAGGATCGCCAGGCTGTTGGGCATCAACATCGCCGCGCCCACGCCCTGCAGACCCCGGCCGACCAGCAACCAATCGAGGCTCGGCGCAAGCTCGCAGGCGACGGACGCGACGCCGAACAGCGACGTGCCGGCGACAAGTAGACGAACGCGCCCGAACCGGTCGCCTGCCGCGCCTCCTAACAGCAGCAGCGCGCTCAGCGGCAACAGATAGGCGTTGATCACCCACTGCAGATCGCCTGCGCCGGCTTTCAGGCTGGCGCCGAGGGCCGGCAGGCCGACATTGACCACTGAGCCGTCGACGAAGGCGAGGCTCGAGGCCAAGATGGTAGTGGCCAGGACCCACTTTGGGTGCTGGGTCGCCCCCTGCTGCGGCGGCCCGCCGGCGCACGCGGCGTCGCAAGCCGTGTGAAAAGCAACTGTCATGAGACTTCAGCCATAACACGCCGCTACGTCCTGCCATTCCAAGTTTTGAAGGCTGCGCTCGTCGAATAGTGTGGATCCCGGCGGTTGCTGGCTAAGGTTCGTAGCCATGGTGCGATTGCGGCAACGGCACATCCTCGCCAGATGCAGTCATTGCAGGCCGCTACGTCCCGGCGATGATAGTTCCTCGAAGCGGCCTTCCCGCCCGACAGTGGAGCGGGCGGGGTATTGATCGCCGCTACGCTTAGAAAAGGGTATGTGCTCAATCCCGAGGGCGAATGGCTCGCATCGAGGAGGGGCAAACGCGATCCTGCTTGTGACAATCTATGGCGGCGCTATGCTACCGTACGTGCCACTTTGAATCGGCCTCGTTAGTGTCAGTCGGGACTCGGGCATCGCGACGGGCGCTTGCCCACCACGGCCCGCCTTTGGGGAGTGGGCAGATGACGGCTCAGGGGCCAACGGCGGCGAGCGAAAAAGGCGGGGCGGGGATTTTACAGAATTTGCGAGACATGCTCGGCCTTCCAGAAGGGGAGGGTCTTAGGTTTTGGGAAATACTTTCGATATCTGGATTCGCCTTTGGTCTCATATGTATACTGATTTTTTCATTCGCCGCGAGCAACGTAGCCTTAGTTTTTGGTGTTTTGGCCCTACTTGGCTCAGCGGCTTGGCTATCTGGCGGTGTGCTTGGCTTCTTGTTCGGCGTGCCACGCCTCCGCGCAACCTCAACCCAGAGCGCACCCAACAGCACAAGTGCATTCGTCCCCAATACAAACCTAGAGCAAATCTCGGATTGGCTTACCAAGATAATTGTTGGGGCAACGCTTGTTCAGCTTCGCCCGCTTGCCGAAACGTTGAATTCGGCCGCGCTGGCGATTGGCTCGGAATTGGGGATTTCGGGGGGCGCTCCAGCAAGCGGCGCAGTGATGGTCCTCTACTTTGCTGGTGGGTTCATGTGGGGTTATCTATGGTGCAGCCTTCGGGTTTTTAGGGAAATGAGCGCCCTTATTACGCGAGAGCAGGCTGTCTCCGACCGAGAAGCGCTGGCCGGTCGGCCCCTTGTGTCATCAATGCCTAGTACGGATGCCGGTGCTGGCGGCGGCCTGGCAACGCCAAGTCGGGACTAGGTCCGGTTGCACCAACTTACGTATGCTCTCGCCGCGCAAATTCCTATGCTCTAATGCCACGGCGTCGCCAATTGCTGTCATTGCCGCGACGAGGCTGGACTGATCCACCTATCTCCGAAGCAGACATTCCCAAAGTTTCGCGAGATGGTGAATCGAGCCGCTGGCGACGGAATTGTGGATAGCCTATATCGTGGGCCTTTGTTGGCTCTCTATTCACTGACGACCTCAAGGCCCAGCGGGTCAAGCTCATCGACCTAGCAGCGCGCCCCAGTTCGGTGGACATTGGTCGCAATTGCCCGGAGCGCCAGCGCTTGGGGAGGGGCGGCGCCAATCATCCCTTCTTCGTCGGCCCGCGGAACAGCCCGAACATACGCTGCGCCAAGCCGATCAGGCCGAAGAAACGCGCCTCGCCATAGGTGACGGCCAGGACGTAGCACACCTCGCCGGGATCGGCCTTGGGCGCGTGGGTGAAGTCGCCCTGGGCCAGAGATACGTCGCCGGGGCCGTAGTGATGATGGCCGTCGCCATAGCCGCCGGTCAGGATCAGGGTCAATTCGTCCCCGCCATGGGCGTGGGGGGCGGCGCCGCGTCCGGGTTCGATCCGCATGAGTTCCATGTGGGTCTGGCCGCGCTCTGACAGCGGCAGCCGCCGCACGCCCAGCCCGCCTATGCGCCAGCCGTCGGAATGCAGCGAGGCCAGGGCGACCTCACGCACCGGCGAGGGCAGGCGGGCGATTTCGGTCAGGGTGGGGTCTTGTCCTCGGGTCGCTGCTTGAGCCTGCCGATCGCGCGCCTCAGCCGCTTCGATCCGGCCCAGAGCGTCTTCGAAGGCGGTTTCGGACAGGGCCTCCGGCTCTTCCTCGGCCAGGAACAGGGCCGCCGCCGCATCATCCTCACGGGCCAGAAAGCCGGCGTCGGCGCGCAGGACGGCGATGGTCTGGGCGAACAGGCGCAGGGCTGGATCGTCCTGCCGTTCGGTCAGATAGGCGTTGAGTGATGCGGGGCTCATGCATCCGCTCCTGCGCCAGAGGCCTCCAGCTTCAGGCGCAGCTTGCCGAAGGCCAGCCGCAGGCGCGACTTGACTGTCCCTAGTGGCACGCCGGTTCGCTCGGCGATCTGGCTGTGGGTCAGGTCCTCATAGAAATGAGCGCGGACCAGATCGCGCTGGTCCTGCGGCAATTCGGCCATGGCCAGGCGCACCTGGGCCTCGCGGTCGGCGGCGTCGGACGAGGCGTCCGGCGCGGCCTCGGCCGCCGGCTGGAGCGACGGGTCGTACGTGTCCAGCGCCGCGCGCTGGTCGCGGCGGAAGACGTCAATGCGGCGGTTGCGGGCGATGCGGAAGATCCAGGTGGAGGCCGAGGCCTGGCGGCGATCGAAGCTGGCCGCCTTGCGCCAGACCGTGACCATCACCTCCTGCGCCACCTCTTCGGCCACGGCGCCGGGCAGGCCTAGCCGCAGCAGATAGGCCTTCAGCCGGGGCGCGAAATGCGCGAACAGGCGGGCGGACGCCGCCTTTTCGGCGCGGGGCGCGAACGCCTCCG
>FTFU01001848.1_pt1 | contig 23489 bp, 11 predicted proteins | sample 1640511 | NCBI WGS metagenome assembly FTFU01 (sample SAMEA3914789, study PRJEB12502) | metagenome | biome: forest; material: soil | place: Canada | collected 2011-07-03 | depth 0.3 m | reverse complement strand
GCCTGACGCGCCCGCTTCCGGCTGAAGAACGAGAATATCGAGGCCGTCCGCCTGAAATTTTGCAGCGCGCTGTTCGACAAGGCGCTCGACGCCGCCCGGAAGATCAAGACTGATCAGCAGGATCATCGGACGACGACGAGACTTGAGCAGGGCTTCGTCGATCGACCGGCGGACCAGCCTCAGGCCATCGGCGGCTTCGAATTCGGTTACGGACCGTTCGTAGTGCGGGTAACGGGCATTGAGGATTTGCAGGTTGCGCGCCAGCAGGGCGTCTTTTCTCCCGCCAAAAGAGCGGGAGCCCAGATGGCGGACAAAGACGTCCGCGGCGATGACGTGCCGCCAGCCGCGTTGGGCGGCCCGCAGACAGAAATCGTTCTCCTCCCCGTAACCCTTGTCGAAGCTCCTGGCGTCGAAGAGGCCGGTTTGCGACAGGCAATCGCGCCGGATGAACATGCAGAACCCGACCCCAGTCGGGGTCTCGACCACGGCGCCCTCATGAAGGTCAGCGGCGATCTGCGCGATCAGGCCGGCCTGGTCGAACGTGCAGTCGCTGGTGCCGGCCGGATAGCTGGCTATGGACCCGCAATTGGTGAGGGGCGTTACGGTGCCGATGCCCGATTCCGCATAGGCGGCCTTTTTCAGCGCCGCCAGCCAGCCATGAAACACCTGCGCGTCGGCGTTGAGGATGACAACGTCGCGATCGCGGTGCAGTCGCAGGCCCCTGTTTACAGTCGCCGGGAAGCCGAGGTTGTGCTTGTTGCGCAGCAGGGTGATCGCGCCGGTTTTGGCCAGGCTTTCCAGTGCGAACGCCAGTTCTCGATCCGGCGTGGCGTCGTCGATCACGATGATCTCCGCCTCGTCGCCCACCGTGCGGGTCAAGGCGGCGATGCAATCCATCGTCTCCTCGAACCCGAGAAAGACGGGAACAACGATGTCGATCGGGTGGCGCGAGGCGGGCCCGCGGAGCCGACTGACCGCGCGGTCCCATAGGGCGACGCCCTTTCCGGGCGCGGCCGGCGCCGCGAGCGGCGCGGTGACGAGCGGGCTGTCCGGCAAAGCCTGGCGGCATCCGTCCGGTCTGATGACGGCTGCTTCGAGCGGGTCGTGGCCCAGAGGGCGGCCAGCGATGTCGATGGAAAATGCCTGCCGCCCTGACTGGTCCGGGTCCGCCGTGGTCACCGCGCTCTGCGACCAGGTCTCGCCCTGCGAGACGATCACGGTGAAACCGGCCCTTGGCGTCCAAGCCGCGCGGATCCAGCCGCAGACCTGTGAGCCGCTCAGCCAGCATCGCCCGTCGAACTCGAATCGCGGCGGATAAGGCGCTCCCGAGCCGAGGAGTGGAGCGCCCTTGAGGCGCAGATCCATGCCGGCGGCCAGGGCGGGCTGGCGCGGCGCGGAAAAACAGCGCAGTCGGCGGTCGGCTGCGTCCGCAGTCGTCGTCAGGCCCGTCAGCGCATCACCCGGGCTATAGAGCTCGCCCTCGCTTCGCTCCGCATCGATCAGGAACTGGCCCCAGATCTCCAGCGTGGGCGTAACGCCGACCCAGCCGGGCGCCGCCCCGCCGGCTTGCAGGATCACCTGGCGAGCGACCTCGGCGAGACGATCGTTGGGCTCCACGGGAAAGGTTTGCAGCGCCGCACCGAGGCGCAGCTGGGCTTCCCTGGCCTGACCGGCCGCCAGCAAAGCATCGATCAGACTGGACTCGATCTCTGCACTGTTTCGCCGTGAGGCGGCCTGCTCCAATTCTTGAACCGCCCCGTCAGGATCACCGCAAAGTCGGCGAACCCCGGCCAGGAGCTGGCGAATTTCCAAGCTGTCGGGTGCGCGGCGCTTAGCTGCGTCGGCCAAACGCAGGGCCAGCGCCAGGTTCCCATCGCCGATGGCGGCCCTGGCGCGAACAAGCAGACTCTCAAGGAGCGTCTCGATCTGAGCCAAGGCGTCGTTTCCTGCGGCGGGCGGCTCCATCGGCGCCCGCTCAAGCTGTCGATGCAATATTGGCGCCGTACCTAACCCTTGCGGGCGCCCGTCGTCTCAGTACGCCTCGCGCTGACAAGACCGTCATGGCGCCCCTATCAGACGATGTGGCTCGACGAGGTGAGGTGGAAGCCGACCAAAGTGATCTTGACCTGACCGCCGTCGAGACTGATGACGGTGTTGCCGCCTGAATAGGTGGAATTGGCGAGCACCTGGGCGCTGGAGTAACCGGCGACATGGATGCTGTCGGAACCCACGAAGTTCTGCACGGTGAAGACGCCGCCACCGCCGGAGACCGTCCCGGCGAAATTGAACAGGCTGGTGGTGGAGCCGGCGCCGTTCATGGTTTCCTGGCCATGGCCGGCGGTGAAGACGTTGGAGCCGCCGCCGCCGCTCATGGAAACCGCGCCCGTGCCGCCGACAAAGGTCTCATTGCCCGAGCCGCCGATCAGGGTGGCGGCGCCGCTGCCGGCCTTGACATAGCTGGAGCCCGAACCCGTGTCGGTGAACTTCAGAAGGCCCGTGCCGCCCGTCACGGTGGCCGACCCGGCCTCAGTGATGGTGTCGTTACCCGAGCCCAGATTGATGGTGTCGTTGCCGGCCAGGGTCAGCGTGTGAGTCCCCGAACCTGACTGGCTGATATTGACGCTGCCGGAGAAGGTGTCGTTCCCGCTGCCGGTCAGGTTGAAGGTCGTGGATCCGCCAGCGACGGAAATGCTGTCGCTGCCGGCGCTCAGGCTGACGGTGTTGACGCCGCCGGAAAGGGTCAGGGTGTCGTTGCCGGAGAGGCTGAGGCTGTTGGCTCCCCCCGAGATGGTCGCCGAAAGCGCCAGGGCTGAGGCCAAGGTGTTGGCCCCGTTCTGGATCGAGACCGTATCCTTGCCGCCAGTGACGCTGACAGAATTGGCCCCGCCGGTGAAGGTCAGTGTGTCATTGCCGGACAGGTTGAGGCTGTTGGACCCACCGCTCACGGTAGCCACCAGGGCGTAGGCGGAGGTTATGGTGTTGGCGCCATTCTGCACAGAGATCGTATCGCTGCCGCTGGTCACGCTGACCGAATTCGAGCCTCCGGCCAAGGTCAACGTGTCGTTTCCGGAGAGTCTGATCGTGTGTGAGCCCGCGCCCGTGACGCTGACATTGGCCGCGCCTGAGAAGGTGTCGGTGCCGACGCCAGTCACGGAAATGGCGTCCGATCCGCCGACGACCGAAACGCTCGCGTTGCCCCCGGACAGGTTCAGCGCGTTGGTCCCGCCAGACAGCGTCAGGGTGTCGGCGCCCGACAGGTTGAGACTGTTGGTCCCGCCGCTCACAGTCGCCGCCAAGGCATAGGCCGAGGTCAAGGTCGTGGCCCCGCTCTGCAGGGATACGGTGTCCTTGCCGCCGGTGATGCTGACCGTATTGGTTCCGCCGGCGAAGTTCAGCGTATCGTTGCCTGACAGGTTGAGGACATTGGCGCCCCCGGTGACCGACCCGGTGAAGCTGATGGCCGATGTCAGGGTGCTCGCCCCGGCCTGGAAGGTGACCGTGTCGTTGGTCCCGCCTACCAGGCTGACATTGTTGTGCCCAGACTGGAAATAGAGGTTAGCGCCAGAGCCCAGGGCGATGGTGTCGGCGGCATAGACGCCGCCGGCTTCGATGACACTGTTGTTCAGAAAGACGTTGCTGGCCGCTCCGGTTTGCGCGACATGCACGCCCTCGCCACGCACTGTCACGCTGAGGTTCGCGCCGCTGGTGAAGCTGGCGCCGGAATAAACCTGGACGCTCGTACCGGAAGCGGGTGCGCCGCTTAGGGTGACCGAGCCGCTGTTGACGACGTAGGTATTGGTCCCGCCCTTGTCGGAGATGCTGTAGGATCCGGAGCCATCGAACTCGACATAGTTGGTCCCGCCGGTGATGTTCATCGTATCGGCGCCGGCACCGAGGTAGAAATGGTTGTTCCCGGCCGAAACAGTGAAGGTGTCGGCGCCGGAGACATTGAAGGTATTGGTTCCGCCGCTCACGGAAGCCTTGAAACCAACGCTGGCTGTCAGCGTGTTCGCGCCATTCTGAACGTTGACCGTATCGCTGCTGCCGCCAGTAATGGTGACATTTGAAGAACCAGCCTCGTTCAGCGTCAGCGACGAGCCTGCGCCAAGGTACATCGAGGCGTTCACCACGCCGGAGCCGAGGACATAGACGCTGCCGCGGCCGCCGGCCATCGACACCGTGTCATTGCCACTCTGCAGGTTCAGATTGACATAGCCGTTAGCGACGTTGGTGCTGATCGTATGGTCGCCCGACAGGGCGTTGATGGTGTTCTTGTTGCCATCGCCGTTGTAGCTCAGGCTCGTGCCCGCCGACAGATTGAACACTTCGGTGGCGGCCAGGGCGCTGACGTTGACCGTCTCCGACCCGCCGGTGACGTTGATCGTGCTGGCGCCCTTGGTTCCGGAGATCGTGTCGTTACCGCTGAGGTTCAGCGTATTGGTCCCGCCGCCGAGGACCAGGTTCAGGTCGAGCGCCGAGGTGAAGGTGTTGGTCCCGTTGCTGAAGCTGACGGTGTCATTGGCTCCGCCGCTCAGGGTGACGGCGCTGGTCCCTGAACCCGCGAAGTTCAGGGCCGAATTGGCGCCAAGACTGGTGATCGACGCGCTGACCGTCGTCGCGCTGCCATCGAGCGTGACTGTATTACCGGCCGACGACAGCGAAACCGTGTCGTTGCCGCCCTGCAGATGCACTTTGAGCGGCTCCGCGCCAAAGATCGTATTGTTTCCCGAGCGGGCGTAGACGACGTCGGCCGGCCCGCCGATGCTGGAAAGCGTAACGCCGCCCCCATACATATTGACGGTGTCCGTCCCGAGGCCGGTGAGAACGTTCTCGCTGCCGCCTCCGCCGGTGGTGGCGCTGAGATTGATAGTATTGCCGCCGTCGCCGACGATGATCGAGCCGCTGCCGCCGGCGGCGTTCACTGTATCGGCGCCCTGGTTGCCGATCAGGACTTCTGAACCGGCATGTCCGGTGATGACCCTGTTGGCTGTCCCGGTCAGCACCACAGCCTGGCCGCCCGCCGGCAGGGTTCCGTTTCCCGATACATTATAGATATTGAAAGCGGAGGCGGAGGGCGCGCCAGAGAAGCTGGTCAAGACATTGACCGGTTTGCCCGCGTCGAGCGCGTTCAGCGCCGCCACCGCCGCAGAGATCTCGCTCGCATTGAGCGACATCGTCACGCTCTGACCGCCGACGATCGTCGTTGTCATTGTCTGTCCCGCCCCCGGAGCGCGCATGGCCAGATGCCGCAGCGCACTTTTCAACGTTAATTAAGTCTTACCTAAGTGCGCCAGCACTCTCAATCGGTAAGCGAATTTTAATTAGGATTGTGCCAAAAATTATTCGCGCAACCCCTTGCTTCGGCCCCTGAGCAAGGCGCGCACCATTAACATGCATTAACCTTCCCCGACGGACGTCTCGGAATCGATCAAGGCCGATTCATTTATTCTTTATTTTCTTTAACAGCCCCGATTCTTGGCGCGGCTTGCGCGGGCTGGCATTGGAACGAATGGGAGCATCAGCCAGACAGCGAGGGGAAACGACGGCGCCGATGCGGACTAACGGCCAAACCCGTCCGAAAACCATGCAGACCACAACCCGACTTCGGACACCCGGCGTTCACGGCCGCAACCAAGGAGGCAAGCCCACCACACGGCAAAGCCTCGGCGGGTCTACTCAGGCGGACTCAGCCCATATGAATCCAACCCACACTCGAATAATCTCGCCAGTTACCTGACAGATCCGACGTTGGACAATAATCAGATTTTACCTATCAGCTTATGCGACGACGGAGACCACACCACAGCTAAGCCTGTTCGGCCATCAAGGGAAATTGACTTGCCAGGTATTTAACTGAGTCGCCAATGACGCCGTAACATCTCGAGCTGCATGGGGCGGGCGCGGCATGACCCAGTTTCATTGGAAAACCCAAATCAGTGATGTTTTCGGTAACAATGCGCGATGGAATCCCACTGGCGTTCCATCATCGAGCGATGACGCCATCCTGGATGCAACTGGAACCACCGCCTACACGGTCACCGCCAATACCAGTGAAACGGTAAACAGCATTCAGACAGCGGCCACGGCGACGCTCTCCATCACCGGCGGCACATTCTCGGCCGGCGCGGGAACCGGCTCGGGCGCCAGCGCGGGCGTCATCGCGGTCGGCAACAACACCGCGTTCTCCACCGGAGGCACGCTGACCAACAGCGGCGTAATCTCGCTGAACAGCGTCGGTAATGCGACGGACTTCAGCGTCGCCACGGCTGGCGCCACCTTGAAGGGCGGCGGCAAGGTCACCCTCAGCGACAACAGCCAGAACTTCATCCTGGGCGCCACGGCCAGCGCCACCCTGACCAATGTCGACAACACGATCTCAGGCGGCGGCCAACTCGGCGACGGCCAGATGACCCTGATCAACCAGGCGGCCGGGGTCATCAATGCCAGCGCCGCCAGCAACGCCCTGGTGCTCAACACGGCGGGCAAGACGGTCACCAACGCCGGCCTGATCGAGGCCACGGGCGCGGCGGGACTGACCATCGCCGGCACGACAATCGATGATTCCGGCGGCGGCGTGGTTCAGGCCGTGGGCGCGACCGTTCGGCTGGCCAGCGCCGACATTCTCGGCGGCGCATTGAAGAGCTCCAGCGGCGGTGTGGTCACCACCACCGACCGCGGCACGCTGCTCGATGGGACCAGCGCCCACACGGTCACGAACCAGGCCAGCCTGGTGGTGGCCAACAATACCTCGCTGAACATTCAGGGCGCGATCGCCAACGGCGCAACCGGTGGCGTCACCCTGGCCAGCGTCGGCAACGCCACCGATCTGGTTGTCACCGCCAGCAACGCCACGCTGTCGGGCGGCGGCAAGGTCACGCTGAGCGACAATAGCCAGAACTTCGTCCTCGGCGCCACGGCCGACGCCACCCTGACCAACGTCAACAACACCATTTCGGGCGGCGGCCAGCTGGGCGCAGGCCAGATGACCCTGATCAACCAGGCGGCCGGCGTGATCAACGCCAACGCCGCAAGCAACGCCCTGGTGCTCAACACAGCCGGCAAGACCGTCATCAACGCGGGCCTGATCGAGGCCACCGGCGCGGCCGGGCTGACCATCGCCGGCACCACGGTCGACGATTCCAGCGGCGGCGTGATCCAGGCGGCGGGCGCAACGGTTCGGCTGGCCAGCGCCGATATCCTCGGCGGCTCGCTGAAGAGCTCCGGTGGCGGGACGATCACCACCACCGACCGCGGCTCGCTGCTCGACGGCACGAGCACACACCCGGTGACCAACCAGGCCAACCTGGTGGTGGCCAACAACACCTCGCTGAACATCCAGGGCGCGATCACCAACAGCGCGGGGGACGCCGTCACCCTGGCCAGCGTCGGCAACGCCACCGACTTGGTGGTCACCGCCAGCGGCGCCACGCTCTCCGGCGGCGGCAATGTCACGCTCAGCGACAACAGCCAGAACTTCATCGTCGCCACCACGGCCGGCGCCAAGCTGACCAACGTCGACAACACCATCTCGGGCGGCGGCCAGATCGGCGGCGGCCCCATGCACCTGATCAATTCGAAGGCTGGCGTGATCAACGGCAGCGCCGCCAGCAACCCCCTGGTGCTCGATACGGCGGGGCAGTGGCTGACCAACGGGGGCTTGATCGAAGCCACGGGCGCGGCGGGGCTGAACATCGTCGGCACGATCGTCAACAACGCCTTCGGCCTCATACAGGCCGTGGGCTCGACCGTTCGGCTGGCCAGCGCCGACATCATGGGCGGGACGCTGAAAAGCTCCAGCGGCGGGACCATCACCACCACCGACCGCGGCTCGCTGCTCGACGGCACGAGCACACACCCGGTGACCAACCAGGCCAACCTGGTGGTGGCCAACAACACCTCGTTGAGCATTCAGGGCGCGATCGCCAGCAACTCCGGCGGCGCGATCAGCCTGGCGAGCGTCGGCAACGCCACCGACCTGGTGATCAGCGTCAACAACGCCACGCTGACGGCCGGCTCGGTGCTGATGGGCGACAACAGCCAGAACTTCATTGTCGGCACGCTCTCCGGCCCGACCGGCTCGCAGAAGGTGTCCACCCTGGTCAACAATGGCACGATCGCCGGCGCCGGGAACATCGGCATCAATCTGAGCCTGACCAACAATGGCGTGATCGACGCCACCCTGTCGAACGGCCTGGCCATTAAGACCGGAAACGCCGTGGTCGCCGGCAGCAACGTTATCACCAACAACGGGCTGCTGGAGGCGACCAATCCCGGCGCGATGAACGCCGTAGGCGGCGTGATCCTCACCAGCGTCAACGTCGTCAACAACGCCTCGACCGGCGTGATCGAGGCGAATGGGGCCCATACCCATATCAATCTTCATAGTGCGACCATCACCGGCGGCACGTTGAAGACCCTGGCCGGCGGGGCGATCCAGGTCCTGGATCGGGGAAGCCTGTTCGACGGGACCAGCCTGAACAATCCCGTCAACAACCAGGGCACGGTCAGGGTGGTCAACAACACCACTCTGAGCCTGCAAGGAACGATCAACAACACTGGCTCGATCAACCTGATCAGTGTCGGCAACGTCACTGAACTGAAGACCACCGCCACCAACACGACCCTGACCGGCGCCGGCGTCGTGACCCTGAGCGACAACAGCCAGAACTTCATCTACGGGGTGGCGGCCGGCTCAACCCTGACCAACACCAACAACACCATCTCCGGGGCCGGCCAGTTTGGAAACGGCCAGCTCACCCTGATCAACCAGGCCGCGGGCGTGATCAACGCCAACGCCGCCAGCAACGCCTTGGTGCTCAACACCGGCGCCAATGCGGTCACCAACGCCGGCCTGATCGAGGCCACCAGCGGCGGCGGACTGAACATAACCAGCACGACGGTCAACAATTCCACCGGCGGCGTGATCCAGGCCGTTGGCTCGGTGGTGCGGCTGACCACCGCCGACCTAGTCGGCGGCGTCCTGAAGATCGCCAGCGGCGGTCACTTCGACACCCAGGACCGTGGGAGCCTGTTCGACGGAACAACATCCGCGGTGAACAACCAGGGCACGGTCGACGTCATCAACAACACCTCGCTCAACCTGCAAGGGACGATCAACAACACCGGCGTGATCAACCTGCAGAGCGTCGGCAACGCCACCGAGCTGAAGATAACCACATCGAACGCCACCCTCACGGGAAGCGGCCACGTGACCTTGAGCGACAACAGCCAGAACTTCATCTACGGCGTGACGTCCGGCTCGACCCTGACCAACACCCACAACACCCTCTCCGGCGCCGGCCAACTCGGCAATGGCCAGCTCACCCTGATCAACCAGACCTCGGGCGTCATCAACGCCACGGCCGCCAGCAACGCCCTGGTGCTCAACACCGGCGCCATTGCGGTCACCAATGCCGGCCTGATCGAGGCCACCGGTGGCGGCGGATTGAATATCACGGGCACGACGGTCAACAGTTCCACCGGCGGCGTGATCCAGGCCGCTGGCTCAGTGGTGCGGCTGGCCAGCGCCGACCTGATCGGCGGCGCGCTGAAGACCTCCAGCGGCGGTCACTTCGACACCCAGGACCGCGGGAGCCTGCTCGACGGGACCACGTCCGCGGTGAACAACCAAGGGACGGTCGACGTCATCAACAACACCTCGCTGAACCTGCAGGGGACGATCAACAACACCGGCGTGATCAACCTGCAGAGCGTCGGCAACGCCACCGACCTCGTGATCACCGCCAGCAACGCCACACTCGCCGGCGGCGGCAGCGTCGTCCTGAGCGACAATGGTCAGAACTTCGTCTTGGGGGCGACCAGCGCCTCGAAACTGACCATCAGCAATGGCTCGATCTCCGGGGCCGGCCAACTGGGTGATGGCCAGATGACCCTGTCCAACGGCGCATCCGGGACCATCAACGCCACGGCCGCCAGTAACGCCCTGGTGCTCAACACCGGCGCCAACGCCATCGCCAACGCCGGCCTGATCGAGGCTACGGGCGCCGCGGGCATGACGATCGACAGTGCGGTCACGAACACCGGTACGCTCAAGGCCAACGGCGGCGTTCTGGACGTCACCCAGGCCGTCAGCGGCGCTGGAACCGGGGTGATCGCCGCCGGAACCCTCAGGCTCGAATCCCCCTTCACCGAGAACGTCAGCTTCACCGGCTCCGCCGGCGTGCTCGACATGGCCCATGCCCAGACCTACACAGGTAAGGTGTCGGGCTTCTCGCACACAGGCGGAACCCAGTTCGACCTGCGGGATATCGGCTTCGTCAGCGCGGGCGAAGCGACATTCTCGGGCACGACCGCCGGCGGGACACTTACCGTTACGGACGGGAGCCACACCGCCAAGATCGCCCTGGTCGGCGACTATACGACCGTATCCTTCGTGGCGCAGAGCGACGGCCATGGCGGGACGCTGGTGCATGACCCGTCGACGGTCTCACCGGCCGCAGTCGCTCAATTGAACAGCGGGTCGGACGTGGTCCACGTCGCGTTGCACGGCGGCGGCGAACAAGCCACTCAGCTGAGCCTGGACAGCGCCTTTGTCGTCCACCCGAGCCTGATCGACAGCGCCTCCGGCCATTTTACCAGCGCCGAAATCAGCGAGCCGGGCTTTGACACGTCGCATCACGCCCTGGCCGCCTTGCATGCTCATGGGCTTGAATTGGCCTAGCGCGCCATTCTGGTGGATGAGCCGCCTAATATCATTGTGATCGATCTAAAAGCTTAGAGCGGGATGCGGGCGGAAAACCGCTTCGCACTTTTCCTCATCCCGCTCTCGGCGGCGCTATCGCGCTGCGAGGCCGCCCTTCAGTGGCCTGCCCGCTCGCACCGCATAGGCTCGCTCCGCCCGGATCCAATTGCGCTCTTCCGTGGCTCGAACCGCCGCGCCCAGACCGAAATCGGCGTAGTCGCGGGCGAGCCGACGGAACTGCTCCAGCCAGACCGGCGCCACGAGCGCCGCGACGCCCAGGCTGTCCCAAAGCCACGGCTGCAAAAAGCCGGTCCGCCGCAGGACGACAAGTTCGGCGGCGGCGGCCAGTATGACGAGGACGGCGGCGATGTCCGTCCTGCGCAGGCTGGGAAAGCTGACCACCGAAAGGCAGCCGAACGCATAGGCGCCGATCAGGTGTCCCGCCTCGGCGCGCCCTCCTGAGACGCCGAGCCCGTCCAATCGCAGGGCCAGCATGAGGGCGGCGGCCACCAGGACAAGGCAGAATCGGGCGAGGTTCTTCAGCAAGCGGGGCGTAATCATTTGGCGTCCTCGATGTCGAAGACAGGATAGCCCGGCGCCGTCACCTTATCCTTAATCAGCTTGGTTAGTTTTGCGTTTCACTCGACGTCATTAGCAGGCCGCCCCTTGGCGCTTCTCACCCCGCAGATGCGCACGAGCCGCGTCAGGCGTTAAAATATTTCCGGTACTCCTGAAAATAGAAACCTGGATCGCCATAGCCGTACTTGGCCTGCTTGCGCATGTCGACGCGGGTCAGGATCACCCCGGCGATCCGCATGCCGGGGCCGCTTAGAAACCGCAGGGCCGAGCGCACGGCGTGTTCCGGCGTCTTGCGCCAACGAGCCAGTAGGACCACGGCGTCGCTCTTGGAGGCGAGGGCTCGCGCATCGGCCACGGCGAGGAGCGGCGCGGTGTCGAACAGGATGAGGTCGAACCGTTTGCGCAGTTCCGCCAGCAGCCTGTCCATGGCCTCGCCGCCAAAAACATCCTTCGGCGTGATCGCCTCCGCGCTCAAGGGTAGGAAGCAGGCGCCGGTGTCCGGGGAGGCCAGCAAGGCCTTTTCCAACGGCGCCTTGCCGGCGAGCACTTCGAGCAATCCGGTCTGCGGCGTAATCTTCAGGGCCCGCGCCACCGACCGGCGACGCAGGTCGCAGTCGACGAGCACGACCCGGGCGCCTTGAATCGCCGCCACGTGGGCGAGGCATACGGCGGTCGTAGTCTTACCTTCGCCGCTGAGCGCCGACACCAGCGCGATGACCTGCGCCTGGGCGGCCGCGTCGTATTCGAGCGAGGCCCGGAGATTGCGGAAAGCCTCGGCGAAAAGGGAGAGCGGGTTTGCAATGATGAAATCGATCGGGCCCCGCTTCCTCCACCGCGGCGCCACCGAGGCCAGATCCGGAACGCCGCCCAGATAGGGCAAGCCGAGCCGCTGCTCCAACTGCCCGGCTGTGGCGAGCCCCGGGTCCAGCGTCTCGGCTGTGAACATCGCGACGACACCGAAGAGAAGGCCGAGCAACACGCTGAGGGCGATCCACAAGGGAACCATGGGCGAACTCGGGCCGGTCGGAATCTCCGCGACCGAAACCACCCGCGCGTCCGATTGCTCGGTGCCCTGCTGGGTTGAAATGCCCTTCAGTCGGCCAAGATAGTCATCATAGAGGCCTTTCGCGGTGTCCGCCCTCTGCTGCAGGATGTTCTGTTGGGCAGCGGCGCGATTGCCTTGGGCCAGCACGCCCTGGGCTCGGCCGAGGCTCGCTTCCAACGACGCCACCCGCTGGGTGGACACCTGAACCTTGGCCTGCAGATTGGAGATGATGCGGCCGATCTCGGCCCGGATCTGGGCGTCGACATCGGCCAGTTGGCGCTGAGCCGAAACCAGTTCCGGGTGATCGGGTCCGTAGCGGCTGCTGTAGTCGGCGACACGGCCGCTGATCTGCACGCGCTGGGCTCGCAGCGACTGGACGACCGCCGAATTCAGCGTTTCGCCCACGTCTTCGCCGTTCGATCCGCGACGCAGTTGATCCTGGGCGGTGTGCAGCCTCGCCTGGTCCTCGGCCGCCTCGGCGCGCGCGGTGGCGAGTTGTTGATCATAGCCGGCTATTTCCTGCTCGACCAAGGTCGAGCCGGTTTCTCCGGAGGCGCTCATCAAGTTGTGCGCGACCTTGTACTGCTGGAGGGCGTTCTGAGCGCCGACGGAATCCGCCGCCAGCTGCTCGACCCGTCCGCCCATCAGGTCAGAGGTCGTCTTCGTTACACCAATTTTCCGGTTCAAGGAGTCAGCGACATAGAGTTGGGCGTACATGTTCGCGATGTCGGCCGCCCGATTGGCGTTGCTGGCCTTGAAACTGATCGTCATCGCGTAGGTGGTGCCGTTCTGCTCCACATCCAGCTTGGACATGACACGGTCTATGACGGCGTCGTGCATCATTCTGGCCCGCTGCTCCTTCGACATCGAAACGGGCGGCGGCGTCAGGCCGAGCAGATCCTTAAAAATCTTGAGCGGATTGAAGCTCTTGGCCGAGGCGCTGGGGGCGAACTCGGGGTCGTGGTCAAGATCCAGCGCCCTAGTCACCGAGTCGGCGAGATCGCGCGACTTCAGCACCTCGACCTGGGTCGCGACAGCCGCCGTATCGGTCGACGGCCCCCCCGCCACCTGTTGAGCGGCCGCCGGCGCATTGCTGCTCGCAAAGAGCTGCACCTGGCGGCTGTCGATCATGACCTCAGAGGCGCCCGTGTAGGTCGGCCAGAAATGATAGAAAAGTACGGTCAGTACAATTCCGGCAAGGATGACCCCACCACATACGGATGAGAACAGCACAAGTCGCCGACGAAACACCGAAAGCAGCCAGTGAATGTCAATCCGATCACCGCTCCCGGAAGAAGCCGCGATAGCGTTCGCCTGGGCGCCGGGCGGAAAGTCCTGCCCAGGCCATTCAGTGCTCCCGCTTTCCATCTTCGAGCTCAACACCGTCATCGCGAAACACTCCAAGCCACGAGGAGATTGGAACAACGCCGCCCTAAACAACAACCGGCACTCTAGGTTAATAAGTTATTCGCCACCTCGAAAACCAATTACTTCCGAACCGTTATCGTAAACATGAGCAGATTTGAGGTGAAATTGTTCCCACCCTGCCCACCTGTAGAGTGCTGTTTCTGATAACCGTATTTCAGGCCGAAGCTCAGCGGTCGATTGAAGTGATAAGTCGCCTCCAGATCAGCCTGTGTATGGTGATCCAGCCTGGCCAACCCGGCATAGCTGTAGCGGCTCTCTCCGCCGCCGCCGCTGATGACCAGATTGCGCAGAAGTTCATAGTCCGCCCCGACACGCCATTCACGCACATTCTCGCCGCCGGCGCTGAGCACGCCCGTCGGCCGCGTTTCGTTCAAGGCTTCAAGATCGAGATTCACGAGCTTGGTGACGTACCAGACCAACTTGGCGCGAGCGTTCAATCCGCCGAATTGCTTGAAGGCGGGATCATGGTACCAGCGCTGCTGATAGCCGACGGCCAGTTCCCCGCTGATCAGATGTGTCGGCTCCAGTCGCACCCCGACCAGATAGGCCACCCCGGTGGCGTCATGGTTGGCCGCGGCCTGGGGCGGCCCCAGCCGATAGTCGTATTTCGCAGCGTCAGCTTCCACAAACAGGCTGACGCCCGGTCCGATCGTATAGTCTATTCGTGGGGTTATGAGGAAGGCGTCATAGTCCCGCTGGTCCTCGAGCACCAATTTGCCCGTGTCGTCGCGGATGTTCGAATACCTGAATCGCTCGATGGCTCCGGTGGCGCTGATCCTGATCCGGTCGAACGTGTTCTCGGCCGTGATCGTGACGCCTTGTTCGTCGTACTGAATGGGCAGGTGTGTCCCGGGCGTCGTGGTATTGGCCGTTCGGGGTTCGGTCAGCCGCTCGGCCACCACATCCGCTGTGAGGTCGGCCGATCGGCCGATGTCGAGACGACCCGCCAGGTCGACCTTATACTCGTTCGTATTTTCCCGGCTTTTTCCTGGGTATCGATCAGCTTGGCCGCTGGCCGACAGCGAAATCAGGTTCCTCGACCAGCTGGTCTGCGCCCTTACGCCAACCAATGCGGTATAGAAATAGGAAGCAGTCTTTTGAGGCAATGCATATATATTGTCGTCATAGCCTTGGGCGAAGGCCACAGTTGGAAAGACGACGACGGACCTTAGCCTTACCCCCAGCGGATCATATTCAGAATAATCCCTGTCCATGACGCCCGCGGCCGGCGCAGCCTGGGGCGCCGACGGCTCTTCAGCCAATGAGCCCCGCGGCCGCAAGATCGCTGATAGCCCCAGAATTAGAAGCAAAAGCAGATGCTTGCTACCGCTGGCGCCAGAATGCGAGCTTTTCGGCCGCAACTCCGGACTCCATGATCCGCGACATGTCATTACATGCCGTTCCTATGCTGGGCACATCAGGCGCAGCCTTGGCTACAAGATAATGACCTAAGCGTGCAGTCTGACCCAATATGCCCATTTGTATGCTTTTTGTGCACCGCTGCCGTGCGCCCAGGCGTCAGGCGGCGCCGAAATCAGGCGTGGCGCTCGATCGCGCGCCGACGGAACTGGCGCGGCTTGAGTTATCCCTTATTGATGGAAGGATCAGCATCGGCCAGGCCACGTCATCATGCCGAATTTTGGGACACAATTTCCTTCGACCAAAGGCAGCGGCCACACCCCCGCTTAGCACAGGCGCGAAATATGACGGGAAAACTAACCAACCTGTGCGCTGCGATCTGCCTGTTTGCAGGCGCGGCGACGGCCATAGCGGCTTCCCCCGGGCAAGCCGCCGCTCAGGCGTCCAGCACCGGCGTCGCGACATCAAACTATCGCCTTGGCCCAGGAGACCGGCTCAAGATAACCACCTTCGGCGAAGAAAACCTCACCGGCGAATACTCCGTCAGCCCTGAAGGCAATCTGTCCCTGCCCCTGGTCGGCGCCGTCAAGGCGGAGGGCCTGACCGTCGGAGAGTTTGAAGCCTCCCTGGAACACGCCATGGGCCATGGCTACATGACCAATCCGCGGATAAGCGTGGATATTCTGAATTTCAGACCGTTCTATATATTGGGAGAAGTCAATCACCCGGGCCAGTATCCCTACGTAACCGGAATGACGCTGCTGAACGCCGTGGCCACAGCATCGGGATATACCTATCGGGCGAACACCCACAGCGTTCACATAAGGCGAGCCGCAGACGCCGCTGAACATGTCGAAACGATAACACCCAATACGATGGTGTATCCGGGGGACACGGTAATTATCGGGGAAAGGTTTTTTTGATTACTGCGTTCCTGAGAAAATGCTTATGCTACAGGTCGACGATACCGCACCTTTCTTGCTGGCGGTTTTAGGCCGAGACCATGCGTAGCGGGCCATCGCGACCCCGCCCGTCGCTTCACAGGCGCCCGACGCCTCTGGCGGCGATCGCGGGCTGCGCCGCTCTAGCGCTGTCCCTTCCGCTTCGAGCGATCGCGGCCGATCCTCATCCGATGGCGCTGGCGGTGCAGACCCATTTCTCTCAAGGCTGGCCGCTGAGTTGGATGGATGGCGTCAAAGATGCCGGCGCCGCGGCGATACGCGATGGCGCGCCGTGGGCGTCCGTGGAGCGCGCACCGGGCGAATACCAGTTTCCGGCGGCGCTGGACGCGTACATGGCCAAGGCCAGGAACCAGGGGCTGCGGGTCGTGGTCGCCGTCATCCCATCCAATCCCTTATATGACGCTGGTCAAACCGTGCGCAGCGCGCACGCCGTGCGCGCCTTCGCCCAATACCTGAATGCGCTGCTTGATCGCTATGGCGGCACGATTATCGGCGTCGAGGTCGGCAACGAGATCAACACCAAGGGGGGAATGACCGGGCTCCCCTATGGGGAGCGCGCACAGGCCTATGCGCAATTGCTTTCGCAGGTTTATCCGGCGGTCAAGGTCCGGCGCCCCGACGTCGCCATCCTGGGCGGTTCGACCAATGTGATCGGCGTTGGCTTTCTGGAAGATATCTTCAGCGCCGGCGGCCTCGCCTTCATGGACGGGGTGGTCATCCACCCCTACCGGCAGCACCCTGAGGGCGTGGACGACGAACTCGCCCATCTTGAGGCGGTGATGGCGAAACACGGCGCCGTCCGGCCCATCTACGCCACCGAGTTCGGTCGGGAGTTCGACGATCCGGCCATGGCGGCGCCCCACATGGTCAAGATGGTGGCGCTCATGGGCGCCGCCCATGTCCGCTGGAGCTCATGGTACGTGCTCCGGGACGAGCCCTTCTTCCGCAATATGGGACTCCTCACGGCCGATGGATCTCCCAAGGCGGCCTTTCGCGCCTTCAGGATGATCGAAAGCGTACTGGTTCCCCGAGGCGACCCGGTGCGGATCGACGCCGGAGACGCTGGCACTTTCATTTATCGCTATGGCGAAAAGGCTTATGTCATGTGGGGCGGAGACCGGCCTGTCGCGTTTTCGGGCAAGCCCCTGATCCGCGACGCCGAAGGGCGGACGATCGCGGCGCCGACTAAGCTTGCGGACCAACCGATTGTGGTCACCGGCGATTTCGCCTTCAAACTGGGCGCGAGCCCGGCGGTGGCTGACAGCCTGTATGAATTTGGCAAGGCGCCATGGAGCTATTTCGCCCAAACCCCGGACGGTGCGTTGCATCCCCTCGGCCTCATCGACTGGGAGTGGACGTCCTACTATGGCGGGCGCGGGTTCAAGCCGCTCAGGATCAACGCGGACAGCCTCGCGCCGGCCGGCGACGGCGCCCACCCGCTTCAGGCGGTGGAACGCTACACATCCAGCAGCACTGGACCCGTGGTGATCGAGGCGAGCTATTCGCTAGCCGGACGCGGTGACGGGGTGTCCGTTCACATCCTCCACAACGGCCGCGCCATCCTATCCGATATGGTCGATCGCAAACTCGAGGTCAAAGGTCTGCGCGTAGACCTGAACGCTGGCGACCGCCTGGATTTCGTCGTCGGGCCAAACCGGCGCGCCGGCGGCGACTCCACGTCTCTTCGCGTTCGCCTGCTTCGGGCGCCCGCGCCTTGAACAGGCCGATGGGCCAGCCGCAATCGGATTTGCGGCTCCGTCAGGGCGGAATGATCACCAATCCGTGCAATTCACCACCCCGCTCCCCTCTGGCGCATAAAACCGAGGCACAGGTTCGAAAGGCGCAGGTCGGGCGAGGTTTTCTCTGGCGCGCGCCGTCTGCACCCGACCATGTTTAAACCTGGACGCCACCCTGTATCGACGAAGGTCGCTCGGTTTCATGACGTTCACCATATTCGGCCTGATCATAACTCTTGTCGGCGCCTGCCTGCTGATCCGGCCTGGTTTGAACGGGATGATGATCTTTGTGATCTTCTGTTCGCTATTCGGCGGGGCTTCGGCCATCAACCTGCCGGCCCTGGGCGGCTCGTCCATACCGCCCGCCTATTTCGCCCTGGGCTTCTTGACCCTGCGTGTCGTGCTCGCGCCCGACATTCGGCGCGCGTCCAGCGCCTCCGTCTACAAGGAACAATCGACCCTTATACTTTATTGTCTATACAGTGCATTTACTGCGTTTCTGCTACCAAAGCTCTTCCATGGACAGATGGATGTCGCCCCGCTGCGCTCCATTAAGGGCCTGCACTCGTCAACCATCGCGCTGATCCCGCTTCATTTCTCGTCGCAAAACACGACTACCGCCGTCTACTTGATCGGCACCTTGTTCGCCTCTGTGACAACCATGGTTGTCTGCCTCAGGCCCAATTCTCACAAGGTGATCGTTCCTGGCGCGATCGCCCTGGTGTGGACGCACATCGGGTTTGGCCTGTTGGACCTGGCGCTGACCCACATCGGCCACCGCGACTGGTTGAACGTGTTCAGAAACGGCTCCTACGCGCAGCTCGATCAGAACTTCAACGGCCTCGTTCGCATTCAAGGGCTGTTTCCAGAGCCTTCGTCATACGCCACCTACAGCTTCATCTGGTTCATCCTGATGACGGAGCTTTGGCTTCGCAATGTCATGCCGCGATGGACCGGCCTCAGCGCGGCGACGCTGGCCGTTCTGCTGGCGGTCTCGACCTCCAGTTCCGGCTACGCGGGATTGGCGGCCTATGTCGGCTTGCTTGTCCTGCGCTACCTCGTGTTTCCTCAGTATATGGAATTTCGAAAGGGCCTGATCCTGGCCTTTGGCTTGCTTTTGGTCGCGACCTGCATCTTGGGTTTCGCCGCAGCCGACCCAAAGGTCATGGCCGATTTCACCAAGATGTTGGCTCATATGACCATCGACAAGGCCAAAACCCAATCCGGCCAGGAGCGCCTTTTCTGGGCTCGCCAGGGACTGCAGGCGTTCACCGTCTCCAATGGTTTCGGGGTCGGGGTCGGAAGCTTCCGCTCGTCCAGCCTCCTGACCGCCATCGCCGGATCAACAGGATTGATCGGCCTGATCATCTTTCATCTCTACCTTCTGGTCATCATGAAGCCGATGCGGGCCAGCACCTATGGCGCGGCGCCGTCCGAGGTCGAAGCGGCGGGAGCCGCAGCAGCCTGGGCGGCGGTCGGCGGTCTGATACCTTATGAAATCAACGCCCCATCGGCGGATCCGGGGCTGGTCTTCGGCTTTTTGGCGGGCATGGCGCTGGCTTGGCGGCTTTGGCCCGGCCGCAAGCGACAGGCGGCGATTCCCGGGCGAGATGCAGCCGCGCCGATGGTCGGATGGCCCCGCCCCTATGCACCGGCTCGAGCCTCGTGGACGGAACCAAGATGAGATTTCACGTGATTGTGCCCACGACCGGCAGGGCCGATGTCGCGCGTCAGACCGTCGACCGGCTGTGGACGCAGTCACGCCCGCCCGACGGGGTTACCGTCGTCGCGGTCACCCCCACCGACGTGCAGGGAATCGGCGGACCAACCCGCATCGCCTTCGCGTCGCGCGGCCTCTGCGCCCAGCGCAATCATGGACTGGAATTGCTTCACGAGCAGGCGGACCTGATTGTCTTTTTCGACGACGACTTCGTGCCGGCGAACGACTTCCTGAAATACGCGGAGCGCCTGTTCGAACAGAACGAACATATCGTCGGCGCCTGCGGGCGGCCCATAGCCGATGGCGTGCGCGGCGACGGCATCACCTTCGAACAGGCAGTGCGCCTTGTAGAACAGGATCCGGGCCAAGCGGATCGCGACACCAGCTTCAAGCCGCAGGTGGCGCTTTATGGGTGCAACATGGTGTTCAGGGCGGCCGCGCTCGGCGGATTGACCTTCGACGAGAACCTGCCGCTCTACGGCTGGCAGGAGGACATTGACTTCACCTACCGCCTCGGGCGACGGGGGGTTTTGGCGGAATCCAGGGCGCTGGCGGGGGTCCATATGGGCGTCAAGGCCGGGCGCTCGCCTGGGCGTCGACTTGGCTATTCCCAGATCGCCAATCCGATCTATCTGCTGCGCAAAGGCGGGATGCCTAGAGATATGGCGATCCGCCTCATGCTGCGTAACGCTATGGCGAACCTGACCAAGTCTCTGCAGCCGGAGCCGCTCGTGGATCGCCGGGGCCGGTTGGTCGGCAATCTGCTCGCCATTCGCGATCTCATTCTGGGCCGGCTCGACCCGCGCCGAATCCTCGAGCTGCAATGAACAGCCCAGACCAGCGCTGATGCGTCAACTTTGCTTCAATGGGAAGTTCTACGCCGCCGGCCTGAACGGGGTGCACCGGGTCGCAGACCGGTTGATCCGTGAAATCGACCGACTGCTGGACGACCCGCCCGCCGGCCTGGGATTTACGAAGGCCACCCTGTACCTGCCCGAGCGCCGCCGCTGGGAGCCGCAACTGAGCAATATCGAGCTTGTCTATGAACGGGCGGGACATACCTTGTATTGGGAGCAGTTCATACTGCCGCTCCGCGCCAGGGACGGCCTGCTCGTGAATCTTTGCAACCTGTCTCCTGTATTGCACAAACCGAAGATCACAATGATCCACGACGCCCAGTTTCTATTTCCCGACAGTTCCTATCCAGCCCGGCTGAAATGGGGATACAGGCTGTTGACGCCGTGGATGGCCCGATCAAGCGAACGGGTGCTGACCGTCTCGGAATATTCCCGCCAGATGCTGGACCTGTGTGGCGTCTCGTGCAGGGACCGCACGGACCTGGTGCATAACGGGGCGGATCACATCGAAGAGGTGGCGGCGGACGCCAGTATCATCCAGAGGCTGGGCCTGTCGCGGCGCGCCTATGTCGTCCATCTGGCCAGCACAAAGGCTTACAAGAACAGTTCCGTCATCTTCGACGCCTTTCGGCGCCCGGAACTTGATGGTCTCGCCTTGCTCATCGTCGGCCCGGACCGTGCCGAATTGGAGCTGAAGGGCCTGGCGCCGCCGCCCGGCGCCATTTTCGCCGGGCGTGTCAACGACGCGGAATTGCGCGCGCTCTATGAAGACGCGCTCTGCCTGGTCTTCCCCTCCCGCACCGAGGGGTTCGGCCTGCCTCCGGTCGAGGCCATGTCCTGCGGTTGCCCCTCAGTGGCGGCGCCGGGCGGCGCCATTCCAGAAATATGCCGTGATGCGGTCGCCTATGCCGACGTCGGCGACGACGCTCATTGGGCGGCGGCAGTGGCGCGCTATCGCGACGACGGCGCCTATCGGGATCAGAAGATCGTGCTGGGCAGGGCGCGAGCCTCGGATTTCACCTGGCGCGCAGCCGGCCAGCATTTGCTCGCCACCATCGCCGCGACGGCCCAATGAGCCGCCCGCGCACCCTCAGCGGGATCGCCAATGCAGCGACGGGGGTGGCTGCGCGCGCCTCCAACCAGTTGGTCCTGCTCTTCATCACCGTGGTGGCCACACGGTTCCTGGTTCCGGCGGAATTCGGGGTCTTCAGCGTCGCGGCGGCCTCGATCACCTTCGTGCGCACCATCCTCTACAGCGGCGCATTCGAATACCTGCTCAAGGCGAAGGACGCGCGGGAAGCCAGCACGGAATGCCTGATCGTCAACGCCGTCGCCGCCATTGTCCTGAGCCTGGTCCTAGTGGTTTTCGCGTCCTTCTCCAAGGCGATTTTTGGCACGCCCGAGGTCGGGCGCGTGCTCATGCTCATGCTCCCTTCGAACCTGATCGCCATGGCGACCGCGTGGCAGGAGGCGCTTCTGCTCAGGGGCGGCAAGATCCAGCTCTACTATATGCTGACCTTCGCCACCGAGGTTTGCTCCGGCCTGGCGGCCCTGCTGTTGTTCGAGGCGCACTGGGGAACACGAGCGCTGATCGCCCAAACCTATTTTCGCACGCTCGGCCTCGGTCTGGCCTATCTGGCGATCGGCAGACCCGTATTGTCGACGCGACTGTCCCTCCCCCGCACGATCGAGGTCGCCAAGTGGTCGCTCAGCCGGTACGCCGCGATTTTTGTCGGCTTTTGCTTCAACTACGGCGCTGATTTCATCCTCGGCGCGTTTCTCTCCACCGCCGCCGCCGGGTTGTACCGTGCGGGCAACCGGATCGCGACGGCCGTCGCCGACCTGTTCGCACAGCCGACCCGGACCTTCGGCCTGACCTTGTTTTCACGGCGCGCAGCCATGGGCCAGTCGGCGGAAGACCTCTGGCCCAAGATCCTGACCGCCTCCACCGTGATCGGCTGGCCCGCGCTCGCGGGCCTGGCGACGGTGTCCGGATCGCTGGTCCCCCTCGTTCTCGGCCCCAAATGGGTGGGGGTGGCGCCCCTGGTGAGCATACTGTGCCTGCTCAAATCCTTCAGTCTGGTCTCCGCAGTGACCAACACCCTTCTGGTCGCCTTCAATCGGCAGCGGATGGTGCTGGTGGTCCAGACCACCGCCTCCGTGGCCACGGTCGGCGCACTGATCGTGTTTGCGAGACTGGGCGTGGAGGCCGCTGCCTGGAGCATCACGGTCGCCTCGGCGGGCGCCAACATATGGCTGCTGGTCCTCGCGATCGGGACGTTTCCCGATTCCCGACGCGCGCTCCTGAAGGCCCTGCCGACCGTGGCGGCGCCCGCCCTGGCCACCATCCTGGGCGCGCAGGCCTGCATAGCCCTGGCGACCTGGAACGCGCATCCCAACAAGTGGATCGTGACGGCCATTGTCGTCGGTGGCGGCGCTGTGGCCTGGGCCGCCGCATCCCTGCCGTTCAGGCGGCAGATCCTGCAGTCCGTCCAGGCCCTGGGCGGCGGCTGATCTCTACCCCGCGCCAAGCGATCCCACCTAGCCCAATCGCGCGCCACCTCCAGATCAAAGCATGGCCACATTGCGGCGCGCTGAAGTCAACGCGTGGCTAAAATTTGGCATAAATCGCTGACGGCTGAGGACGACCACACTCCAAGCTTGTCTATCTTATATTTCCATTTCTAATAAGCGCATCGACTTCTAGAAATATATCGCGGCGTGGCCTATCCGCGCTGAGCGAGCCCCTTTTGCTTGAATGAGGGCCAAATGATCATCGATGACGAACATAAGATCGCCTTTGTCCATATCCCCAAGTGCGGCGGTACGTCCATTCGCAAGCAAATCAGCCAACTTGATTCTTGCGACGGCAAATTCGGTGAGGCCGGAGATGGATTCGCTCACAAGCGCGAGCATCCCATACTTGGCGTCATCGCCTATGCCCACATTCCCCTGCCCTTCCTGAAACAGCACTATCCCGAGGATTTCGCAAAGCTTGTCGCCTACAAGACCTTCGCCCTGGTCCGAGACCCTCACGCCAGGTTCGCCTCGGCGACGTTCCAGAGGCTTTTGGTGTTGCGCGGGCTGCCCTTTAGGGAGGG
>FTFU01001161.1_pt1 | contig 24311 bp, 18 predicted proteins | sample 1640511 | NCBI WGS metagenome assembly FTFU01 (sample SAMEA3914789, study PRJEB12502) | metagenome | biome: forest; material: soil | place: Canada | collected 2011-07-03 | depth 0.3 m | reverse complement strand
GGCCGGCCGCCGATCTTGTCCAGTTCGGCGCGCAGATTCACGACGCCAAACGACGGCAGCACGCCGTTCGTGCAGGCCGCAGGGCAGCCGGCGCCTTGACCCGGGATCAGCTGCTTGCTGCGCCAGGCGTAGTCCGCCTCTACGTTCAGATCGCCGTATTTGGGATCGATGTTGAAATCGTAGAAAACCGAGACCTGGGCGGTGTGCCTGGAGGACTGGGCGATGGGCGTTCCTGAAAGGTCCTGCGTGGCGGTTGGGACGGCCTTGGTCGGATCGCTCGGCGCCGGGCCATAGGCGGTGACAATGGACGCGCCGCTGTCATAGGAGCTGGCCGTCAGCGAATAGGACCCGCTGATCTGCAGTTGCGGCGTCGGCTTGAAGTTGAATTCGAATTCACCGCCGTAGATCTCCGCGCCTTTGACGTTCTCCAGCACCTGATAGATCTGCCCCTGGTACACGACCAGCAGCGGGATGGTCGGATTGTCCAGCATGCCGTCATAGAGGGCGATGTTGGTGCGCAGCGGCATGCCGCCGATCCGCCAATCGGCTTTGACGCCCACCTCGATGTCGGTCATTTTTTCGGGATCATATTGCTGGGTGCCGGGAATGCCGGTGGTGGCGTTGAAGCCGCCCGACTTGAAGCCGTGCCGGCCTACCACGTAGGCCATCAGGTTCGGATTGACCTGGTAGTCCATCCCTACCGTCCAGCTGGGAGACTGGAAGGTCTTGGTGAAATTCGTCAGGCAGGCGGGCGGGGTGGCGGTCGGCAGGGCGCAGCCGGTGATCATGAACGGCGGCACGAAGAAGGTGGCGAGGTTAGCGTTCGTCGCGATCGAGTTGAGATCCAGCCGCCGATCGTCCCAGGTGTAGCGGTACCCGGCGTTGAATTTCAGCCCCGGCAGGAAATGGCCCAGATCGTAGCTGGCGTGGCCGTAGACCGCCGTCGCGTCATCGGTGCTGGCCGCCGTGATGTTGTGGATCTGAACGGCGGGATAGATGGGTGTGATGAAGGGGTTATAGTCGGTGAATATCGTGCTCGTATTTACGTTCTGATCGTCCTGGTGCGAATAGAAAACACCGAGCACCCAGTCCAGATCGTGATTAAACGACTTCCCGAGAAGCTGGGCCTCTTCGCTGATCTGGCTCGCCTTGTCAGGATTCACCAGCGGCGCGGCGAAATTGTACTGGAGCTCGCCGCTGGCGAGAACGAACAGGGACGTCGAGTGCTGGTAGGAGACGATGTTCTTGAACGTCAGATCGTCATTGAGCCGGACGGTGGAAACATTGTTCATCGTATAGGCGTCGATATCGACGAAATTTGGCCATGGGCTGGCGACGGTTCGATGCCCCAGCTGCTGCTGGCGCGCGAATTGGTTCAGGACGTCGGCCTGGCTGCCCAGGTTGGGATTTTCGAAGAACCCGGTCTGGCCGCTGCCACTGTAGAAGATCAGGGCGGGGCCGCCGACAGCGGTCGCCACCTTGGCGACAATGTGTTCGTGCGAATGCTCGCGGTCGAACATGGTGTAGTTCTGGAACCAGTCGGTCGGCTTGATCATCACCGACAGGCGGCCCGCCTGGAAGTTCTCGTCGTCCAGATCGGCGCCCAGGAGGTTCCGGGTGTAGCCGTCCCGCCGGCCGACCTTGCCGGCGAACCGGACCTGCACCTTGTCCGAGATCGGAACGTTGATCATGGCGGTGAGTTCGCCCAGGGCGTAGTCGCCCCCTGTCGCCTGGATCAGCCCTTCCGCCAGGTCGGTGGGCTTGGCCGGATCGAAAATGACCGCGCCGCCCGTGCTGTTCTTGCCGAACAGGGTTCCTTGCGGGCCGCGCAGCACCTGGACGTCCTTGAGGTCGAACAGGCCGTGGCCGATGTCTCGGTTATAGAGCAGCGGCGCGTCGCCGAAATAGCTGGCCACCGAGGCGTCGGCGATGGTGGTGCCCGGAACCGTGGTGCTGAGACCGCGCAGGGTGAAGCTCGGTTCGGCGTTGAGCAGATATTGGCTTGGATTGACCTGAAGTTCCGGCACGTGGAACTGGATGTCGTCGGCTGAGGTGATGTTCTCACGCTCCAGCTGCGCGGCGCTGATGGCGCTGACCGCCACCGGAACCTTCTGGATCGACTCCTCCTTGCGCTGGGCGGTGACCACGACCTCTCCGATCGAGACCGGCGCCGTCGGCGCAGCGGCCGCCGGCGGAGCCTGGACCTGAGCCATGGCGCCATGCGCGCCTATCGACGCGAACAGCGCCGCTCCGATCGCTATCAACGACCCGCTCGACAGCAAGGGCCGAACCCCGGCTGCGCCGTTAGCCTTGAGCATGTTGCTCCCCCGTATGCCAGACGTTTCCGAGGAACGCTCTTCGGCGCTCTTCTGCAGGGGAGGTTCGTCTTTACGGCGTTAGATACCAAGGCCCGATGATCAGCGAAGGTCACTCATCGCAGGCGTGATGCATGTCTGCAACGGCTGGGGAAGGCGGTCAGCCGGCCGCCGGCCTGAACAGCGGCAGGGTCATCTCGTCAGACACCTTGTGGAAGGTGACCTGCACCCGCATGCCGATGGCGGCGGCCTCCGGCTCCAGCCCGATCAGGTTGGAGAATATCGAATAGCCCTCGTCCAGGTCGATGGCGGCGAAGATGAAGGGCGCGGTGAAAGCCGGCGTCGGCGCCCGGTGCGAAACCGAGAAGGAATAGAGCACGCCAAGCCCTTTGCTCTCCTGCCAGGTCAGGGCCTGCGACAGGCAGTGAGGACAGGCGACCTCCGGCCGGAACACGGCCTTGCCGCAATCCGAGCAGCGCTGATAGGTGAGCCGCCCGTCCTTGCAGGCGTCCCAGAACGGCCGCGTCAGATAGGTGGCCGGCAGGTCGAAATGCTTGAGCGGCGCTTCCAGCATGATCAACTGCCCCTCAGGGCGCCGCCGGGATAGTTGCCGCCCCCATAGGCGGCGTCGAGGGCGCGGTAGTCGATGGCCCCGACCGGGGTGCGCGGCAGCCGGGAAGCGAACTCCACGAAGCGCGGTTTCTTGTAGGAGGCCAGCAGCGTGCGGCAATGCTCGACCAGTTCATCCGCCGTCACCGCCGCCTCCGGCTTGAGCTGCACGATCGCCTTGACACTCTGGATGAAGCGTGGGTCTGGCACGCCGATGATGGCGGCGTCGGCCACCGCCGGATGCCGCTTCAGGCAGCCCTCGACCTCGGCCGGATAGATGTTTTCGGCGCCGGATTTGATCATCTGGGTCTTGGGCCCGATGAAGGTCAGGGTGCCGTCGGCTTCCCGCCGGCCCAGGTCGTTGGTGTGGTGCCAGCCGTTGCGCTGACGCTGGGCGTTCAGCTCCGGGCGATTCCAGTAGCCGTTCATGATGGTCGGGCCGCGCAGGACGATCTCGCCCACCTCCCCGTCCGCCAGATCCTCGTCCGCGGGACCGACAATGCGAAGCTGGGTCAGGGGTCCCACCCGGCCGTGGGCGCCCAGGCCCTGGTTGTCGCAGTAATAGACCCAGATGGCGATCCCCATCACCTCGGTCTGGCCATAGCCGTAAGGGGTGTCGCGGAAGTCGCGCGGATTGATGGTCACCATCGCGTCCCATTCCGGATGGTAGGACGGCGACCTGAGGCAGGTCAGGTCGTAGCGGCGATCCTGGTTGACCTGGGCCATCTCCCAGCAGGTCTTGCCCACCAGGAAGGCCAGGGTGCAGCGGTTGTCGTGGATCAGCCGGCAAAGCTCTTCCGGGTCGGTCCGCCGCACGAACACATTGGTCCCGCCCGCGTGGAACGCCGCGAAGGTCAGCATCAGGGTGCCGACGTGGAACATCGGGCCGGAGTTGAGGAACACCGTCGCCGCCGATATGCCTTGGGTCTGCTGCACGCTGAGATCCTGCATCAGGATGGCGGCCTGGCTCAGCATGGCCCCGTTGGGCGTGCCGAAGAAGGCGGCGGTGTAGACCACCAGGACCGCGGTCTCGGGCGGGATGGCGCGATCGACATCCACATCGGAGCCCGAGGCCAGGAAGGCTTCGTACTCCAGCCCGCCCTCGTCCTCGTCGGCCTTGTACCAGTGCTCGGCCTGGTGCTGGGCCATGGCCCTGGCCTCGATCACCGCCGCCCCGATTTCGATCGCCTGCCAGAACACGACCTTGGGCGTGAAGTCGTCGATGACGAAGGCCATTTCGGATGCGCTCAGCCGCCAGTTGGCCGGGCAGATCATGGCGCCCAGGCGCGCGCAGGCCAAAAGGCCTTCCAGGATGCGCGAGGAATTCTGGCCCAGCCACAGCACCCGGTCGCCCTGGCCGACGCCGGCCGCCTCCAGGGCGTTGGCCAGCCGGATCACGCGCTGGCGAAGCATGCGATAATCGTAGCGCACCTTGCCGCAGACGATCGCCGTATGCGTCGCGCGCGAGCGGGCCAGCTCGTCCAGCGCCGAGGTCAGGGTGAATTCGTGGATCGAGTTGGGGTTCACGCCAAGTCCCTGTGCTGCGCCGGCCGGTAGCTCGCGGGCCGCGGATCCTGCGTCGACCGGGTCAGGCCAGCATATCGAAATTCCGGGCGGCCACGGCGACCCAATTCGCGCCCGCCAGGCAAGTGATCGGCGATCCCGCAGGCGAAGCCAAGGCCACGGCCCCACATCGCGCCAAGACATCGAAATATCGATGAATGCGCCCCGCCCTCTGGGAAATGCGCTTTTGCCCCTACGCAGGGCGCCATGATCGGCCCAAACTTCGAACCGGCGCCCGCCAACGACAGGGCGGCCGTATCCAGGAACGCCCATGACTGTTGATCTCAAGACCAAATCCAGGGACGCCGTGGGCGAGCGGGTCTATTTCGATCCCGTGGAGACCGCGCCCCGCGAGGAACTGCGCCGAATCCAGACCGAGCGGCTGCTGGAACAACTCGCCTTCGTCTGCGAGCGCTCGCCGCTGATCCGCAAGACCTGGGCCGACGCGGGCGTCAGCTTGGCGGACATCGGCTCGATCGAGGATTTCCTGGCCAAGGCGCCGTTCATCGACAAGGATTCCCTGCGCGCCTGGCGCGACACCCATCACGACGCGTTCGGCGGCGTGCTCTGCGTCGACCCGACCGAGGTCGACCTGATGGGCACGAGTTCGGGCACCACGGGCGATCCGACCTTCTTCGGCGAAAGCTGGACCCATCCAGGCGACTGGGTGTGGACCCCGCGGGAGATGTGGGGCCTGGGCCTGCGCCCCGGCGACTATATCGCCGAGTTCAACCACGTGCTTCGCAGCGTCGGGCGGCTCTATTTCCATGACACGGGCGCGATCCCGATCATGATCAACCACGACGCCGGCGACCTGAACCGCTTCGTCGAGACCACCCGCAAGTACCGGCCGACCTGGCTGTTCCACCTGTCCTCGCCGCTGATCTACGGCCTGGCGCGCCTGGAGGCCGAGACCGGCGTCGACCTCAAGGAGGTCTTCTCCAGCTTCACCGCCTGCATCTACGGCGGCGAGCCCATGGGCAAGCAGGCGCGCGAACTGGTCGAGCGCTGGCAGGTCCCGGTCTATGAGTTCTCCAGCCTGGGCGACAGCGGCACCATCTGGGAATGCCGGGCCAAGGACGGTCTCCATGCCTGGGAGGATCTGGTGCTGCTGGAGGTGATCGACCCCATCACCGGCGAAGCGGTTCCGTCCGGCGGGCGCGGCGAGATGGTCATCACCAACCTGGTGGACCGCATGGACCCGCTGATCCGGTTCCGCTCGGGCGATCTGGTCCAATGGACCGACGAGGTCTGCCAATGCGGCCGCACCCACGCCCGGGTCTGGCCGATCGGGCGCACGGGGGACGAGATCCTGGTCGCCGGCCAGAGCGTGCTGCCCCGCGATGTGTGGAGCGCGATCGAGGAGGTTCCCGAAACGGCTTCGGGCCTGTTCCAGATCATCCGCCCAACCCGCGAAGTCCCGATCCTGAAGCTGCGCGTCGGCTACGAAGGCTCGCCCGACCTCGGCAAGGTCACTGAGGCGGTCAAGGACTCCGTCGAGGCGGCCATAGGCCTGCGGCCCGAGGTCGAGCTCACGCCCAACGCCGAGATCGTCAAGCTGGGCCCGCCCCACAAGATTCCGCGCGTCGCCAAGAGCTGAGAGAATGATCATGAGACATTACGGCCTCTTCGGCGGCGTTCCGACCACCGACGACCCCAGGGCCCTGGAGGTCCTGGAGGGCTACCACCGCGGCCTGACCAAGTCGCCGGCGCCGGGCGCGTCCGACCTGTGGGCGATCGGCCGGGCCGACCTGGCCGACGGTGAGGTCGCCGACATACCCATCACTTGGAACGAGATCCATCGGGATACCCAGTGGGCGGCCAGTATCCTAGATCTGCTGGGCGTCGGCGACGGCGACTTCTGTTTCTACTCCTTCTTCTATGGCCAGTCGGCCCAGGTCTGGCCGTTCATGAAGGCCACCTTCGACCGCCACGCGCGCTCGGCCAGCGGCATGCCGACCGCCTGGGACGCTTATCGGCTGGAAACCTATATGCGGCTGTTCCGGCTGAAGCTGCACTTCGGCGTCTCGCCGACCCTGCTCGACGGACTGGAGGGGGCCGGCCACGACATCGCCAAGGTGTTCGCCAGCGCCGAGATCCTGGTCGCCCTGCCCGGAGCCTGGGAGCGCCTCGTGGCCAAGGGTTTCAAGCCCTGGCGCCTGACCTTCCTCGGCCCCATCGTCGCGGTTGATCCCTGCGACGGGACCGGCGGGCGCTTCGACTTCAGCCAATGGACGCTGGACTCCGAGGGCCGCGAGATCCTGGTCACCAGCGCCCCCGGCCGCACCGCCCGCTTCGACAGGGCCCGGACAGGCGCCCGGGGCGAGATCCGCGCGGTCGACAGCGAACCCCGCTATTTCCCGGCGACGTAATGAGCGAAGCCGCCGCCGACACTGCGTCGCAGACGATCGCGCCTGGGGCCTTATCGACCTGGGCGGACAAGGCCCTGCCGTCCCTCGGCGTCGGGCCCTTACGGCAAAAGGTTCTGGCCGGCGGCTCTAGCAATATCGTGATCCGCGTCGACCGGGGCGGAACGCCGATGATCGTGCGCCGCCCGCCCCTGGCCCTGCGGCCGGACAGCCTCAAGGTGATCGCCCGCGAAGCGCGCGTGCTGGAGGCGCTGCGCGATACGCCGGTTCCGTGCCCCGCCTTCCAGGTCTATTGCGAAGACGCCTCGGTGATCGGCGCGCCGTTTTATGTGATGTCGAACGTCGACGGCTTCGTCGGCTATCCCTTCGACACGCTGCCGCCACCCTATGACCGGTTCGGCGAGCCCCGCCGCCAGATGGCTTTCGCTCTGGTCGACGCCCTGGCCGAGTTGGCCAAGGTCGACTATCGCGCCGTCGGCCTGGAGGCCTTCGGCAAGCCCGACGGCTTCCTGGAGCGCCAGGTCGACCGCTGGACCTCGCAGCTGGCTTCGTATCGAGAGACCGAGGCCTACCAGCAGCGCGACCTGCCTGGCCTCGGCTATGTGGTCGACTGGCTGCGGGACAACACCCCGCCCATGTCCCCGCCTGGCGTGCTGCACGGCGACTACAGCTTCGCCAACGCCATGTTCGCGCATCAGGAGCCGCCGCGGGTGGCGGCGATGATCGACTGGGAGCTGGCCACCATCGGCGATCCGCTGCTCGATCTCGGCCTGATCCTCTATCCATTCAAGGGCCGCGACGAGCGCACGCCGCCCTCCGGCTATTTCGACCCGACCGGCTTTCCCTTCCGCGAAGAGCTCGCCGAGCGCTGGGCGGAGCGGAGCGGCCGCAAGGTCGAAAACCTGAACTATTATATGGTTTTAATTCAATTCAAGATGGCCGTGATCCTCGAGCGTCAGCACGCCCGGGTGCTCAACGGCAAGCAATCAAAAGAGTTGGGCGGCTTCGCCGAAACCATGGTGCCGGGGCTGATCGCCAAGGCCGAAGCCATGGCCAAGGGAGTCGCCTGACCGCATGGAGGATATTCAGCGTGATCGATTTCGCCCCGGACCCAGAATTCCAGCAGAAGGTTGAATGGACCAGCGCCTTCGTGCGCGACCGGGTCGAACTGCTCGACGCCCTGTGGCCCGAGCCCACCGCGCCTTATGATCGGTCGCTGAAAGAAGCTCGCGCTCTGCTGAAGCCCCTGCAAGACGAGGTCCGGCGGCAGGGCCTGTTCGCCTGCCACCTCGACAAGGAACTCGGCGGCCCGGGCTATGGGCAGGTCCGCTTCACCTTCATCAACGAGATCCTCGGCCGGACCAACTGGGGGCCGGTGGTGTTCGGCTGCCAGGGTCCCGACAGCGGCAATTCCGAGATCCTCGCCCGCTACGGCACGCCCGAGCAGAAGGCGGGCTGGCTGGCGCCGCTGCTGGCCGGCGAAATGTATTCCTGCTTCTCCATGACCGAACCGCGCGGCGGGTCGGATCCGACCCTGTTCACCTGCATCGCTACGCCGGATGGCGGCGAGTGGGTGATCGAAGGGGAGAAATGGTACTCGTCCCACGCCAACTACGCCGACTTTTTGATCGTCATGGCGGTCACCGATCCGGAGGCGGCGCCCTATGAGCGGGCGACCATGTTCATCGTGCCGGCCGCCACGCCCGGCGTGACCTTCGTGCGCGAAACCGGGCTGTTCACCGAGCCGCCCGAGGCCAAGGGCGGGCACCCCTACGTGCGCTACGATAAGGTGCGGGTCCCCGACTCGGCCCGCCTGGGACCGCGCGGCAAGGGCTTCGCCGTGGCCCAGTCGCGCCTCGGCGGCGGGCGCATCCACCACGCCATGCGCACCATCGGCCTGGTGCAGAAGTGCCTGGACATGATGGCCGAGCGCGCCGTCAGCCGCGAACTGCGCGATGGGCCGCTATCGCGCAAGCAGGCGGTGCAGTTCGACATCGCCGACACCCACATCGCCCTGCGCCAATTCCGCCTGCAGGTGCTGCATTGCGCCTGGCTGGCCGACCGGGAGCACGAGGGCGGCGATCCGGCGGAGCTGCGGGAGGCTATCTCGTCGCTGAAGGTCGCCACCGCCAACATCGCCAAGGACGTCGTCTGGCGCGCCATGCACCTGCACGGCTCCCTGGGCGTCTCCAACGAAATGCCCTTCGCCCACATGCTGATGACGGCCGCCATGCTGGGCCTGGCCGACGGGCCGACCGAAGTCCATCGGGCCTCGGTGGCCCGCATGGTGCTCAAGGGCTACAAGCCCGCGCCTGGCCCCGATCCGAGCGAACACCTGCCGACCCGGCGCGCGACCGCCCGCGCCTGGCTCGCCGACGCCCTGGCGGCAGCGGAGTGACGGCCATGAGCTTTTCTGTGGATCTGTCGGGCAAGGCCGCCATCGTCACCGGCGGCACCCGCGGCCTGGGCCGCGAGATCGTGCTGGGCTTGGCGCGCGCCGGCTGCGACGTGGTCATCTCCAGCCGCAAGCTGGACGCCTGCGAGGCCATGGCCGGCGAGGTCGAGGCTCTTGGCCGCCGCGCCTTGCCGCACGCCTGCCACGTCGCAAAGTGGGACGAGCTGGATGCCCTGACCGAGGCCGCCTACGCCGCCTTCGGCAAGATCGACGTGCTGGTCAACAACGCCGGCATGTCGCCCATCGCGCCGTCGAGTCTGGAGACCAGCGAGGCCCTGTTCGACAAGATCGTCGGCGTCAATTTCAAGGGCCCGTTCCGGCTCTGCGCCCTGGTCGGATCGCGCATGGCGGCGGGCGACGGCGGCAGCATCATCAACGTCTCCAGCATCGGCGCCCTGCACCCCTCACCCTGGATCATCCCCTATGCCGGGGCCAAGTCGGCGCTGAACACGATGACCGTCGGGCTGGCGCAGGAGTTCGCGCCCAAGGTCCGGGTCAACACCATCTCGCCGGGCGGCTTCCTCACCGACACGTCCACCGTCTGGGCCACCGAAGCAGACGCCCACCAGACGGTGGCGCTGGGCCGCTGGGGTGATCCGAAGGAGTTCGTGCCGACCGTGCTCTACCTGGCCAGCGACGCGTCCAGCTTCACCAACGGCGCCAATATCCGGGTCGACGGCGGCGCCTTCTGGCATCAACGGATGACGAAGGAGGGCGCGGCGTGAGCCTCTCCGGCAAGGTCGCGGTCATCACCGGCGCCGCCGGCGGCATCGGCCTGGCCATCGCCCAGCGCTACGCCGCCGATGGCGCACGCGTAGTGCTGACCGACGTGCAGGCCGACAAAGGCGAGGCTGAGGCCAAGGCCCTGGCGGACCAGGGCCTCGACGCCCGCTTCATGCGCCTCGACGCGGGCGACGAGACCGAGATCGAAGCCCTGATCGAACAGGTCGAAGCCGAGATCGGCCCCGTCGACATCGCCATCTGCTCGGCCGGCGTCGCCCGGGGCGGGGCGGTGTTCTACGAAAGCGAGACGGCCGATTTCGAGGCGGTGCTGAAGCTCAACCTCGTGGGGCCCTACCTTATGGGCAAGGCGGTGGCGCGGCGCATGGTCGAGGCCGGGCGCAAGGGCTCGTTCATCCACATCTCGTCGGTGGGAGCGGTGCTGGGCGTCGCCGAATCCTACGCCTACTGCGTCAGCAAGGCCGGGCTCGGCATGCTGACCAAGACCATGGCCCTGGCCTTGGCCAAGCACGGAATCCGGGTCAACGCCATCGGCCCGGGCCCGACGGACTCGCCCATGACCGCGCATCTGCCCGAGGCCGCCCGGCGCATGATGCTCTCGCGCACGCCGCTCGGGCGTTTCGGCGAGGCGTCCGAAATGGCCGGCGTCGCAGCCTTCCTGGCCAGCGACGACGCCAGCTACGTCACCGGCCAAACCATCTACGCGGATGGCGGCCGGCTGGCCCTGAACTACACGGTCGAGGCCGACCTCAAGGCTTGAGGGCGGCCCGCCGCGCCCGCAGACCGTCGGCGAACTGCGGCGAATGCGCCGTGGCGCCGCCGTCGACGTGCAGCACCTGGCCATTGATGAAACCGGCCTCGTCCGAGGCGAGGAAAGCGACGGCGTGGGCGATGTCGATCGGCGCGCCGTGGCGCGACGCCAATTCATGGTCGCGCATCAGGTCGCGAAAGGCCTCGCGCTGGGGCGTCGACTTCTCCTCGATATGGATCAGGCCGGGCGAGACCGCATTGCAGCGAATGCCCTCCTGGCCATGCTGGGCCGCGAGATAGCGGGTCAAGGTCACCAGGGCGCCCTTGGAACTGGCATAGGCGGTGGGCGCGAAATCCCCCGCGAAGGCCGAGTTGGACAGGATGTTGACGATGGCCCCGCCGCCGGCCCGGCGCATGTGCGGGATCGCCGCCTGGGCCGCCAGCATCGGCCCGCGCAGATTGACGCGCATGGTCTCGTCCCACAGCGTGGGGTCCATGGCCTCGACTCCGCCGTCACCCTGGGGCGCCAGGTTGGTGGCCGCTGCGTTGTTGTCGAGGATGTGCAGCGCGCCGAACGCCTGGACGGCCGCCTCGACCATGTCGCGGATCGAAGCCGGATCGCCGAGGTCCAGGCGGAAGGCCACCGCCTCGAAGCCCTGCTCACGAAGGGCCGAGGCCTTGGCTTCAGCGGCGTCCAGCCGGATGTCGGCGATCATCACCTTGGCGCCTTCCTGGCAGAACAGCGCGGCCGTGGCCGCCCCTATGCCGCCGCCGGAGCCGGTGATGATCGCCGCCTTGCCTTCGAGCCGTCCCGCACGCTGAGCCATGGTTTGTCCTCGTTCTTGCGGACATTGTCGGGGCTTCGGCGCGCAGGCTCAACCGGGCCGACGGCTGATCAGATCCGCGATATGGCGAGCCCCGGCCCTCAGCCGAACTTGATCGAGGCGAACTCGGGCCTGGGCTCGAACGCCGGCTTGCGGCTGGCCGCATAGACCGGCGGCAGGCCGTTGGTGCTGATGCGCAGCAGCACCCGGCGCTTGCCCTCTTCGGCGCTGTATTCGATCGGCGTGGCCCGATGCAGCAGACACAGATTGTCCCAGATGAGAATGTCACCGGCGCCCGCCTTGGCGCGGATCACGAACTGGTCCTGCAGGGCGTGGGTCTTGAGTTCGTCCAGCAGCGCTTCGCCCGCTTCGGGGCTCATGCCTTCGATGGCGAACGGGGTCCCGGCCAGGGCGTAAAGGCCCTTCCGGCCGGTGATCGGATGGGTCAGCACCAGCGGATGGACCGGCTGTTCCTGAGCGCGCTTGCGGGCGCGCACCCCGCCGTCACGGTCCGGCTGGTCGGGATCGAGCGCCATCGGCGTCTCGTCCGGCCCGCGCTTGCCGCCTACCAGCTTGTGGCGCACCTGCAGGCCGTCGAGTTCGCGCTTGCGGTCCGCCGACAGCGCCTCGTAGGCGGCCGTCAGGTCGGCGAACAGGGTCTCGCCGCCCACCTCGGGCGCCTCGACGCCATAGAGCATGGTGAAACTGGCCGGCAAGTACTCGTAGGACCCGTCCGTATGCCAGAACGAGGCGCCGTCGCGGCGGCCGGGATCCAGGTCAGGAGAGTTGGAGATTCGGATCAAGGCCGGATACTCGGGATCGAGGTCAGGCGTGAAGAAGAAGTCGATCGGCTGGCCCCACAGCCGCCCGAAGCGGTCGAAGCTGGCCTTGTCCAGGGACTGGCCCCGGATCACCGCCACGTGGCGTCGGGCGACAAGGTCCACCAGGGCCTTGGCCTCCGCCTCATCCAGAGGGCGGGAAAGGTCAATTCCTTCAATTTCGATGCCGAATGATCCGAGCGGCTTTGTGTTCGACATGGACGCTTCGCTTCCTCTGAATTGTTGTTTCGATCGTACCGATCCGACGTTAGCCGGAAGCCTTCACCCCTCGTCGTTCACCCAGCGGACGAAGCGTTGCAGCGGATAGAAGCCATCATGCGGCAGGCCGACTTCCGGCCCGGCGCCGCCCAGGGTCACCACCCGCTGCGCCCCGGCGCTGGCCAGAAGGTCGCGCAGCCCGGCCTTTCGCTCGGGCGGATAGACCCCGACCGTGGAGGTCGCGACCGTGACCTGGCGGACGGCGTCGCGCAGATCCTTGACCCGCACCACGTTGACCACCTTGCCATCTGGATAGAAGTCGACCGGCTCGTCGGAACGGATCACTAGGCCGCGGCCCTCATAGCCGCCCCAGACGCGGTAGAAGTCCGGCACATCACGCAGGCCGCCGATCTCCTCGCGCAGGGCCGCCGACAGGGGCTGGGGCGTGGCCGAGGCCATGCGCCGCTCGGCGCCGAGCCGGGCCTGCAGCCGCTCGCAATAGCGGTCGACCTGCGCCTCGTCGCCCTCGATGAACTGGAAGCGGCTGGCCGTGCAGGCCTGCTGGTTCATCAGGGTCGCGTCGAACGCCGCCGCCTCGGCGACCTGATCCAGGACCTCGTCCGAGGCGAACGCCTCCCGGCCGATCAGCGAGATCGAGGTCTTGGGATCGAACGAGATCAGCTCGAACCCTGGCCCGACATATTTCACCGCGCTGCGGATCGTGCTCTCGCCGCCCCAGGCCACCAGCTTGTCGAAGAACTGCGGCCGAAACAGCATGCGCTCGACCGTTTCGTCGCCGCCGCGCCAATAGACCGCCGAGAAAGAACGGGTCAGGGGATGATCAGGCGCCACCGCGCCCAGCGCCTCCAAAATCACCGAGGCGCTGAACAGCTCGTTCGACGGCAGCTTGAGCAGATGGGCGCCCTTGACCAGGGCCCCGCGGATCACCGTCTGGGCCGCGACGCCCGGGGAATTGCCGGCGATGATGTGGATCAGCCGCGGCGGAAACGCTCGCACCCGCGCCGGTCGGCCGGAGGGGCGCTCCACCTCGCGCCAGCCGTCGACCACGTCCTTGCCGCCCAGTTCCTGCTCGAGCATGAACTCCATCGAGGGCCGATTGAACATCGCGCCCAGGGTGACGTAGGCCCGCTCCACGAGGTCGCGCGGATGGGGGCTGGTGGCGGCGCTGAGTTCGGCCGCCTCCGACAGGCGCCCCAGCGGATCGCGGGTCAGCCACTCGCCGGCGGCGACCAGCAGGTCGATGATCTCGTCCACAGGAACATCGGCGGCCGGCGGCGGCTCGTCCCGCCGCCAGACCAGGGCGTCGAGGTCCAGCGCCGGGGTGGTGAAGCGGGCGTGGGGCGGGCCGAATTCGAGATCGGCGCTGTCCACGATCCGCCCTTTGATCACATGGCGGACGGAGATTGGGCGGACGGCGACAGGCGCACGCGAGGCTGAAGTCAAGGGAGCATTCATGCGGCCAGTGTGGGCCACCCGCCATTGTGAGCCAGTGGCGGATCGGACATTTTATGAGGCGAAGCAGACGCCTGCCCGCTGATGACGCAAGGCGCGCTGGGAGGAATAGGACATGGCGCGGATCGCCGTGCTGGGTTTCGACAGCGTGCAGTTGTCCAGCCTGGCGCCCATGCTGGACGCCTTCGAAATGGCGAACCGCTACAGCGTCCGCCAGTACGAAGAGCGCGAGGACCTGCCGGGCCCGTTCGCGATCCGGGTCCTGTCCGAGAACGGCCGCCCCATTCAACTGATGGGCGGCCGCAGTTTCACGGTCGACGATTCCATCGCAAGTTCAGAGATTTACGACCTGGTCTACGTGCCGGCTTTCGAGATCGGCGCGAGGCTGGACCTGGCCGAGCGCATGGCCGGCGCCAAGACCGTCTGCCAGTGGCTGCAGCGCCAGCATGAGGGCGGCGCCGTCCTGGCCGCCAGTTGTACCGGCGTGGTGCTGCTGGCCGAGGCCGGCCTGCTCTCGGGCGCCGCGGCGACGGTCCCCTGGTGGCTGGAACAGCGCTTCCGGCGGCGCTATCCCGAGATCGACCTCGATATCGCAAGGACGATCGCTCAGACCGGCGACATCTATTGCGCCGGTTCGATGAGCGCCGAACCGGCTTTGGCCCACCGGCTGGTCGAGCGGATCGCCTCGCCGAACGTCGCCAACTGGCTGGAAAAGATCACCCTGGTTCAGCCCTATCCGGACGGCCCGCCGCCATGGAGCGTGTTTTCACCTGAGGTCTTGCGGCAGGATGCCCTGGTCGGCCGCGCCCAGCACTGGCTGCAGCTGCGCTTTTCGCAGAAGCCGCGGCTGAAGGACCTGGCCGAGGTCCTGGCGGTCAGCGAGCGGACCCTGGTGCGCCGCTTCGAGCACAGCATCGGCATGACGCCGCTCGACTACCTCCAGACCCTGCGCATCGAAGCCGCCAAGCAGATGCTGACCCGCTCGAACCGCAAGATCGACCGCATCGGCTATCTGGTCGGCTATTCCGACCCCGGCTTCTTCAAGAAGGTGTTCCGCGCCCGCACGGGGCTGTCCCCCGGCGAATACCGACGCCGCCACGCCGCCCACTCTGACCACCCCGCAGTGGAGGACCATGAGATCCCCGATGCGGCGCGCCATCCTCCATCCTCCGCATAAGCGATATCGCGCGTCCGCGACGAAAGAGGCCGTGGCCATTTCGCGTCACCTCGACCTAGGCTGATCCGGTCGCCGCCCCTGCGGCCAGGAGCCTTGATGACTGTCAGCCTCACCCTCGATTGGCCCGCCGCCCTCGCCGCGGCCCGTGCGCACGCCCTGGCGGCCGGCGCCCTGAAGCCGATCGCGGTGGAGGGCGAAACGGTCGTCGACGGCGGCGTGCCGTTCCGTGTCGAGTGGATCTCCTCCCTGGCCATGAAGGACCTGGCGGGCCTGCCCCGCGCCGGCGACAAGGCCAAGGGCGCCAATCCGTTCCTGCCTTACGAGCGCGACCTCTGGGTGGCTGACCTGTCTGAGACCCACGTGGCGATCCTCAACAAGTTCCCCGTCTGGAACGGGCACTTCCTGATGATCACGCGCAGTTTCGTTGATCAGGAGGCGCCGCTCGACCTGGCGGACGCCAAGGCCATCGGGGTCGTACTGGCCGCGGTGGAAGGCTTTGTCTTCTACAACAGCGGCGGCGCGGCCGGGGCCAGTCAGAGCCATCGGCATCTGCAGATGCTGCCCGGCTTTGAACCGGCGATCACCGCTTTGACGCCGTCGGACGGGGCCTTCGGCGAGTTGCGGCAGGCGCCTAGCCTTCCCTTCAAGCATGTCTTCTGCCGCCTGGACCGGTCGGCTGTGCAGGACGGTCAACTGGGCGGGGCTCAATTACTGAGCCTCGTCACCGAAGCCTGTCGCGCCGCGGGGGTCATCTGCCGCGACGCCCGAATGAGCCCCTATAACCTGCTGTTGACGCGCGACTGGCTGATGATCGTCCCGCGCCGGCAGGAAAGCGTCGAAGGCCTGTCGCTCAGCGCGCTGGGCTATTCCGGCCTGATCGGCCTTCGCACGCCCGACCAGATCGACCTGGTGCGCCGTCGGGGTCCCATGCCCATGCTTAGCGAGGCCGCCGGATGACATCTGAACCCCTTGCACAGCTTCCATCCCTCTCCGCCCCAGAAACGATCATGAGCGACAGCCCCCTTTTCCAGCCCCTTCAGGTCGGCCCTCTGAGCCTGGCCAACCGCGTCGTCATGGCGCCGATGTCTCGCTACTTCTGCCCCGACGAGGTTCCGCACCAGGGCATGGTCGACTACTACGCCCGGCGCGCGCGCCACGGCGTGGGCCTGATCATCAGCGAGGCGACCTACGTTCCTCATCCTTCCGCGCACAGCTACGAGGCCGTGCCGCGCTTCTATGGCGAGGACGCCCTGGCCGGCTGGAAGAAGGTGATCGACGCCGTGCACGCCGAGGGCGGCAAGATGTTTCCCCAACTGTGGCACACCGGCAGCTTCCGCGAGGTCGGCATGGCGCCGGATCCCGGCGTGCCGGGGTTCGGCCCCTCGGAAAACCTGAACGCCTTCGAGAACACCACCCACGTGACCAAGCCGATGACCGAGGAGGACATCGCCGACGTCATCGACGCCTATGCCACAGCCGCCGGCTCGGCCCTGGACCTGGGTTTCGACGGAGTCGAACTGCACGGCGCGCACGGCTACCTGATCGACAGTTTCTTCTGGTCCGAAACCAATCGCCGGACCGACGACTGGGGCGGCGCCCTGGGCGAGCGCGCCCGCTTCGGTATCGAACTGATCAAGGCGATCCGGGGGCGGGTCGGTCCCGATTTTCCGATCTCCTTCCGCTGGTCCCAGTTCAAGCAGCAGGACTATCGCGCCAAGCTGGCGGAGACGCCGGAGGAGCTCGAAGACCTGCTCGTCCCCCTGTCCGAGGCAGGGGTGACCCTGTTCCATGCCTCCACCCGGCGTTACTGGGAGGCCGCGTTCCGCGAGGTTTCCGATCTGACCCTGGCCGGCTGGACCAAGAAGATCACCGGAAAGCCGGTGATTGCGGTCGGCAGCGTCGGCCTCGGCGGCGTCGCCTCGACGGCTAAACGCGCGCCCTCCGAGACCAGCAGCTCCAGCATCACCTTCGCCGATTCCGACCTGGACGGGGTGGAGAAGGTCGAGGCGCTGATGGACCAGGGCGAATTCGACCTGATCGCGGTCGGCCGCGCCATCCTGGCCGATCCGGAATGGACGGAAAAGGTGCGCCAGGGACGGATGGACGACCGGCTTCCGTTCGAAAAGGCCCAGTTGGAGACCCTGTACTAGGGCTGCATTGGCGCCCCCCCGTGTCGACATCGCCTCGCAAACTGTCCAGTCCGTCCCTCCGTGTGGCCGGACCCGCGGCCCTAGGCTCCTTGCAAGCATAGGGATTTGGAGGCGCGAGCCATGTCGACCCGCCAGGAACTCATCGACGAACTGGTCACCCCCGGCGTGTTCGACCGCCACATCGAGGGCTTGGCGGCGCGGCAGCTCGACGCCGCGCGGGAGCTGTTCAAGATGCGGCGTGAGCAGATCCCTGTGGTTCGCCGCCGGGCCGAAGACGCGGGCGTGACCGAGATCCGCTCCTTCGAAGACCTCGTGCCCCTGCTCCTCGCCCACACCAGCTACAAGTCCTACCCCATCTCGTTCATGGAATCCGGACGCTGGGACCGGATGCTGCAGTGGCTGCAGACCCTGTCTGTGCAGGATGTGTCCAATGTCGACATCGAGGGCGTCACCGACGTCGACGACTGGATCGCCCGCCTGCGCGCCGCGGGCCACATGGTCCAGGCCACCAGCGGCACCACCGGCAAGGTCTCGTTTCTCAACCACAGCCAGGGCGACGCAGACCTGAAGCGGCGTCACTACGCCAATATCTCCGGCTGGCCGTTCCTCAAGGCCGACAAGAGCCGCCACGTGTTCATCGTCGGCCCGAGCAGCGGCCCGAACAGCGCCATCGAGGCCTATCAGAACACGGTCGCCTGCTGGGCCTGCCAAGGCGGCGCCCACTTCCTCACCGACGAACCCGTGCTGATCGGCGACATCAGCCGCATGGCCGCGCTCAGGGCGCGGATCGCGGAAGGAACCGCGACGCCGGGCGAGATCGAGGCGGCCGAACGGAACGGCGCCGCCAAGGCCGAACGCATGCGCAAGGCGCTGGAATCCTTCGCAGAGGCGCTGATCGCCCATCGCCACGAGCCGATCAATGTGACCGCCCAATGGGCGCAGCACATGATGATCATCGACCAGGCGCGCAAGATGGGCGTGGGCGACGGCGAGTTCCATCCGCAATCCATGGTCAGCGCCGGCGGCGGGGTGAAGGGCGTCGCCCTGCCCCCCGACTACCGGGAACGCGTCACGCGCTTCTATGGCGATGTCGTCAGGCCCGGCGCCTACGGCATGACTGAGCTGTTGTCGCTGATGCCCCGTTGCGAGCACATGCGCTACCACAAGCCGCCCACCCTGATCTGGCTGCTGCTCGACCAGGCCGGCGAACGGCTCCTGTGGGCCGACGACGGAGAGAATGGCGTCGTCGAGGGCCGGTTCGCCTTCCTGGACCTGGCTTATGAAGGCCGCTGGGGCGGCTTGATCTCGGGCGACAAGGTGCAGATCGACTTCAGCGACACCTGCCCCTGCGGGCGGCCAGGCCCGACCATCCTGGACACGATCAGCCGCTACAGCCAGTCAGGCCAGGACGATCATATCGGCTGCGCCGGCACCATCGACGCCTATATCCGCGGCGAACTGGCGGCCTGATAGACTCCGTCGCTTCAGAGAACCCTGACCGCGACGCTAGGTGTGGGCGCAGCACCGATCGGATTGCGCACGGGCAAGGCGAATGGCGCCGCCGCGATCTCGAACACGTCGCCGACCTGGGTCCGCACATTGTCGCTGAACGACAGGGTGGCGGTGCCGAAGAAATGGACGTGGACGTCGCCCGGCCGGCGGAACAGCCGGTATTTGAAGTGGTGATGTTCCAGGTTGGCGATGCTGTGGGACATGTTCGCCTCGCCGGACACGAACGGCTTTTCCCAGATCGCCTCGCCGCCCCGCAGGATTCGGCTGACGCCGCGCACGTCGGCGGGAAGCTCGCCCAGCAGCAGTTCGGGGCCGAGCGCCGCCGGCCGCAGCTTGGAGTGGGCGAGCCACAGATAGTTGCCGCGCTCGGTCACGTGATCGGAAAACTCGTTGGCGAGCGCGAAGCCCAGCCGCACCGGCGCGCCATCGGCGTCGATCAGGTAGACGCCGGCGATCTCGGGCTCCTCACCGGCGTCGAGCGCAAAATCAGGCGACGGCAGCGGCGCGCCCGGCGCGACGAGCATGCTTCCGTCACCCTTGTAGAACCATTCGGGCTGGACTCCCGCTGCGCCGTCCGCCGGCTTGCCGCCTTCGACGCCCATCAGGAACATCTTCATCGAGTCGGTCTGCTGCGAGGCGTCGATCATCGCCCGATGCATCTTGTCGCGGCCTTCCGCCGAGCCGAGGTGGGTCAGGCCCGTGCCGGTCATGAGCAGATGGGCCGGGTCGTCGTGATCGATAGGCGCGAGCAGCGTCACGGCTGACAGGTCGACCGGGGCCCCCTCGCCCGCCGCCTTCACCGCCTCGGCCAACGAGGTTCCGCCAGCCAGCGCAGCGCGGGCGAGCGTCAGCACGCTGGTCGCTCCGGGAACCGTGCGTGGATCGGCGCCGTTCCTGAGCACGGCGACGCCGCGAACGCCCCTGGCGTCGACATATTGGACAAGTGAGATGGTCATCGGTGTTTCTCTCTCCGGCGCCGGCGGCCTTCGCCATTCCGCGGAAAATGTCTGAGTAAATATCAAACTGGAGGAGTCAATCCGCGAGCGCAAGTGAATGCGGCGACGCCAGCGACGGCTCCCTGCTTCGCCCGAGGCGGCGGCGGGTTTGGCCTCACCCGGATTGACGGGCTTCGATCCGTCTTATACTCCGACAAATAGAGGTCCGCGAAGCCCGATCGCAAGGGAAATCGGATCGCCGGAGGAACCAGACCATGGCTATTGGCCTCACCAGCCCCGCGCGTTCGTCGACGCCAACAGCCCATGCATCTGGGGGCCGGACCTATCGGTCCGCCCTGGCGCTGCTGGCGAGCCTGTTCTTCATGTGGGGCTTCGCCACCGTCCTCAACAACACGTTGCTGCCGCATCTGAGGTCGGTGTTCGATCTGTCCTATACCCAGACGACCTTGATCGAGTCAGTCTGGTTCATCGCCTATTTCGTCGCCTCGCTGCCGTCGGCCAAGCTGATCGAACAGATCGGCTACAAGGCGTCGATGGTCATAGGCCTGCTGATCATGGCCGCCGGCGCAGCCCTGATGATCCCGGCGTCAGCCATACCGTCCTACGGCGTGGTGCTGGCGGCCCTGTTCGTGATCGCATCCGGCATCACCCTGCTGCAGGTCGCCGCCAATCCCTACGTGGCGGTGGTCGGCCCGCCGGAGACGGCCTCCGCGCGGCTGAACCTGGTCCAGGCCTTCAATTCCATGGGCACCACGCTCGCCCCCTTGTTCGGAGGCTATTTGATCCTCGGGCGCAGCGCCTCGGGCAACGCCGCCGCCGGCGCCGCCGCCCTGACCCGCGCCCAGCGCCTGGCCGACGCCCATTCGGTTCAGCTCCCCTACCTCCTCATCGGGGGGGTGCTGGCGGCGCTGGCCCTCGTCATCGCCCGCTTCAAGCTGCCGGAATTCGGCGCGGAGACACGCAGGGTCGCGGCCGCTGAGCGGCGCAAACACTCCCTGTGGAACCACCGCAACCTGGTGTTCGGCATTCCGGCCATCTTCATCTACCTGATCGCCGAGATCGGGGTGGCGAACCTCTTCATCAACTTCGTCTCCCAGCCGACGATCGGCGCCCTGACCCACGCCCAGGCGGCCAATTATCTGTTCATTCTCTGGGGCGGCATGATGGTCGGCCGGTTCGCCGGCAGCGCCCTGATGCGCCGAATCTCGCCCGAGCGCGTCCTGGCGGCGGCCAGCATCGGCGCCTTCGCCGTGATGCTCATCACTGTCGTCACCACCGGCCATGTGGCCATGTGGGCCCTGATCAGCGTCGGCCTGTTCCACTCGATCATGTTCCCGACCATCTTCACCCTCGGCATCCGCGGCCTTGGACCGCTGACCGAGGAAGGCTCCGGCCTGCTGATCATGGCCATCGCCGGCGGCGCCCTGGTCATCGCCCAAGGCTGGCTGGCCGACCGGTTCGGCCTGCAGCTGTCCTTCCTATTGCCGGCGGCCTGCGAACTCTACGTGCTGTTCTACGCCCTGTGGGGGTCCCGGCCGACCCACGTCCTGGAGGAAGTGGTGATGGAGGCGGAAGCGTAGCGCACCCAAAAAAGTGGCCGACAAGCGGCGGCCCAAGGGGGGAAGGGATTCAGCAGCCCCTGAAATAGCCGCTCAGCGGCCGAAGCTGTACCGGAGCCGCACGCCATACATTCGCGGCTGACCAAGCTGCGCTGTCTCGAAGCCGACGGACCCTGCAAGGCCCGGCACATAGCTGTAGTATTTCTGATCCGTGAGGTTGGTCGCGAACACAGCTAGATCAACAGGTGAACCGCCAATCGAATTCCAATTCAGATTAAGATTGAGCAGATCCCTCGCGGCCAAATACCGCAAATTGTAAAGCGATGCATTGGTGGTGAATAGCCGATCCACGTAGTTCGAGATCTGCTTATCCGTATGCGTAAAGTTCGCGCTGATGGATACGCGGCCAATCTTCTCCTCGAGCGGCAGCGTGTAGGTTGCAGTAATGCTCACCTTGTTTTTCGGGGTCAGCGCGAGCTCGTCGCCTGCATGCACCGGCGCAGTGACCGTATACGGGCTGCCGGGCGGGGTCGTGATCGCGGCGATCGAGTCCAGTTTCGTGTTGAGATAGGTGTAATCGGCGTTCACGGTGAAGCCCTTGAAGGGCGTGATCGTCCCGTCTACCTCCACGCCATAGATGCGCGACTTGCCCGCATTGAAGACGGAACTGGCCGGCGAGAGGCCGCTGATGGTGGGATTGAGGTTGAGTTGAAGCTGCTGATTGTTGAAGTCGTTGTAGAAGCCGGTGACATCGAACGTACCGCTCACCGCTCCACGGAACGATGTCTTCAGACCCACCTCATAGGTGTCGACCTTTTCTGGCTTGAACACTGAAAAGCCAGTCGGGGCTTGGAGGCTAATGCCGCCGGCGCGATAGCCACGCGTGTATTTGACATAGCCAAGTATGTCCTCCATGGGCTTGTATTCGAGATCGACCAGCCACGTCGGCGCATCGGAACTTTCGCTGTAGTGCACCCGACAGTTTTCGCTGACTGACTGAGGAATGTTGCAGCTGGCAATGGGCGTGTTAGGGGTCGGAAATTTGTAGGTAATCAGCTGGCCGTCGGCGGTCCCACTGTCCCTGGTGTAGCGGATGCCACCCGTAAGCTTCAGTTTGTCTGTCAGGCTGTAGGTGCCCTGGGCATAGACGCCGAAGTTATGGAAAAAATTCTTGTTGGTTGTGTAATTGATCGAACCAAGTCCGATGATGGAGTTATCCGTGCATTGGAAATTACCGGAATCGGTGCAGTTTATGAACACTGGCGACTGCGAACCTGTCACCGCCAGAGGATCGCTTTCCTCGATATAGACACCGCCTTGCCCGATAAATTTTTCGTCCGGTGTGCGCCCCTGCAGTTGCAACTCGTCGGTCATCGTCGACTGGGCCGCCGTGTCGCCGCCAGGGATCGCATGGGTTTGGGCGAAGTCGATATGGGTAGGGGGCAAAGTGATAGGGGCGTGAAAAATAGCCGACAAAACAGGACTCAAATCAGCAAGATTTAAATCCGTGCCGAACAGCATGTCGACCTGCGCTTGCCTCAGCTCGGCATAGCTGACGATGTTCTTGACCGTGATGAAATCACTCGCACGCCAGGTTGTCGTATTGACCACCTGCCACTGGGTCATATGGGTGTAGGGATGGGGGATCGTATTCTGCACCGTATAGAAACCCGTGCCCTGCTGTCTCGCGAGTGCAGGGCAACCCAATCCAAAGCCGAGCACGAAATTGGTCGGATCGCAGGCGACCAGCTTCTGGTCGGTGCCGGTGGTATTGGAGTGCGTGTAGGAAAAGATCGTGTAGTTCTCGAGGTTGGGCGCCAGATCGACCACCAGGCTCGCGCGCACGGAGAGATAGTTGGCGCCCTCGAAGTGCTTGGGCCCGATTCCGGTATTGTTGTTGGTGTATCCCTGGCGGTCCAAGCGGTCGACGCCGATGCGGAAGCGCGCGGTGTCGCTGAACGGAACGTTCAGAACCCCCTGGACGCGCCGCAGGTCGAAATTGCCGTAGGAGCCCTCGACATAGCCGCCGAAGCGGCTGGTCGGCTTCTGGGGCACGAGCAGGACCGCGCCGCCGGTGGTGTTGCGGCCGAATAGAGTGCCCTGTGGGCCTTTCAGCACCTGCACGTTCTGCAGGTCAAAGAAGCTGCCGGGGCCGGCGCCGTCGCCGATCGGAATGTTGTTGGAAGCGCCGCGCGGCGCGACCACGTCGGCGAAATAGACCCCGACCGACGGCTGCGTGCCGTTGTCCTGCACGAAGCCACGGATCGCGAAGCTCGAGTTCTCACTGCCGAAGTTGGTGTTCGAAGAGAGCGAAGGCGTGATGGCTCCAAGATCCTGCGCATTGACGATATTGGCGTTGGTCAACTGCTGCTGGTTGAAGACGGTGATCGAGATCGGCACGTCCTGCAGCCGCTCCTCGACGCGCCGCGCCGTCACGATGACGTCGACCGTAGCACCTGCGTCGCCTTTCGCCGCGGGCGGCGCGTTCGCCGCTCCCGCTTGCGCAAAGGCGGGTGACGCCTGGATGAGAACGAGAGCGCTCGTGGCGCCGAGCATCGCCTTGAATACTTGGTTGTTCATTTTCTCCCCTTTGTATCGTTTGGACAATTTTGGTCTTTTATTGTTATTGTCGACGAAACTGGCCGACGAAACTGTATGAACAGTCGGCTATTGAGGCCAAGTGAATCGAGCCGCCTCTACCGGCATCTTCGGCCGAGATTGAACAGCTACACAGGATCATTCATCGCCTACCCCCAGGTAGACGGACACTAGGTAATTGTTATGAGTCCTTCGACCCACCTCACCACTACGATATCACCGG
>FTFU01001281.1_pt1 | contig 24347 bp, 21 predicted proteins | sample 1640511 | NCBI WGS metagenome assembly FTFU01 (sample SAMEA3914789, study PRJEB12502) | metagenome | biome: forest; material: soil | place: Canada | collected 2011-07-03 | depth 0.3 m | reverse complement strand
GCCCCAGCTCGGCAGCCAAATCTACACCATGGCCGGCATGCGGACGCGTCTGTCGTTGCAGGCGGACCATCCGGGTACGTACCGCGGGCTCTCGGCCCAGTTCAGCGGCGATGGCTTTTCCGACATGCGGTTTACGGTCCGCGCGGTCGACGACGCGGGATTCGCCCTGTGGATCGCACAGGCCAAGGCCTCTCCGGGCAGGCTCGACGCAGCCGCCTACGATCGCTTGGCCGACACCCACGCGCCGGCGGCGCCGGCGCGCTACGGCGCCGTCGAGCCCAATCTCTTCGATCACGCCGTGGCGCTCGCCACGTCGCCGCCCCACGGCCCTCTTGCGGCGATGAGCAGCGCGCCGCACGCCCAAAGGATACTTTGATGTTCGGCAAGCTCACCCTTCACGACATCCCGTTCGACCAGCCGATCATCATGGGGACATGCCTAGGCATCCTGGTGGCCGGCGCGGCCGTGCTGGGCCTGATCACGTACCTGAAACGCTGGCGCTGGCTCTGGGAGGAATGGATCACCTCCGTCGATCACAAGCGCATCGGCGTCATGTACATCCTGCTTGCGCTGGTGATGCTGCTCCGCGGATTTTCCGACGCGTTGATGATGCGCACCCAACTGGCGCTCGCTGGCGGCGGGCGCCTCGGCTACCTGCCGCCCGAGCACTACGACCAGGTGTTCTCCGCCCACGGCGCGATCATGATCTTCTTCGTGGCCATGCCCTTCGTGGTCGGCCTGATGAATATCATCGTGCCGCTGCAGATCGGGGCGCGGGACGTGGCCTTCCCAGTGCTCAACTCGATCAGCTTCTGGCTGACCGCGGCCGGCGCGCTGTTGCCGAACATCGCGCTCGGCGTCGGCGAGTTCGCTCGCACAGGGTGGCTGGCCTATCCGCCGCTCTCCGAACTGCCGTTCAGTCCCGGCGTCGGCGTGGACTACTACCTGGTCGCCCTGCAGATCTCCGGGGTCGGGACGCTGCTCTCAGGCATCAACCTGATCACCACCATCCTGAAGATGCGCGCGCCCGGCATGGAGCTGGGGATGATGCCGGTCTTCACCTGGACGGCGCTCGGCTCGAACCTGCTGATCGTCGCCGCCTTCCCGATCCTGACGGTGACCTTCGCGCTGCTGATGTTCGATCGCTACGCGGGCTTCCACGTCTTCACCAACGACGCCGGCGGCAACCCGATGCTGTTCATCAACCTCATCTGGGGTTGGGGCCATCCGGAGGTTTACATCCTCATCTTGCCGGCGTTCGGCGTGTTCTCCGAGGTCATCGCGACCTTCTCGGGCAAGCCCCTGTTCGGGTACCGCTCGATGGTGGCGGCCACCATGGTCATCACGGTCCTGGCCTTCGTCGTCTGGCTGCATCACTTCTTCACCATGGGCGCCGGCGCCAACGTGAACGCCTTCTTCGGCATCGCCACCATGATCATCGCCGTGCCGACGGGGGTGAAGGTCTTCAACTGGCTCTTCACGATGTACGGCGGCCGCATCCGCTTCGAGGCGCCGGTGCTCTGGACGGTCGGCTTCATGGTGACCTTCGTCATCGGCGGGATGACCGGCGTGCTGATGGCCGTGCCGTCGAACGACTTCCTGCTGCACAACTCGCTGTTCCTGATCGCGCACTTCCACAACGTGATCATCGGCGGCGTGCTGTTCGGCTGCTTCGCCGGCATGACCTACTGGTTCCCCAAGGTGTTTGGGTTCACGCTTGAGCCGCGCCTGGGCAAGGCGGCGTTCTGGTGCTGGTTCGTCGGCTTCTACCTCGCGTTCATGCCGCTGTACGTGTTGGGCTTTCTCGGCATGACGCGGCGGATGAACCACTACGACAATCCAGCCTGGGACCCTTACATCCTGATCGCCTGCGGCGGGGCGTTCCTGATCCTCGCCGGCATCTGCCTGCAAATCCTGCAGCTCGTGGTGAGCATCCGCACCCGGCGGGAGCGGCGCGACCTCACCGGCGATCCCTGGGACGGCCGCACGCTGGAATGGTCGCTGTCTTCACCGCCGTCGACCTTCAACTTCCCGCTGCTGCCGGAGGTGCAGGGCCTCGACGCTTACTGGACGAGCAAATCGGCAGGACTTTCGCCCAGGCGCCCGGCCTACGAGGACATCTGGCTCCCCGAGAACTCCCCGGTCGGCTTTGGCCTGGCGGCGTGCGCCTCGGTCGGCGGCTTCGCGCTGGTCTGGCACATCTGGTGGCTCGCGATCCTGGGCCTGGTCGGCGGCATCGGCGCACTGATCGCCTCGTCGTGGCGTGAGCACGGAGAGGTCTGCATCCCCGCAGCCGAGGTCGCGCGGCTCGACCATCCCGCCAACGTTTTCCGCGTCAGAAACTAGAGGCGCCGCCCATGTCCCATGTCTCGATCGCCACTGCGAGCGAACGCGCCCCCGCGCGATACCAGCCCGCCACGAAGCTGGGAGTCACCGGCTTTGGCTTCTACGTCTATCTCCTCAGCGACGCGATCCTGTTCTCGGCGCTGTTCGCCACCTTCGCCGTGCTGAAGACGGCGACGGCGGGCGGCCCCACGGCGCGCGACCTGTTCGACCTGAAGAATGTCGGACTGGAGACCGCGTGCCTGCTCTCCAGCAGCTTCGTCTGCGGCCTGGCGATGCAGGCCGCCGAGGCGCGCCGGCCGCGGGAGCTCGCCGCCATGCTCTGCGCCGTCTTCGCCCTGGGCGCGGGCTTCCTCGGCCTCGAGATCCGCGAGTTCGCCGGGATGATGGCGGCCGGCGCGGGGCCTGATCGCAGCGCGTTCCTGTCGGCCTTCTTCGCCTTGGTGGGCGCACACGGCCTGCATATCACCGTAGGGCTCATCTGGATCGGCGTGCTCCTGATCCACGTGACGACCATGGGGCTCTCCGACAGCTATTTCCGCCGGCTCTTCTGCTTCTCGCTCTTCTGGCATGTCCTCGACGTCGTCTGGATTGCGATCTTCACCTTCGTCTACCTAATGGGAATCCAGCCGTGACCGAGACCGTCGTTTCGACCCCGACACACCTGCGCACTCCGGGCACGGACACCCGCGGCTCGACTGGGCGCTGGCCGACCTATGCCGTGGGGTTCGCGCTCGCCGCGGGATTGACCGCCGCCTCGTTCGTCTTGGCGGCCAACCATTGGCTCACGCCGGCGAGTCTTGTCGCGGCCCTGGTGGTGCTGGCGATCGCCCAAATGATCGTGCACCTCATCTTCTTCCTGCACATCACGACCGCGCCGGCGCAGAAGACCAACATCCTCGCGCTGCTCCTGACGCTCCTGATCATCAGTCTGGTGGTGATCGGCTCGCTCTGGATCATGGCCCAACTCAACGCGCACATGGTCTCGATGGACCAACTGATGCAGATGCAGCGATGACGGAACGGCCGCGGAAGGTCCACCCCACGGTCCCGGCGCAAGGCATCGATCGGGCCTAAAGGCCGAAATAGACGCGCGCCGACACGGTCCGTGATCGGCCAATCTGGAGGGGCCGCAATTGAAGATCACCACGCCCGCATGGCGCGCATGTCCCTCAGCGTGGCGGCGGCCTCGGTCGTGGGCCGCGCTGGGTTCGCGGCGAGGGTGGGGGCGGGGCTGGCGGCCCCGCTTCGCCCAAAGCCTGTGTTCGCCGTGACGCCGTTGCCATGGGGCCCCGTCCGGCGCACGAACCTGGATAAATTCCGAGCTTCCGTTCTGAGCCGTAGAACGGAATGCCCTCAGGTGTGTCGCCGCCCGGAATGGTCAACGGCCGATCCGTTCGGGCAAGAAACACAGGCGCGTTCAAACGATCCTCTGCAGGCCAATCGGACCCCCCAACCGCGCCTGGCAGAGGCCCCCCCAATGAACGACATGTCGCAGCCGCCGAAAACCGACGCCGTCCCGGTGAGCGATTTCTATGAGATCACCGAAACGCTGGCGCCTGACGAACTCGCCACGCTGAAGGCCGTCCGGACGTTCATGGAGACCAAGGTCGCGCCGATCATCAACCAGTACTGGGCGGACGACGCGTTCCCCTTCGAGTTGCTGCCGGACTTCCGTGAGCTGAACATCGGTGGCCTGGGCCTGGAAGGCTACGGCTGTCGTGGCGGCAGCCAACAGCTGTTTGGCTTCATCGCCATGGAGCTGGCGCGCACGGACAGCTCGATGGGCACATTCTTTGGGGTGCATGACGGCCTGGCCATGGGCTCGATCTACCTCGACGGTTCGGAGGAGCAGAAGCAGACGTGGTTGCCGCCGATGGCGCGGATGGAGAAAATCGGCTGCTTCGGCCTGACCGAGCCACTGGTGGGCTCCGGCTCCGGCGGCGGGCTGCTGACGACCGCCAGGCGTGATGGCGACACCTGGATCCTCAACGGCCAGAAGAAGTGGATCGGCAACGCCCCGTGGTGCGACGTCTCGATCATCTGGGCGCGCGACGAGGCGGACAATCAGGTCAAGGGCTTCATCGTCGAGAACAAGACGACGCCCGGCTTCAGCGTCGAGAAGATCGAGCACAAGATCGCGCTGAAGGTCGTGCAGAACGGCCTGATCACGATGAAGGACTGCCACGTCCCCGAGGCCAACCGCCTGCAGTCGGCGAATTCGTTCCGCGACACGGCCAAGGTGCTGAAGATGACGCGCTATGCGGTCGGCTGGCTCTCGACGGGCTGCCAGATGGGCGCCTTCGAGCATGCGCTCGCCTACGCCAAGGAGCGCCAGCAGTTCGGCAAGCCAATCGCGTCCTTCCAGATGGTGCAGGACCTGCTGGCCAGGATGCTGGGCAACGTCACAGCGTGCCAGACGATGATGCTGCGGCTCTCCCAGCTTGACGACGAGGGCAAGCTCGCCGACCAGCACGCTTCACTCGCCAAATCGTTTTGCACCGCACGGATGCGTGAGACGGTGGCCTGGGCGCGCGAGCTCTGCGGCGCCAACGGCATCGTCGTCGACTACAACGTCGCCCGCTACTTCGCCGATGCGGAGGCGCTCTACTCCTACGAGGGCACCTTCCAGATGCAGAACCTGATCGTCGGTAAGGCGATCACCGGCATCAGCGCCTTCCTCTGACGCCCTCGCCGTCATCCGTCAGTCCACGTTGCAAACCAGGAGATGGCCGCGTGAACGCGCCTGTATCAATCCCGACCTTCGAGAATCTGATCTACGAGAAGCGAGACCGGATCGCCTATGTGACGCTGAACCGTCCCAAGGTGCTCAACGCCCTGAACATGCCAACCTGGACGGACCTGCGCGGCGCGTTCAGCGACGCTCAGACCGACCCATCGATCCTCGGCGTGATCCTGACCGGGGCCGGCGACAAGGCGTTCATCGCCGGCGCCGATATCAGCGAGCTGGCGAACGCCACCGCTTTCGAGGCGGAGAAGGCCAGCCGCTACGGCCAGGATGTGCTCGATCTGATCGAGACGCTCGGCAAGCCGGTGATCGCGGCGGTGAACGGCTTCGCTCTGGGGGGCGGCTGCGAGACCGCGATGGCCTGCACGATGCGCATCGCCGTCGAGACGGCCAGGTTCGGGCAGCCGGAGGTGAAGCTCGGGTTGCTGCCCGGCGGCGGTGGCAGCCAGCGGCTGCCGCGGCTCGTCGGCAAGGGGCGCGCCCTGCAGCTGATCCTCACCGGCGAGACGATCGACGCGCGCGAGGCCTGGCGCATCGGCCTGGTCAACGAGGTCGTCGCGGCGGCCGACCTGCTCCCGCGCGCCGAGGCCCTGCTGCGGCAGATCTTCGCCAATGCTCCGATCGCCGTGCGCTACTCGCTGAAGGCGGTGAACGCCGGCATGCAGTCCAGCCAGGACCAGGGCCTCCTGCTCGAGGCGTCACTGTTCGGCCTCTGCGCCTCCACTGAAGACAAGGCCGAGGGCACGGCGGCCTTCCTCGCCAAGCGAGCACCGAGCTTCCAGGGCCGCTGACACGGCGCGTCACCCATCATCCTCGAACGCAGACGGAGCAATCCATGTCCGGTGACAACATCTTTTCCGGCCTGAAGGTCGTCGACATGGCGAGCTTCATCGCCGGCCCCGGCGCGGCGGTGATCCTGTCGGATTTCGGCGCCGACGTGGTCAAGGTCGAGCCGCCCGGCGGCGACACCTGGCGGATCGGCTACAAGATCCCGCCCCAACCCATGGCCGAGGACAACTATCCCTGGCACCTGAACAACCGCAACAAGCGGGGCCTGGCGCTGGACCTGAAGGCGCCCGACGCCAGGGCCATCGTCCAGCGGCTGGTAGAATGGGCCGACGTCCTGATCGTCAACACGCCGCACCCGGCGCGCAAGAAGCTGGGCCTGGAGTATGACGATGTGAAGGCCTGGAACCCGCGGCTCATCTACGCCGACATCACGGGTTTCGGCGATCAGGGCCCCGACGCGCATCTGCCGGGCTTCGACATCACCGCCTATTGGGCCCGCAGCGGCCTGCTGTCGCTCACCCGCGACGCAGGCGCGCCGCCGACCCTGCCGGTGTCCGGGAGCGGCGACCACGCCACCGCCATGGGCCTGTTCTCGGCGATCGTCACCGGTCTCTACCGCCGCGAGCGCACGGGCCAGGGCGCCTACGTGACCACCTCGCTGCTGGCGCAGGGCGTCTGGGCCTGCGGCGTCCCGGTGCAGGGGGCGCTGGCCGACGCGACCTTCTATCCGCTGCATGACCGGGGAGCGCCGCCCAACGCCACCATGAATGTCTACCGCGCCGCCGACGACACCTGGTTCCTGCTCGTCATGACGCCCGACAAGTGGGCGGGCTTCACGACCGCGATTGCGCGTGCGGACCTGGCCGCCGATCGCCGGTTCGCCGATCCGCCCAGCCAGAAGGCCAACGCCGCCGAGCTGACCGCGATGCTCGACGAGGTCTTCGCCGGCGCGCCGATGGCGCACTGGGCCGAGGTGCTGGACGCCGCCGGGATCACCTTCGGCGTGGTCCGCGCGCCCGCCGATGTGATCCACGACCCACAGCTCTCCGCCAACAACATGGTCGTTCCCCTGGAGGGGGCGGGCGGGAAGCTCACCTCGACGGTGAGCAGCCCGATCCAGGTCGGCGGCGTCGCTAAGCGGCCCGCGCAGCGCGCCCCCCAGCTCGGTGAGCACAACGAGGAGATCCTGCGCGAGATCGGCTTCGACGCCGCCCAGATCGCCGCGTTCGCCGAACGCAAGGTGATCGCCGGCGGCCGCCGCGGCAGCGGCGCCGCCTAGATCCCGACCTTAGGAGACCGTGAAGATGGACTTCCCTCAAGCGGCGGAGAGCGCCGCAGATTCCTCAACCGCCACGCCCAAGCTCTTCGTCCTCAACCTCAGCGCCGGCCTGGTGCTGTCGATGAACACCGACGGCTCGGACGAGACGACGATCGCCTCAGGCGGCCACCTCCCGGATGGCGTCGCCGTCGATGCGACCGTGGGCCACGTCTACTGGACCAATATGGGCGTGCCGCACCTGGACGACGGCTCGATCGAGCGCTGCGACCTGGACGGCGGGAACCGGATCACCATCGTCCCGCAGGGCGTGACCCACACGCCCAAGCAGCTCCACCTCGACCGCGCCCACGGCAAGCTCTACTGGGCCGACCGCGAGGGGATGCGGATGATGCGCGCCAACCTCGACGGCTCGAAGGTCGAGACGCTGGTCGTCTCCGGCGACCCGGTCGCCGATCGCGGCGACGCCACGAAATGGTGCGTCGGTGTCGCCCTCGACCACGCCAAGGGGCAGATCTACTGGACCCAGAAGGGGCCGGATAACGCCGGCCAGGGCCGGATTCTCCGCGCCGGGATCGACATCCCGGCCGGCCAGACGGCCGCAAGCCGGTTCGACATCGAGGTCTGGCTCGACGGGCTGCCCGAGCCCATCGACCTGGAGTTCGACGCCGCCGGCCGGCGCCTCTACTGGACCGATCGCGGCGATCCGCCCCGCGGCAATACGGTCAACCGCGCCTCGGTCGACGGCCTGCCTGGCCCGTTGCCGGAAATCCTCGTCGACCATTTGATGGAGGCCATCGGCCTGGCCCTGGACGTCGCGGGCGACCGCCTGTTCGTCACCGACCTCGGGGGCTCGGTCTACACGGCCCGGCTCGATGGGTCGGAAGCGCGGGTGCTCGCCTTCGCCCAGGGCAATCTCAGCGGCGTCGCCTACGCCGAACTTTCCGCCTAAGCAAACCTGAACAGGTTTGCTTACACTTAGGAGTCTTAGCAGCATTGATTTTGCTTCAAAAAAGCAAAATCAATCGTGGCCTTAGCCACGCAAGGCTGCTTAGCGGGCGTCCCGCCCCCCACGTTTCCCCAAAGCGAGAGACCCCATGTCTGAGCACAAACCCATCCGTCGCGTCGCGATCATCGGGACAGGCGTCATCGGCGCCAGCTGGTCGGCGCTGTTCCTGGCCCAAGGCCTGGATGTCGTCGCCACCGACGTCGCGCCCGACGCGGAGGCGAAGCTGCGCGATTTCGTGGACCGCGCCTGGCCGGCGCTTGAGGAGCTGGGCCTGGCGTCCGGCGCCTCGCGCAACCGCCTGGCCTTCGAGGCCGTCCTGGAAGACGCCGTCCGCGACGTCGACCTCGTGCAGGAGAACGGACCCGAGCGGATCGACTTCAAGCGCGAGCTCTACGGTAAGCTCGACGGCCTGCTGCCGGCCACGACGCTGATCGCCTCCAGTTCGTCTGGCCTGACGATGAGCGAGATCCAGACGGCTTGCCCCAATCATCCCGAGCGGTGCTTCATCGGTCACCCCTTCAACCCGCCGCACCTCATCCCGCTGGTGGAGCTGGTGGGCGGCGCCCAGACGTCCGAGGAGACGATCGAGCGCGCCGCCGCCTTCTACGACGGGCTCGGCAAGAAGACCGTGCGGCTGAACAAGGAAGTGCCGGGCCATGTGGCCAACCGCCTGGCCGCGGCGCTGGTGCGCGAGGTGATGCACCTAGTCGCCGAGGATGTGATCAGCGTGGCCGATGTCGACGCGGCGGTCAGCTACGGGCCCGGCCTGCGATGGGGCGTGATGGGGCCGATGATGCTCTACCACCTGGGCGGCGGCCCGGGCGGCATCGACCACTGGTTCGACCAGTTCACCGGCCCGATAACCGCCTGGTGGAAAGTGCTGGGCGATCCGCAGATCACGCCCGAGGTGCGGGCCAAGGTGACAGCGGGCGTCATGGCCGAGGTGGCCGGACGCTCGATCGAGAGCCTCGCCGAGCAGCGCGACCGTGAGCTGATGGGCCTCCTGAAGGTCCGCGCGGGCGCCTAGAGCCTGTTCCGTTCAGATGGAATCATCTGAACGGATAAAACAGGCTCTAATTCAAAAGTTTAGAGCGCGTTTTAGGGGCGAAACCGCTCACACTTTCGCCCAACGCGCTCTAGGGCCGCTCCGAAGGGAGTTCGTTCCATGGACCAGCGTACATACCCCCCGGCCGGCGCCGCCGGCCGGGGAGAGGTCCGCGCGCGCCCGCGGGTGGTGATCGTGGGCGCCGGCTGCCAGCTGAGCGGCCGGCTGGGTTCGTCTGGGCGTTCATCCATGTAGCCTTCCTGCCGCGGCTACAGAACCGCCTGCGGGTTGGCGTGCAGCGGCTGTGGAGCTACTTCACCGGCCAGCGCGGATCGCGGCTGTCCCGACCCGAGAGGTTCAAACGTGCGCTCGACTGACATCGTCCTCGCAGATTCCAGCCATCTCGGCAAACGGCTTTGCCGATTGGTTCCGCCCCGTTAGTTCAGGCCGTGGCGGACGCTCGCTACGAAGGGGCCTTCTGGCGCGACTACCAACATAGCATCGGCGCCGAGCAGAAAGGCTACGTAGCCTAGGCCTTGATTGCAGGCCGTCATGAGCGGCGCCGGCCGGCGCGGTCCTGAAAATGCCGGGAGCTTCTTTTGCTGATCAAGACAGGGCTTGGACCCAATCCGTTAAAGGGCTGGCAGGTGGACCGGAGCGCTATCCGCACCATCGGGCATGGCTTACAACGGCCGGAATGCATCCTCGCGGAACGGGACGGGACGCTTTGGGCCGCCGACGCGCGCGGCGGCGTGATGAAGATCATGCCGACCGGTTCCCAAGAACTGGTCGTCCAGGCGGCGGATCCTCACTTCGACATCGCCGACAATGAGAAGGAGAGCCTTCTGTTTGGGAACCTGCCGAACGGACTGGCCTTTGCGGCGAACGGCGACATCCTGATCGCAAATTTCGGAACCGACAGACTTGAGATAATGACGCGAAAGGGGACGACGCGCGCGCTTCACGACAGTCTCGACGGCAAGCCGCTTGGCAAAGTCAATTTCGTGCTTCGCGATTCAAGAAACCGCGTATGGATTACGGTCTCGACATTGGTCAACCCGTGGGATCAAGCGATCCGGTCCAATCTCGCGGACGGCTATATTCTGCTCCTTGACGAGCGCGGCCTGCGGATCGTGGCGGACGGCTTCGCTTTTACGAATGAAATCAGGTTCGACGCGAACGAGGAGTGGCTCTATGTGGCGGAGTCAGCCGCAAAGCGCGTCTCGCGCCTTCGCGTTCACGCAGACGGTCGCCTCACCGACCGGGAAATCTACGGACCGAGCAATCTTGGCGATGGGCTTATCGACGGCATAACCTTCGACAGCTACGGTAACCTTTGGGGAACCATGATCTTTGCCGACCGACTTGTGGCGATCACGCCAGAGGGCGATCTGCTCGAACTTCTGAACGATGGAAACGCCGAAGCCACGGCTCGGTTTGAGGCGGAATACGCCACGGGGAATCCTGCGCGCTTTGAAACCTTGAGCGCGACCGGTGGTTCGATCGCAACCTGGATGGCCAGCGTGACCTTTGGCGGCCCGGATCTGAAGACCGTCTATCTCGGAAGCTTGAAGGGGGCCGTTGTTCCGTTCTTCGATTCGCCGGTTGGGGGCCTACCGCTCGCACACTGGTAAGGGCCGTCCCCTTCCTGACGCCACAGCCCTTTGGGCTCGGACGCGCTTGATCCTGTATGCGTACCGTCCCAAAGCTCGCCTGGCGGATCAATATCGTATGCGGCCTATTATCGGTCGAGGCGGCGTGAGGGGGTTGACCTCCACTTGAGAAGTATGTAATCGTGTCAGCTACACACAGGCGGAACGCCAATGCCCACGAGCACTCGCTTTGCTGTCGCCATCCATACGCTCGCGGCGCTTGCCGTAGGCGACGGCAAGCCGATGCGCTCGGAGGATCTCGCCTATAGCGCCAACACCAACGCGGTGGTGATCCGGGGGCTGCTCTCGCGTTTGAGCGAGGCGAAGCTGACGACTTCCCAGCTTGGGTCAGGCGGCGGCGCAATGCTGGCGAAGCCCGCCGGGCAAATTCGCTTGCTTGATGTCTATCGGGCCGTTGAGGACACCGAACTCTTCAGCCTGCATCGCACGCCGCCCTGCGCGAACTGCGCGGTCGGCGGCAACATTCAAGAAGCGATGCGGCCGTCCTTGGAACGCGCCCGAATGGCGCTGGAGACCGAACTCGCCAAGGTCACGGTCGCCGATATCGCCAGCGAAGTCGCCCGTCTCGGGAAATTCTCCATCCCGTTGGTCTGGTGATGTCATTTCGTCCAATATGTCGCTACGTCAGCGACACACAGTCTTTTAGGCTAGCCGCGGCCCCGCCGGGTCCGCGCACCGCCTGAGCCCCAAACCTGGGCGAATTCATCGTCCAGTTCGACCGCAAACCCGCCGCGGCGGTAGCGGCTTAACCGAAGGAAAAAACGAAGATGAGTATCGGCATTATCGGATCAGGCGCTCTGGGCGCTGGTTTTGCTCGGGCTTTGGCCAAGAAGAACATTCCGGCGATGATTTCCAACAGTCGCGGGCCCGACTCCCTGCAAGCGCTGACCGAGGAACTCGGTCCGTCGATCAAGGCGGCAACGGTTGCTGAAGCCGCGAAGGCGGATACCGTCCTCTTGGCGGTTCGTTGGGTCAACCTTAAGGACGCGTTGGGCGGTCTCCCCAATTGGGAGGGGCGTATCGTGATTGACGGTACGAACCCGGTTCTCTTCCTTGATCCCGATTCACCAGAGGCGAAAGATCCGGCTAACCCGCTTGGCTTCCTGTCACTGAAGGCGGTCGACCTGGGCAGCCGGTATTCGAGCGAGATTGTCGTCGAACACCTTCCCGGCGCGCGCGTCGTAAAGGCGTTCAACCACCTCGAACCGGTCGTCCTCACCGACCCAGATGTCGCCGGTGGCCAGCGTGTCGTTTTCTACTCTGGCGATGACGCCGCCGCGAAGACTGAGGTCGCCAAACTGATCGAGCAGCTCGGACTGTTCGGCATCGATCTCGGCGGGCTAGCCGTCGGGGGCCGGCTTGTGCAACTGCCTGGCGGGCCGCTGCCCGCGCTCAATCTCATCAAGATCTGAAAACGCGGTCCAACATCGATTGAGACCACGTCTCAATCGATGTTGGCGGCAGGGCGACGGACAACGCCCTGTTCGTCGGGCTCCTGATCGGCGTGCAATGCCGGCTTCAGCGAACCGGCGAGCGAACCGCTCCAGGTATATCTCCTTCACCGCGCCAACGCGGTGGGCCACGGCCACGGCGGGTAGGCGAGCTCCGAATTGGGCCTGGTCCGACAGAAATAGCCAGGCGGCGGCGAAGGTTTCAACTGTCATGTCAGGCCGCGTTCCAGCCCTCTGACTGCGGATCGGGCGGACGCGACCGGCAAACCAAGAGGCAGTGATCTTTCGTCATGCAGTCGCCAAATCCGGACATGCCAAGCCGCGCGGGGAACCAGCAAATCGACGCCGCGCGCTCCAACTGATCAGCCGACCAGGAAGGTTCGCCTGATAGACGTCAGAGCCTTATCGTCCAGACCGAGACCCTGGTGCAGATAGTTGTCGAAGGATCCGTAGCGCCGGATCACCTCGTCGAAGGCGGCCTCGAGATCGGCGGGGTCGGCGGACGGCTTCGCGGCGGGTCCACCAGCGAACTGCCGGCGTACGCCCGCCCAGGCGGCGCCCTGGAGATAGTCGTTGGTCAGTTCGTAGTCCGAGACGATCGTCGCGCGAGGCACGCCGAGAATGGTCAGCAATACCGCGTCGGCCCATCCGGTGCGATCCTTTCCGGCGGTGCAATGAAATGCGCTTGGCGCCTCATCCGCATCGGCCAGCCGCGTGAAGAGAAGATGGTAGGCGGTCTGGGCGCTCTTCAAGCTGACGAAGTCGCGATAGAGGCTGCGCATGACTTCGCTCCTCTGCTCCGGGCTTGCCGCAGTCGGCGGCTTGGACATCATTGCGTGGATCTTATCGGCGTCGTCGGCGAGGACATCGGCCGGTAGATCGTTCACGCCGTCGGGGACCCGGTCGGGGCCACGGGTGCGTTCCTCATCCGTCCGAAGGTCGTTGATCAGCTTAAGGTGCAACCCTGCGATCACGCTCAGCTCCGCCGGCGTGAGGCGTTCCAATCCGTTGGATCGGTAGGCCACGCCCATCCGCACCCACTGGCCGGTCACGGTGCGGTATCCACCCACGTCGCGGAAATTGCCGGCTGTCGACAGATGAAGTGAACGATCGGCCACCACCAGCGGTTGGCCCTTGTCCGGCGTCAGCAGGAAATACCATCTGGCCGCCGCGGGCAGGGTCGAGATTGTGACCTGGCCCTGGCCCGATCTGCCGGCGACCAGATGTTCGCGGCCGATGTGTTGCGGATCGGCGCCGGCGTAGATGCGCACATGGCCGACGCCGGGCGCGCGCCAGGAAATGGTGAAGACACGGCCGTCGGGGCTGCTCACCTCCGCCGCCTCGAAGGGAATGGCCAATGCGGATTGAGGTTCGGCCGGCCGCTCCGCGCGGGCGGTCGAGGCGCCCAGGACGAAACAGAACAAGGCGAAGACCCAGTGAGACGAACTAGCGAATCTTGTCATCGTCGTTTCCTCGCAAGCATCGAACCGCTCCAGACCCTATAGCGGCGATTTTTCAGTTCGGTGACCGCGACGCACTGTGTCAGGTCGGGCGTCCCGGAGCCTGCTCAGCCGCCGTTCGCATGTCTGAATCGGCACATTTTCGCCGGCGAGGGCGGCGTCGAAGTTCTGGAAACCGCCGATCCCTCCGAGCTTCATCCAGGTGAGATCCAGATCGGCCCTCTTCTGGGTGATGTCGCCGTTCATCCAGCGCCGCCAGACGCGCAAACGCGTCGAGGCGGGCGGGTCGCGAAAGCCGTCCGCCAGAGGTCCGCCGCCTGTGAAGGCGAACTCATAGTGACAAGAGCGCATCCCACGATCAAGGCGGCGCGACGGAGGAGGAGCGCCTGGTCGTTTCCTCACGGTGGCTCTGGCGCAACAGCGGCGGGCCTTGGTTTTGGCCGATCGATCTCGCTCTTTCGGATCAACTATTGCCGATGGATCGCCTCGATTCAGGCCCACTTGACCCACGTCATTGGCTCTGGCAAAACTAAAAAAAGAATACTAATTCTAATTTGAAGTCGCACCCAAAAGGCGGCGAAACAGGGGGAAGCCGTGGCTTTCGAAACGCACAAGCAATTCCTTTTGGCGCTCGCCGGGGCCAGCATGCTGGCCGCTCCGGCGATGGCGCAGACAGCCGCGGGCCAGGCCGCCGCGACCAAGGACAACGGCGCTCCGGCGATCGGCGAAATCGTCGTGACCGCAAACCGGGTCTCGTCAAGCGCGCAGAAAACTTCCATCGCCCTGACCGTCTACTCCACCAAGGCGCTGGCGACCGCGGGCGTGCACAGCGTGCAGGCCTTGCAGACCATCGACCCGAGCATCAACGTGACCAGCAGTACTGGCGCGGCCTATGTCGCGATCCGCGGCATCGCCAGCACGGATGTGACCGAGATTGGCGACCCGTCGGTTCCGATCGCGCGGGACGACTTCTTCACCAATCGATCCTACAGCATCGGCTCTTCGCTCTACGACGTCGAGCGCATCGAGGTGCTCAAGGGTCCGCAGGGCACGCTGTTCGGTCGCAATTCGACAGGCGGCCTGATCAGCATCATCACCCAGAAGCCGGCCAAGAGCTTTGGCGGCTTTGTATCGGCCGAGGGGGGCGACTACGACACCATCAACACCGAAGGCGCGCTTAATGCGCCGTTGAGCGACACGGTGCAGCTCAGGTTTTCGGGCATCACGCGCCACCATGAAGGCTTTCGGCGCCTCATGGTCATCAACGGTCGCGGCGATGACGAAGACAGCCAGTCGGGCCGCGCGCAGATCGCGTTCCAACCATTCGCCGGCTTCCAGGGCCTGTTTTCCTACCAGCACGACAACACCGATGACGTCGGCGATGTCGCCAAGAACCTGCCGATCGGAGTCGTGACGCCGATCGGCGATCCGCTCTCCTTCCCCAGCTACCAACCCACGCGCAATCGACTGATAGGCGATCGCGAGCGGTGGGAGTTCAGCTACAACCGGCTGCCGTTCGGCCTGACCCTGACCTATGCCGGCGGCTATGACGAACAGGATTGGAAGCACCAGCTCGACGCCACGGGGCCGACGCAGTCGCCGCTTCAGCAGTTCCTGCAGCACGAACATCCGGCTACCTGGAACCACGAAGTTCGCCTGGCGACGCCGCAGGACCAGCGTTTCACCGCACAGGTCGGCTACTTCCATTTCGAGGAACAAAACGCCGTCCACAGTGGCTTGCTGGAAACGTCCGGCGGCTTCGCCGGAAGCTATCTGGTTCGCTTCGACTATGACGTCAAATCGACCTCCGACGCCGTTTTCGGCCAGGTCGGCTATGAGTTGATCAAGAACCTGCGCCTGACGCTCGGCGCGCGCTACACCCAGGACAGCAAGACCCGCACCGGTCAGTCCGTGCTCGATTTCGACGTCGTGTTCGGCGGCCATCGTCCGCCCTTCCTACCGCCGCAGCTGAACACGCCCAGCAATGGCGATATCACCGAATCCAAGCCGACTTATCACGCCGGCCTCGATTGGACTCCGACCGCCAGCACCCTGATCTACGTCAAATACGACACCGGCTACAAATCCGGCGGGTTCAATTCCAACGGCAGCGCGCCGTCGGTGAACTACGGTCCGGAGAACCTCAAGGTCGTCGAAATCGGAACCAAGAACCGGTTCTTCGACCGCCATCTGCAGCTGAACGCCGACGCCTTCTACGAGGACTATACGGGTTACCAGGCTTCACAGACCTCCAGCGTCCTGAGCGGCAACGGGGTGTTCAATGTGGGCAGTGCGCGGATCTATGGCGCCGAACTGCAGGCCATCGCCCTGATCGATGAGGTCGGGCGACTGGACGCCAACGCCACGTTCCTCAACACCCGCTTCGGCGACGGCATCATCGTCTATGACGGGCAGAGCACGCCCCAGCCTCACGACATCGGCGGCAACAAACTGCCGAATGCACCGGACTTTGTCCTGTCGGCCGGCTTCGAGCACGACTTCGAAACACCGGTCGGCAAGTTCACTGCGCGCATCGACGGCAAGTACTCCTCGTCCTTCTATTATTCGGTGTTCAACGCTCCCGACACCAAATCGCCTTCCTACGCCACCGGCAACGCTTCGCTCACCTACCTGCCGCCTGATCGCCATTGGGAGCTGCAGGCCTACATTCGCAACTTCAGCAACGAAACGGTGCTGGCGAACGCCGCCCGAAACTACGTCTCGGGTTTCAATACCTACGAGTTCCAGCCGCCGAGGACCTTCGGCGCGCGGATCAAGTACCAGTTCTGACGGATAGGCGAGGCCGAGATCGCTGAGGACGGGCTGGTTGAGATGCCGGCTCCGTCCCAGCGAGCTCAAGCCTTCAGCCAACTGAGCGCCTCACAGCGCCGGCCGGACGAATGAACGCCTGGGCGCCCCACACGGTCTGGGCCGCAAGCAGGTCCAACTGCTGCGACAGGCTCTCGGACAGGCAGCGGCCTTCGGTGTCGAACGCCGGCTCGGTGGAGTTGATGCAGACCCCGAGAGGTGTGGGCCAGCCGCGCAGGGCGTGGACGATGCCGCGCAGCGCCACCAGGGTGGTGGTGGTCGCCTGCCAGCCCGCCGCCGAGACGATGCAGCCGACGCTGCGGCCATCGAAATAGGGTCGCTCGTCGCCCCGCATGTCCTCGGTATAGTCCAGCGCGTTCTTCACCAGGCCTGAGACGCCGCCGTGATAGCCGGGAGAGGCGAGGATGATCCCATCGGCGCGCCGCAACTCCGCGATCAAGCGCAGGGCGCTGGGCGTTCGGTTCGGCGATTCCGGCGCATAAGCCGGCATCTGCAGGTCTGTGGCGCCCAGCAGCACGGTTTCGGCGCCCAGAGCCGCGGCTGCGTCCAGGGCGCACCTAAGCGCCTTTTCGGTGGAGGAATTGGGCCGGGTGGCGCCCCCGACGCCAACGATGACAGGCTTGGCGCTCATGGTCGGGCCTTCCTAGGCGCTAGAACATGGGGTGGGCATTGGCCGCCTTGTCGGGGACCAGTTGGATGACGTCCCAGTGCTCGACGATCCGGCCGCCGCTCAGGCGGTAGAGGTCGACCACGCTGGCGCCGTGGGTTCCGGCGGGCGTGGGCGAGGTGACGCGCACGTGGATGGCGGCCATGTCTCCGTCGACCAGGATGCGTTCGATTTGGAAGCTGTGGTCGGTCCTGGCGAACAGCGGTGTCAGGGCGGCGACCGCGGCCTCGCGCCCGTCGGCGATGCCCGGATTGTGCTGCACATAATCCGGCGTCACGTAAGCGGCGAACGCCTCGCCGACTTTCTTGTGGGTGTAGAACAGGTCGGCGAACCGGGTGATCGCCACGCGATTGACTTCGGTCGGGTTCGACGCTTCGGCGCCCAGCGCCGGCGCGGGGCCTGTCGTCAGCGCCGCGACCAAGAGCCCGCCGATGATCAGGATCCTGTGGCTCATGCCCATTCGATCTCCACAGCGAGCGGGAAGGGCGTGTCCGCCGCCGAGCGGCCGATCAGCACCCGGGCGTGTGCGCCCAACGGGACCCAACCATCCCGCCAGATCATGAAGCGGCGGCGCGCGATGGGGATGGCGACCCGAGCCTCCTGGCCAGGGTTCAACTGCACCTTGGCGAAACCGATCAGGGCCAGTTCGGGTTGGTCGCGATAGACCTGAATCACCTCGGCTCCGGCGCGCCCCGCAAGATTGCGAACCGTGACGAGGGCTTCAAAGTCGCCGTCATCCTTGGGGCGGATAGCCGCGTCGGACAACTCGAACCGTGCGTAGCCGAATCCGGACCCGAGCGCGTGCCGCGGCTGAAGCCCCGCCGCGGCGAGGCCGCGATAGCCGATCCGGGTTCCTTCTGCATAAACGAGATCGCCTTTCGCGTCGGGCGTCAGGTCAAAAGCCGGATAGTCGGCGTCCTGCGCGGCGATGGACACCGGCATGCGGCCGCCGGGCTCGCGGTCACCGGCCAGCACTTCGGCCAGCGCCTGGCCGAAGGCCTCGCCGGGATACCATGCCAGCATCAGGGCGGCGGCCCGTTCCTCCCAGGCGGTGTCGAAGGCGTGGCCGACATTGGCGATGACGGCGGTGCGTGGGTTGGCGGCGGTCACCGCCTCGATCAGCGCGATCTGGCCATCGTCGAGGCGGGTGGAGGAGCGATCCTTGCTCTCGACGCCGGAATCTGCGGTTTCGCCGACCATCAGGATGACGGCGTCGGCCGCCTCGGCGGCGGCGACCGCGCTGGCCAGCATGGCCTGGGGATCGTCGGGCGAGCGGACGCCGTACCAGACGCCCTGGGCGCGCGCCGCCTGGTAGCGGAACTCGACCACAACCTCGACGGTGGCGCCGGCCTCGAGTTCGATCGGGACGCTGTCGGCGTCGCCGGCCTTCAGGACCCCCATGATGTCCGAGGGCTCCACCTGGACGGAGCGCTCGAACACCACGCGTCTATCGATCATCAGCCGCACCGGCCCGGTGGCGCCGACATAGAAGCGGTGCACGCCGACCTTTTCGGCCGTGAACCGGCCGGACGCGCGGACGCCGGCCGGGCGGTCCCAGATCCCTTGGTCGTGCATGCCCATGAACCAGGTCAGCGTGTTGGCGTCACGGGTCTCGCTCGCCACCGGCTCGCCGGCGAATTCCGGATTGTCGAAATAGTCGACCGTCATGCCGCGGGCGCAGCCATCGCCGATGCGCCGAGCCGGAACCACCGGCATCGAGGGAAGGCGCGGCTGGGGATCGACGCCGGGCTCGTAGAGGATGTCGGCGTAGCCCGCGTAGCGGGCGCGGATGGCGTCGAGCGGGCGCACGGCGTCCGGCCGCACCGCGATCTTGGCGAAGGTCCCGCCCTGGAAGCAGGGGAAGGAGGCGTTGGGGCCGATCACGGCGATGGTCCGGTCGGCGCCGGGGACGAGGGGTAGCAGTTCGTCCGTGTTACGCAGCAGGGTGAAGCCGGCGGCGGCGGCCTCGACCAGCAGGGCCTCGGTCTCGGGGGCGGGAAGGGGCGCGGCCTTCGCTCGGGTGAAGCGACGGGCGGCTGACGCGATGCGCGCGACGGCGTCCTCCAGCCGGGCCGGATCGACTTCGCCGGCGGCGACCGCCTCGGCGAACTTGGGCCCGAGGAAGCGGCTCGGGCCCGGCATTTCCAGGTCGAGCCCGGCCAGGGCGCTGCCGAGCGTGGAGTGCGTTCCGAACCAGTCGCTGACCGTGAAGCCCTGGTAGCCCCATTCCCGTTTGACGATCGCCGTCAGAAGCTCCTGGTGTTCGGCGCACCAAGAGCCGTTGACCCGATTGTAGGCGGTCAGAATCCCGGCGCATCCGGCCTCGGCCGCAAGTTCGAAGGGCAGCAGATAGACCTCGCGCAGGGTCCGCTCGTCGACCACCGCGTTCAGGCTGTTGCGCTGGGTCTCGCTGTCATTGCAGACGAGGTGTTTGACGACGGCGCCGGTTCCCATCGACTGCAGGCCCCCGATCCAGGCCGCGCCCAGAAGGCCGGTCAGCAGCGGGTCTTCGGAGAACATCTCGAACGCCCGGCCGGCCAGCGGGCTTCGCGGCAGCTTGACGTTCGGGGCCAGCACCAGATCGACGCCCCGCCGAACGGCTTCATCGCCCACCAGCGCCCCTACGCGGCGCACCAGATCAGCGTCCCAGGAGGCGCCCAAGGCCACACCGGCCGGGGTGAGCAAAGCGATGTCCCGCTCGTCCACGCGGCCGCTGGCGATCCCCATCGGCCCGTCGGCCATGGTCAGCGCCGAGACACCGGCCTCCTGCAGCGAGGGCGTCGACCACATGCTGGCGCCGGCGGTGAGCAGCGCCTTGGCGCGGGTGTCGAGGCGGGAGAGCAGGTCGCTCATGGCTATCGCGCCGCCGCCCGGAAGCGCGGCATCACCTGTCGGGACAAGAGCTCGATCGTGCGATTGGCGAAGTCGAGCCGCTGCTCGTCGAGCGGCCCCGTGGTCGTGCCGCACAGGATATTGCCGATGCCCAGTTCTGCATAGGGTTCCAGGTGCTCGATCACGGTGGCGGGGCTGCCGTAGAGGCACCAGGTCTTGATCCAGTCTTCAGTCAGGGCCAGCGGAGTTTCGTCTGTCTTGCGGTTTTCTGCTGACTGTTCCGCCCGGTCGTTGAACGCCTTTTCCCGATCGATCGCGGCCTGATAGGCGGTGAGGATCTGGATCAGCTCGTCGCGCGCCTGATCGTCGGATTCGGCGAGATGGACGCATTGATAGGTATGGGTGGTCCAGGACAGGGCGTCCGCGACCACGGCGTCGCTGTGGCCGGCCCCTTCCAGCATGGTTCGATAGGCGCTGAAGTATTTGCGGACATGGGTCAGCGGCTCCGGCCCGCCGATATTGGGCGGCGTGAAGGCGGGGATGAAGGCGGGCCAACCGCTCTCGGCCGCTCGGCGGGCGCTGGCCTCCTTCATCGCCACGGGCATCAGGCGGGCGTGGCTGGGCGTGTAGGCGGCGGGGGCTATGCGCTGCAGCACCTCTCCCCGGTAATGGCCCGTATCGAACGCCACAGGCCCGTCGCCGGGCTGCTTGGCCCACAGGCGCTCGGCGATCTCGATGTTCTCCTCGGAGACCTTGGAAGCCTCCTTGTAGTTGACTCCAAAGCCGATCATTTCCTCCGGCGTCGTGCCGCTGCCGACGCCGATCAGAATCTTTCCATCGGTCAGCTGATCGAGAATATTGATCCGCTCGACGAAGCGGACCGGGTGGTGCAGGGGCACCGACGTTACCGAAAAGCCGAAATGGACGCGCTTCAGTATCCCGGCGAGGTAGGCTGCGAACATCATCGGATCGCTGGCCATCGGCATGTAGCCGGTAAAGTGATGGTCCGGCAGGAAGATCGCGTCGAAACCGAGCGCTTCGGCCCGGGTGGCGTGGTCGACCAGCGCCTGCATCAGCGGGCGATCCAGTTCCGGCGCCATCGATCGTGCGTTCAGGAATACCGAGAAGCGCATAGTTCCCTCCGGCGGCCAGCAGATCGCTTCGGCCGTTTACTTTTCACCGCGCCGACCTGATATCTGGACCGACGCCCACATCAGAATTAGAACCGCAATTCTGATTATGGATAGACGCCTGCCGACGGTCATGTCAACCGGGGAGCCCGAGAATGGACGCCGAGTTCGCTGAAACCCCGCACGCCAGTCGCGTGCCGCAGCAGGGGCGCAGTCGCGCCTCCTACGAGCGGATGCTGGGGGCGGCGGAAAAGCTGCTGATCGAGCGGGGCAATGACGACTTCACGCTGACCGAGGTCGGCAAGGTTGGTAAGGTCTCGATCGGCTCGATCTATTGCCGGTTCGACAGCAAGGACGATCTCATCCGCGCAGTGCAGGCCCGCGCCCTGACCCTGGTCAACGAGGACCAGATGCAGATGATCGCCCGCTGCGAGGTGGAAACTGCAGATCTCTTCGAACTGATCACCAGCCTGGTCGACGGCCTCGCCGAAACCCTCCGCAAGCACGCACCGATCATGCGTCCCCTGATGCATCGGGCCACCACGGACCCGGTGGTGGCGGCCACCGGCAAGCAGAAATACCAGGCTGTCGCCGATCGGGTGCACGAGGTCCTGCTGGCGCATCGCGCAGAGATCGCCCAGCCCGATCCCGAACGCGCCGTCCAGTCCGCCTATCGGATCATCTATGCTGCGATCGCCCGCTATCTCGGCTTCGGCTCGGCGGTCGGCGCCGCCTGGGAAGGCGACTGGGAGATCCTCAAGGAGGATCTTGGGCGCATGTGCGCGGCCTTCCTGCTGACCAATCCGAAGGAGCGGGCCAAGCCGGCCTGACGGCGAACTTGCGTACGCCGCCTTGCCTTTTCGAATACCAAAAACTAGAATAATAATTCTTATATTGATAAGCGCCTGACCAGCGCCGGACGGGAGCGAACCAGGGATGCGGCGTCTGCGCATGGGGTTGATCGGCGGCGGACATCCCGGCGAGGACCTGCACGATGGCGCGAGCTTCGAGCGATTTCTGGACGCCGTCGGTGGCCACGTGCGGGCGTCGATCCTCTACGACCCCAGCCACTTCGTGCTGCAGCAGCTCGACTACCTGGCCTTCCTCGACCTCTACCACGACCGGGTGAAGGCCTTCCACGTCAAGGACGCCGAGTTCCGGCCCAGCGGCCGATCCGGGGTCTATGGCGGCTATCAGGGCTGGGTCGACCGGCCCGGGCGCTTCCGCTCGCCAGGGGACGAGCAGATCGACTTCAAGGCCATCTTCTCCAAGATGGCGCAATACGACTTCGCCGGCTGGGCGGTCCTGGAATGGGAGTGTGCGCTGAAGCATCCTGAGGCCGGCGCCCGCGAGGGCGCGCCGTTTATCCGCGACCATATCATTCGCGTGACGCCACGCGCCTTCGACGATTTTGCGACGGGCGGCGACGGAGCCGCCAATCGCCGGCTGATGGGGCTGGCATGAGCGGCGACGAACTTCAGCCCAGCCGCCGGCAGCTATTCGGCGCCGCCCTGGTCGCGGTTGGGGCCGCTGCCACGCCCTTCGCCATCTGGGCGCGGGTCCGACGCGGCGAAACCGGCCCTGCGAGTCCGCGCCAGCGGGCGCTGCTGGAGGTCGTTTGCGGCCTGACCATTCCCGACACCGACACGCCCGGCGCCGTGGCGGCCAATGTTCCCGCCTTCGTCGAGCTGGCGCTGGGCCACGGGCTGGACGGCACGCGCGTGTTCGGCTCGGGACAGGCCGACGCCCCGCCAACCGGCGGGCTCTTCTGGATCGAGGCCCTAGGGGCGGCGTTGGACGCCCAACTGGCCGGCGATTTCCTAACCGCGGCGGCTGGTCGGCAGGCCAGCGCCCTGGCCGCGATCGACGCCGCCGCCTTCGCGCCTGGCGGTGAGGCCGGCGTCTGGGGCAAGCTCAAGGATCTGATCGTGACCGGCTACTACACCTCCGAAATCGGCGGCTCCAAGGAGCTTCGCTACGAACTCGTCCCGGGCCGTTGGGACGCGGACATTCCGCTGACCCCGGACATGCGGGCCTTTTCCAGCGACTGGACGGCGGTGGATTTCGGATGAGCGCGCAGTTCGACGCCATCGTCGTCGGCTCCGGCGTAACCGGCGGCTGGGCGGCCAAGGAGCTCACGGAAAAGGGCCTGAAGGTGCTCATGATCGAGCGCGGCCGCATGATCGAGCACCAGAGCGGCTATGCCAACGAGATGCTGGCGCCGTGGGAGCTGCCGTTCCGGGGCGAGGGCGACAGCGAGCTCTACGCCCGCGACTACGCCATCCAGTCCAAGAACCGCCATTTCAACGAATGGACCCAGGACCATTTCGTCAACGACACCGAAAACCCCTACACGGTCGCCGAGGGCAGCCAGTTCAACTGGTGGCGGAGCTATCAGCTCGGCGGCCGATCCCTGACCTGGGGGCGCCAATGCTATCGCTGGTCGGACCACGATTTCGGCGCCAACAAGGCTGACGGGCACGGGACGGACTGGCCGATCCGCTATGCCGATCTGGCGCCCTGGTATGACCATGTAGAGGACTTCATTGGCGTCTCGGGGGCGGCCGAGGGTCTTGAGGCCCTGCCCGACGGCCGGTTCCAGCCGCCGATGGCGCTGAACGCCGTTGAGGCCCATGTCCGTCAGACGATTTCGCAGCATTGGCCCGACCGGCGCCTGACCATCGGCCGCACCGCCAACCTGACCGAAGCCAAGGAAGGCCGCGCCGCCTGCCAGTACCGTTCGATCTGCGCCCGCGGCTGTTCCTTCGGCGCCTATTTCTCGACCCAGTCGTCGACCCTGCCAGCCGCGCGCAAGACCGGCAACCTGACCCTGATCACCGACAGCGTGGTCGAGGGTGTCGACTACGACCCCGTCACGCGCCGGGCGGTCGGCGTGCGGGTGCTCAACACGGCCACCGGCGAGCGCAGCCGGCCGACGGCCCGCCTCGTCTTCCTCAACGCCGGTTCGTTCAACAGCAATCACATCCTGCTGCGTTCGGTCTCTGAGACCTTCCCCAACGGCTTGGCCAATTCCGGCGGCGTGCTGGGGACCCACATCATGGACCACGCCAACACGTTGTCGGCGATCGCCGTC
>FTFU01002478.1_pt1 | contig 24351 bp, 23 predicted proteins | sample 1640511 | NCBI WGS metagenome assembly FTFU01 (sample SAMEA3914789, study PRJEB12502) | metagenome | biome: forest; material: soil | place: Canada | collected 2011-07-03 | depth 0.3 m | reverse complement strand
TTGCGCGCGGCGATCTTGGCCAGGAGGGCGAAATGCATGGCCGGTTCCTCGTCCACCGGCGGGATGCACATCAGCCCCTCGATCTGAAGGCCCAAGCCGAGGCATTCGGCGATGAAACCGTCCGCCTCGGCCGGGACCACCCCGGCCTTCTGCGGCTCCTCGCCGGTATTGATCTGGACATACAGCCGGGGCGCGCAGCCTGCCTTCTGGATCTCCGTCGCCAGCACCCGGGCCAGCTTCGGACGGTCCAGGGTTTCGATCACGTCGAAGAAGGCTGCCGCTTCCGCCGCCTTGTTGGTCTGCAAGGGGCCGATCAGGTGCAGGGTCAGGCCCTCACGCCGGCCGCCCCAGCGCTCCATCGCCTCCTGCACCCGGTTTTCGCCGAAGGTGGTTTGGCCGGCGACGAGGATCGGCTCTATGCTCTCCCAGGGCTGCTGCTTGCTGACGGCCACCAGGCGCACCTCGGCCGGATCGCGCCCGGCGGCGCGGGCGGCGGCGGCCATGCGGGCCTGAATCTCGTCGAGGCGAGCGCAGGGGAGCCGGGCGGAGGGGACGGGTTCGGTCATCTTGAGCTGGAGCACTCGAAACAGGTCGCTGGTCAGGACGGCGGCGAGGCTGAGCCGCCGCGCGCGCCACAGATACCCCGCCCTCGGCGCAAAGTCGCTGCCCGGCCTGTGGTTCGTCACCGATCCGGCCAGGACTCCAGATCCCGTGGCGACGGCCGCATCCCTTCCGCGTGGATCGGGCGTGATCTATCGCGCCTTCGGGCGGGCTGACGCAGAAGCCGTGGGCCATGCCCTGCGGCGTGCGACCCGCAAGGCCGGCGTCATCCTGCTTGTCGGCGCCGACCCCAGGCTCGCCCGCCGCATCCACGCCGACGGCGTCCACCTGCCCCAGCGCCTGGCGCATCTGGCCCCGCGACTGCGCAAGGCGCGCCCGGACTGGCTGGTGACCACCGCGGCCCACAACGGCCCTGCCCTGGAACGCGCGCAGCGCTTCGGCGCACACGTCGTCCTGGTGTCGGCCGTGTTCACAAGCCGCAGCCCCTCCGCCGGCGAAGCCCTCGGGCCTGTCCGCTTCGAATCCCTGGTCCGACGCGCGAAATCCCCCGTGATCGCTCTCGGGGGGATCAATGCGCCGGCGGCAGGGCGGCTGCGCCTATCCGCGGCGGCCGGCCTGGCGGCCGTAGAGGCGTTCGCGAGCGCGGTAGTCCAGCTTTCACCTTCCACCGCCGCTGGTCAAAACGCGGGACGGTCCGGCGCCCTGACAGCCACCAGATGACCGCGTTCGACCCAAGGCGGACCCTGTTCGGCCTGGCGCAGTGAGCGCCAGGCCGCCCAACGCGGTGTGTTTACACCATACACAATTCTGCTTACAGCGTACGCATGCAGACTCGGGAGCGGTTGTTCGCGGCCGCGAAGGAAATCTTTGAAGACAAGGGCCTGGCTGGGCTGTCGGTGCGCGCCGTGGGGCGGCGCGCCGGGATGTCCGCCATGGCCATCTACCGCCACTTCCCCGACAAGGACGCCCTTGTCGACGCCCTCATGGACGACGGCTTCGCGGCTTGGGAGACGATCACTTCCGGCGTGAAGGCCGACGATCCGATCGCGTGGCTGCGAGGGCTGTTCGAGGCCTATCGCGAGTTCGCCTTGGATCAGCCACACCGCTTCGATGCGGCCTTCCTGCTGCCCGCACGCAAGGCGCGCACCTATCCGCACGACATTGCGGCGGGGCGCTCGCCGGTGATGAGCCTGATGCTGGCGCGCATCGAACAGGCCCAGGCGGAGGGACGGGTGAGCCCAGGGCCGCCCCTGGACGTCGCCATGACCATGGCGGCTCTGGCACAGGGTCTCGTGTCCATGCTGCGGGCCGGGCGGTTCGACGGCGACGAGGCTTTCACCGCGAGCTACCGGCTCGCCATCGAGCGCGTCCTCGCCGGCTTCCTGACGGAGGCGGGCGGCGGATCGGAGGGACGATGATGAAACGACTCCTGAAATTTCTCGGCGTGGTCGTCGCGCTGCTCGTGCTCGCGGTGGTGGGCGCGGTCGCGGCCTTGGTCCTGTCGGCGCCGCGGACGGCGCGCCCGGTCGGCATCCAGCAAGTGCTGGCGCGCGACCCGGGGGGCAAGCCGATCGCGGTGACGGTCTTCTATCCCACCGCCGAAAAGCCCCGGCTGATCCGGCTCGGAATCGGGTTCCTGTGGCTGGCGCCCAAGGCTGCCGTTGAGCCGGGCCGCCACCCGCTGGTTGTAATCTCGCACGGCACGGGTGGGGGGGCCTTGAGCCATCTGGATACTGCACTGGCCCTGGCCGGGGCCGGGTATGTGGTGGCCGCGCCCATGCACACCGGCGACAACATCCTGGACCAGTCCAAGGTTGGGACCAGCGCATGGTTCATCGATCGGTCGCGCCAGATCGCCCGGGTGAACGACTACCTGCTCAACGCGTGGCCGGCGCACGATCGCCTGGATCCGTCGCGGATCGGCCTTTTCGGCTTCTCGGCCGGCGGCACGACGGCGCTGATCACGATCGGCGGCGCGCCCGACCTGGCGCGTGTGGGGCCACACTGCCATACGCAGCCCGAGTTCGCCTGCACCCTGATGAGATCAGGGACCGGCTTGCGTGCGCCTGCGCCGAGCGAATGGACTCACGACCCGCGCGTGCGGGCTGCGGTGGTCGCCGCTCCGGGCCTGGGTTTCGCATTCGAGCCAAACGGCCTGTCGGCTATAAGGGCGCCGGTGCAACTCTGGCAGGGTGCCGCCGACACCAGCGTGCCGCCGGCCACCAATGCCGACGTGGTCCGCCGGGGCCTCCCGGTCGCCCCCGAGTTTCACCTCGTCGAGAACGCCGTGCATTTCTCCTTCCTGGCGCCGTGCGGCGTGAACGCCGTCATGCTGCCGAAAATGCTTTGCGCCGACCCGCGCGGTTTCGACCGGAGCGCCTTCCACGCGAAGTTCAACGTCGCCGTGATCGGCTTCTTCGATCGGAGCCTGGGCGCCCCGCCGGCGAGCGAACGACCGCGCCGGCCGCACGACCTTGAGCTGTCCTGGGGAATGTCCGATCTCCACCCGACCCAGACAACTTCATTACCCGCTTGTGCGAAACGTCGGCGCCCACCTTGACAATTCACCGAAATTTGTTCATGATTTGTTCCATGCTGCTTGTCGACCCCGCAGAGTTCGTCATCGATGGCGCCACGGTTCAGGCCGCGGCCGTCGAGCGGGCGCGGGCTTTGGCCGAGCGGCAGATCGCCGTGCTGGAGCGGTTGGCCGAGATCGGGATCAAGGTCGCCCAGGCGGCTGAGCGTCACGCGGCGGCCCAGGCCGAGGCGGCCGAGCAGGCTTGCGCGGCAGGGGCGCCGGTCGCCGGCGACGGCCATGGGATGGCGATGGCTCATTCCCGCATCGCCCGGGCGGTCCGCCTGACCGTGGCGCTGCAATCCAAGGTGATGAAAGAGGCGCTGGCCCTTGAACAGGGCGTAGGCGAGGCCAAGGCGAGCAAGGCCGAGGCCCGGCCGATCCTGGCTCCCGCCGATCCCGACCCGGCCCACGAACGCCGCAGGCGCATCGACCGCGTCGTCCGCCGCGTGATCGAGGCCGAGGAAGACGACGAGGACGAGGTCGAACGCCTGTCGGGCGAGGCCTGGGAGCGGCTCGAAGACGAGGACGTCTATGGCGACGTCCTGGCCCGCCCCATGGGCGAGATCGTGGCCCGCGTCTGCGAGGACCTCGGCCTGTCCCCCGATTGGACCCGCCTGGCCAAGGAGGCCTGGGCGGTGGAAGAGGCCCGCGCGGCGCACCCGGGATCGCCGTTTGCGCCACCTGCCGCCGCAGAGGCCCCGAACGGAGTTCCAGCCCAGCCACCGCCGCGATCCGGGCCGGACTGAATTCAATTAACCACGAAGCACACCAAGAACACGACGTCAGAGCTGCCGGCCGAAGGCCAGCGGAAACCGTTCACCATGAGCGCCGCTTCGCGGCGCCCTTCGTGATCTTGGTGTGCTTTGCGATTAGACCTTAGGACGCCCGCCGCCAGCGCCAATTCTCGGCCGCAATACAGCCTAGAACTTGAACCGGGTTTCGAGCTTCACCCGCGGGGCCTGGTTCTGGGGCAGGTTGTTGCGGTCGGGGCTGCTGGGTTCGTCGCCCAGGGAGACGGCGCCGCCAACGTGCAGGGACGGGGTCACATGGTAGTAGGCGCCGGCCTGGACGTCACGCAGCTGCATGCCGCGGCCCGCGGGCTCGTTCATGTCGAGCTTGAGGCTCCAGTGGCCCTTGTCGTCCCATTGCAGGGTCTTGTGGATCGGCGCCAGGCCGAACTGGCCGAGGTCGTTGGTGGCCGGCGGCGGGGTGTTGGTGACGGTGAGCGTCGAATGGGCGGATTCCGCGCGGGCCAGCGAGGCCCCCATCAGAACCATCGCCGCGATCGCCGCCGCACTGATGCGTGCTTTCGCCGACATCACACCCGCCTCAAACCCCTAAACAACTCAACGACCCGGACATCGTAGCCGACATCGGTCTAATGTCCGATTAACGCCCCCTATCGCTCCAGGTCAATGCGTCATGGGGGCCGGCAAGGCTTGGAGGTCGGTTCCGGTCGAGTCTGTTGCGCCTCGGCCACGCGATTCCTGTTTTGCCGAAGCGTCTGCATGATATAGAGCCGCTTTGCGGCATGGGGCAGGGCGAGGCGCCGACGGACTTGTTCCGGCCTGAGCGTAAAGCGAAGTGGAGCTATAAGAGGATGGTGTTGGTGCGTCGAGCGGCGATTTTGGCCGCGGCCGTTGGAGCCGTGGCGCTGGCGGGCTGCGCCCACCATGACTCTGGCCCCAAGACCTACGGCGGCGGGTTCCACCTGTTTGGCGGCGGCAAGCCGCGCCCGAACCCCAACGACGCGGCCCTGGGGGTCAACGCCTATCTGTGGCGAGCCTCGCTGGACACCCTGGCCTTCATGCCCCTGGCCTCGGCCGATCCCTATGGCGGCGTGATCATCACCGACTGGTACGCCAATCCGGAAAAGCCGGACGAGCGGTTCAAGTGCACGGTCTACATCCTGGACACGCGCCTGCGCGCCGACGGCCTGAACGTGACGGTCAACAAGCAGGTCAAGGACGCCAGCGGCGGCTGGGTCGATTCCGCGGCCTCGGACCAGACCGCGACCGACATCGAAAACGCCATCCTGACCCGCGCGCGCCAGCTCAAGCTGTCGAACGTCGCCGGCTGACGAGGCCGGGGCTCGGCCATGGTCCGCTATAATCCTCAGGAATCCGAGCCCAGGTGGCGCAAGGCCTGGGCCGAGGCCGACATCTTCCGCGCCGGCGCGGCGGATCCGGCTGACCCGCGGCCGAAATACTACGTGCTGGAGATGTTCCCCTATCCCTCCGGGCGCATCCACATGGGCCATGTGCGCAACTATAGCCTGGGCGATGTCATAGCCCGCTTCAAGCGCGCCCGCGGCTTCAACGTTCTGCACCCGATGGGGTGGGACGCCTTCGGCCTGCCGGCCGAGAACGCGGCCATGGAGCGCGGGGTCAGTCCCAGGGACTGGACCTACCAGAACATCGCCGGGATGCGCGAGGAGCTGAAGCGGCTGGGCCTGTCCATCGACTGGTCGCGCGAATTCGCCACCTGCGATCCGGAATATTACGGCCAGCAACAGGCCTGGTTCATCGACCTGTGGCGGCGCGGCCTGGTCTATCGCCGCGAGGGCCTGGTCAACTGGGACCCGGTCGACATGACCGTGCTGGCCAACGAGCAGGTGATCGACGGACGCGGCTGGCGCTCCGGCGCCGAAGTCGAAAAGCGCAAGCTGAACCAGTGGTTCCTGCGCATCACCGACTATGCCGACGCCCTGCTTGAGGGCCTGAAGACCCTGGACCGCTGGCCGGACAAGGTGCGGCTGATGCAGGAGAACTGGATCGGCAAGTCCAGCGGCCTGCGCATGACCTGGACCTTCGCCGACGCCGCGCCGGCCGGCTTCGACGGCGGCCTGGAGGTCTACACCACCCGCCCGGACACCCTGTTTGGCGCAAGCTTCCTGGCCGTCTCGCCGGACCATCCGCTGGCCGAACAATTGGCCGCAGCCGATCCCAAGGTCGCCGAGTTCGTCCACGAGTGCCAGCGCGGCGGCACGTCGGAAGCGGACATCGAATCCGCCGAGAAGAAGGGCTGGGACACCGGACTGACGGTCGTCCACCCGTTCGATCCCAACTGGCGGCTGCCGGTGTGGATCGCCAACTTCGTGCTGATGGACTACGGCACGGGGGCCATCTTCGGCTGCCCGGCGCACGACCAGCGCGACCTGGACTTCGTCCGCAAGTACGGCCTGCCGGTCAAGCCGGTGGTGCTGCCGCCGGGCGCCGATCCGCAAAGCTTCACGGTCGCTGCCGAGGCCTATGTCGGCCCGGGCCGGATCTTCAATTCCAGCTTCCTGGACGGGCTCGAAGTCGAACCGGCCAAGCAGGCGGCGATCGCCCGCATCGAAGCCCAGGGCCAAGGCCAGGGCGCCACCGTCTATCGCCTGCGCGACTGGGGCATCGCCCGCCAGCGCGGCTGGGGCTGCCCGGTGCCGATCATCCACTGCCCGGCCTGCGGTCCGGTCGCGGTTCCGAAAGACCAGTTGCCCGTCCGCCTGCCTGACGACCTGGACTTCAGCCGGCCCGGCAACGCCCTGGCGCGCCATCCGAGCTGGAAGCATGTGGCCTGCCCGACCTGCGGCGGCGCGGCCGAGCGCGAAACCGACACGCTGGACACCTTCGTCGACAGCAGCTGGTATTTCGCCCGCTTCACCAATCCGGACGCCGCCGAGCCGATCGACACGGCCGCCGCCGACTACTGGATGCCGGTCGACCAGTATGTGGGCGGGATCGAGCATGCGGTGCTGCACCTGCTCTACGCCCGCTTCGTCACCCGGGCCCTGGCGGACGATGGCCTGTTGAAGGTGCGCGAGCCGTTCGCGGGCCTGTTCACCCAGGGCATGCTGACCCACGAGACCTATCGCCGCCAGAACGGCGACTGGGTCGAGCCAGCGGCGGTCGAGGTGGTGACGGACGGATCGACTCGCCGCGCCAGTCTGATCGACAGCGGCGAGCCGATCAGCATCGGCGACATCGAGAAGATGTCGAAGTCGAAGAAGAACACTGTCGCCCCCAGCGACATCTTCGACGACTACGGCGTCGACGCCGCCCGCCTGTTCGTCATGTCGGACTCGCCCCCTGAGCGCGACGTGCAGTGGACCACCGGCGGCATCGAAGGCGCCTGGCGCTTCGTCAACCGGGTCTGGAATGAGTTCGACGGCCAGCCCCAGGATGTCGCCGCCGTCAGCCCGGCCGATGACGCCAAGGCCTCAGAGCTGGTGCGCGCCACCCATCGCCTGACCGCCAGCCTGACGGAGGCGATCGAGGCCTTCCGCTTCAACAGCGGCATCGCCCGGCTGTACGAATTCCTCAATATTCTCAAGACTATGCCAGCCGATGGCGCCAGTCCGGCCGTGCTGTCCGCCCGGCGCGAGGCCCTGTCGGCCCTGGCCCGGCTGATCGCGCCGTTCACGCCTCACCTGGCCGAATCCTGCTGGGAGCGGCTGGGGGAAACCGGCTTGGCGGCCGCCGCGCCCTGGCCGACCTTCGATCCGGCCCTGGTCGCCAGCGACGAGGTGGTGCTGCCGGTGCAGATCAACGGCAAGCGCCGCGCTGAAATCCGCGCCCCTGTCGGCAGCGCCGAGGCCGAGGTGGAAAAGATCGCCCTGGCGGACGAGGCGGTTCAGCGGCACCTTGACGGCGTCGCCGTGCGCAAGGTGATCGTGGTCAAGGACCGCATCGTCAATATCGTCGTGGGATGAACTGGATGACCCGACCCCACCCATCCGCTGCCGGCGTCGCCACGAGAGCCGCTCTGGCGGCCCTGGCGGCCGTCTGTGCGGTCGGGCTAGGGGCCTGCGGCTTCACGCCCCTCTACGCCGATCCAGGCGTCACGGGCGGCCTGTCCTCGATCGCGGTCAACGTCCCGCACGGGCGCACCGCCTTCCTGCTCGGGCAGGACCTGGAAGACAGCCTCGCCCGCGACCGCGCCACCCCGCCGGCCTATCGCCTGGATGTGCGGGTGCAGGAGCACCGCTATCCGCGCGGCCTGCAGGTCAATGGCGTCGCCACCCGCTACGAGACCCACGTCACCATCACCTACCGGCTGATCGAGCTGGCCTCGGGCGCGGTGGTCAAGACCGGGGTCGAGCCGGTCGAGGTCAGCTACGCCGAAACCGACCAGCCCTATGCCGGCGTCGCCGCCCAGCAGGACGCCCAGGTCCGCGCAGCCTCCGAAGCGGCGGACCGGCTGCGGGTGTCGCTGGCGGTCTACTTCGCCAACCGCGGCAAGCCGGCCACCTAAGGTGATCATCAGCCGCCGCGCCGAGGTGGAGCGGTTCCTGGCCGGCCCGCCGGCGGGTGTCCGGGCCGCCATCATCCACGGCCGCGACCGCGGCGGCGTGCGCGAGCGGGCCGACGGCCTGGCCAAAAAGCTGGTGGCGCGGCCGGACGATCCGTTCGACGTCGCTCTTCTCACCGAAACCGACATCGAAAGCGACGGCGCCCGCCTGGGCGACGAGCTCACCGCCCAGTCGATGATGGGCGGGCGGCGGCTGGTCCGGGTCAAGCTGACCGGCGAGAAGGCCTCGGTCGACCGGGCCCTCAGCGAGGCGCTGAAGGTCCACCTGGATGGCGGCTACAACCCGGACGCCTTCTTTCTGATAGAGGCTGGAGCCCTGGGCCGCGACTCCGCCCTGCGCAAGGTCGGCGAAAAGGGCGAGGGGGCGGCGGTCATCCCCTGCTACGAGGACGAGGTCGGCGACGTCGCCCGCCTGGTGCGCGAAAGCCTGGCCAAGGACAAGGTGGGCTTGAACAGCGAGGCGCTGGAGCTGTTCGTCAGCCGCCTGCCGCACGAGCGCGGTGTGGCGCGCCAGGAAATCGAGCGCCTGGCCCTCTATCTGGGCCCAGGATCCGGCGTGACCGCCACGCCGGAGGACCTGAAGCCCTATCTGGGGGTGGAGCCGGAATCCTCCCTGGCCGACGCCGCCCAGGACGCCTTCGGCGGCAAGCTGGCCGCCGCCCATGCGGGCCTGAGACGGGCGGCGGCGGAAGGCGAGGGCGGCCCAGCGGCCGTGCGCGCCATCAGCCAGCACCTCGCCCGCCTGCGCCGCACGCTCAGCCTGGCCAAGAATGGCGCGGGCCTGGCCGAAGCGGCCAAGGCCTCGGGCGTGTTCTGGAAGAACGAGCGCGAATTCCTGCGCCAGGCGAGGGCCTGGAGCCTCGATCACCTGGACCTCTTGCAGCCCGACGTGCTGGAGGCCGACCGCCTGTGCAAACAAACCGGCTCGCCGGATGCGCTGATCGCCGAGCGGCTGGCGCTGAGCATAGCGGGCAGGGCGCGGCGGCTGGGGTTGTAGCTCTGGATCGTCATCGCCGGCCTACGGTTCAGAGAGGCGATCCAAAAGTAATCGTCACAGCCGGGCTCGTCCCGGCTGCCCATGGTCTCGAACGGAACGATATTGGCTTTGGAAAGGCCGTTGCGCGCTTATTTTCTGCGGAGTTCATGGGTCGCCGGGACAAGCCCGGCGATGACGAAAATAGGGTCACCCCGCCCGGGTCAGTCTCTGGCAAAGATCGTCCAGCTGCTCCAGGGTCGCATAGGCGATGCGGAGCTCGCCCGCGCCGCCGCGGTCGATGATCTCGATGTCGAGGCCCAGGACGTCGGCCAGATCCTCTTCCAACGCCCGTGTGTCGGCATCCTTGGGCCCGGCGGGCGCTCTGGGAGCCGTCCGGGGTTTGTCGCCCCCGCCTTGGGCCTTGCGCGCCATGGCCTCGGTTTCGCGCACATTGAGGCCGCGCTCGATCACCTCGCGGGCGAGGGCGGCCGGATCGGGCGCCGCCGCCAGGGCGCGGGCGTGGCCGCTGGTCAGCCGGCCGGCGCGAAGCTCGAGCTGCACCGCCTCGGGCAGGCCCAGCAGGCGCAAGGCATTGGCCACATGGCTGCGGCTCTTGCCGACGTTCTGCGCCACGGCGTCCTGGGTGCGGCCGAACCGCTCCATCAGCGCCTTGTAGCCCAGGGCTTCTTCGATCGGGTTGAGGTCGGCGCGCTGGACGTTTTCGACGATGGCGATCTCAAGCGCCGCCAGGTCGTCCAGCTCGCGCACCACCACCGGCATCAGGCGCAGGCCGGCCTTTTGCGCCGCCCGCCAGCGCCGCTCGCCGGCGACGATCTGGTATTCGCCGGGCTTTCCGGGCATCGGCCGCACCAGGATCGGCTGCAGCACCCCCTTTTCGCGAATCGAGGCGGCCAGTTCCTCGATCTCCGCCTCGCCGAAGTCGCGGCGTGGCTGCTCGGGATTGCGATTCAACAGCTCGATCGGCGCCTCGCGCACACTCGTCGCCGGCGCTTCGCCCTCGCCGCTGACCGCGGCCTCGGCCGCTTCATCCAACAGGGCCGACAGCCCGCGCCCCAAGCCCCTGCGGTGTTCCGCCATCATGTTTTCCAATCAACCCCGATCAGGCCGCGCTAACGCGCCGGGCGCGTTCGCGTCCGACCACTTCGCGCGCCAGCTTCAAATAGGCCTGGCTGCCCGAGCATTTCAAATCATAGACCAGCACCGGCTTGCCAAACGAGGGCGCCTCGGACACCCGCACGTTCCTGGGGATCATGGTCTCGTAGACCTTGTCGCCGAAATGGCTCCGCACGTCCTGCGCCACCTGGTCCGAGAGGCTGTTGCGACGGTCGTACATGGTCAGCACCACACCCTGGATCTCCAGCCGCGGATTGAGGCTGCCCCGCACCAGGTCGACCGTCCGCATCAATTGCGTCAGGCCCTCCAGGGCGAAGAATTCGCACTGCAGCGGCACCAGCACCGCATCGGCCGCCGCCATGGCGTTGACCGTCAAAAGGTTCAGCGAGGGCGGGCAGTCGATCAGGACGTAGGTGTAGGCCGGGCCGCCGGGGGCGTTGCGGACGGCGTCTATGGCGTCGCGCAGGCGGAACGAGCGGCGCGGGGCCTGGGCCAGCTCCAACTCGACGCCGGAAAGGTCCGGGTCGGCCGGCACCAGCCACAGGCCCGGCAAGGCCGAAGGAGCGGCCGCATCCGCCAGGGGCGCGCCGTTGACGATCACGTCGTAGGCGGTGGTCTTGCGCTTGCCGCGCGGAATGCCGAGGCCGGTGGAGGCGTTGCCCTGGGGATCCATGTCGATAATCAGGACCCGCTCGCCCACCGCCGCCAGGGCGGTGCCGAGATTGATGGCCGTAGTGGTCTTGCCGACGCCGCCCTTCTGGTTCGACACCGAAAGCACGCGTAGGGCCGAGTAGGACCGATGGTCAGACGGAGCGGACACGGGAGACCTTCTTGATTTCGGCGATACGGCCGAGAGTATGGCTGAGACTGGGGGTGAGGTGCGACTCGAATTTCCAAGATTTTGAGGCTTCTGCCAGCTCAACCTCAACATCTTGTCCCTTGAGGAACAGTCCGACCGCGCCCCGCTTCAGGTAGGGCTCGGCGTAGTCCAGAAGTCTGACCAGGGGCGCACAGGCCCTCGCCGTCACAACATCGACCCTCAGCTTAAGCTCCTCGGCCCGGGCGTTGTGGACCACGGCCGGCAGGGAGAGGGCGCGGACGACTTCGCCGAGAAACCGGCAGCGCTTGGCCATGCTCTCGACCAGGTGGACTTCGACCCCCTCGCGCCCCTTGAGCAGGCAGGCCAGGACGATCCCCGGAAAGCCGGCTCCGGCGCCGAGGTCGGCGAAGGTCAGGGCGTCGGGCGCCAGGCGCAAGAGCTGGGCGCTGTCGAGCACGTGGCGGCTCCAGAACTCGGCCCGGGCCGACGGGCCAACCAGGTTCATGCGCTGGTTCCAGTCGAACAGCAGGTCGTGAAACCGCTGCAGATCGGCGATCTGGCTATCCGTAGCGCTGAAGGCGTTCTGAAACTCGGCTGCGCCGAAGCCGTCCGTCGTGATCTTCGGGCCCCCGCCCGGTTCCGCCTCAAGCGGCGCGAGCGCGGCGGACATGGGCGAGCAGGGCGGTGATGGCGCCGGGGGTCACGCCCTCGATGCGGGCGGCCTGGCCAAGGGTGAGCGGACGGATCGCGGCCAATTTTTCGCGGGCTTCGAACGACAGTCCGCCCACAGCGGCGTAGTCGAGATCGGCCGGCAGGCGCAGGTCCTCGTCCCGGCGAAACGCGGCGACGTCGGCGGCCTGGCGATCGAGATAGCCGGCATAGCCCGCCTCGATCTCGACCTGTTCGCGCACGGCCACGGGCCAAGCCGAGATATCCGGCCAGATCCGCGCCAGATCGTCGAACCCGATGTTCGGATAGGCGAGAAGCTGCATCAGGTCACGCCGCTGGCCATCGGGATTGACCCGGAAGCCGGCCTTGGCCGCTTCGGCGGGGCTCATCGTCAAGCCGCGGGCGCGGCTGCGCGCGGCGGACAGGGCGCCAGCCTTGTCGGTGAAAGCACCGGCGCGACCGGAACCGACCAGGCCCAGATCGATCCCGCGGCGGGTCAGGCGCTGATCGGCGTTGTCGGCCCGTAGGGTCAGGCGGAACTCGGCCCGGCTGGTGAACATGCGATAGGGTTCTGTGACGCCACGCGTGACGAGGTCGTCGATCATCACCCCGATATAGGCTTCGTCGCGCGCGAAGCTGACGGCGTCAGCGCCCGCGGCGGCGCGCGCGGCGTTCAGTCCAGCGACAAGCCCCTGAGCGCCGGCCTCTTCATAGCCTGTGGTGCCATTGATCTGGCCGGCCAAGTAGAGGCCCGGCAGGCGCTTGACCTCCAGGCTCGGGTCCAGTTCGCGCGGATCGACATAGTCGTATTCGATCGCATAGCCGTAGCGGCGGACGACGACGTCCTCCAACCCGGGGATCGTGCGCAGGAACAGGTCCTGGGTCGCTTCCGAAACAGAGGTCGAAATCCCGTTCGGGTAGACGGTGTCGTCGTCCAGCCCTTCGGGCTCGAGGAAGATCTGGTGGCTGGAGCGGTCGGCGAAGCGCACCACCTTGTCCTCAATCGAGGGGCAATAGCGCGGCCCGCGGCCCTGGATTCGACCGCCATAGACCGCCGACTCACCGAGACGCTCGGCGATGATGCGGTGGGTTTCTTCGGTGGTGGCGGTGACGCCGCACTGGATCTGAGCGCGGTCGATCCGCTCGGTCAGAAAGGAAAAAGGTGTCGGCTCGGCGTCGCCGGGCTGCATCTCCAGCTGGTCCCAGGCGATGCTACGGCCGTCCAGGCGCGCGGGTGTGCCCGTCTTCAGCCGCCCCATGTTCAGGCCGAGGCCATAGAGCCGATCCGACAAGCCGATGGCCGGGGCCTCGCCGACGCGGCCGGCCGGGATGCGATTTTCGCCGAGGTGGATCAGGCCCTTGAGAAAGGTGCCGGTGGTCAGGACGACCCGGCCGGCGTTCCACGTGCGACCGTCGGAGGAGGAAACCCCGACGACGCGGCCATCCTTCACGATCAGGTCTTCGACCGCGGCGGCCTCGACCGTCAGGCAAGGCTGGGCGGCGAGGGCGACCTGCATGGCCTGGCGATAAAGCTTGCGATCGATCTGGGCGCGGGGGCCGCGGACGGCCGGACCCTTGGAGCGGTTGAGCAGGCGGAACTGGATGCCGGCCTCGTCCGCCAGGCGACCCATCAGGCCGTCGAGCGCATCGATCTCACGCACCAGATGGCCCTTGCCCAGGCCGCCGATGGCGGGGTTGCAGGACATCTCGCCGATGGTCTCGACCTTGTGGGTCAGGAGCAGGGTGCGCGCGCCGACCCGCGCCGCCGCGGCCGCGGCTTCGCATCCGGCGTGACCGCCGCCAATGACAAGGACATCCCAAGCGGGCGAAGACATGACACTCGATATGGGTTTGGGGCGGCGTTCGGCCGGGGCCGTTCAGTCGGGCGATTTATACTGGGCCGACCCCCCGGCGTCGAGGCGCCAGAGGCCTGACTCCGGATGTTTCACGTGAAACATCGTCGCATGCTGAATGCGCCCTCAATCGGTGTTCCACGTGGAACATTCACTTGCCAATACAGAACCGGGCGAACACCCGATCGAGCACGTCTTCGGCGTCGATCCGCCCTCCGATCCGAGCCAAGCAACGTGCCGCCAAGCGCACATCCTCGGCGGCGAGCTCCACCGCCATCCCGCCGTCGAACTCGTCCAAGGCTCGCCGAAGGTGGTCGTGGGCCGCCGTCAGGTCCCGCCGGTGACGCGCTCGCGTCGCCGCTGGAAATTCAGACCCGGAAAGCGCCCCCACGACACTCTCGGTCAGTCGCTCGGACACCTGGGCGAAACCGGCGCCTGTGGCGAGCGACAGATCCAGGGTCAACAGTTGGTCACGCTCGGCCCACGCCCGAGCCGCCTGACCTGCGGGCCCTGCCGGCAAATCAGCCTTGTTCAGCAGAGCCAGATCGCCCGGCCGCGCCCACTCGGTCACCGTGCGCCATTCATCTCCCGACGCTGCGGCGTCGATCACCAGCAGACGCAAATCGGCCCGGCCCGCGCGATCGGCGGCGCGTCGAACCCCTTCGGCTTCGATAGGGTCGGTCGACTCCCGCAGACCCGCGGTGTCGGCCACCGTCACCCGATAGCCTGCCAGGTCCAGCACCACCTCGATCACGTCCCGTGTGGTGCCCGGCGTGGGCGTGACGATAGCGGCGTCTGAGCCGGCGAGGGCGTTCAGCAGGCTGGACTTGCCGGCGTTCGGGGCCCCGATCAGGGCGATGCGGAAGCCTTCCCGTACCCGCTCCCCCCGGCTGCTGTCGGCCAAGGCGGCCGCCAGCTCCGCCGCAACCTTTTCGATCGGCGCCCGGGCCTCGGCGGCCACGCTTTCCGGAAGCTCCTCATCCGGGAAGTCCACCGCCGCTTCCAGACCCGCCAGCGCCTCAATCAGCGCCTCGCGCCAGACAGCGTGGCGGCCAGACAGTTCACCCTCCAGCTGGGCCAGCGCCTGTCGCCGCTGAGCTTCGGTTTCCGCGTCGACCAGGTCGGCGATCGCCTCCGCCTGGGCTAGGTCGAGGCGTCCGTGCTCGAACGCCCGCCGGGTGAATTCACCCGGCTCGGCCAGGCGCAGACCCAGACTGGCCAAGGCCTCGATCACCGCCTCAGTGACGGCGCCCCCGCCATGCAGATGCAGCTCACCGCTGTCCTCGCCCGTGAAACTGGCCGGCCCGGGAAACCAGAGCACCAGGGCCTGGTCCAAGACTGCGCCGTCGCTTGGCCGACGCAGCGCGCGCAAGCTCGCTCGACGCGGCCGCAGGGCGCTTTTGGTCAAGGCCACGAGGGTTTCACGGGTGGCCGGTCCCGACAGCCGAATCACTGAAACAGCGGCGCGGCCCGCGGCCGTGGCGGGGGCGAAGATGGTGTCGGACATGACGCGGGTGGGTGCTGCAGATCAGCCCTTGGCGGCGCCCGTCGCGGCCATCATCAACTTGCGGAACTGCTCCTGGGCCAGGCCGCCGAAGGCCAGCCAATTCTTCATCAGCTCCTCGGGCTGCAGGGCGGCCATATTGTCCCGCAGCCTCACCTGCATCTCGGTGACCAGTGTTTCATTGAGGGCGGTGACGTCCGGCAGACCGAGAAAGGTCCGCGCCTCTTCCGGCGTACATTCAACATTGACCGTCGCCTTCATGGCTGCCTCCACCGCGCCCTCACAAAATGCGGGGGCCACAACTTTGTTATGAGCCTTTCCAGGCCGCGCACGCTAGAGGCTTTGCGAAACCGGCTAACATCAATCCGCACTCTGACTCCGCCAGGACTGCTCATGACTCAGGACCGTCTCACCGTCACCACCAACGCCGGCGCCTTTGGCGCCTATGTCGCCCGGCCTAGCGCCGCCAAGGCTCCAGCCGTTGTCGTCATCCAGGAGATCTTCGGCGTCAATGCGGTCATGCGCGGAATTTGCGACGATCTGGCGGCCCAGGGCTATCTCGCCATCTGTCCCGACCTGTTCTGGCGGATCGAGCCTGGGGTCGACATCACTGATCAGAGCGAGGCGGAATGGAAGAAGGCGTTCGGGTATTATAACGCGTTCGACGTCGACGCCGGCGTCGAAGACATCGCCGCCACCATCGACCTGATTCGCAGCGACTCGCAGTGCGCCGGCAAGGTGGGCGCCGTGGGCTATTGCCTCGGCGGCCTCCTGGCGTTTCTGACTGCGACCCGGACCGACAGCGACGCCAGCGTCGCCTACTATGGGGTCGGCATCGAAAAATTCCTGGCTGAGGCCGATCGCCTGACCCGGCCCTTGATGCTGCATATCGCCGAAGAGGACCAGTTCGTGCCCAAGCCGGCCCAGGGCCTAATCATCGATGCGCTGAAGAACCGAGCCTTGGTGGAGATTCACGCCTACTCCGGCCGCGACCACGCCTTTGCGCGCAAGGGCGGCCAGCACTATGACGCTGGCGACGCCGCCATCGCCAATGAACGGACGCTCGCCTTCTTCAAGGCCGCCCTTAGCTAAGCGATTGTTCCACGTGAAACATTGCGGGCGGCGCCGCAACCTGGGCGCTGTTCGTTCAATCTGCACCGAAGGAGTGACTCCATGCTGGCGATCCAGGCGACCAAGGCAGGCGGCCCAGACGTGCTGGAGGCGATCGACCTGCCGACCCCATCGCCCGGACCCGGCCAGATCCTGATCCGTCACAAGGCGATCGGGCTGAACTTCATCGACACTTATCAACGCTCCGGCCTCTATCCGATTCCATTTCCGGCGGTTCTGGGCCAGGAGGCGGCAGGCGTGGTCGAAGCGGTGGGCGAGGGGGTGACCCGGTTCAAGGCCGGCGATCGCGCCGCCTATGGAACCGGCCCATTGGGCGCCTATGCCGAGGCGCACCTCGTACCGGCGGATCGCGCGGTGAAGCTCCCGGACTCCCTCTCCTTTGAAGCCGGCGCCGCCATGATGCTGAAGGGCATGACGGTCGAGTTCCTGATCCGCCGTTGCCATACGGTCCTCTCGGGCGAAACCATCCTGGTCCATGCGGCCGCGGGGGGCGTCGGCACCCTGATGACCCAATGGGCCAGCGCCCTGGGCGCCCATGTGATCGGCACGGTCGGGTCCGCCGCCAAGGCCGATCACGCCCGCGCGCATGGCTGCCAGCACGTGATCCTCTATGGCGAGGAAGATGTGGCGGCCCGGGTGAGGGAGATCACCGGCGGCAAGGGCGTGCCGGTGGTCTATGACGGCGTGGGCGCGGCGACCTTCGAGGCCAGCCTCGCCAGCCTCAGCCGGCGCGGCATGCTGGTCAGCTTTGGCAACGCTTCAGGTCCGGCGCCGGCAATCGAGCCGAGCCGTCTGGCGCGCGGCGGGTCCCTGTTCCTGACACGCCCGACCCTGTTTGACTACGTGGCGACCACACCGGAACTCGACGCCAGCGCCGCAGCGGTGTTCGATGTTGTGGCCTCCGGCCAGGTCAAGGTCGAGATCGGCCAGACCTTCGCCCTGAAGGATGCGCGCAAGGCGCATCAGGCGCTGGAGGGCAGGGCGACCTCGGGGGCGACGTTGTTGTTGCCGTAGAGAAGACCTTTCCCCCTGTGGGACCGCTTCGTATTGCATGCGTGGTTCGAGACGCGGCGCTGCGCACCGCTCCTCACCATGACTATTATTGTGAAACTACAACAAGCTAAGTCATCCTGAGGAGCCGCGTGGCGGCCGTCTCGAAGGGCGCAGGGCAAATCTGCGGCGGCCCCTTGTGGGGCAAGGGCTACGTATTCATCGACTGGAAGAAGTCGGCGTTGTTCTTGCTCTGCCGCAGCTTGTCGATCAGGAATTCGATGGCGTCCTGCGGGCCCATCGGGTTCAGGATCCGGCGCAGGACATAGGTCTTCTGCAGGATATCCTTCGGCGTGATCAGTTCTTCCTTGCGGGTGCCCGACTTCAGGATGTCGATGGCCGGGAAGATCCGCTTGTCGGCGACCTTGCGGTCCAGGATGATTTCCGAGTTGCCGGTGCCCTTGAACTCTTCGAAGATCACTTCGTCCATCCGCGAGCCGGTTTCGATCAGGGCGGTGGCGATGATGGTCAGCGAGCCGCCTTCCTCGACATTCCGCGCCGCGCCGAAGAAGCGCTTGGGCCGCTGCAGGGCATTGGCGTCGACACCGCCGGTCAGGACCTTGCCGGAAGAGGGGACCACGGTGTTGTAGGCGCGGCCGAGACGGGTCACCGAGTCCAGCAGGATGATCACGTCACGCTTGTGCTCGACCAGGCGCTTGGCCTTTTCGATCACCATTTCCGCGACCTGAACGTGGCGGGTGGCCGGTTCGTCGAAGGTCGAGGAGATCACCTCGCCCTTCACCGTGCGCTGCATGTCCGTGACTTCTTCCGGCCGCTCATCGATCAGCAGCACGATCAGATAGGCTTCTGGGTGGTTGGCGGCGATCGACTTGGCGATGTTCTGCAGCATCACCGTCTTGCCGACCCGCGGCGGCGCCACGATCAGGCACCGCTGGCCCTTGCCGAGCGGCGAGACGATGTCGATGATCCGGCCCGAGCGGTCCTTCAGGGTCGGGTCTTCGATTTCCATGGTCAGCCGCTCTTCGGGATAGAGCGGGGTCAGGTTGTCGAAGGCGACCTTGTGGCGGACATTGTCCGGGCTTTCGAAATTGACCTGATCGACCTTGACCAAGGCGAAATAGCGCTCGCCTTCGCGTGGGGAACGGACGCCGCCGTCGACCGTGTCGCCGGTCCTGAGGCCGAACTTGCGGATCTGCGAGGGCGAGACGTAGATGTCGTCCGGCCCGGCCAGATAGTTGGCCTCCGGGCTGCGCAGGAAGCCGAAGCCGTCCTGCACCACTTCCAGCGTGCCGCTGCCGCTGATTTCGACGCCTTCCTCGGCCAGGGCCTTGAGGATGGCGAACATCATGTCCTGCTTGAGCATCGAGTTGGCGTTCTCGATCTCGAGGGACTCGGCGAAGGCCACCAGGTCGGCGGGCGACTTCTCCTTCAGTTGCTGCAGGGACATCCGCGTCAGCCCCATGGCCGCAATGGCCTGGCTGGCGGCGGAGGGGCCCTCTTCGGCGCCGTTGTCGCCGGCGTCCGGCCCTTCGCCCAGGATGTCGGTGGCTTCGGGGTCGATCAGGGCGTCGATAGTTTCGTCTTGCATGGAATATACTCGTGTTGGATCGCTCGCGCGATCGTTGGGCCGGTGACCCGGGCCCGATCAGCTTTGTTACTTGCGCCGGCGCTTGAGGACGTCGGCGCGGATGGGGAGGTCGGACCGGAGGGCGCCGCTGGAAGGGCGCAGGTCCGAAGAGAGGAGGGCGGCGGGGCGGTTTCGCCTCACCTCACCCCAGCGGAACCACAAGCGGAGGGTCAGGTCAAGCGGAGCGTGAAAAGACGCGCCGCCCCGAGCTTGGCTCTAACTATGGACGCCCCCCGAACTTGGTCGTCACCGAAAGCACGATGACGATGGCCAGGACGAACGGGATTTCGTTGGTCATGCGCCAGAACCGTTCGGAGCGCTTGTTCCGATTCTCGGCGAAGGCGCGCCGGGCGCCGGCCAGAAAGCCGTGCCAGCCGAACAACGCGACCAAGGCCGCGATCTTGGTCAGCATCCAGGGGCTGAGCCAGAAATGGGGACCGAGCCGCTGCAGGTCAAGCCATACCAGCAGGCCGCCGAAGACCACCACCAGGATCATGGCCGGATTGATGATCATCCGCAGCAGCTTGAGCTCCATAACCTTGAAGGTCTCGTCCAGCTCAGAGCCGGGTGTGGCGCGCGTGTGATAGACATAGAGCCGCGGCAGATAGAGCATGCCCGCCATCCAGGCGATCACCGCCAGGATATGCAGGCCCCGGATCAGGTCGAAGTGCTCGATCACCGGACGGTCTCCTCCATTTCCCTGGGACATTGGCCAAAACAAGCGTCGCATTCGTAGGCCGCGCCAGGCCCGATCCCGACCGGCTGGTTCAGGGCCCCGACCACCAGGTCGGCGAGACACGCGATAAAGGCCTCATGCAGGCCGAGCGCGGGAACCCGGATGTAGGGCTGATCGCCAAGACCGGCGGCTAGTTCGGCATAGTCGTGATCGAGCTCGACCAGGGTTTCGATGTGCTCGGAGACGAAAGCGATCGGCGTGATGATCACGCCAAGGCCGTCCTCGGCCGCTTCAACGATCGCTTCCGGCGTCGAGGGACCCAGCCACTTCAGCGGCCCGACCCGGCTCTGGTAACAGACCCGCCAATCCCAGTCGCCACCGAGTTGCGCGGCGACGGCCGCAGCCGTGGCCTCGATCTGGCTCTGGTAGGGATCGCCCGCCTCGATCACCTTCTGCGGCAGTCCATGCGCCGAGAACAGGAGGCGCACCTTTTCAGGCCGGCCCGCCGTATCCCAGGCCGTCAGGATCCGGTCGGCATGGGCCTCGACCAGGCCCTTCTGGGTCGGATAGCAGCAGATGGCCCGCACTTGGCCCGGACCGTGATAAGCTCGCCGCCAGGCCTTGAGCGAAGACGCTGTGGTGGTGGTCGAATACTGCGGATAGAGCGGCAGCAGCACCACCTCATCCGGTTCGAACTCCGCCACCGCCCGCGCCGTCTCGTCGCTGAACGGGCGCCAATAGCGCATGGCGATAAAGATCTTTACCGTGCAGCTGGGCGCCTGCATCGCCAGCAGGGCCTGTAGCGCGCCGGCCTGGGCCTCGGTCTCCGCCAGCAGCGGCGAGGCGCCGCCCATCTTGGCGTAGTTGGCCTGGGCGGACTTTTCGCGCAGAGCCGAGATCATCAGGGCCAGGGGATAGCGGATCAGGGCCGGGGCGCCGATGATCGCCGGATCGGCGAACAGGTTGAACAGGAACGGCCGCACCGCCTGCAGCCGGTCCGGACCGCCCAGATTGAACAGGACGACCGCCACCCGCCGCGCCGGCCCGACGTCTCGCGCCATCAGCTGGCTCGCCACCCGGTGATGCGGGCCAGGGTCTGTTCGACATGGGCGATCGGCGTATCCGGCAGGATGCCGTGGCCAAGGTTGAAGACGTAGCGGTTCGGACCCCACTGATCGAGCAGTTGGTCGATGCGCCGGTCCAGGCCAGGGCCGCCTGCCCTCAACAGTAGCGGGTCCAGCGCGCCCTGGATGGTCACCGACGGCTGCAACCTTTGTCCCAAGGCTGCGCTCGCCTGGACATCGAGCCCGACCGCGTCGACGCCGGCTTCAGCGGCATAGCCCTCGATCAACGACCCAGCCCCCCTTGGAAAGCCGATCACGGGCGCCGTCACGCCCGCGGCCCTGAGACCGGCCACGATCTTGGCGTGGGGCCGCGTGACGATGCGATCGAACAGGTCCTCGGGAATATTCTCAGCCCAGGACTCGAACAGTTGCAGGGCCTCGGCCCCTGCCTCGGCTTGCATCACCAGATAGCCGACGGTGGCTTCGGCGATGATATCGATCAGGGCGTCGAGCTCGTCCGGCTTTTGGAACGCGAAGCTGCGCGCCCCTGTGCGGTCGCTGGAGCGGCCTTCGATCATATAGGTGGCCACGGTCCAGGGGGCGCCGGCGAAGCCGATCAGGGCCCGCTCAGGCTCCAGGGCTGACCGCACGCGACCGAGGGTCTCTCCCACCGCGGAAAGCCTGCCTGCCGCCACCTCGATGTTCTCTCGAAGAACCTCCAGAGCTGGCAAAGCGCCGAGCCTTGGTCCTTCCCCGGTCTCGAACCAAACCTCCTGGCCCAGGGCCTTGGGCAGCAGCAGGATATCGGCGAAGACGATGGCGGCGTCGAAGGGAAATCGGCGCATGGGCTGCAGGGTCGCTTCCGCCGCCATCTCCGGATCGAGGCAGAAGCTGATGAAGTCAGGGGCCCTGGTTCTCAGCTCGCGATATTCCGGCAGATAGCGCCCAGCCTGGCGCATGAACCACACCGGAGGCCGATCGACCGCTTCGCCGGCAAGCGCTTTGAGGAATCTGGACTGAGGGGTTCTCGCGGGTGCGGCCATGGCTGGTCTTAAAGCCCGGACGGCCTGAAGGCTCAAGCCCAGGCCTAACCTTATCTATTAAAGAAAGATTAATAAGGATGAGGTGGAAGAAGGTTGGACCATGGACATGCGTGGATAACCCCGGGGCCGCCAGCCTCGCCCACGTTTGTCCCGGGCTATCCGACGAAATCTTCACCGCATACGGCGCGGCTGTGGAAACCGGGGATAACCTCCAGCGCTGCGAAATCCTTAATGAAAGGTAAAGACCGACGTGGGCGCCGACCGGAGGAGACCCATTTGGCGCCCCAGGACGGGAATTGTGACATCCACATGACAGCTTGTCGCATCGGGCCTGGGGATGGTTGAGACCACAATGGGCGATCTATCCCGTTCGTCCTTGGCAAACCGGTCGCGACCGGCTTTTCTCCTTAACAAATCCCTAATTCACCCGCTGGTCGTTAACGATTCATTAACCGGCGCTCCACAGGCGGTCATGACCCTCCCATACCCTAAGATCGAGAACGGCCGATGACAGGCTCGCGTTTCGCCACCTATTTCCACGTTCATCTCGTGTCGGACTCGACCGGTGAGACTTTGAACGCCATGGCGCGGGCCGTGTGCGCGCGGTTCGATGATGTCTTGCCGATCGAGCACATCTATTCCCTGGTCCGTTCCGACCGGCAGCTCGAGCGGGTGTTGCAGGAGATCGGCGGCGCGCCGGGGGTGGTCATCCACACCATTGTCGATCGAAACCTGAGGGCCCGGTTGGAGCAGGGCTGCCGCGAGCTGGAAATGACCTGTGTCGCGGCCCTGGACCCCCTGATCGCGGCGCTGGGCCGCTATCTCGGCGCCTCGCTGTCGAACCGGGTCGGGGCGCAGCACGCCCTGGACAACGACTATTTCAACCGCATGGACGCGCTGAACTACGCCATCGGCCACGATGATGGTCAGGGAACGGACGATCTCGAAAGCGCCGACGTGGTGCTGGTGGGGGTCAGCCGCACGTCCAAGACCCCGACCTGCATCTACCTGGCCCACCGCGGGGTGCGAGCGGCCAACGTGCCCCTGGTGCCGGGAAGCGAGCCGCCGGCGAACCTGACCCAGCTGAAGCGGCCGGTGGTGATCGGCCTGACCGTCTCGCCCGATCGCCTGATCCAGATCCGCCGTAACCGGCTTCTGAACCTGCGAGAGGATCGCGAGAGCAGCTATATCGAGATCGAATCGGTGCGCGAGGAGATCGTCAAGGCGCGCCGTATGTTCGAACGCCAGGGCTGGCCGGTGATCGACGTCACCCGCCGCTCGGTGGAGGAGACTGCAGCCCAGGTGATCAATGTGATCAATTCCGGCGGCGGACAGATCGAGGTCTTGTCATGAAGCCGGTGGTGCTGGCCTCGCAAAGCCAGTCGCGGGCGGCGCTTTTATCCGCGGCCGGTGTCGTCTTCACCAGGGTCAGCTCCGGGGTCGACGAGACGGCGATCAAGCAGAGGCTGGTGGCGGAGGGCGCCAATCCCCGCCGCGTCGCCGAGGTGCTGGGCGAGGCCAAGGCGGTGGCGGTGTCACGCGGGGCCATAGGCCTGGTGATCGGCGCCGACCAGACCCTCGACCTGGATGGCCGACTGTTCGACAAGGCCGACACCATCGGCGAAGCGCGGGAACGGCTGACGGCGTTGCGCGGCCGGATGCATCAATTGCACGGCGGCCTGGTGGTGGCGGAGGACGGCGAGGTCGTCTGGCGCCACACGGAGAGTTCCAGCCTGACCATGCGTGACTTCTCCGACGCCTTCCTCGACGCCTATCTGGCCCGCCACGGGCAGGCCGTGTTGTCGTCGGTGGGCTGCTATCATCTGGAAGGCGCCGGCGCGCAGTTGTTCGAGCGGATCGACGGCGACTATTTCGCCATCCTGGGCCTGCCGCTTCTGCCGCTGCTCGGGTTCCTTCGTGAACGGGGCGCGATCCCTGCATGACCAGCCTGTCCGGCGCCACGCGGATGGCGGGGGTGGTCGGCCGGCCTGTCCGCCACTCCTTGAGCCCCTTGATCCACAACGCCTGGCTGGCTGCGGCGGAAATCGACGGCGCCTATGTCGCCCTCAGCCCGACCGAAGAAGGGTTCCCGCATCTGATCGAAGGCCTGAGAGGCTCTTCCTTCGCCGGCTGCAACGTCACCTTGCCGTTCAAGGAGGCGGCGTTGGCCGCGGCGGACGAGGCCAGCCAACGGGCGCGGCTCGCGGGCGCCGCCAACCTGCTGCTGTTCGCCGAGGATGGGACGGTCCAGGCGGACAACACCGACGGGGAGGGGCTTTTGGGCGCTTTCGCGGCGCAGGCGCCGGGCTTCGACCCGGCGGCTGGGCCGGTGGTGATCCTTGGCGCGGGCGGCGCGGCGCGCGGCGCAGCGACGGCCTTTTTCCTCGCGGGCGCACCCAAGATCCGGCTGGT
>FTFU01001617.1_pt1 | contig 24657 bp, 21 predicted proteins | sample 1640511 | NCBI WGS metagenome assembly FTFU01 (sample SAMEA3914789, study PRJEB12502) | metagenome | biome: forest; material: soil | place: Canada | collected 2011-07-03 | depth 0.3 m | reverse complement strand
GCGGTCGAGGGGCTCACGCTGATCCAGGCCCGGCTCGGCGAAGCGATCCTGCCCCTGACGTTGATCATCGTCGCCGGCCTGTTCGTACTTCAGCGCCGCGGCACGGGCTCGCTCGGTACGCTGTTCGGGCCGGTGATGGTGCTCTGGTTCGCCTCGATCGCGGTGTTGGGCGCCTTGCAGGTCGTCGCCAATCCGGTCGTGCTGAAAGCCATCAGCCCGTTCTACGCGCTGGGCTTCGTCGTCGAAGACCCGATCCGCGCCTTCTTCACCCTCGGCACGGTGGTGCTGGCGATCACCGGCGCCGAGGCGCTCTACGCCGACATGGGGCATTTCGGTCGGCGTCCGATTTCCCGAGCCTGGCTGGGCCTGGCGCTGCCGGCGCTGATGCTTTGTTACGCCGGGCAGTCGGCGCTGGTGATCGGACACGCGTCGGCGATCGACTCGCCTTTCTACCTGATGGCGCCGGCCTGGGCCCTGATCCCGTTGATCGTGCTGGCGTCGGTCGCGACGGTGATCGCCAGCCAGTCGATCATCAGCGGCGCCTTCTCGGTGACGCAGCAGGCAGTGCGGTTGGGCTACGCGCCCAGACTCCGCATCCTGCATACGTCCGGCGCCGCGGTCGGCCAGATCTATGTCCCAGTGGTCAACGCCCTGCTGTTCATCGCGGTGGTCGGGCTGGTGCTGGGGTTCGGCAGTTCATCGAACCTGGCCGCCGCGTTCGGGCTCGCCGTCACGACGACCATGGTGCTGACGACGCTGATGATCGGCTACGTCATCTTCCGCATCTGGCGGTGGAACCTGATCTGGGCGGCGCCGCTCTACGGGATCCTGCTGCTGCTGGATCTGGGACTCTTCGCGGCCTCGGCGACCAAGTTCATGGCGGGCGGCTGGTTGCCCGCGACCGTCGCCGTGGCGCTGGTCACCGTCTTCGCCACCTGGCGCAAGGGGCGGGCGCTGGTGACGGCCGATCTTGAGGCGAGCGCGCTGCCGACGGACCTCTTTCTCGCCACCGCCCGCAAGGCCACCCGCGTTCCGGGCCTGGCGGTCTATCTCACCAGCAGCAACGACGGCGTGCCGCCGGCTTTGCTGCACAATCTCAAGCACAATCATGTGCTGCACCAGCGGGTCTATCTGCTCACCGTCGAGACGGCGCTCACGCCCAACGTGGACGAGGATCGGCGCATCTCGCTGGCGGAGATCGGCGAGGGCCTCGCCCGGGTCAAGATCTGCTACGGCTTCATGCAGGAACCCAATGTCCCATCGGCGATCTGCCGGCTCCGCGAGGCCGGCGAGACCATCGACCCCATGACCACGACCTATTTCCTCAGTCGACAAGTCATCGTGCCGTCGAAGCGGCCCGGCATGTCGCTATGGCGAGATCAGTTGTTCGCCGCGATGTGCCGCAACGCCGCGACACCGATGACGACCTTCCAGCTACCGGTCAACCGCGTCGTCGAGATGGGCAGTCAGGTCGAGATCTGAGCCGACGTTCCGAAACGCCTGCCTGGTGAGCCGATCCAGTCGGTCGGCCCCGGTCATCGAGTGATCTCGTTTCACAGACACCGCGTCTCAAGCGGTGGGAAGCCATTGAAATCGACGGTCGAGCAGGAAGCTGTGTAAGCGCCGGCCGAAAGGAACAGCACCCGTTCACCGAGCTGCAGATCAAGCGGCAACTCAACATCACGCCGGTAGAGGACATCAGCGCTGTCGCAGGTCGGCCCGGCGAGCACAACCGGACCGCAGGCTCGTGCCGGGCCGGGCACGTGCAGCCGGTAACGGATGCGCTCGTCCAAGGTCTCGTCGAGGCGGCGCCCCGGTGATTTGATGTCCCGCAAGGCGGAGCGTCACGAACTCTGGGACGAGTAGGGTGATCGGCGGTCCGTTTGAGCGGCCGAGGGACCAGGAGGTTGGCCATGATCCGTGACCTGCTTGTGCACGTTGACGGTAGCACAAATTCACGTTCGAGGGTGCGGTTCGCGGTCGAACTTGCCGAGCGAATCGGCGCGCGCCTCACCGGCCTTCACATCAAGCCGCCCGTCGAAATTCGGCCAGTAAAACCGACCCAGGTCGACGCCGCCGTCGCTCAAGCCTCCGCGGCCCTGACCCACGAGGCGGTCAAGGCCGCGAAGATTTTTGAAGAAGAGGCCATGCAGCGCCAGCCCGACGCCCGTTGGTTCGCTTCGGACGGGGATGTCGTCCAGGGCGTCACAGAACGTGCACGTTACGCAGATATGATCATTCTTGGTCAATATGAATGGCAACGCCCCGCGGAGGCCCATCCGCTGCCGATCTCGGCCTCGATTGTCCTGAAATGTGGCCGTCCGGTGCTCGTCGTGCCCGCAGGCGCTGCTTCGTGCTCGTTCGCAAAGATCGCGATCGCTTGGGATGGCAGTCGAGAGGCGGTGAGGGCGGTCCATGATGCGCTGCCGCTGCTGTCCATCGCTCAGTCGGTTCACCTCCTGACCGTGATCCCGCTGTCCGGGGCGGGTGATTTGGAGGCTGACAGCCTGGTCGCCCACCTTGCGAACCACGGCGTCGCTATCGAAGCCAAGGCAGAGGGCGTGAAGCTCGAGGATGAACGCCGCCTGCTTCAACGCAGAATCGACGAGGGCGACTACGATCTGCTGATCATGGGCGCCTATTCGCATCCGATCTGGCTCGAGTTCATTTTTGGTGGGGTGACCCAGTCGGCCCTGCTGTCGTCTAGAATTCCCGTCCTCGTCTCGCACTGACGAAAGCCCCGCTGATGCAACGTCCGTATAAAGATGAATCCGGACCGCATGGCGAACCGGCGTGGCGCAGGCGCCTGGAACGACTGAAAGAGCATCCGTTGGCCAGGGTCGGGCCGGGGCTGATCACCGGCGTGGCAGATGATGATCCCAGCGGGATCGCCACCTATTCCCAGGCCGGGGCCCAGTACGGGCTCAACATGCTTTGGACCATGCCGCTGTGCTTTCCGCTGATGGCGGCGGTCCAGTCGATGTGCGCCCGCATCGGCCGGGTGACCGGCAAGGGGCTGGCGGCCAATATCAAGACCAGCTTCCCGCCGATCGTGCTCCAGGCCGTCGTGCTGCTGCTGCTGGTCGCCAACACGCTGAACATCGCCGCCGACGTGGCGGCCATGGGCGAGGTCGCCGAGCTGGTCACGCGCGTCGATCGCCACCTGATGACGCTCGTGTTCGTCCTGGGGACGCTGGTCCTGCAGATCTTCGTGCCGTATCACCGCTATGTCGTGTTCCTGAAGTGGCTCACCCTGTCTCTGCTGGCCTATGCGGCGGTCCTATTCACCGTGCATGTGCCCTGGGCTCAGGTGGCGGTGCGCACCGTCTTGCCGAAGTTCAAGCCTGACTCGACCGCCGCTGCGGTCGTGGTCGGTGTCTTCGGCACCACCATCAGTCCCTACCTCTTCTTCTGGCAGGCCTCGGAAGAGGTCGAAGACATGCAACGCCATAAGGGCGCCAAGGCGCTGACCGGCAAACCCGGGGCGGTTCACATAGGCCCCGAGCCGTGCGCAGGCGTCCGCGAGGGCGTCGGCGAAGCGCCGGCAGGGGAAAACGCGCACGAGGCGATGGACCATGAACATCACCATGTTCATCACGAGCATCACCAGTATGCCCATGCTCCCGGCGAGCCGCCCAACCACTGGCGCTTTCACGCGCCGATGCGTCACAAGCACCCGCACTATCCGGACCTGCATCACAGGCACGGTCACGTCCTCTGACCGCCGTTACTGTCGCCTAACAGGTGCATTTCCCCCGTCTGATCTCTGCGCGACTTATGTCAGCTTCGGAGTCTTAGCTACGTCAACGGCAAGCCGGCCGCTAAGGCCGCTCCTGGGATGAACCTGACGCCTCGCGCGAAAGAGCTTTGCACTCGAACCATCGGTGCCGATTTGCACTTCGTTCTAAAGGCGGAGACTGTTCGCTGTCAGACTGCCTGCACCGCCAATTTTCTCAATTTCATAAATGATTTTAATGCGATGGGGTCGACCATCTTTTGATGCCCACAAAGCTGCCCATGCTCATTCGGATCGAGGATTGTGGTGTCACGACGGAAGAAGGGCGGCGCGAAGGGATCGGCATTGCCGCCGCGAGCGGACCGGCCCGGCGTCATCAAGCTGACCAAGAAGGAAGTGGTCCGGCGCGAACTCGGCACAGCGATTCGCCTGTTCGTCACGGGCGGCGATCCTGTCGCGGTCTACGTCCTAGCCTCAGCCGCGGCTGCAATCCTTCATGGAGTTGGCAAGGCAAATGCGAAGGAGACGTGGCGCACGGCGTTCTTCGACCTGATCCAAGATGATTTTCACGATGCGGTCGAAGAACTTCTCGATGAGCCATGCCCTGCAGGTCACGCTGGAGCCGAAACTGCTAAAGTCGTCAACCAACGCGGCGTTTGAAAACATGATGGCCGCGGTAAAGAAGATGGCTGGAACGGACCACCTGGACCTCGGCAGTGCGGCGAGGGCTATCGTCAACTTCGATGCAGGAGTCGCAGAGGCCGAGCGACTGGGCATTTCCCTGACAAGCATTGGACCGCCACCGTAGACGAAGGTTAATCACCGAACCGCTCGCCCTCCCAGTTTTCCCCAACCAACAAGAGGTGAGGGATTGGCTCTGCAATCACGGATGTTGGACGGTGGCGGACGACCATGCTCGGTGGGTCGAATCCGGGTAGGTTGTGAGGCCAGCGAAATCGCCTCCTCTTTGTGCTTGGGGCGCACCTGACTCGATTGGAAGCATTGTATTCAGGAAACAACAGCGATGGATTTTGCCGCCTCACTCGCTCTGGTAAAACAGGCCTTCGATGCCCTAAAACAACTTCAGGACGTCGAGAGGTCCTGGGATCAGGCTGCCCTCAAGTCTTCTCTTGCGAATGTTATGATTGATCTGTCGGATGTAAGAATGTCTCTGGCCGAGGCCCGTGACGACGCTGTAGAGAAGGATCGCGAGATCGAGCGCTTGAAGGGGGATTTTGCGGCAAGGGCGGATTTGATTGAATATTTCGATTTCAAATACCGCCGGTCTGATGCGAATCCGGACCGGCCCGTCGGCTATCCAATCTGTCCGCGCTGCGAGACTGTGGATGCGGCTAATCTACACCGTCCAAACGCCTGATCGGGCCGGTGCCGTTTGCCCCCAATGCAAGCATCGCTACAACGTCCGGCGCCAAGACGGCCAGGCTCCGGTAGCAAAATCCGGCGCCGAAGCCGATTAGCAGCAATATGATGGTGGTCGTCGTCATCGTCACACCGTCAACCCAAACGCCGTCTTCAGAGTCCGGCCTTCCACGGGTCAATCACAGGGACGCCGGCCGCCTCAAAAGCGCTGGCGTCGCGGGTCGCCACGGCGAAGCCGCGGGAGGCTGCGATTGCGGCGATATATCCGTCCGGCGCGGGAAAGCCCTTACCCGCGCTGCGGGCCACGATGGCCAAGTCGGCATAGCGACGGGCAGCATCAGTATCGAAGGGGAGGATTCTGCCGTCGAACAGGCCGAGAAGGCCGTTAAGCGTCGTGGCGAGCTTCTGCTTGCGCCGCCCATCGGGAAGCGCGCCGATGCCGAACAGCAGTTCAGCGATGGTCACGCTGGAAAGATAGAGGGTTTCGGCGGCCTGCTCATCGAGCCAGTCGCGGACGGCGAGGTTCGGCTCCGGTTTCATCGCCTCAGAGACGACATTCGTGTCGAGGACGATCATTCGAAGCTCATGGGCTCGGCGGGCTTCCTGTCGCGCGCCTGTTCCAACGCCTCGAAATCGGCGCTGGTCAACCCGGCGTTCCGGCTCAACGCGGACAACGCGGAGCCGATGCGGACACGGCTGGCGGGACGAACCGCCGTCTCCAAAATGTCGCGCATTTCGGCTTCGGCGCTGCGGCCATGATGGGCCGCGCGCACCTTGAGAGCGCGGTGAGCTTCTTCGGAGAGATTGCGAATGGTAACGGCGGGCATTGATATCATTTCTATAGAATTGATGGCATTGATATCAAAATACGACAGGCGATATCATTCTGCAAGGCGCGGCAGTCGTGACGGCGTTGTCAGCTCAAACAAGTCGCCGTTTGTCTGACACCACCGCCAACCGCCCTATCACTTGCCTCCGCCGGACGCTCCACCGCCGTAGCCGAGTGGCGGTCAGTCCTGGCTTAACGGTCAGTCCCCCTTAGAATCGCTGGGCGACAGCGGAGACAAGTCGCCTTTGGACTGACAGGACCGCCATCCTGCTTCGCGCAACGCGCTTCGCAGGACTTGTTCCGAAGGTTGCGGTCGAAGCAGGATGCCCTTCGAAGCTTCGGCGAAGAAGGGCTGATCAGCTCCCCCTTGCCAGCCTCCCCGGATTTGAGCAAACTGCGCGTCAAGTTATCGATGATCAGTTATCTGCCGGCCTCGATGGTCCGGGATCAAGAGACAAGACAAAAGGGCGAGGGAATGGAACACGTCGACGTGCTCGTGGTCGGCGCGGGGATCTCCGGGATCGGGGCGGGCTATCACTTGCAGACCCACTGTCCCGGCCGCAGCTACGCCATCTTCGAGGGCCGCGATCGGCTGGGGGGCACCTGGGACCTGTTCCGCTATCCGGGCGTCCGCTCGGATTCGGACATGTACACCCTGGGCTTCGCGTTCCGCCCCTGGAAGGAGGCCAAGGCCATCGCCGACGGGCCCTCGATCCTGAACTACGTCCGGGAGACGGCCGAGGCCTTTGGGATCGACCGGCGCATCCGTTACCAGCACAAGGTGAAGAGCGCCGCGTGGAACTCGGCCGATTCCACGTGGACCGTGGAGTTCGAGCGTGGTCCAGACGCCACGCCCGATCGCATCACCTGCCAATTCCTCTTCATGTGCGCGGGCTACTACAACTACGCTCAGGGCTATCGGCCGGACTTTCCGGGCGAGGACCGGTTCCAGGGCCGGATCGTGCATCCGCAGGCCTGGCCCGAAGACCTCGACCATGCCGGCAAGCGGGTGGTGGTGATCGGGTCGGGCGCGACGGCCGTGACCCTGGTCCCCGCCATGGCCGACAAGGCCGCCCAGGTCACCATGCTGCAGCGCTCGCCGACCTATGTGGTCTCGCGGCCGGGCGAGGACGCCCTGGCGATACGCCTGCGCAAATTCCTGCCGGCTAAGCTAGCCTACGACATCATCCGCTGGCGCAACGTCTTGTTGCAGATGTATTTCTTCAACACCGCCCGCAAGCATCCGCAAGGCGTCAAGACCCGCCTTTTGGACATGGTCCGCCAGGAACTGGGCGCCGACTACGACGTCGCGACCCACTTCACCCCGAGATACAATCCGTGGGACCAGCGCCTGTGCCTGGTGCCGGACTCCGACCTGTTCGCCGCCATCAGGGCCGGTTCGGCCTCGGTGGTCACCGAGCACATCGAGACCTTCACCGCGGACGGGATCCGGCTGAAGTCCGGCCGAACGCTGCCGGCCGACATCATCGTCACCGCCACCGGCCTTGAGATGCAGTTGATGAGCGGGCTGGAGGTCAGCGTCGATGGCGCGCCGGTCGATCTGACTAAGACCTTCAGCTACAAGGGCATGATGTATAGCGGCGTGCCGAACCTGGCCTCGACCTTCGGCTACACCAACGCCTCGTGGACGCTGAAGGCCGACCTGACCGCCGAATACGTCTGCCGCCTGCTGAACCACATGGAGCGCCACGGCCAGTCCGAGTGCCGGCCGGTCAATGACGATCCGAACCTGGAAGCCGCCCCGTGGCTGGATTTCAGCTCGGGCTACATCACCCGGGGCATGAAGAAGTTCCCGAAACAAGGGGTGAGGGCCCCTTGGCGGGTCTATCAGAACTACGCCCTCGACCTGATGGCCTTCCGCTATGGCAAGCTGGATGACGGGGTGATGCGGTTTTCGGGCAGGGCGGGCTCGAAGCTTGCGCGATCCTCGACGCGACAGCCGGTCGCCGAACCTGCCGGCGCCTGACGTTACGGATTGCTTGTAACGCGGCCGCGTCGGCGCCAAACCGTCCCGGTCCCCCACTGCGAGGCCGCAAAATGATCGGCAAACTGAATCACGTCGGCGTCGCCACGCCCTCTATCGAAGAGTCGGTGAAGCTCTATCGCGACATCCTCGGCGCCACCTCGATCACCGAGAAGTTCTCGCTGCCGGAGCAGGGGGTTTGGGTCTGCTTCGTCAACCTGCCCAACGCTCAGATCGAGCTGATCGAGCCCTATGGCGAGTCGTCCCCGATCCATGGCTTCCTGGCCAAGAACCCAAAGGGCGGCCAGCACCACGTCTGCTTCGAGGTGCCGGACATCTACGCCGCCCGCGACGAGATGCGGGCCAAGGGCGCGACCGTGCTGGGTACGGGCGAGCCGCGGATGGGCGCGCATGGCGTGCCGGTGATCTTCGTGCACCCCAAGGACATGGGCGGGGTGCTGGTCGAGCTGATGGCGACGCCGGAGGCGGCCCACTGATGGGCGTCTCCCTGTCGATCGCCATCTATCTGACCTGCTGGTGGATCGTGTTCCTGTCCATCTTGCCGTTGGGTGTGGTCAGTCACGCCGAGGCCGGGATCAAACCCGAGGGCGGCGGCGATCCCGCCTCACCCGTGGATCCCAAGATCAAGCGTAAGGTGATCACCACCACCTGGGTCTCGGCGATCGTTTTCGCCGTCATCTGGCTGGCGCTCTATTTCCATCTGATCCCGGTACCACAGCTCCGCGGCCTCTCCTGACCAAAAACCAGGCGACGTAGCGGCAACCGTCGCTGCAATCGCCCAGGGAATGAGCGACTCTACAATTGACGCGGGCGTCAGACAGCGGCGTCGTGGCCGATTCACTCAAACGGGCGTTGGATCGGGTTATGACGCCGTGAGGCGTTGGTTGCTCCTAGCTTTCTTCCCCAGACTCCCATGGCCGCCCGATCCCGTCGGGCGGCCGCTTTTCGTTGGCTCGCCCGCGTTGCCAGCCTGGGCGGCGAAGGCTAAGTGGGGACTTTCGAGCCGAGGACCTGCTTGTCATGCGCCTGTCGCGCTATTTCCTGCCCCTTCTGAAAGAGACGCCCTCCGAGGCCCAGATCGTCTCGCACCGGCTGATGCTGCGCGCCGGCATGCTGCGGCAGGAGGCGGCCGGCATCTATGCCTGGCTGCCGCTCGGCCTGAGGGTGCTCAGGAAGATCGAGCAGATCGTGCGCGAGGAGATGGACCGCGCGGGCGCCGTCGAGCTTCTGATGCCGACCCTGCAACTGGCCGACCTGTGGCGTGAGAGCGGGCGCTATGACGACTACGGGGCCGAGATGCTGCGCATCAAGGACCGGCATGAGCGTGAACTGCTCTATGGCCCGACCAATGAGGAGATGATCACCGAGATCTTCCGCGCCTCGGTCAAGAGCTACAAGGACCTGCCCAAGAACCTCTACCATATCCAGTGGAAGTTCCGGGACGAACAGCGTCCCCGCTTCGGCGTCATGCGCGGCCGCGAATTCCTGATGAAGGACGCCTATTCCTTCGACGTGGACGAAGAGGCCGGCCGCCGCTGCTACAACCAGATGTTCGCCGCCTATTTGCGCATCTTCTCGCGCATGGGGCTGAAGGCGATCCCGATGCGGGCCGAGACCGGACCGATCGGCGGCGACCTGTCCCACGAATTCATCATCCTGGCCGAGACCGGCGAGTCGGGCGTGTTCTGCGACCGGCGGGTGTTGGACCTGCCGATCCCGGGCGAGGACGTGGACTACGACGCCGACCTCAGCGATGTGGTGCGCGAGTGGACCAGCCTTTATGCCGCCACCGAGGATGTGCACGATGCGGCGCGTTACGAAAGCGAAGTCGCCGCGACCGACCGGCTCGAGGCGCGCGGCATCGAGGTCGGCCAGGTGTTCTTCTTCGGCGACAAGTATTCCAAGCCGATGAAGGCTCTGATCACCGGCCCCGACGGCGTCGATCGGCCAGCCCAGATGGGCTCCTACGGCGTCGGCGTCTCCCGCCTGTTGGGCGCGATCATAGAGGCCAGCCATGACGACGCCGGCTGCATCTGGCCCGACAGCGTCGCCCCCTTCGGCGCGGCGATCATCAACCTGCGCCCCGGCGACGCGGCCGTGGACGAGGCTTGCGCCAAGGCCTATTCGGCCCTGACCACCGTCGGCAAGGAGCCGCTGCTGGATGACACCGACGGGCGCGTCGGGGCCAAGTTCGCCGCCATGGACCTGATCGGCCTGCCCTGGCAGCTGATCATCGGTCCCAAGGGCCTGGCCGACGGCGTGGTCGAACTGAAGCGCCGCGCCACCGGCGAACGCCAGACCCTCAGCCTCGAAGCCGCCCTGAAGGTGATCGGCGCATGACGGCGGAGGCGCGGCCCGCCGCGCCGTTCGGTCAGTGGGAGCGATCGGTCGCCGCCCGCTACCTGCGCGCCAAGCGCAAGAACGGCGGCGTGGCCCTGATCTCGAGCATCTCCTTCGTCGGCATCGCCCTGGCCGTGGCGGTGCTGATCATCGTCATGTCGGTGATGAACGGCTTTCGCGCGGAGCTTCTGAGCCGCATCCTGGGTTTCAACGGCCATCTGTTCGTCGCCGGCGCGGTGCTCAACGAGCCGCAGCGCGACGCTTTGATTCCGAAGATCCGGGCGATTCCCGGGGTGGTCCAGGCCGCACCGATGGTCGAGGCCCAAGCCCTGGTCCAGGGCCGTGGAGCGACGTCGGGCGCCGTGGTGCGCGGGATCAGCGCCGCCGACCTGCGCGGGACCCCGATCATCGCCGGCAATATCAAACGCGGCTCGCTCGACGGCTTCGGCAAGGGCGACTTCGGCGGCGACATCATCCTGGTGGGCGACCGGCTGGCGGCGGCCATGGGGGTCGAGCCGGGCGACACCCTGACCCTGACCTCGCCGTCGTCCTCGGCTACCGCCTTCGGCTCGGCCCCGACCAGCAAGACCTATACGGTCGGCGGGATCTTCAGCGTCGGCATGAGCGAATACGACCAGACCTTCATCTACATGCCGCTGGAGCAGGCTCAGCTGTTCTTCGGCCGCGAAGGCCAGGTCGACAAGATCGAAATCAAGCTGGACGATCCGGACAAGACCCCGATGGTGCGGCCGCTGGTGGCTGCGGCTGCGGCGCCGGACGGGATCGTCACCGACTGGCGCGACAACAACCAGGCCTTCTTCAATGCGCTGGAGGTCGAGCGAAACACCATGCGCCTGATCCTGATGCTGATCGTGGCCATCGCGGCCATGAACATCATCTCGGGCCTGGTCATGCTGGTGAAGAACAAGGGCCGCGACATCGCCATCCTGCGCACCATGGGGGCCGGGCAGGGGGCGATCATGCGCATTTTCTTCCTGTCGGGCGCGGCGATCGGGGTACTGGGCGCCCTGGCCGGGTTCGGCATCGGCGTCCTGTTCTGCACCTATATCCGTGAGATCCAGGCCTTCGTGCAGTGGGTGACCGGCTCGGACGTGTTCAACGCCGACATCTATTTCCTGTCGCATATTCCGGCCAAGCTGGACTGGAACGAGGTGATCGGGGTGCTGTTCTGGGCGCTGCTGGCCTCGTTCCTCGCCACCCTGCCGCCAGCCTTCCAGGCGGCGCGGATCGATCCGGTGGAGGCCCTGCGCTATGAGTAGCGCGGTCATGTCCCTGCGCGGGCTCGGGCGCACCTACAAGACCGGCGAGGGTACGCTGGACGTGCTGCGCGGCGTCGACCTCGACATCTTCGCCGGCGAGGTGGTGGGGCTGATCGGGCCGTCGGGATCGGGCAAGTCCAGCCTGCTGCACGCCGCGGGGCTTTTGGAGCGGCCCACCGCCGGCCAGGTGATCATCGAAGGTCAGGATTGCTCGAAGCTGTCGGACAAAGCCCGCACGCGCCTGCGCCTGGGCCTGATCGGCTTCGTCTACCAGTTCCACCACCTGCTGCCGGAATTCAGCGCCCTCGACAATGTCGCCTTGCCGCAGATGATCGCCGGCGCCTCGCGCCCGACGGCGCGGGGGCGGGCTGAGGCGTTGCTGACGCAACTGGGCCTGGGCGAGCGGCTGAGCCACCAGCCGGGCCAGTTGTCAGGCGGCGAGCAGCAGCGGGTGGCGATCGCCAGGGCCCTGGCCAACCAGCCGCGCATCGTCCTGGCCGACGAGCCCACCGGCAACCTGGACCCCCACACCTCGGGCGCAGTGTTCCAGGCCCTGTTCGATCTCGCCCGCGCCACCGGCGTCGCCCTTCTGATCGCAACCCACAACATGGAACTGGCCAAGTTCATGGACCGGGTGTTCGCCCTGGAGGATGGCCACCTGAGCCAGCGCAAGGGGCGGTTTTAGAGAGCTGCTCAAGGCCACAACGAGCGTTGTGGCTGGACCGTCGGCCTCATAAGCTGGTCCACAACAACTGTGGGAGCGGCGACATGAGCGACCGGCCAGGACGCGTTCAGGGCAAGGTCGCCCTGGTGACCGGGGCGGCCTCGGGGCTCGGAGCCGAGGCGGCAAGGCGGCTGGCGCGGGAAGGCGCGGCCGTGGTGCTGACGGACCTCGCGAGCGACGACGGCGAGTCGCTGGCCGAGGCCATCAGCGGCGCCGGCGGTCGGGCCGCCTTCTTCACCCACGATGTCAGCCAGCAAGCGGATTGGGAGCGGGTCGTCGCCGGCGCGCTGGAGCGGTTCGGGCGGCTCGACGTGCTGGTCAACAACGCCGGGATCGCAGGCCGCGGGCTCGACCTGATGACCCACAGCCTGGAGGATTGGCGTCGCATCCTGTCGGTCAATCTGGACGGGGTGTTCCTGGGACTGCGCCATGCGGGCCCGGCCATCGCCAGGGGCGGCGGCGGATCGGTGATCAACCTGTCGTCGGTCCTGGGCAAGGTCGGCCTGCCGGGGGCCGCCGCCTATTGCGCCTCCAAGGGCGGCGTGCTGATGCTGACCAAGGCGGCGGCCCTGGAATGGGCGCCGCTGAACATCCGGGTCAATTCGATCCATCCCGGCTTCATCGACACGCCGATGGTCGCGGAAGCGCTGCATCAGGCTGAGGATCCGAATGAGACGCGCCAGATGTTCGTGTCTCGCCACCCGCTCGGCCGTCTCGGCGTGGCGCGCGAGATCGCCGACGGGGTGGTGTTCCTGGCCTCGGACGAATCCAGCTTCGTGACCGGCTCGGAGCTGGTGATCGACGGCGGCTATACGGCGCAATAGCTCAAAGTCCGAGCCGGTAGACGCGATTGGCGGTCCCGAAGAACAGGGCCGCCTTTTCGTCGGTCGAACAGCCGGCGGCCAGGCGCTTGAAGGCGTTCCACAGGACGTCGTAGCTGCAACTGCAGACGTCGACCGGGAAGTTGCTTTCGAACATGCAGCGGTCCGGGCCGAAGGCTTCGATGCAGGTCTCGATATAGGGGCGCCATTCCCCGGCCAGGTCCTCTGAACTGGCCGGCGGATCGGCCATGAACGAGGGAAAGCCCAGAAAGGCCATGGCCAGGCCGCCGAGCTTGACCGATACATTGGGCGACGCCGCCAGGGCGTGGATGTTGTCGCGCCAGATGGAAAAGCGCTCCTCTAGCCGGCCGGCATAGCTGGCGATGCCCAGCGGCGTGCCGACATGGTCCAGCACGATCGAGGTCTCGGGAAAGGCCCGCGCCAGGTCGATCAGATCGGGCAGCTGCGGCTCCAGCAGCCAGGCGTCGAACGACAGGCCCAGCGGGGCCAGCCGCGCAAACCCCTGGCGGAATTGGCCGGAGGCGTAGAGGCCGGCGGCGATCCGGGCAAGCGGGCCCAGCACGCCCGGGTCGGGGTCATGGGAGGCGCCGTTGCGGACGCCGCGAAATCGGCCGCCGGCAGCGATGACGTGGGCTTCGAGGACAGGGGCGGCCGCATCGCCCAGGGTCAAGTCGACCCGGCCGACGATGCCGGCGCAGGCGCGCACAGGGCCATAGATCCCGCTCGCGGCCATGGCGGCCACGCCGGTGACGAACTCGGTCTCGCCGAGGCTGCGCAGCGCTTCGGGGCCGTCGGCGCGATACATGGCGCCGCATTCCAGATAGACGGTGGCCTGGACATTGTGGCCGCGGCCCAGGTCCTCCAGCAGCTCGTCGAGCAGGTAGCGGGGGCGCATCTGGACCACCTGTTCGAAGGGATGCTTGGGCGGTCCGGTTAGGCCGGCCTGGGTCGCGATGCGATCCCACAGGTGGTGATGCGGATCGATGATCGGCAGGCCGGGCTCAAGGATGGGTTCGCTGCGGGCGAGCGTCGTCATTTGGCCATTTGCTCCCTGATCCGCCATTTGAAGGCGTTGGAGCCAAGGTGACGCCGGCGTCCAGGGCTGACAAGCCAGATGCTCAGGTCAGGCGACCACCGTCGAGGCCATCGGCTCATCGACCGCCGCCTCGCCCTTGCCTTCAAGAGCCTCGCTCAAAACCGCAAGAAGGGCGGCGGCCTTAACCGGCTTGGACAGGTGCCCATCGGCCCCGGCGAGCAGCCCGGCCTCGCGGTGCTCCGGCATGGCGTTGGCGCTGAGCATGATCAGGGGCATGCGCGCCCGTCCGGCGGCCTGCTCCTCGCGGCGGATGATGCGCGTGGCCTCCAGCCCGTCCATCACCGGCATCTGCATGTCCATGAAGACGACGTCGAACGGCTCGCGCCGTACGGCCTCGACAGCCTCCAGCCCGTTGACCACCGAAACGCTGTCGACACCGAACTGGTCGAGCATCATCCGGACGACCTTGCGATTGGTCTCGTGGTCGTCGACGACCAGCACCCGGACCGCGCGGTCCGAGGCCGCCTCGACCTCGACGGGGGCGTCGTCGCCGGCATCGGGCGTCGGTGTGGGTGGAAAGGGGGCCTCGAAACGGAAGCGCGAGCCGCGGCCCGGCACGCTGGCGCAATCGAGTTCGCCGCCCATCAGCACCGCCAGCTGGCGCGAAATGGCCAGGCCCAGGCCGCTGCCGCCGAACCGGCGGGTGATCGAGCCGTCCGCCTGCTGGAAGCGGCCGAACAGCCGCTCCTTTTCGGTGTCGTCAAACCCCACGCCCGTGTCGATGACCACGAAGCGCAAGGCGCCGGTCTCGGTTTTTTCGGCGGTGATGGTGACCGATCCGGCATCGGTGAACTTGACGGCGTTGCTGGCCAGGTTGGTCAGGATCTGGCGCACACGGGTGGCGTCGCCGACGAACCAGCCCTCCAAGTCTGGCGCGATCTGGACCAGAAAGTCCAGGCCCTTTTCCTCCGCCTTGACCTGCGACAGGCTGGCGACGACTCGCACCAGGTCGCCGGCCTGGAAAGGCGCCGGCTCGATGCTCATCCGGCCGGCCTCGACCCGCGCCAGGTCCAGCACATCGGACAGCAGCCGTTCCAGCGTCTGGCCCGAGCTGCGGATGATCTCAACCATTTCGCGTTCGCGCTTGGGCAGCTTGGCGGCGGCCAGCATGTCGGCCACACCCACCACGCCGTTGAGCGGCGTGCGGATCTCGTGGCTCATATTGGCCAGGAATTCGCTTTTTGAGCGGCTGGCCATCTCGGCCTTCAGCTGGGCGGCCCGCAGGCGCAGGCCAACCCGGCGTTGCCACAGAACCACGCCCGCGGCGCAGACCAGGAACAGGCCGGCGAAGGCGATGATCCAATGCTGTGAGCGCGCGGCCTGGCGCTGCAGTTCAGCGTCCCTGCGCGCGGTGGACAGCTGCGTCTGCAGCGCGCCGGTCAGCTGATGGACGCCGGCGTTGAAGCGGCGCGCTGCGACCACCGCGTGCTCCTGGTCATAGGCCCGGAGGGCTTCGAAGGCTTCGCGGGTCTTGCCCTGCGACAGCAGCAGCTCGGCGGCCACCTGGCCCTCGCGCTCCAGCCCCGACGACTGGATGCCGTGGCTGGCCTTCAGCGCTCGGATGGCCTTCAGGTCGGTCGCGGCGCCGGCCACGTCGCCAAGCCGCGCCCGGGCCAGGGCGCGCAATGGCAGGAGGTCGGAGGCCAGGAATTCCGCCCCGGTCAGGTTCTGGTCCAGTCCATGCAGGCAGCGCATGACTTCGGCCGGGGTCCCAAAGCTGTCGCTGACCATGGCGCAGAGATTCTGGTCCCAGATCTTCAGGTGCGGCAGGTCCGACCGCATCGCCAGCCGGTGGTGCACGGTCGAAAGCTGGCGCGCCAGCTTGGCGTCGCCCATCGTGACCGCCATGTGCGTCATGTTGTAGACGCCGTCGAAGTCCGGCCGGGGATAGGCCGGATCGGCGAACTCGATGTCGGCGCGCTGGAACGCCGCGGCGCTGCCGTCCAGGTCCTCCAGCACCATAAGGGCGAGGCCGATGGTCTCCCAGATGGTCGACTCGGCGGTGTTGGAGGCCGGATCGCCGGGCGGAATCAACTGTTCGGCCTCGGACAGCTTCTTCAAGGCCAGGTTGGACTGGTCGTCGTCGACCATGATCATCGACTGGACGCTGATGGCGTGGATGCGGGCGAACCAGTCGGGCTCGCTTTCCGCCCGCCGGGCGATCACGTCCGTCACCGAGCCGTCGCCGCGGTCGTAGCGGCTCTTCAGGGCGTTGATTTCGGCGATGGCGACGTAGCGGCTATCACCCTCGCTTTGCGCCTTGCGCAAGAGGATGCCGTTCCAGCGGTCGAACTGATCGAACTCGGACTGATTGAGCAGCACCCAGGCGACATGCTGCAGCCGGTTCAGCGCCTCGCGGCCGGCGCTGCGGGCGGCCGCCTGCCCGAAGCGGTCGAGATCGGCGAAGCTGGAACGATCGGCGCGCTGCTCGATCGCGCGGGCCAGCCTGGCGGGCGCATCGCCATTCTGGGCCCAGGCTCGAGGCGTCGACGCGGCGAAGCAGGCGAGCGCGCAGACGAGCGCTGCAAGCCCCTTCGGCCCCCTTGTCGCCATCAGCCGACTCCAAATGATGCAGGCTTCAAATTTTAAGTAACACGGCAAAGGTTGCGCAAACGCTATGAAACCGTCGCCATGCGGGGATGCGGCGCGGCCCCCGCTACCGCTCCCGGCGGAAGGCGAAGGCGTCGTCCTGGCGCGCCATGCCGATGCGTTCGTAGAAGCCGGCCGCATCGGGCATGGACAGCAGGATCACGCTGACCTCGGGGCCAAGCTCGCGGCGCACCGCCTCGATCAGGCCGCGCCCGACGCCAAGGCCTTGGGCTGCGGCGCTCACCGCCAGTTCCGACACATAGCAGCACCAGGAAAAGTCGGTGACGCATCTGGCCACTCCGACCAGCGAACCATCCGCCGCCAGCCGCGCCGTCATGGTCAGGTCCGCCTGTGCAAGCATGCGGCCTATCCTGTCCGCATCGTCGATCGGCCGCGTCGCGCCCAGGCCGGATTCGTCAAGTACTCGGACGAATTCACCAGGCTCGAGGCCCTGTTCGCGAGCATAGACCACAGCGGAAATGTCCAGCTTCATTTCACAATCCCTATCCGATCGCTTCTTAGCAGGGGCCCCGGCGCCTGGCGGCGTGGCAACCTGAGCGTTCGATTAGATATTTGCCGAAAAAGATTCACCCGCCGGCTAGTAAGAAGCTAGACTGCAACTGTCCTAACATGGGCGGCCGAAGGTTGTGTGGGGCGGCATGGACGCAGGGACGCAAATCCGCGCGGCGCGCGTGCGCTCGATCTACGAGCGGCTGGCGATGACGTCGCTGATCACTGTGGCCAATGCGGCCTTGATGACCGCCGTCCTTGTGCGTTCCAGCGACGCGCGCGGCCCGTGGGCCTGGCTCGGCATGGTGGCCGCGCTTTCGGCGGTCCGCACCGCGTCCTGGCGCGTCTATCGGGGTGATCCGCGGATCGAGGAGCGCCTGAAGTTCTGGGAAGCGGCGTCAGTTGTCGCCTCGGTCCTTTCGGGCGCGCTGTGGGGGCTGGGGGCGCTGCTGCTGTTCCCGGTGGACGAGACTGGACAATGGCTTTGGATCTTCCTGATCGCCGGCATGTGTGCGGGGGCTGCGTCACTGCATGCAGCCCACCTGCCGACGGCGATGGGCTTCATCATTCCGGCGGGCCTGCCGCTGGCCCTGCGCCTGGCCATGGAGAGGTCGGAGGCGCGCCAGGTGGCCGGGGTGATGACCGTTCTCTTCGTGCTCGCCATCTGCTTCACGGCCATGCGCTTCAGCCGCCAGTTCGGCAAGGTGTTGCAGTTGCAGCATGACCTTCAGCGGCGCAGTCAGGAGCTGGACGAGACCAACCGGCGCCTCGTGGCCGAGATCAAGCAGCACCGCAGCACCGCCGACACCCTGCACCAGGCCCAGAAGATGGAGGCGCTCGGCCACATCACCGGCGGCATCGCCCACGACTTCAACAACCTCCTGACCGTGATCACCGGCAGCATGGACCTGATCCGCCGCCGCGCGGCCGGCGACGATGCGATCCAGCGCCTGGCCACCGCCGCCAGTCACGCGGCCAGGCGCGGCGCGCGGCTGACCGGCAGCCTGCTCTCCTTCGCCCGCAAGCAGTCGCTGCACCCCGAGGTCGTCGACCTGAACGCCCTGATCGTCGAGTTTTCCCCCCTGCTGCGCCGCGCGGTTGGGGAGGCCATCGACCTGCGACTGGACCTGGCCGCGGACCTGGCGGCGGCCTATGCCGACGCCGCTCATTTCCAGTCGGCGCTTTTGAACCTGGTCATCAACGCCCGCGACGCCATGCCCGGCGGCGGACCCCTGGTGGTTTCGACCCGCAACGCCGAACTCGGCGGCTCGGATCTGGTGTTGGACAGCGAGACCCACCAGGGTCGCGCCGTCCTGGTCAGCGTGCGCGACAGCGGCTTCGGCATGGCGCCGGAGGTGGTGAAACGGGCCTTCGAGCCCTTCTTCACCACCAAGCCGGCCGGCAAGGGCAGCGGCCTCGGCCTCTCCCAGGTCTATGGCTTCGCCCGGCAATCCGGCGGCTTCGCCACCATCGAGAGCGCCCCGGGCGAGGGGGCCCAGGTCTCGATGATCCTGCCGGCTCTGGCCTTGGGCGTCCATCCCCAGGCCCGCGCGGCGCGCCCGGCTGCGGCCGCGCCCGGCCAGCCGCTGCATGTGCTGTTGGCGGAGGACGACGGCGCGGTGGCGGCGACCCTGAGCGAGGCTCTCTCGTTGCTGGGCTGGGAGGTGGTCGCCGCGCCGACGGGGCAGGACGCGCTGACGGTCCTCGACCGGCGGCCGGACATCGAGGTCCTGGTCACCGACGTGGTCATGGCCGGCGCCATCGGCGGCGTGGAACTCGCCCGCACCGCCGCCCAGCGCCGCCCCGGCCTGCCGGTCCTGCTGATCTCGGGCTATTCGGGCGAGTCCCTCAGCGACAACGGCCTGGTCGAAGGCGAATTCGACCTGCTGCAAAAGCCCTTCAGCCACCAGGACCTCGCCGTCCGCATCCAGGCGGCGGTCGAGCGTGGGCGCAAGGCGGAGCCGGACGCCTGCGAGGTCGGCGCGTAAGGGAGGGCGTCCTCCACCTCCACGGGAAAGTGGCGGTTCTCCAGTCGAAGCGGAGGTGTTAGGCTGCGTGAAAGGCCGACGCTCCACTGGCGGAGGCGGCCCATGAGTCGTCGGAACGGACCCTCATGTTGACCGATCAACTGCACTGTCGCGCCCTCGCGCTGCTGTCGGACGATTTCGGCGCCGTGTCGACGCGGGCGCGCCAGTTCGGAACCCCCGTCTCAGGCTTCGATTCCAGCGGCGACGCCCTCGTCTGGCGCGAGCGGGTCGCGTTCAAGATCGAAGGGTCGGGATGGTCCAGCGGACTGCCCTCGGCCGAGGTTGTGGCCCACATCGCCGTCCTTCGCCTGGACAGCCCCTCTTCGGGGATCAGCCTTCTCGGGATCGTCTCATCCTTCGGCTCGCTGGCCGGCGCCGCTCGCCACTGGCTGCAACAGGCGACGAACCTCACATCCATCGATCTGTCGGCCGATTTGGATACGATGGCCAATGATCCGATGTTGTGGAGCGATATCTGCGGCCTGACGGTGGCGACGGACGACTATCTGCTGTCGGCCGCCGCCCAGCCGGGCATGAACCTGCAATGGCGGCCCCAAGAGGGCAGCATCAAATCCCTCACCTTGCGGACCCAGACCGGCCTGATCGAGATCAACGAGGCCCTGGACCTGACGTTGCCGGACCAGGACGTCGGCGATCTGTCGACGGCGCTGGCGGATATCCGCAATCTCTACGCCCAAGTGAATTACAAGCCGGCGGGGATCGGCGTCGGGATCTAGGGAGGGCTGCATGAGCAGGAAATGCCGGGACACCGTCTTCCAGTCGGCGGTCGACGTCACCTGCCGCACCACCAAGTGCGCGTTCCCCGCGACCGACACCGCCAGCCATGTGACCGAGATCGTCAACGGGCGACCCGGAAGCCTCTATCAAGTCGAGGTCTGCACCGTGGCCATGAACGGCGGCGTCGATTTCGGCCATCCGGCGATCCAGAAGGCGATCACGCTCAGGGGGATCGTCTCGACCAACAGCGCCGCCAAGCCGGCCTCTATCGCGGTCGGCATGAACCATCTCGGCGCGCCGCTCACCGAGGAAATCCAGACTACCGTCGAATTCTACGATGCGACGCGGCGGACGGGCCCCAGCACCTTCTCTGGGAGCAAGGAATCCCGCCACGTCGACTACGAATTCGACCTGATCTGAAGCCGGCGCGCCCGTGAGCATCAATCTCTCGCCGGCCCTGATCGCGCTTCTGCCCGTGGTGCTGCATCTGATCGACCGCCTGCTCGACACGGTCGGTCTTCTTGGGGGCAAGTACATCCGGCGACTTTTGAAAAACGACCCGCCCGATCCGATCCGCGAGACCTTCGTCGACCCGTATGAGGGACCGGCGCGGTTGGACGCCATCGAGACCTACTTCAACTTCGAGGAGACCGCCGGCGGCATCATCAGGTTCCACCTGTCCTTTATCCTCAGCGTCTATTTCGAGGCGGTGGAAAAGAGCCACGACCTGATGCGGATCGAGGGCTGGCCGGTTCCGGCCTTGGCCGTGCTGGTCATCTCGCTGTTCAGCTTCCTGATCCTGCTGGTCCAGCAGAACACCTCGCCCGCCGCCGCTCGGCCGTTCGTCAAGTGGAGCTTCTGGACCTGGGCCGTGTTCGGGGCGATTGTGGTGGTGGAAGGGTTGGAGCGCCTAGGCGGACTTTAGCCTTTTCAGGAACGGAACCAGCATCGGCGTTCGCAGCCGGTAGGCGTCATAGGCCTCGGCCCCCAGCTCCTGGCGCAGGAACCGCTCCTCCAGCCGGGCCTTGATCCAGAAGCCCAGGGTCATCAGCATAGCGCCGCCCAGGCTGAACACCGTGCCGCGCAGCACGCCGGTGGCGAAGGCGGCCGCGATCAGGCCGGTATAGATCGGATGGCGCACCAGGGCGTAGGGGCCGGTGTCGACGATCCGATGGTCCGCCTTGCGCGTCACCCACCCCGACCACAGCCGCCCCAGATGCAGCCGCGCCCACCAGCAGAAGCCGAACCCCGCGGCGGCGAGGGCCACCAGCCCCCAGCCGAACGCGTCGGCGACATCCCACAGCCGCCCGGGCCCCTGGCCGCTGTGGGCGCGCACCACCAGCAACAGCGCCGCCCCCGTCCCGGTGATCGCCCAATAGGGCGCCTGCTCCAGCAACCCGACCCGCCGCGCCGCCCGATCGGCCCACAGGGCGGCGACCATCCACGAGACGGCCCAGACGTCCCAGACGATGAAGATGGCGGATCGGGGGGACATGGGGGGAGGGTAGCGAATCTTTGGATGCTCAACGAGCCATCGCGCCGGGGGCGTGCTCAGAATGCGGCTTGGGCGGCCGGTGATTTTGATTCAGCTTGACGCTCGGAACAAAACAAGAATAAGAACAAATAGGCAACAGGTTCTCCACAGGGGATTCACATGGTTCGGCTGGCTCGGGACTCTCTGGCGCTTGCTTCGGTTGGGAGCTTCGTTTGGATGATGTTGGCGGTGGTTCAGCACGTGGGCTGAGTCGGGCGTCGCCGCGCGTAGGAGCAGCATCGCATGGCCGAGGGCGGGGAATTGGGGTTCGTGCATCTTAGGGTGCGCTCGGCCTATTCCCTGCTGGAAGGCGCGATCAAGGCTGATGCGATCGGCAAGCTGGCCGCGGCGGCGAACATGCCGGCGGTGGGGCTGACCGACCGGGCCAATCTGTTCGGGGCGCTGGAGTTTTCCGGCTACACCAAGGATGCGGGGGTCCAGCCGATCATCGGCTGCGCCCTGCCGGTGACGGGCATAGGCGAGGGGCCGCCCGACAAGTGGGCGCGGATCCCCACCGTGGTGCTGCTGGCCCAGAACGAGGCCGGCTATCTGAACCTGATGGCCCTGACCTCGGCCGCCTTTCTGGAGATCGGCCCGACCGAAGAGCCGGGCGTGCCCTGGAGCCGGGTGGCCGAGCACGCCGAAGGGTTGCTCCTTCTCTCCGGCGGCCCGGACGGGCCGGTCGATCCCCTGTTCGCCGCCGGCCGCAAGGCCGAAGGGACGGCGGCGCTGGATGAGATGCGGCGGGTGTTCGACGACCGCTTCTATGTCGAGCTGCAGCGCCACGGAGAGGCGCGCGAAGCGCTGGCGGAGCCGGGCCTGGTGGCCTGGGCCTATGACAGCGACACACCGCTGGTGGCCACCAACGACGTCTATTTCGGCGAACGCGACATGCACCGGGCGCACGATGCGCTGTTGTGCATCTCCGACGGGGCCTTCGTCGGCCAGGACGAGCGGCGGCGGATCACGGCCGAGCACCATTTCAAGTCGTCGGCGCAGATGCGCGCCCTGTTCGCCGACCTGCCTGAGGCCGTGGACAACACCCTCGACATCGCCCGCCGCTGCGCCTTCCTAGTCAAGAAGCGCGACCCGATCCTGCCCAGCTTTCCGACCGGCGCCGGGCGCAGCGAGGCCGAGGAAATGGCCCACCAGGCGCGCGAGGGCCTGGCCGCACGGCTGGCCGTGCATCAGCCCTCGGCGCCTATCGAAGCCTATCATGAGCGGCTGGAGCGCGAGATCGGGGTCATCACCCAGATGGGCTTCCCCGGCTACTTCCTGATCGTGTCGGACTTCATCAAGTGGGCCAAGGCGCACGGCATTCCCGTGGGGCCGGGGCGCGGCTCGGGCGCGGGCTCGCTGGTGGCCTGGGTCCTGACCATCACCGACCTCGACCCCCTGCGCTTTGGCCTGCTGTTCGAGCGGTTCCTGAACCCCGAGCGGGTGTCCATGCCCGACTTCGACATCGACTTCTGCCAGGAGCGGCGGGAGGAGGTGATCACCTATGTCCAGCGCAAGTATGGCGACGACCGGGTGGCCCAGATCATCACCTTCGGCACCCTGCAGGCGCGGGCCGTGCTGCGCGACGTCGGCCGGGTGATGCAGCTGCCCCTGGGCATGGTCGACCGCCTGGCCAAGATGGTGCCGAACAATCCAGCCAATCCCACCACCCTGGCCAAGGCCATCGAGATCGAGCCGCGCCTGAAACAGGCGAGAGACGAGGACGACAACGTCAAGCAATTGCTGGAAGTGGCCCTGCGCCTGGAGGGCCTCTACCGCAACGCCTCGACCCACGCCGCCGGCGTGGTCATCGGCGACCGGCCCCTGACCGAGCTCGTGCCGCTCTACCGCGATCCGCGTTCCGAGCTGCCGGCGACCCAGTTCAACATGAAGTGGGTCGAGAGCGCGGGCCTGGTCAAGTTCGACTTCCTGGGCCTGAAGACCCTGACTGTGCTCGACCGTGCGGTGAAACATCTGGCCCGTCGCGGGGCGGTCGTCCACCTGGACCAACTGCCGTTCGACGACGCCGCAACCTACGAGCTGATGACCCAGGGCCAGACGGTGGGGGTGTTCCAGTTGGAAGGGCAGGGGATGCGCGACACCCTGCGCAAGCTGCGGCCCGGCTCGATCGAGGACATCACCGCCCTGATCTCGCTCTATCGGCCCGGCCCGATGGACAACATCGACGCCTTCGTGGACTGCAAGTTCGGGCGCAAGCCCATGGACACCCTGCATCCGTCGCTGGGGACGGTGCTGAAGGAGACCTACGGCATCATCGTCTACCAGGAGCAGGTGATGCAGATCGCCCAGATCCTGGCCGGCTACTCCCTGGGCGAGGCGGACCTGCTGCGCCGCGCCATGGGCAAGAAGAAGAAGGAGGAGATGGACCAGCAGAAGGTCCGGTTCGTCTCCGGGGCCAAGGAAAAGGACGTCCCCGAAAAGCAGTCGGGCTCGATCTTCGACCTGGTGGCCAAGTTCGCCGGCTATGGCTTCAACAAGAGCCACGCCGCCGCCTATGCGCTGATCGCTTACCAGACGGGCTGGCTGAAGGCCAATTGCCCGGTCGAGTTCTTCGCCGCCTCGATGAGCCTCGACATCTCCAACACCGACAAGCTGGCGGTGTTCTACCAGGACGCCCGGCGGATGGGGGTCAAGATCCGGGCTCCCGACGTCAACCGCTCGGGCGCCGACTTCGAGGTCGAGGACGGCGAGGTGCTTTACGCCCTGGGCGCCGTGCGCAATGTGGGCCTGGAGGCCATGAAGCACCTGGTGGCCGTGCGCGAGGAGGGCGGGCGCTTTCGCGACCTGTTCGACTTCGTCGAGCGGGTCGACCCGCGCCAGGTCAACAAGCGCGCCATCGAGAACCTCGCCCGCGCCGGGGCCTTCGACAGCCTGCACCCGAACCGCGCCCAGATCGTCGACAACGCCGACGCCCTGATCGCCTATGGCCAGAGCATGGCCGCCGAGCGCGCCTCGTCCCAGACCTCGCTGTTCGGCGGCGAGCAGGTCGAGGCCGGCCGCCCCCGCCTC